>JAABUJ010002877.1_pt1 | contig 20291 bp, 22 predicted proteins | sample 5559131 | NCBI WGS metagenome assembly JAABUJ01 (sample SAMN10711875, study PRJNA513366) | rock metagenome | isolation source: Antarctica rocks | place: Antarctica: Victoria Land, Mt New Zealand nord | collected 2016-01-07 | reverse complement strand
TGACGGGTGCGCCCGCGCCGCGCCAGACAGATGAGGTTGGGCGGGCGCGGGCGGCGCGGCGTGGGCGCGTCAAGGCACCCCCTGCGGAGGCTGTCGCCTGACCACGGTTTAGTGGGGCACTACCAGGTGGGGTTTTGGGCATAAGTATTTATCCACAATGTTGTCCGCAATTATCCACAATTGTCCAACAAGAGGCGGCGTCATCGCCTTGAATAGGCTGGTTTGCACAGGATTACCCTCTCGTTACGCAGGATTTACGCAGACTTTACGCAGAACTTCCGATGGAGCGTGGTGTGAGTAGTAGTAACCCGTGGGTTGAGATCGCACAGCTTGCCAAGGATGACGTGGACTACCCGGCCACCTTGGCGCGCTACCTCGACGATCAAGCCCCCGCCGCGCTGGCGACTCTTGGTCAGCGCGATCTGCTCCAACAACAGGCGCTGGCGTTGTTCTGCTCGGTCAAGTGCCCCGGCACGGCGATCCTGCGCACGTATGACCTCGTGCGCGCCCTGCGCGACGCGGGGACGCCGGTCATCGGCGGGTTCCAGTCGCCTATGGAGCGCGAATGCCTCGCCCTGCTGTTGCGCGGGTCGGGTCCGGTGATCGTGTGCCCCGCGCGCGATATACATGGGATGCGCGTCCCCCGCGCGTGGCGCGCCCCGTTGGCCGAGGGGCGTCTGCTGTTGCTCGCGCCTTTCGATGAGGGCCAGCGCCGCGCTACGACCGCGCGGGCGACGGCGCGCAACCTACTTGTCGCGGCACTGGCCGCCGAGGTGCTCATCCCCTATGCCGCGCTGGGCGGCAAGACGGAGGCGCTGGCCTGCACAGTCGTGTCTTGGGGTAAGAGGCTCATGACCGTGGAGAGCGACGACAACATTAACCTGACCGCTATCGGCGCCACAGCTGTCGGCATAGCCTACGTGCGGCGACAGTAGCCCCATAGGCCGGCTATAGGCTACGCTATGTCGTAGGACCTGTACCATCCTTGCTAGCATTTGGAGAGCAGTAGTGGACCCGAGTTGGCTTGCGTGGGCCAAGCGTCTGGAAACGCTGGCGCAGAACGGCCTGACCTATAGCACGAACCCGTACGACACCGAGCGCTACGAGGACGTGCGCGCCATCGCCACCGAGATGCTGGCCGCACGCTCCGAGGCCGACACCGCCGCCATCCGCGACCTCTTCGCGCGCGAGCGGGGTCACGTCACGCCCAAAGTCGACGTGCGGGGCGTCGTGTTCCGCGACGACCGCGTCTTGCTGGTGCGTGAGTGCAGTGACGGGCGCTGGACGTTGCCGGGCGGGTGGGCCGACCCCGGCGAGTCCCCCGCCGCGTCGACCGTGCGCGAGGTCTACGAGGAATCCGGCTATCGCGTGCGGGCCGCCAGGCTGCTCGCCCTCTACGACCGCGAGAAGCACGGCCACCCTCCTCTACCCTACTACGTCTACAAAGTTTTCTTCCTGTGCGAGTTGCTCGACGATGCTCCCGTCGACCGCACGGGGCATGGACAGCAGGGGCATGGGACGGCCTTCGCCGAGACAGACGACGTTGGCTTCTTCCCCGCCGGCAACCTGCCCGCGCTCTCGCTCACCCGCGTCACCCCCGCCCAGATCGCCCGCCTCTTCGCGTTGTACTACCATCCCGAGTGGTCAGCTGATTTCGACTGACCTCCGGTAGGGCCTTGAGTCCAAGAGCCGCCGAGTCTGGCCGACTCCGTAGATGTGACGCGCACCGCATGGGGCATGCCCGGCGCGATCACCCCTGGACGGCGCCGCTCACGGTGAAGTACAGGAAGGCGAACAGGAACCGTCCTTCGTCATGGCGCGTCCGCAGGTCGTCGAGCCAGCGGCGCGCCGCCGCCGCCTCGATGGCTCCCACCTCCACCGCGCGCGCCGTCGCCGTCGCGATGTACTCCCCGACCGTTTCATAGCCGCCGAGAACGCCTTGCGGCGCCACGGAGACGGCCGCTAACCCCGCCTCGCGGAACAGGGCCGGGAGCTGGCGGCCGATCGGCCCATGCCGGATGACCCGCGTGGCGTTGAAGCCCGTGAACCGGCGGCTCGTCTCGAGATCATCGGCGTCGATGACGAGCGACTCCCAATCCGGCTCCAGGACGATCACGCGTCCCCCCGGCCGCGTGACGCGCGCCAACTCCGCCACGGCGCGGCGCGGATCGGCGATATGCTGCAGCACCTGCTCCGCGCGCACGCGGTCGAACGCGGCCGTGGGCAGGTCAAGCGCCATGATGTCCCCGCCCTGAAAGACAACGGGGAGCGTGCCGCCCGCACTGCGCCGCTGGGCCTCCCGAATCATCGTCACGCTGTTGTCCACGCCGACGACACGACCGGCCGGACCGACGAGTCGGGCGATGAGGCGGGCCGTGTCACCGAGCCCGCAGCCGGCGTCGAGCACATGGCGCCCCTCGTGGACGTCGAGGTGCGCGAAGAAGCCGGCCGGATCGCGCTCCGCCGCCGCGACGGCACGCGCACGCGTGGCATCGAGGAAGCGCACGAAGAAAGCGGGATCGTCGGTGCGGTCGACCCCCGCCCAGTCCGCCGAACCAACCGGGTAGCTATTCATCCTGTCCCCTTCATCCTGTCCCCTCACACTCATAGATGGCCGGTCAATCGAACACGTTGTGCTGCTCGACCGGGAACTGTACCTCGGTGACGTCGTGGCCCGGGTTTCCATGTCGCGCGCGCCGAAGGTGTACCTGGCGGACCGGGCCGGTGAGGCGGTAACCGTTGTCCTCGACCCAGCGATGCAGGCCCACGTAGGCCCGGCCGAGGAGGAGATCGGCGCCCGTGTGGACCGTGCTGGCCACGAGCGTACCGGGCAGCGTGCGGATGCCGACCTGCTCGTCACCGGACAACGACAGGGAAGGCGGCACGGGCATGGCGACTTCCACATCGATCGACATCTCGTCGTCGCGCACCTCGTGTCTGGAATGTAACAGGAGGAGGTCCGGTCCTGGCTGGCGGACGCCGTGGCGGTCCAGGTAGGCGGAGAGCGTCGCGTACAAATGCCTGCGGTCGCCGATGTTCGGGATACGAGCGCGTATCGACCCGATGCGCACGGGGTCGACGTGTTTCAAGAGCACATCATAGGGTGGCATGGCTTCCTCCTGCTCAATCTGACGCAGCCGGGCGGCGATGCGCGCCAGGCGCGCCTGTTCCGCCTCGATCACCCGTTGAATATGGGCTTGTTGAGTTGTGAACATCCCGCGCAGGTGCTCCGGTGAGAGGTCCTTCTCCAAGAGGTGGGCGATCCCGCTCAAGGGAAAGCCCAGATCCTTGAGCGCCAAGATCCGATTCAGGCGCGGGAGTTGATCGAGCGTGTAGTAGCGATAGCCCGTGTCCGGATCAAGGGCCGACGGTTTGAGCAGGCCATACTGGTCGTAGTGGCGCAGCGTGGCCACTGATACTTGGCCAATCTGCGCGAATTCGCCGATTTTGAGCATACACCGACAATCTCCCTTCTCTGGTCGTCGCGGTGACGGCCTTCAGGACGAGCATACACCCTCATGTAAGTTGAGAGTCAAGACAGCTCACCGCTGACCGTCCGCATCAGCTGTTCCGAGTCGCGCACGATACTCTCGGCCCACACTCGCACGTCGGCGCAGTAATGCTCGGCCGTGTCGAGCCGGACATCCACGACAGTGCTAGTCCACGCGATTGCTTCGACGCCGGCCAGCTTCGGTCCCTTGGTGAAACTATACGTTCGGTTCCCACTGTCGACGGCCGCGCGAGATTGGCGGCGCGCCTCCTCGGGCGCCAGCCCACCGAGGAAGCGGGCGAGCAACTCCCGCGCCCAGATCCAGCCGTCCCTGGAGTAGCGATTGTGCTGGAGCATGAAGCAGGGGACGGAGAAGTGGTGGACGGCGTAGTAGGCCGGATCCGTCAGTTCCTGAACCTGGCCGGCGTTGAAACGGTCCTCGCACGTTTCATCAGAGCTGTAGGCCGCGCCGCACTGAGGGCAGCGGTCGGGCATAACGGTAACCTCCTCCTGAAGGGGGACATGTGAGTCGTGAGTCAGGGGCCTCCCCGTCGAATGATCGCCCGTCCCGCGCGTCGTCAGAACGTGTATCCTGGACGGCGTCAGGGGATGGTCCACGTTACAACGGGGATTGTAGCACGCGCCGGTTCTCCGGCGTCATGGCCTCTTGACTCTGACGCTACGTCAGGGTTTATGCTCTCTATGGGAGATAAGAGATGGATTGTGTCTACAAAGTCGGAGAGTTCGCGGAGCTGACCGGTGTGTCGATCCGGACGCTGCACCACTATGATCAGCTCGGGCTACTGCGGCCGGCGTCGCGCTCCGAGGCGGGGTATCGCTTCTACGCGGCGGCCGACCTGCTGCGCCTACAGCAGATCTTGACGCTCCGTTATCTCGGATTCTCGCTGGCGTCCATCGGCGAGATCTTGCGCCGTCCCGACTTTGACCTGGAGGCCTCGATGCGCATCCAGGGGGACGTGATCCGTGATCGTATCTCCTCTTTTGAACGCGTTGGCCAGGCGCTGAACGCCTTGCTCGACCACCACCAGGCGATGGGCCTCTGGGATTGGGAGCTTGTGAACAGGGCCTCGTCGGCCGCGCGTGACGGACTCGCACAACAGGAGGACAACATGAGTGACTATTATTCGCAAGAGGAACTGCCGCGGCGTATGCGGGAGGTCGGCAAGGATATCCCGGCCGAGGAGATTCAGGCCGTCGAGCAGGCGTGGCCGCCGCTGTTGGCCGAAGTCCGGGCCAACAGTGACCTCGACCCGACGAGCGCGCCGGCCCGCGCGCTGGCCGATCGCTGGAACGCCCTGACGGAGCGGACCATGCGCGGGTTCCAGAGCGACCCGAAGATCGGCCGGACGATCGCCGAGAACTATCGGCGGAGCGCCTATGCCGATGTCGAGGGCGCGCCGACGCCGGACGATTTTGCCTTCATTCGGCGCGTGAACGAGGCGCGCGGGACGTAGTGCGGAATCAGAGAGCTTTGTTTGATGTGGCGCCCACTGGGACTGCCGGCATCCTGCCGGCCTACCGTTGCCGGCAGGATCGGGGACCCCTCTGGGGAGTGGTCCCAGGGGGTATGCCTCGCTGCACAGTAACCCCTCGGAGAAAACAGTAGGGACCGGTAGGCGCCGACACCCTAGCGCCGGTGGCGGGCCGCGGCCCTCCACCACGTCACGGGCCGCGCGATTGCGATTCGGAGATCACCGAGAGGGAAGGATATCACAATGACATTGACGATCATCGACACCGAAACGGTGTACCGCCGCCTGCTCGATACGCCCGACGCGGCGCGGCGCGAGGCGATCTACCGCGACGACCTACTCGCGCCGTTCGCCGGCATGTTCCGCGTCTTCGGCGGCGGGGATCCCCTCGTCCAGGCAAAGGGGTGGACGCTGTACACGCCGGAGGAGTTCGCCGGCGATGCGCGCCCGGCCATCGTGTCGATCCTCGACCGGCTCGGCGCCGCCGACGCCTGGCGCAAGACAACCGCGGCGCTGGAGCGCGGCGTCGCGGCCTTCGCCCCCTACGCCGACCGCATCCCGCTGGAGACCGTGACGTGCGCTCTGGTCATCGCCGACAAGGAGCGGGCCCACCCGCTCGATCGCGGCTATACGGGCTTCGGCGGCATCCCCGGCTACGTGCTGGTGGTGTACAGCGACCCGAACGACTACACCCTCCCGCGCATCGGCGGGGCGACCGTCCACGAGTTGAACCATAACGTGCGTTTCGCGGTCTATCCGTTCAATCCGATGACCGTGACCATAGGCGAGTACATCGTGGCCGAGGGCTTGGCCGAGGCGTTCGCCGTCGAGTTGTACGGAGAGGAGGTGGCCGGGTACTACGTGACCGACTTCGACGAGGGGGATCTGACGACGGCGCAGCGCGTCATTGGCGGCGCGCTGGACGCGACTGGCTTCGACGCGGTGCGCGGCTACATCTTCGGCGACACGATCGCGGCGCGCATGGGCTTGCCCCTGGTGGGGGCGCCGGATTACGCGGGCTACGCCGTGGGCTACCGCGTGGTGCGGCAGTACCTGGAGCGCACGGGGACGACGGCCGCCGCGGCGACGTTCGTCCCCGCGGCCGAGATCATCGCCGCGTCGGGCTTCTTCGCGTAGGTCCGATGCGACGAGAACTGCAAACGTGGCACGGCCGCGGGGGGAGATGGGCAAGGGGGCGCGCTGTATCGTGGTGACGATCCTCGATGTGCAGGGCGAGAAGGACGCCGCCTTGCACATCGCCCGCGTGCGGCGCTGGGCGCGGTCGGTGTGGGACGCATGGGCGCCGCACCACGAGACGGTGCGGCGCTGGGCGCCACGGCTCCGGGCGTGATCGCGGCGTACCTCTACGGCGATGCGTTGGCGGCGCCGCAGGGGCATCCGACCGCCGGCCTCCCGCCCTACGCGGGCTTCGAGGTCGGGTACCGCTTGGTACGCGCCTACCTACGGCGCACCGGGCGAAGCCTGGCGGAGGCGATGGCGACATCGCCGATGGGAATACTGACTGAAGCCGGCGACGGGGGCTTATCCGGCGCGGCCTACCCATCCGGCTAGTCCACAAGTGTGCCGTAACATGATACCCTTGCGGTCAGAACGGTGAGCCGGAGAGTGGCTGGGAGGGACAGATGAGCGGGGAAGGCGGCGCGGCGTCGGGCGGATACACGGGCACGGAGCGCATCCTGGCCCTGAGCGACGGCGTGTTCGCCGTGGCCATCACCCTGCTGGTGCTCGATCTCCTGCCGGCGTTCGGCGCGGCCGCGCGGCCGCCCGCGCTCGGCGCGTTCCTCCACGACAAGCTGGCGAGCTACCTGAGCTACGTGCTCAGCTTCCTCACCATCGGCGTCATCTGGACCAACCACCATCAGATGTTCACGCAGATCAAGCGTTCCAACCACGTCTTCCTGCTGCTCAACATCGTCTTCCTGCTGTGGGTCGCGGTCCTGCCTTTCCCCGCCGCCCTGCTCGCGCAATACCTGGGGCGGAATGGACCCGCCCATACAGAGACTCCGTAATTGACGTTTGTGGCTGCATATTCATCCGCGGAACCCGTACGCCGCCAGCCAATGAAGCGCGCTTTGTCGGGTCCGACAAGCCTTCTGGCACCTACATCGCCTCCATTGGCAGGTCCCATTTGCATATTTATGCATTCTACAAACGTCAATTACGGAGTCTCCCCATACAGACGTTGTCGTGACCTTCCCGGCGGGCCATCCCTTGTTCGAGAGCAACGCGGCCATGGCCATCTACGCCGGGACGTATGTCGTGGGGTCTGTCCTGTTCAATGCCGTCTGGTGGTACGGCATCCATAACCGGCGGCTGATGGGCGATGATACCGATCACATGGCGGTGCGCCGCACGACGTGGAGCTACTACGTCGGCCCGGCCGCCTACGTGCTCGATCTCGTCCTCTCCCTGTTCAGTGTCGGGGCGGCCCTGGGCCTGTTCCTGGCGCTCGCGATTTTCTATGCGCTGGCGCCGCTTCCAAGTATGAGCCGCCTCATCACTCCAAAGCGCGCCCGTGTATGATAGGGGCATGGCTAGTCCCGAATCTATGGCTGCGATGCTGCTTCTGGCGCGTGAGGCCGCGGACCGGCTCGGGCGCATCGAGGGGGTCGTAGCCGTCGTGCTCGGCGGCTCGTGGGCGCGCGGCGACGCCGGTCCCGCGTCGGATATCGACCTTGCCATCTACTACGAGCCCGACCGGCCACCCTCCATTGATGCGTTACGCCTGCTGGCGCGGGAGTTGGACGACCGCCATGCCGCCGACCTCGTGACCGGCTTCGGCGGCTGGGGACCGTGGATCAACGGCGGCGGCTGGCTCAGCATCGGCGGCCGCGCGGTGGACTGGCTCTACCGCGACCTCGCGCGCGTCCGGCGTGTCATCGACGAGTGCCGTGCCGGCCAACCCACCTACCATCCCCAACCAGGCCACCCCGCCGGCTTTCACAGCCACATCTATTTGGGTGAGGTTCATTACTGCCGCCCCCTGCACGACCCCATCGGCACGGCGGCCGCCCTCAAAGAGATAGCGGCCGTGTATCCGCCCCTGTTGCGGCGCGCCCTAATCGACACGTATCTGTGGCAGGCCGGCTTCGCGCTCGAAGTGGGCCGCAAAGGGGCGTTGCGCGATGATCCCTACTACGTGGCCGGCGCGCTGTTCCAGTGCGCCTCCTGCCTCGCGCAGGTTCTTTTCGCCCTCAATCGGCGCTACTACATCAACGAAAAAGGTTCTGTGCGGGCGGTCGACTCCTTCCCGCTGCGCCCCGATGGGTTTGGCGACACCGTCATGGCCGTGCTGGCCCACCCCGGTGAAACGGCGCAAGAGCTGTCCGATAGCATCGAGCGGCTGGCCGTGATCGTGCGCGCGACGGAGCAACTGTGCGCCGGCAATAGTTAGGTAGGGGGCGGCTTGATGTGATACGCTACCTTCATACAGATAGCGCTAACGGAGACGGGGCGCGGGCAACGCCGGAGCATAGAGAGCCGCCGCAGGCTGGGATGGCGGCCTCCGACCTGCCCACGCCGACCCTCCGTCGCGCGGGGAAGAAGTCTCAGAGGCTCGACGCATGGGAGGGTCGGGCACTGAGGCGTAAGACCCGCCGGTAGGCCCCCGTTATCGGGCATCCCAGGTTGCCGTTCTTTCAGTAGGACGGCGACGAATTGCGGTGGTACCACGAGCACCCCCTATCGTCCGCATGACGGTAGGGGGTCTTGCTTTGTTGGTGGAGGTATCACCATGACTACGACCCTGGGCGCGACGGCCCTGGACACAGACCGCATCTGGACGACCGAACTAGCCCAACACGCCGGCGAGCGCGTCTGCCTCGCCGGCTGGCTGCACCGCTTGCGCCGGCTCAGCCATGTCACGTTCCTGCTCTTGCGCGACGGCAAGGGCGTCGCGCAGATCGTGATCGAGGACCCGGCCCTGATCGAACTCCTGGCCGGATTGCACAATGAGTCCGTGCTGCTGGTCGAGGGCCGCGTCGCGGCCGAGCCGCAGGCTCCCGGCGGGGTCGAACTCCGTGCGCCGACGATCGCGGTCGTCGCGCCCGCGACCGAGCCGCCGCCGCTCGACCTGTACAAGCCCGACCTCAAGGCGCAACTGCCCACGATCCTCGACGTGGCCCCGCTGTCCCTGCGCCACCCGCGCCGCCGCGCCATTTTCCGCCTGTCCGATGCGTCGCTGGCCGGTTTCCGCGCGACCTTGCGCGCCATGGACTTTGTGGAGATCCAGACGCCCAAGATTGTGGCCGCCGCGACCGAGAGCGGCGCCAACGTCTTCGCCATCGACTATTTCGACCGTCAAGCCTATTTGGCGCAGAGCCCGCAGCAGTACAAGCAGATGATGGTCGGCGTGTTCGAGCGCGTCTTCGAGGTGGGTCCGGTCTTCCGCGCCGAGCCGCACGACACGCCCCGCCACCTCAACGAGTATGTGTCGCTCGACGTCGAGGTGGGCTTCATCAGGGACCATACGACGGTGATGGCGCTGCTGACGCGCGTTCTGCGCGGCATGGTGGAGGCGATCGCAGGGGAGGCGGCCGGCGCGGTCGCGCTGCTTGGCCTGACGCTGCCGGTGGTCCCGACGTCGATCCCGGTGATCCACTTCGCCGACGCCCAGGACCTTATCACACGCGAGACCGGCGCGGACGTGCGCGGCGAGCCCGACCTGGCGCCGGCGCACGAGCGTCTGCTCGGGGAGTGGGCGCGCCGCGCGCACGGCTCGGACTTCCTCTTTGTCACCGGCTATCCGATGGTCAAGCGCCCCTTCTATACCTATCCCGACCAGGAGCGGCCGGAGTATTCGTATAGCTTCGACCTGCTTTTTCGAGGGTTGGAGCTGGTGACCGGCGGCCAGCGCCTGCACCGCTACGACGACTACCTGTCCGCGTTGGCGGCGCGTGGGCTCGACCCGGCGCCGTTCGCGGGCTACCTGCAAGCCTTCAAGTATGGCATGCCGCCGCACGGCGGCTTCGCCATCGGGCTGGAGCGCTGGGTGGCGCGCCTCGTCGAGGCCGCCAACATCCGCGAGGCGACGCTGTTCCCGCGCGATCTGCACCGCTTGACGCCTTGACGAGCGGCGAGTGGACACGAACGCCCCCAACACGCTATAACCCAGAGAGCAGCCCTATCGCATACAATGTAGCGGTGTAGCCGTAGGGTAGGAGAGAAATACGTGGTCCGAGAGTACCGTCCAGCTCCGATGTCGCTGGCGCAGCGCGCCGCGCTGCGCTCGCAGCAGCCGCGCAACCTGCGCCAACCGCCGCGCCGCCGCTTGTATCCGCTCGTCGCGCTCATCGTCGTGCTCGTCGTGCTCGTCGTCGCGGGGGGCGTGTTCGAGTACTACTACCGCGACCGCGTCTACCCTAATGTCTACGTGCAGCCCGCCGGCATCCCCGTCGGCGGCCAGACGCAGGATGAGGTGATGGCGAGCCTGCACGAGTACGCCCTGGGCCAGCGCTACCGTCCCGTGACGCTCTCGTGGCGGGACCACGCGCCCATCCAGGTCCAGGCGTACACTCTCGGCTACACCTTTAATCGCGGCCTGACCGCGTTTCACGCCATTCGTACCGGGCGCGACGGCGGCCTGCCGCGACAAGCCGCCTTCCAGCTCGGGCTACTCACGCACAGCGTCGATGTGCCGGCCGTCCAGCGCGTCGACGGCATTGTCTTGCGCGACTACCTCTTCAAGCTTTCGGGCCTGACCAACCGCCAACCCGGTCCGGGCGTCGCCGGCTACCAGCTCGACGTCGCCAGCGCCCAAAGCGCTATCACGCGCGATCTACTCCACAATAGCAGACAGTTTACGGTGACCCTGCCCGTCAGCGTTATCCCAGCGCTGCCCAAGCCCCACAAGTCCCACAAGCCCCAGCCGATACATCATAAGAAGAGTCGATAGGCCCCTTATCGCGCCAGGCGACTCTCGTAATAGCCGGCCAGCGCCGCCGCGTCCCATGGTGTGGCGCCGAGTTCGCGCACGATGTCCTCGATCTCAGGCCGCACGCCGCGACGCCACAGCGCGCGTACGTCCGCGCCCGCCCTCTTGCCGGCCCACCAGTGGGCGCCGTAGCGCGCGCGCAGCGCCATTACCACCTGGGCGTGGCCGAACCAGGCGCGCAGGTAGTCGGCCGCGTAGAAGCCGCCGTCGCGGTCGTACTGCCACAACGCGGGCGGGTAGGCGAAGCCGGTGTAGCGGCGCAGATTGTCCGCGTAGAGCGCGGGTCCGTCGCCGCCCTGGGTGAAGTAGGTGTACTCGTAGAGATACTTGGCGCAGTAGCGGCGGAACAGCATGAGGTCGCTCAGGGCGGCGCGATAGGCCACGAAGCGGGCGTCCGCGGGCGCGAGGCCCAGGTAGGTCTCCAGCCACCCAGGGTCGTTGACCAGGTTCTCGATCAGGTAGGAGAACAACTCGGGCTGCGCCATCGACGCCGAGAGCATGCGGAAGGCGAAGGGCAGGTCGGGGTCGGCGTTGGCGTAGTGCTCGGCGTGGCCGGCCTCGTGGAAGAAAGCGTCGTAGTCGCCTTTGCCGCCGGTCGGCTTGATGATGAGGTGTACCTCGCCGGGGACGCGCGCGGGGAAGACGCAGGCGCGCGGGTTCTTGGAGGGGCGGTCCTCGGCGTCGATCAGGATGTTGTCCTGCGCGTCGAGGTTGACGCCCATGGCGGCGAGCGAGCCGCGTAGGGCCTCGGCCATGCGGTCCTTGGGGAACAGATGCGCGGGCGCCTGGTTGCGCCGCAGCCAGTAGGTGTGGGCGCTGGAGAGCCCATCGAGCGGGCGGCCTACTTGCTCCTGGACCCAGGGCGCGACGTGTTGCTCGTAGAGCCCGTTCGTCCTCTCCAACGCGTCCGCGACCACGGCGGCGAAGCGCGGGTAGTCGACCCGTTTCACGGCGGTGTAGAAGTCGTAGTAGCTCGCGTAGCCGAGTTCGGCCATGGCGCGCGCGGTCTCCTGGCGCCGCCGGCCCAACAGCGCGTCGCGCGGCGCGACCACGCTCACTACGCCATCGAATAACCGTTCACGCGTGGCGGCGTCGTCCGTGATCGAGATCGCGGGTGTAAGCGCGTGGAAGGGGTAGGTCTCGCCATCGACCTCCACCGAGGCCGCCGCGAAAGAGGAGACGACCTCGTCGTCGAGGGCGGCCACGCGCGCCTCGACGTAGCCCTCCAGCAGGGCGTTGTGCAGGCGTGTCAACTCCTCGTGGCGATCCCCATCGTCGCCAGTCCGTTCCATCTCGCCGCGCAACGCCTCGATCTGCCTTTTCGTGTAGAGCGCCTCGTAGCGCGCCACGATCGGCGCTGTCTCCTGCCGCTCCTTGAGCCCCACGCGGGCCAGCCGCGCCTCGGTCATCAGTTCGTAGTAGGCCTGCTCCAGCGTCGCCGACACCTCGTCGGGGCTCTTGATGGCTTCACCTGTTGTCACGTTCGCACTCCCCACAGCGTTTGTTTCAGACGTCTACCTAGATTGTACGTCCAACGCTTCGATGCAGCTTGTCCACGGTGATTGTGGGTATAGTCACAGCAGAGGGGGCAGCGCATCTCGCTGTTAATGACGTGGAGGGAGAGGGTGGATGCACGGCATCGTTTCGCTGCTGGATAGCGCGCATTACCGGCTGGTTGAGGCCCTATGGGCGGAGTTGGATGAGGTGTGTTCTGTGCGCGGTGTCTACGTGACGCCGTTTCCCCATTTCTCGTACCACGTCGCGGAGCAGTATGAGGTCGACAAGCTCACGGAGATCGTGCGACAGGTTGCGCGCGATACAGTATCGACAACCTTACCCTCGTCTATGATACGGGCACACGGCAGGAAGCGCGCACCCGCTATTCCCTCGCCACTCCCGGTTAGCGCTGAGGCGCGTGACGGGCGACGCGCTCGCGCCACGCCATGAGCGCCCACAGCAGCAGAAGCGCGGCGGCCCATACGAGGATAAGTGGCGCGTGGCGCCAGACGCCCGGCCCGTTTATGGCGGGGTGGAAGAGCGGGAACCCTGCGGTTAGCGTCAGCCCCAGGCGTGCGCCAAGCCCGGCCAGCAGGCCGCCCTGCCCGTCCGATAAGGCCCATCCGTAGTCCGGCGCGACGGGGATGATGAGGGTGAGCGCCAGCGATAGGACGGCGACGAGCGCGATAGCGCGCCGCGCCGCGCTGGCGCGTAGGCCGTCGAGCAGCGCGGCGATGCCCAGCGCCCACAATGGCAGCAGCGGCATGAGGTAGCGCAGCGGCGGGCAGTCGCCGCCCCACCAATCGCGATAGGTCAGCGTGATCAGCCAGAATGGGAGCGTGACGAGCGCGACCTTGAGCGCGGCGGCGCGGTCACGCCGCCAGAGCGCGACCGCGCCGGGGATCGCCAGCAACAGGAATGGCGCCGTACCCAGCGCGCCCTGCCCCTGCGCGAACAATTGCCCCACGGCGCCGCCGAGCGGATTGCCGGTCAGGAGGAATTGGTCGCGCAGCGTAAACTGCGCCGTGAGGCTGTACGAGCCGTACACCACACCATTGAAGATGCTCAGGGCCGCAATCGAGAGCAGGGGCAGATCCAGCGCCAGGGCCGCCGCCACTATGGTGCGGCGCAGGCCCTCGCGCGTGCCGTCGCGCTGCTCCCCGTACAGGAGCGCGTACGCGGCCCACAGCATGTAGGCGGCGACGATGACGAGCAACTTGATGTGCAGCCACGGGGCTACGGCGAGCAGTAGGCCCAACGCCAGGGCGCGCCGCGCGGTCAGTCGCGGCGCGTCGATAGCCTCGTAGGCCAGCACGACCACGAGCCCGCTGGCGACATCGGGGTAGATCGACCCGGCGTTGAGCACGAAGGGCGCCGAGAGCCCTACTCCCAGCACGGCGAGCGCGGCGGGGCGGGGCGCGATGACGCGCGCCGTTAGGCGCAGCATGTGCCAGCACAGCAGCACGGCCAACAGCGCGACAGTGAAGCGCGCCCCCCGCGCGCCGGCCACGGCGAACCCCGGCAGCAGCAAGACCGGCAGGGCCAGGGGATGCAACGGGTAGAGGCGCCCGTCGCGGTGCAGCGAGTGGCTGCTCATCAAACTGTGGTAGTACGAGAAGAAGTCGTGGTGTAGGAGCACAGGAGACTGGTCGAGCGTATGGTACAGCCACAGGCTCTGCGTGATCGCTAGGTAGTGCGGCTCGTCGCCGCTGAGACCGCGCCCCGCTAGCAGGGTCATCCATAGATAGACCACGGCGATAGGCAGCAGGACGAGCAACTGCAGCGTCGGCGTGAGGACACGCCTCCGCGTGGCCATCTGTCGCGTCCGCCCCGTGCGCCTGTGTCGTGGCCGCGCCGTCCGTGGCGGACGCGCGTTCGCCCGCCGCGCCTGGGACAACGCGGACAGACGCCGCCGGCGCGGTGGTAAAAGGCCGCGCCGCTTCTTAGTAGGGTCTCTCACACGCCCTTTACCTACTCTTAACATGTGCATTGTCGCCGACTGATAGCCAGCGCGATCCGCACATAACGGGTTCGCCCCGCGATGGCGAGACGCGGCCTGACCTTAAAAGCAATACGGTTTAGTTAAGCCAGAATGGGTGACTCGACAGGGCCTGCATTGGCGGCGATTTACGCTCAACGGCGCTGATCCGCTGGGCGCTCCGCTACCTACGGAGCCCTTAACTAAACCGTATTGACCTTAAAAGGTCATGGCGGCGTGACCTTTCAAGGTCCGGTCCCTGCCATGACCTTTTAAGGTCAGGCCCCGCGGCGGGCGTCAGCGCCATCAAACCGCGGAGGCGCCCCATGTCCAGCGCGTACCTGGAGGAGCGACGGCTGCTAACCATCGCAGTATACTGGGGGCACAGGTAACGGGCGACTAGCGACTAGCGACTAGCGACTAGCGACTATTGGAGGTAAATGGTGCGGAGAGACGACGAGGAGGCGCGCCGGTCGTGGCTACGGCCAGCGCGCTGGTGTGGGAGGCTACGCGCCATCCCCGTGCGGACGATGCTGCTGCCGCGAGGTGAGGCGCCGCCGCTGGCGATCGTGGTGCGCCTGATATTGGCATTCGCCCTCGCCGCCGTCCTCTGGGTGCGCGTCTCCGCCGACACCGATCCCGTCCGCACGCTCGTCTATGGCAACGTGTCTATCACAGCGCAGACCGCCAATCACTATTCCCTGCTCAGGCGTCTACCAACAGGGACGATCCATGTCGACGCGCTCCAGTCGCAGGTGCGAGATACCGGGGCGCCGGGGCTCTACGTCGACCTCACGCGTGTGTCGTCCACGGCGCCGTTCACAGCCTCCGTGCGTGTGAGCGGCGCCCCGCCGGGCGCGCTGGTCAGCTACGCGCCCCACGAGGTGCAGGCGCAGCTCCAGACGCAGGCGCATAAGTCGCTGCCTGTAAGCTATATTCCTATCCCTTCGGCCGGGCCGCCCCTCGGCTTCAACCCGCCGCAGTTCACGTTGTCGCCTACCACCGTCACCGTTAGCGGGCCAAGTCAGGTGGTCGCGAGTGTCTCGACGGTGCGCGTGCCCGACCTCAACGAGGCCGGCTATACACACGACACGACGATTACTCGCACTCCGCAACTCTTCGACAATCTCGGGCATAGCATCGCCCCCGGTGTCGTCCATATCTCGCCGCCGACGGTCACGGTTATGGTGCGCGTCAACCCCAAGCCGTACCAACAACTGGTGTCGGTCACGCCCGACATCAGGGGGCGCACGGCGCCGGGATACGGCATCACGAACATCATCTTTTTCCCCCAATTTGTGCACGCGGAGAGTAGCTCGTCGCTCGTCACGCTGACGTTGACGACGGAGCCGATCACCATAACCGGATTGACGACAACCGATCTCACGCCGTTCAAAATAAAGGGCCACCCCGGTGTGACACTGGATCGCACTCAGGGGATCATCACCGTCGACATCGCCCCGCTGTCCGGCAAAGCCACGGCGGCGGTGAAGGTGGGGGTAGTGAACAAGCGGACGGGGACGACCGTCGCGCTCGATACGCACACCGTCACCGTGTCTTATGGCGGACCACTACCGGCGCTGCGCGCCGCGTCCCTGCCCGTCGTAACGCTCGACGTGGGCAATCGGCCCCCTGGCGTCTACCACCTGACGCCCACGGTCACGCTCCCAAGCGGCCTGGCCGTGCAATCGCTGGCGCCGCCCTCGCTGCGCGTCACCATCACCGCCCCGGCGACGCCGAAGCGATGACAATGCCTGCGACTGCGGTCGCATGGCAGCGTACGGACACTGCGGTGTTAGGGAAAACCGACCGCAGTCGGCGTTGGTTTGCCAGCGGGGTCCCCTCTGGGGAGGCAGTCGCAGGCCCCTGCCCAGGGGGGATGCGGGGCTACCCCAGATCGTCCAGCGCGTGGCGCACTTCTTTACGCCGCCCCAGGAAAATGGGAGTGTCGATAGCTGTATACACGCGCACCTCGGCGGCGCGCAGGTCTTCGACCATCTGCTCGATCGCGGCCGGGTCTTCCGACTCGAAGGCCACGACGAACTCGTAGTCGCCCAGCCCAAACGCATGCACCGTGTTGGTCAGGACCAGCCCTGTCGGCGCCGCCGGCGGCGCCTCGGCCACGGCCACGGCCGTCCCCCCGTCGCCCTCGTCGTCGAGCGGGATACGCACCTCGGGGAGGGCGCTGTGCTTGACGCCCATGCGCCCATGCTCGGCCATCAGCCGCCGACGCTGCTCGAACGGCATCAGATACCACTCCTTCGTCTTGGTGAAGGGGTAGAAGCTCAGGTACGTGCGCGGCGGTTCGCCTTTGACGAAGGCGGGGCGATGCGCGGGCGCGTAGCGCGACTGTGGCGCCACGCCCGTGTAGGCGTAGACGTTCTCCAGGTAGGCGCCCAGCCCCGTCTTGCGCAACGCGACGGCGAGGTCCTGCGCCGCGTCGAGACTGGGGCCATGCAGCCACAGCGCCAGATCGGCGTCAGGCCGTAGGCCCGCCAGCGAGTAGGCGCCGCGCAAGGTCAGCGGGCCGCGATACTCCTCCAGAGTGCGCGCGAACTCCTCGCGCATGCGGGCGCGCTCGGACCCAGGCAGCCGCCGCCACTCCGGCGCGGACTTGTATAGCCAGAAAATGGCGAAGGTCGTTTCGCCGTTACCGTTGCTCACGCTCACTGTGACGCCTCTCTTCACTATGGGGCAATACTTTCTCCCTTCATGGTACTCCTCTCGACGACACGGGGGATGGCGATGTTATAGAAACCGGCGTAAACCCACGGCTTTAGCCGTATGGAGTGTCAAAGTTCGTGGCCCCGGATCGTGGGGGCGCGGCTTACGCGGGTGCCGGCGTCCGTGTCAGCACAGGCACGCGCAGCCCAGTGACGAGCACGACGCTGGTGAGGACGACGGCGAGGCCGGCGAGCGTGCCGAGGCCGACCGGCTCATGCAGCAAGAGCGCGCCCCACAGCAGACCGAAGACTGGCACCAGGATGGTCACGGTGAGCGTTTTGGTCGGCCCCACATTGGCGATGAGCCGGAAATAGATCAGGTAGGCCACCGCCGTGGCCAACAGCGACAGCCCCAGGAAGGCCAGTACCACGCCCAGCGACGGCGTCGCCGCGGGCCGATGCGTCGCCGCCAGCGGCAGCAGCACGATGCCCGCGCCGAGTTGCTGCCCGATGGCCAGCGCCAGCGGCGGTGCGCCCTTGAAGGTGTGTGATGAGGCATAGACGCCGCCCACGGCGTAGGCGACCGCCCCACCGAGCGACGCCGCGATGGCCAGCAGCACGGGTCCGTCGAGGCGCAGCGGGCTCCAGCCGACCAGGATGGCGACGCCGGCGAGCCCGAGAACCAACCCAAGCGCGCGCTTGGTGGTGATGCGCTCGCCCAGCCATAACGCCGCGACGAGGGCGGCGAACAGGGGCGTCGTCGCGTTTAGGATCGCCGCCAGCGAGGCCGTCAGGCGCAGCTCGGCCGTGGCGATGAGGGTGAAAGGGATGGCGGCGTTGACGATGCCCAGCAGCAGGTAGCTCTTCCAGCGCGCCCGTAGGTCAGGCAGGCGGCGCGTGGCGGCGGCGTAGAGCGCGAGCACGGCGGCCGCCAGCAGCACGCGCGCCGCCATCAAGGCCAGGGGCCCGAGCGCCGGCGACGCGACGCGGATGAACAGGAACGATGCCCCCCACAGCGCGGCCAGCAAGAACAGCAGCGCCAGATCGTACGGCTTCATATGCGATATCTCTCTCCTCTTATCCTGATAAGCGCGTGACTGCTTCCCGTTATGGGAGTGGCTCCGATCCCGGACCGCATGTATCTCGTTTCCTACTAACGGTTCCGGCTCTCTCTAACTGTAACCCATGGACAGCGAGGATAGTTGCGGATCTTTTTGTATGGCGCGGTCGTGGCGTCACGGCCGTTGTCTCACTCCGTACATCCAAGATCTGTTACATTGTAAGTGTTGTAATAAACCGCATGAGAGGAGGAGCGATGTCGAAAGTCATGAGTATTCGATTCAAGGACCAGCAGGTGGAGCGCCTGGGGCGTATCAGCCGTCGCCTGGGGAAGCAACCAAGCGAGACGGTCGCCCTCCTCGTCGAGGAGGCGCTACGCATGGCCGAGCATCCTCAGATCGACTTCCGCGACTCGATCATAGGACGGCATGCCTATGTGAAGGGATCGGGCTTGGCCGTATGGGAAGTGGCTATGGTGGCGCGCGATTACGGCGGTGACGCCGAGCAGGTTGCCTCTCACCTACGTTGGCCGCTGGCGCGGGCACAGGGCGTTCTCACCTACGCGCGCGACTACCACGAGGAGATCGACGCGGAACTGGCAGATAACGACGCGATCGACTTCGCGGCGCTTCAGCGCATGCTGCCCCAGATTCAACGCATCGTTGTTCGCAATGACGACGATGACGCTCTGTCCGGCGAAACGCGCTAGTGCCTCAGTTCCTGCTCGATGAGCATTTGTCTGCAAGGATCGTGTCCGCCGTCCACTTGATACGCCACGACATCGCCGTGGTTAGTCTCTATGATTGGGAGGACGGGCAGTATGTCGGAGTCGCCGATGGCCTCATCCTGGCTCAAGCCCATGAGCAAGGGTTGACGTTGGTTACGTACGACATGAAAACGATATCGCCACTGCTAGTGCGATGGGGGGAGAGGGGCGTTCCGCACGCCGGGGTTGTGTTCGGCGACACTCGCACGATCCCGACCAACGACTTCGGTGGGATTGCGCGGGCCCTCGTCCGGTTATGGCAAGAGCAGGGCGACCTCGATTGGACCAACCATATCGCGTACCTCAACAGAGCGCCGGAGCGGGGATAGCGGCCTGTGCGGTCAGACGGCGGTGGCCGCGCCCAGCCCATACCGCGCGGCCTTGGCGCGCAAGAAGCGTGTCCCCTCGCGCACGAGTTCGTCCCCGCTTGGGGCCAAGTCGCGCCACACAGGCGTGGCGGGGCGCATATCGTCGGAGACGTCAATAAAGCTCTCAAGCGCGCCGTAGCCCTCGTAGCCTATCGCGCCAAGCGCCGCGAACAGGCTATCCCAATCTACCAAACCCGTCCCGGGGACGCTGCGGTCGTTCTCGCATAGGTGAATGTGACACAGCCGCGCGCCGGCCAGCCGCACCGGCTCGTCCCACCGCGTCTCCTCGATGTTCATGTGATACGTGTCAAGATGGATCGCTACATTGGGGCGGTCGATGCGCTCACACAACTGGACGGCTTGCGCGCAAGTGTTGACGAGGAACGTTTCGTAGCGATTGACCGGCTCGATCGCGACCGTCACGCCGAGGTCGGCCGCGCGGTCGGCGGCCTGGCGCAACCCCTCGGCCGCCCATGACCAGTGACGCTCGTCGGGGCGGAAGGGCGGGCGGCGCCCGATCTCGGAGTAGATGGCGCCGGAGAATTGGCGCGCGCCGAGCGCGGCCGTCGCTTCGACGCAACGCGTGAGATAGGCGACGCCCGCCGCGCGGGTCTCTGGTTCGTCGGCAGTCAGGTCTGTCGCGGCGGTGAGGACGGTGCTGGTGACGGCTTCGAACGCGTTCTCCGCGATGCGCGCCCGGATCGCGGCGGGATCGACATCGTTCAGATCGAGCAGGGGGATCTCGATGAAGTCCAGGCCCAGGTTTTTTGCTCGCTCGATCAGGCCGAGCGACCTGTTGCTCCAGTGGTTCGTCCAGGCCATCGCGTGAATGCCAAGTTTCATCAATCTTCTCCTTCGGGCCGGTCATCTATTATAGAACTAGCCCGTATATTATAGAACTAGTAGTCCGTCATCCGTCTTTTTGACAGTTGATCGTTGCATGGGGCATCCTCTTAACAAGGGTTGTGCGTGGACACAGGCGAGGAGGATGCGCCATGAATAAGAAGTATATCGTGACCCTGAC
>JAABUJ010002873.1_pt1 | contig 20318 bp, 14 predicted proteins | sample 5559131 | NCBI WGS metagenome assembly JAABUJ01 (sample SAMN10711875, study PRJNA513366) | rock metagenome | isolation source: Antarctica rocks | place: Antarctica: Victoria Land, Mt New Zealand nord | collected 2016-01-07 | reverse complement strand
TCCCCACCCGGACCGGCGCAGTCACTAGACCGCACCTGTTGCCCACGCTAGAGTCTCTTCCAACGACGCTTGACCTGCGCAAACGAGATCGGCTCACCGCCACAGTCGCGTCGGACCCCCAGAGAATCTTGGTTTTGCGACGGAGGTGGTTTTGAGACGCGCGGGGCTGGTCCGAGGATCCATCAGCAGGCCAGTCCGCTCCTGATGACCGCTGGACGAGCGGGGACCGGTCGTGTGAGCATGGCGATCATGGCTGATGCTCCCCATGTCCTGTTCGTCCCCGGTGCTTGGCTGGGCGGCTGGTCCTGGATCCCGGTTGCTACTCGGGTGGCCGCGGCGGGGCACGGCGTCACGACGCTGACGCTTCCGGGCCTGGCTCCGGGGGATGACCGCACCGGCCTGACGCTGGAGGACGCGATCGGCCATGTCGCCGACGCGGTGACCAGGGTGCAGGGTCCTGTGGTCCTGGTCGCCCACAGCGGGGGTGGGACGCCCGCCGCCGCGGCCGCCGTCCGGCTGAGGGAGCGTGTGGCGAAGGTCGTCTTCGTGGACGCCTACGTGCCGTTGGAGGGGGTGTCGGTCGACGACGAGATGCTGGGGGTTAACCGGGAGGCCAGCCGGCAGTCCGCGGACGCGTCATCGGATGGCTCGGTGACGATCCCGCTGGAGGCGATCCAGTTCGTCATGCTCCCCGGCGCGCCGGCGCAGGCGCAGCAGCTCCTCTTCGAGCTGTTCGTCCCCGAGCCGAGCCGCTACCTCCGCGACCCCGCCCACGACGTCGACCTGGTGGCCGCCGGGATCCCGGCGGCCTACGTCCTGGCGCAGGAGGACACCGTCGGCGGTCTGCCGCTACCCGGGGCGAGGTTCGCCCAGCGCGCCGGCGTGGAACCCGTCATGGTGCCGGGCGGGCACATGGCGCTGATGACCCACCCCGACGAGGTCGCCGCAGCGATCCTCGCCGCGCTCTGACGCAGGTCGGCCAGCGCGCCGCTACGACCTGCTCGTCCTCTGGTCGGCCGCGAGGTAGCGCTGCGCCCCCTCACCGCCGCCGACGTCGAGGCGATAGGCCTGGTGCTTGCTGAAGCCGACGTGCTGGCGCCGACCAGCAGCGTGCACGTCACCGGCATGCCAGAAATCGGGGGCTGGCGCCGTCGCAGTTCCAAGATTCTGCGAGGACACCAACTGAGACAAGCACAATCAGCATCGGCCCAGGTCGGGTCGTCGCAGAAGACGGTCCGAAACCCGACGCGTCGGACCCGGTGAGTACGCCGAGTTCTGCAACGCTCACGGCTTGGCGGTCGCCTGGCGTCAGCCGCCAAGCCGCCCGCCAACGCTGGACCCCGCACCCTGATCCGGCCGGGCGTCTCGTCGACTACCTCCGTTAGCGCAGCACGTCGGCGAGATTGCGCTTGAGCCAGCGGAACGTCGATGTTTCGACAATTCGGTCGAAGACGGCCTCCGGGGCATCCATTTCACGGAGCAGGCACAAGACGAACAGCCAGTACGCCGCCTCGGCAACCAGCAAGGTGTGAGCCGCCTCGAAGCCGCCTGGATGCGAGCCGTGACCAATGTTGTTGCGCTCCCGCTTCGCCACCTGCGCCCAAACGGCGACATCGGGCACAAGGTCTCGGAAGGGAGCGCCGGCCAGCGCCCCGCACTCAATCAACCGCTGCTTCAAGGTCAACTCCGTGCCGTTGCGCAGCTTATGGAAACCCTCAAGAGCGGCGACCCGGTTCAGCAGACAGTCACTCACCAGCCCACTGCCGTATCGAGTTGCCATGATCTGACCGAGCTGGTGGTGGTAGCGGTTGGCGACCTGAAGCCACCGACCCACGGCCGGCATGCCGCCAAGGTCCCGAAGAGTGAACGGCATGTCGTGTTGCTTTGGCGGTCCAAGCTCATCGTCGCGAGCAGACCACTGCGCGAAGTAATCAATTGATCGACGAAACAGCCGCGGCTTCGACGGCGGGCCCTGTGTCAGACCCGGATGGTTGAGCACCAGCTCGTCGTAGCCGGCTGTGCGGCCAGTACCGATGCTTACCAGTGCCTGCAAGCGGGCTGGCGTCTCCATTAGGTTTTCGAGCGGGAGCAGGCTCGTCGAGCGCGTCTCGAAGACGAATTGCTGCGTCAGTCCGCGGTGGGTGACCTCGTTGCCTTCTAGCCCCAGGCTGTGGTGCACGTAGACAGTGAGGCCACCACCGAGGCGGACCCGTCGACTTGCCAGCCCCGACCCGCGAAGTGTGAACGAAACCTGCCGGCCTTCCACCCACTCGTGCGTCTCCTCCAACGAGGTTTGAGCGACCCAGTGTGTAAGCCATCGCATGCTTACCGAGACCCGGTCGAATGCCAGCTCCTCGCCGTGCTCAAACAGGGCACCACGGAAGACCTGGTTAAACATGATCGCCTCACTGGGGAGGCCACCGAGAAGGTTCGCGCTGTGGCGAGTCCGTAATCCTCCCTCGAGGGTGTAGTCGTTACTACCGGTACGGCCCAGCACCCGCGGGTAGCTGCCAGCTCGGTCCAGGCTGCTTTCGGTGAACCGAAACTCAACGGACCCGTCCGGACGGTCGTGACGCTCGGCGTCATGCAAGCGGTTCCGAAGCTCACCGATGAGGGTGAGCTGGCTCTTGCCCTTGTCGTCGATTCGGAGCACGCCGGAGACCTTTGCGTCCGGGGTTTCGGGCAGCCACCACTGACCGCCTTCCTCCACAGGTTTCATGGCAGGGTTTCCTCCTCGGTCCCAGTGGCTGTTTAGGCAAGGCATCGTGAGCGCGATTAGCAGTGGATGCTCGTGAGTCTGCCGCACCGGGGACGGTCACCTTCGGCGCTGCTTTGGTCGACGAGCTGTCGCCGCGGCCTGACGTCGACGACCCCGATAAGCCCCCAGTATCGGGGTCGTCGGGGCGCCCCCGCCGGGTGTCCTCCTAGTTGATCAGCCTGTCGTAGCGCTGCTTGAGCAACCGGAACTCGGTCGGGACTGACGTGCCGTCCTGGCGCTCCGCCTCAGCGCCGGCCACGAGGTGCTCGAGGTCGTTGTCGTCAAGCGCGAGGCAGAAGCCGCGGTGGTCCTGAGCGGTGTCACGGCAGCGTTGCAGGAACAGAGCCTTGTCCTTGAAGGTACGACAGACCAACAGGCCCACCTGCCCGCGTAGCGGGCTGAAGCGGCTGGAGAGTTGGTCGAGCTCCGGGTTGGCGGGGTCGCCGGTGTAGTTCTTGCACTCCACGAAGACGTGCTGGCTGGGGACCCGGTGCTGAATCAGCCAAGCGAAGAAGCCGCTGCGGGCCACATTGGTGTAGCGGATGTCCACGCGCTTGCGCCGCTCGTGCAGATCATGCTCGACCTGCGGGTCGATGAGCGCCGGGTAGAAGAGCGCGCTGAGCAGGGCCTCGACGGCGAGGTGGAAGTCGGTGGCGTTCTGCCGGCCAGCCGGGACCGACCGGACCGCATTGAGCAGGGCAGGCAGGTCGATCGGGGCGGTGCGGGTCACCTGGGCGATGACGTCGTGGTCCAGCGGCGGGGAGACGTACTCGCCCTTCTGCTCCCGGTAAACATCGAGCGCCTTGCGGTGCGTCGCGGTCAGCGCAGCGACGGCGTCCTTGTTCGTCCCATATTTCTCCTTGATCGACTTCTTGGTGACCCGGGGTCCCCGCTTGAGCATCTCGACGAGCTCGCTGCCGGGCTTGCTCAGCTCCTCGTCCTGCAGCATGGGGATCAGGTAGTCCCCGTAGTACTCGTCCTTGTCGAAGTCCATTCGGTAGCGCACCAACGCCTTCGGTACGAGCAGCAGCTTGCGGTGATCGGGCGCGGGCAACTCGACGAAGCTCTCCTGCCAGCTGGCACCAGCGGGGTCCCAGACCGGACCGGACGCGACCTGGGCAGTCGGAATGTCATGCATGTCGGTCTGCTGCCGGGTGTAGGCGATCAGCGGACCGCGCAGCACGTTGGTGGTGATGTCGCTGACCACGTCGTGCCCGATGCGGGGGACGAGCAGCACCGTGTCCTCGAGGTCCTGCAGCAGCCCGGTGCGAGCGGCGCGACTGGCCGAGAGGGCGTCAGCCACGCTCTGCCCGGACTCGCGGCCTAACCCCAATACCGTTCAGTTAGGTCGTAGGGCGGTGTAGCCGGCTGGTCGTTGGGGTTGGGGCCAGTCGGCGTGGTGGGCGCGTTTGACGTGCCATCTGGGCATCTTGCGTTTGATCACGCGGGGTGCGGCGCGGAGCCGTCTGGCGGGGTTGAGTCGGCGGAGCAGCCGGGTCAGGAAGCCCTGCCAGAGGCGGTCGTGGGCGTGGGGGTCCTCAGGGGGAAAAAGCGCCCTGGTGGGCGAGGGTCTGGCGGGTGATCCGTAGTGCGGCGACGAAGCTGACGCGGTCGGGGTCGTGGCCGGAGTGGGTGGCGGCGTCGGTCATTAGGGAGCGGATCGCGTAGTGACAGCACAGGTGTCCCCAGATTTCTTGGAGCACCAGGGTGGGCGATTTGGAGCGCAGCACGGTGCGGGGCCCGCGTTGGTGGGTCTTGAGTTCGTCGAAGGCGAGCTCGATCTCCCAGCGCTGGACGTAGGCCGCGGCCAGCTCGGTGGCCGAGGCCACCGTCGGGTCGAGGATCGTGGTGAACAGCCGGTAGCGCTCGGGGTTGTCCCGGCCGTCATCAAGGGTGTAGTCGATGACCCGCACCGTGATCGGGTCGGCCTTCTTGTCGGTGGCGGAGCGGACCTGCGCGAGCCAGGAGTCATCGGCCAGGGTCTGCAGGTGCACCGGGCGCAGGCCGGTCTTGGCCCGCCAGAGCAGGTCGGCTCCGGTCGCGATCGCCTTGCCCCACAACGAATGGGAGTAGAAGTTTCGGTCGGCCAGCAGCAACATCCCCGGTTGCAGCCGACCGATGAGCTCGGTGGACAGGGCAAGCTCGGAGCTGGTGTAGGCACCGATCACGGCGTCGAACATCGCGTGCGTGCCGCACTCGGCCAGAGCCACCAGCCGGGCTTGGGGGAACGCTGATTTCTCTCCCTTGCTCACCCCCGGGCGGCCGAAGAACGCCGAGTTCTCCGCCGTGTCGGCGACATCCAGGCAGCTCCCGTCGATCGCGACCAGCCGCCGGCCCGCCAGCCACCCGCCCCTCGCCGCCGTCCCCAGAGGCTTGGCGACGCGAGCGAACAGGGCAGCCAACGGCTCCGCCCCCAGCCGCTGACGGGCCTGAAAGATCGCCGACTTCGACGGCGGTGTGAAGCTGTCCTCCCAGCCCGAGGCCCACGACAACCCGTCGGTCAACTGGCTCAGCACGTCCTCATAGGAACCCTCGGAATGCAGCGCCATCCCGATCGCGAAATACGCCATCACCCGCGCCGGCAAGGACCGGTTGCGCCGCTCGGTGCGACCCACCTCGGCGATCACCTCATCGACCAGGCCCGGCGGGAACACCTGCGTCAGCACCCCCACCGACACCAAATCCGACAACCGACGATCCGAGACCGGCTTCACCCACCCAGCACGAGGCATGCCCAGCAAACTACACCAATGTAAGCCTAACTGAACGGTATTGGGCCTAACCCGTGGCCGCGGCTGGCGCCGGCACTGAAGCCCAGGTGCGTCTCGTTCGGCTCCCGCAGCCTGGACAGCAGAGCACGGGCCCGGGTGGGGTCGCCCGCGGTGATGGCCGCAAGCACCTCGGCAAAGAACGTATGGAGCAGGTCGCGGCACTGCTCGCCCCAGTCGCTCTGCAGCAGCCGGAATGCTCGCGGGTCCAGGAACACCCGGACGTCGCCGCGGACATCGACGTCAACGAAGTCCAACGTCGGCTGGGTGCGCCCCAGCCGATAGAACTCGCTGACCCGCGTCACGCTCCGTCCCGGTGCCGCAGGTTCTTCGTCATCAGCATGGTCGCGGCGGTGCATCGTCGGGTGGGTTGTTCGGCCCGGTGTCGGGCTGGTGATCCCGGTCGAGGGTGGCTTGGTGGGCGACCTGGCGTAATTGCTCATCGTCGGGTAGTAGCCGGCGGACCTCCTCGGGCAGCTCGTAGCGGCTGACCGCGACCGGGGCTGTGGAGGACTGCAGCGCGTACTGCACGACGGTCTCGTCCCGGTCGGCGACTAGCAGGATGCCGACCGTGGCCGCGTCGACCGTGCGGTCGCGGACCTGCCCGTCGACGGCCTGTACGTAGAACTGCAGCTGGCCGAGGTCGCGGGGGTCGAACCGGCCGAGCTTGAGCTCGAGGACCACGTAGCGGTGCAGCCGGGTGTGGTAGCAGAGCAGGTCGACGAAGAACTCGCTGTCGCCGACGACGAGCGGGTGCTGCTCACCGACGATGGCGAAGCCGGTGCCGAGCTCGAGGAGCAGGCGGCGGAGGTCGGCGAGCAGTGCGGCCTGCAGCTCGCGTTCGCGGTATCCGGGCGCGAGCTGGACGAAGTCGAACACGTACGGGTCTCGGGTGATCTCCTGCGCGAGGTCCGACTCGCCGGCGGGCAGGGTGGCCGGGAAGTTCGACGGGGCGCTTCCCTGGCGCCGGTGCAGGTTGCTGGCGACCATGGTCTCCAGGACCGGCCGGGACCAACCTTCGGCGGCCGCCCGCTCGGCATACCAGTCACGAACCGCCGGGTCCGCCACCTTGTCCAGCAGCACCATGAGCTGGCCCCACGGCAATTGTGCAGCAGCCTGCTGCACAATTGCCGCTGGATAGGCCTCAGCGAGGGCACGCATGTAGTGCAGGTTGCGCCGGCTGAACCCGCGGGCACCGGGGAACGCGGTGCGTAGATCGGTAGCAAGCCGGTCGATGACCCGGGCACCCCAGCCTTCGTCGGCCTGCCGGTCCAGGACCAGCTGACCGATCCGCCAGTACATCTCGATCAGCTCGGTGTTCACGACCCGCGCCGCCCGCGCCCGGGAGGCGGCGACCTCCCGCTTGACCGCGGCCAGCAGCTGGACGTAGCCGGCCGGCTGCACGTCGCCGGTCATCGGCGCCAGCCCTGCCGGCTGCCCGCGGTGGCCGGCCGGCGGCGTGTCAGCAGGGTGCACTGCGGGGACTCTGCCTGCCCGCTCACTGCTGATCCGTCTCGGGCCGATCATCGCCGGCGAGGTAGGCGGCGATGGCGTAGGCGGGGTTGCGGTCGTGGTTGTGCCGGGCCCGGTCGTAGCGGCGGGTGGTGCGCGGGTCGGCGTGCCGGGCGAAGTCCTGCACATCCCGCAGCGACGCGCCGGCGTCCAGCGCGGCGGTGATCGAGGTGTGTCGCATCGAGTGCGGCGAGAGCTTCTGAGTGAGCCCTGCGTGGCGGGCGAGCCGGCGGACGATCCGGGTGGCGTCGTGCCGGTCCAGCCCGGTCGTTCGGGTGTTGTCGAGCAGCACCAGGCCGGCGGTCCGGCCGGTGAGGTAGCGGTCCAGGACGGCGACGGTGGCCGGGGTCAGCGTGGCGGTCCACCGCTTGCCGGCCTTCCCGGCGCCGCGCAGGACGCGGTGGCCGCGGTCGACGTCGAGGTCTTCGACCCGGGCGCCGCAGGCCTCCGACACGCGCAGCCCATTGTGCAGCAGCAGCAGCGCCAGCAGCTGGTCCCGGTGACCGGCGGCCGCGGCGGCGGCGAGGAACGCCCGGGCCTGGTCCCGGTCCAGGCCTAGGGTGGGGGACTCCTCGTCGAGGCGGGGGCGGCGGACCAGCGCCAGCGGGCTGGCCACGATGGCCTCCTCGGCCAGCGCGTAGCCGTAGAAGGAGGACAGGGCAGCCAGCGCCCGCGCGATCGACGCGCGGGAGGTGGGGATCTCCCGGCCGGTCTTGAGCACCCGGACCTGGCCTTCGCGCCAGCGGGCGTAGGCGTCGACGTGTGCCCGGCGCACCGTCAGCGGGTCGAACTGGTGGGTGGTGCACCAGTCCAGCCAGCGGGCCAGGTCGCGGCCGTAGCCGGCGCGGGTGTTCGCCGAGTCGAAGGACAGCAGCCAGCCCGCGATCAGCCGGCGCAGGGCAAGGTCGTCCTCAACCCTCGCCGGCAGCGCGGCCGGCAACGGACCGACCACGACGGGGCCGGGCTCGGCGCCGTCGCCGACGTGACCCGATGGCCCCGGTTCCGGGTCCGCTTCCGACTCCCCTCGGTAGCGCATAACCGGCATTATGCGCTAGCAAACGATCCAACTCGGGGACGTGCCGCAGGAGTACTCACGAACCCCGCCGCAGCCCGAGACGCCCTTGCCGAGGCGTCCCGTATGACACCCCCCAGGTTTTATCGGTCGAGCGAGAATCCCCACCGGGCGGGTCTACCGGGACAGCATCCCGAGCGCACCCTGCTTCACGTGCGACGTTCTCGCAAGCCGTTGGTCAAACGACTTACCTTAACTGGCAGGGCTAGACGGCGGCGGATCAGTGGCGTCGGTGGGGGGCATCACCGGCGCGAAGGCCCTCTGATGGCTCGTGCCCGTCACACTGTGTGTCATGACGGGTGCCGCGGCAAGCCAAGATATTGACGAACAAGCGTTGCTCGACTGTCTGCCTGCGGACGGAGCGACGAAGGGCAATCAAGCCGTCCGGCGGCAGCTGGGGTGGGACGAAGATCGCTACTTCGCCGTCCGCAACAGGCTGGAGGACGAAGGCCTCGTGCTCCGTGGTCAGGGCCGCGGGGGGACTGTGCGACGCAACTTGACTCCGGCGGTACCAACGGTCGTTTCTACCGGAACTGCTCCTGCCGGTGGCGGCGCTGTGCTATCGGGCGACGCGGAAGAAACGATCCACAACGAGCTCGGACTCTATGAGCCGATGCGACGGGTGATAGCAGGAGAATGGGCGAAGGATCACCGTGCAGATCCCGTTGCCGTCGAAATCACCGCACAGCAAGGGCGGCGAGCAACGGGCGGAACGTGGTCGAGACCAGACATTACGAGCGTCGAGGTTCGCACCTTCTCGTACGTCCCCGGCAAGTACTTGGAGGTGGTGACCTTCGAGGTAAAGCCGTATACCGCGGTGAACGTGCAAGCCGTATACGAAGCCCTGGCGCACCGCCGCGCAGCGACTCGGGCCTACGTCCTGCTGCACGTCCCGGTCGACGTCGCACCCCAGCTCAACGAGATCATCACCGACATCGCAGCCGTGGCGCGAGGGCACGGGGTAGGGCTCATCACCGCCGAGGATCCGTCAAACTATGAAACCTGGGAGGACCGCGTCGACGCCGAGCGCCACGAACCTGACCCTGAGCGGCTCGACGAATTCATCTCCGCCCAGCTGAGTGACTCCGCCAAGAGGAAAATTTCACTCCGGCTGCGCTAACGGGAGCGAGAGCGGAAAGACGTCCAAATCACTTCAGCTGCAATCCCAGGCGTCGTGGAGCGAAGCGCACCGGCTCGGTCGAACTTGAACAGCGGCTTCGGTCTCACCGTCGCGTTCGGTGCGGGTGACCGGGGCAACGGCTTGGCCGCGTCTCATCAACTCGAACGTCTGTCGAAAGGGATCGTCGGCTTCAACGTCACGGCAGCGATGATCTTGACCGTCCCGCAAGAGCATGGCTTTCGGAGCGCGCCAAAGGATCCAATGTCAGCGTTCAAGTGGGCTTTTCGAAAGGTCGTACGGTCTCGGTCGGCTGCTCACTACTGTGAGGGATTGATCATCCGCTGTCGCTCTTGTGCTTCGTTCAGCTCATCACGAAGCTCGATACCGAGCTGAACGACGAGCGGCTTGACGTCCCAAGCGCTGGACGCCTCGGCCAACCAGCCGCGACCGCTCAGGATGGCTGCAGCGGACTCGTCCGCAAATACTGTCGCTGGCGTGACCGATGCCGATGTCTCGTCAGGTGAAATCGGTGTCTTGCATCTCGCTAGTGCAGCACCTGGGGCTCGTACCGCAAGAGATCGGCTACCGGAGTGGCGAAGCTGAGCTTGGTCCACCACCCGAGGTCCGAGGCCAGCGGTGCCACATACGGAATCGTCCACGACGCCGAAACCGGCGTAGCATGGGCTCTCCTGTACGACTATCTATTGACACAAGGAGTTTCACATGAGCGTCTCAATGATCCGCACTGGCCTTCAGAGCTGCATCAATGACCTCGACACCGCCCGGGCGCGGGCCGTCGCGCTGCTCGAAGACCTCGACGGTTCCGACGCGGTGGAGGTCCCCCGGCAGGGCCGCTGGACCAAGGCACCTCTCAGCCAGCTATGGGCCAAGGTGTGCCACCTGCCAGGGATCGTGGCACTGTTCGCCGAAACGGCAGCACACCCCGGCGAGGCCGTCACTTTCAGTGCAGTCACGGCACACTCTGGACTGAGCAGCATGCAGCAGCGAAACGAGCATGCACGGATGAGCCGGGTCGCGGCGGAGATTTTCGGCAAGAAGCGCTGGCCGATCGAAAACTGGCAGGGCCCAGCAGGATCGACCGGGCACTCCGAGATGCTCTACCGAATGGACCCCGCAATCGCAGAGTGGTGGAAGGACCTCACCCACTGATCCAGCCGAGTCCCCTGGCGTCGGGTGCGCCACCCGAGAGCCTCGACCAGCCACCCATCCCAGTCACCTCCACCGTCAGGGGCCAGCAGTGCCAAACATCTTCGACAACATCACCGACAACACCCGGCTCGGGCTGGCCCTGCGCGAATCCCTCAAGGACTTCGACACCGTCGACGTCGCCACCGGATACCTCGACCTGCGCGGCTGGTCCAGCTTCGCCGACATCCTCGACACCAAGCAACCGACCGCTGCAGAGGCAGACCGTCCCACCGCCCGAGTCCTTATCGGTATGGTCGCCCCTTCTGACTCCCAACAGATCCTCGAATCGCTCCAAGAGCAGGTGCAGCCCCCGGCCTACGGGGCGGACATCCATGACCGGGAGAAAGCCCTCGCCCGACGCGACCAACTGGTCAAACATCTACGCAACCAGCTCATGCGGGGGCTGGCCACCACCGAAGGTCAGAACACCCTGCAAACACTCAAGCTGCAGCTCGAGGAGGGCGTGGTGGAGATGAAGGTCTTCACCGAGAAGCCGTTGCACGGCAAGACCTACCTCTTCCACGCCCCAGCCAAGAAGCACGGTGCCAGATGGGGCTACGTCGGCTCCTCCAACCTCACGGGCGCGGGACTGAACCGCAACCTCGAACTCAACATCGACGTCCAGGACTCCGACGCCACCATCAAGCTTGCGACCTGGTTCGAGGATCGTTGGGACGATCCGTTCTCGCTGCCCATCACCGCCGAGATCATCGAGTTGATCTCGGCGTCCTGGGCCGACAATCACCAGCCGACCCCGTTCGAGGTTTACCTCAAGGTCTGCCACTCCCTGTCTCAGGACGCCCGCGACGGCATGGGCTACATCTTGCCCGCCTCCATGCGCACCCTACTGCTGGACTACCAGGAGAGCGCGGTACGGACCCTCGCACGCCGGATCGTGCGCCGCGGCGGCACCATGCTCGGTGACGTCGTCGGCCTCGGCAAGACTCTTACCGCCGTCGCCACCGCCTTGATGCTTCAGGCGGCCGAGGATTACTCCACCCTCGTGCTCTGCCCGAAGAACCTCGAGCAGATGTGGCACGACCACCTTGAGGAGTACGACATCAATGGCCGCGTCGTCCCCTACTCGATGGCCGACAAGGTGCTGCCCGAGCTCAAGCGCTTCAATCTCGTCATCTGCGACGAGTCGCACAACCTGCGCAACAACGCGACGGTCGCCTACGACGCGATTCACCAGTACATCCGCATCAACGGCTCGAAGGTGCTGCTGCTGACCGCCACCCCCTATAACCTCGCGTTTCAAGACGTCGCCAGCCAGATCGGGCTCTACCTGGACGAGGACGATGACCTGGGCATCGTGCCCACCGCCGCCCTGCAGGCGGACCCGAAGCTCGTGACCAAGGTCGACGGCAAGATCAACACTCTCGCTGCGTTCCGACGCTCAGAGGAAGCCGAGGACTGGAAACGTTTGATGAGCGACCATCTGGTGCGCCGCACCCGCTCGTTCATCAAACGCACTGCCAAGAAGGAGTTCGTACTTCAGCCCAACGGCCAACGGGCGGAACGAGAGTTTCTTCAGTTTGCGACCGGCGAGAAGTTCTTCTTCCCCACTCGGGTCGCTCGACCACTGAGCCACGACTTCAGCGACAACGACCCCGCCAAGCTCATGGAGGACGACACCACCCTTGACGCCGTCCATGCCCTGACCCTGCCACGGTACCGACTCGCCGAGTACGACAACCCGAAGGCAATTCACACAGCCACCGACAAGAGTTACCTCGATGACATCCGGGCCGGCCGCGGCAACGTCAGCGGATTCGTGCGGATCGGCCTGTTCAAGCGCCTCTCCTCATCGGGACACGCGTTCATTCTGTCGCTGCAACGGCAGCGGGCCCGCAATGAGCTGTTCATCTACGCCATCGACAGCAACCTGCGGATCCCGTTGGGCACGTTCACGGACAAACAGATCGCCATCAGCGACGAGGACGTCGAGAGTGATGCCTCCCTGCACGGAGCAGTGGCCACCCGTTACGCCGAGTTGCAACGCACCTTGCCGGCCAAGACCAAGTGGATCAACGCTTCGGTGTTCAAGCCGGCGCTGCGCAAGGATTTGGCCAAGGACAACGACGTCCTGACTGGCCTGCTGGACCGGTTTGGCAGTTGGGACTCCACCCGCGACTCCAAGGTCAACGCGCTCGTGGACCTGCTCCGCAAGGACCACCCTGGCGAGAAGGTCCTCATTTTCACCGAGTACGTCGACACCGCCGACTACGTTGCCAATGCGCTCGAGGATGCCGGTATCGACAACGTCGGCCTGGTCTCGGGCAACACCGACAACCCCTCCGCACTCGCCCGGCGGTTCTCCCCGCATTCCAACAAGCTCCCCGGCCACGAACGGGCCGCACTGAAGGAGATCGACGACCCGATCGACGTTCTGGTCGCCACCGACGTCCTCTCGGAGGGACAGAACCTTCAGGATGCCCATATCATCGTCAACTACGACCTGCCGTGGGCCATCATCCGGATCATCCAGCGCGCCGGCCGCGTCGACCGTGTCGGCCAGAAATCGGACACCGTTTACGTCTATCTGATCAGCCACGAGAAGGTCGAACAGCAGATCAACCTGCGCCAACGGATCAAGGACCGTCTCGGCGCCTCCGCCGAGGCGTTCGGCTCCGACGAACAGTTCTTCGGCAGCGAACGCGAGGTCAAAATTCTCGACGATTTCTACAACGGCCGCGTCACCGACGAAACCGAGGACAGCGAGGGTGAAGCCGACGCCGTCAGCGAGGCCTGGCTTGTATGGTCCAACGCCCAGGAGAGCCACCCCACCACCGCGGCACGCGTGCTCGCCTTGCAGGACATGGTCCACACCACCCGCCATCGTTACATGCACGAGAAGAATGGTGGCGTCACCTGCTACATCAACACCGCCTCCGGAGTAGACGCCTTCGCCACCTCCAATGCCAGCAACAGCGGGGACAAACTGGTGGATCAGCTCCTTACCCCGCTGGAGGCGTTGCGGATCTTCCGAGCAGGACCTGACACGCCCACGGTTGAGCTCAGAGCGGACCACTTCGACCGACAACGAGCGCTCGTTCAAGGCCCGCTCACCACTGAGACCGTCGCCCGAGGCAACCTCAAGGGTGTCCGCAAGTGGGTCTGGCAGCGGCTCGGCGGCAACACCCTGTTCGCCGACCAGGCATCCACCGCCCTCAACGCACTGCACGAGCGGCCCCTTACCGAGCACGCGACGCAACGGCTCAGCCAGGCTCGACGCAACCGGTACAACCTCGATGACCTCGCCGACCTGCTCAACCAGCTGCACAGCGAAGACCGGCTCGTCATCAAGTCCACCGACACCGACGAAATCAAGATCGTCTGCTCGCTAGGAGTTCACGAGGTATGACCGACCCACTGATCTCCAAGGTTGAGCAGCACGCCTACCGCCTGCTTTTCCTCCACGATCTGCACTGGTCGGCCCCCGATCACCCGCCAATTGACTACACCGCGGACGGCCGGACACTGACCGCGACCAACGTCTCGTCCTACAAGGGGCTGCGGGTGTGGGTCTGCGACGAGAAGCCCGGCTCGCAGCTCGAAGCACAGCTCGACCGGGAAATCGCCAAAACCTCCACCGATCGGCTGGTTATCTTCCACAGCGGGGTCGACCAGGTTTGGCGCTGGCCCGTCCGCCGCAACCAGCATGCATCCACCACCACACGTCTGACCAGCCACCGCCACCGGTCAGGCGCACCGAACCCGAAGTTCGCGGCCAGACTCGACGCGATCCGGCTGCCCCTCGATGTCGTCCTCGATCCGAACGCCGTCCTGGCGAAGGTCCGCGCGGCGTTCGATGTCGAGGCACAGAACGAGACCAAGCACGCCTCGAAACTCATGGCGCGCATGTATGCCGCGATGGAAAAGGCCTACAAACCTGGGCATGACCCGGCGGAGCGCGCTCACCAGATCTCCGTGACCCTCGCCCGGATTCTGTTCCTGATGTTCGGCGACGACACCGACATGTGGGCCGCGGACCTGTTCCGCGACTTCATCCACCACCACACCGCAGCGGATGGCTCGAACATCGGCGCCCAGCTCAACCACCTGTTCGTCCACCTCGACACTGAACCGTCGGCGCGCGACAGAGTCGCCGGTGACCTCAAGGACTTCCCCTACGTCAACGGCGGAATCTTCCGACAGCGAGTCACCCTCCCCGAGGTCAACGTCGAGTTCCGCACCGCTGTCCTCGACGCCTGCGATGTGGACTGGTCCACGATCAGCCCTGCCATCTTTGGGTCCATGTTCCAATCCGTCCGCGACGCTCAGACTCGGCGTGAGCTGGGTGAGCACTACACCTCCGAAGAGAACATCCTCAAGACCCTCAACCCGCTCTTCCTCGATGAGTTGCGTGCCGACTTCGAACACGCGGGAACGATGAAGAATGAACCCTTGGCTCTCAGGCGGCTCCGGGACAGGCTTGGCGAGATCCGCTACATGGACCCAGCGTGCGGCTGCGGCAACTTCATCATCGTCGCCTACCGCGAGCTCCGGGGCCTCGAACTGCGGATCATGGAGCGCCTCCAGGAGATCACCGGCGACGGTGAGATGCTCCTGGCCAACGTTGGACTCAAGATCACCCTCGACCACTTCTACGGCATCGAGATCGACGAATGGCCCGCGAAGATCGCCGAGACCGCCATGTTCCTCATCGACCGACAGTGCGACCTCAAACTCACCGAACGGCTCGGATGGGCCCCCGATCGGCTCCCCATCCAGCAGCAAGCCAAGATCGTCGTCGGCAATGCCCTGCTCACGGACTGGACCGAGATCTGCCCGCCCTCGAACAACGTGATCGTCGCCGGCAACCCGCCGTTCCTCGGGATCTCCCTGCGATCGGCGGCACAGACCGACGAGCTGCAATGGGTGTGGGGTTCGAGATACCACGGCACCCTGGACTACGTCACCGGCTGGCACGCCAAAGCACTGGACTACTTCCGCGAGGCCCAAGGTCACTGGGCGTTCGTGACCACGAACTCGATAACCCAAGGCGAGGCCACCGCACCCCTGTTCCAGCCCATCTTCCAGGCAGGCTGGAAGATCACATTCGCCCACCGCACCTTCCCGTGGGCGTCCGAGGCGACGGGCCAAGCTGCCGTGCACTGCGTCATCATCGGTTTCTCGAAGGACCCGACAAAAGCCCGGCTCTTCGACTACCCGACCCCGACGTCACCACCCACTGAGCGGATCGTCTTCAACATCACGCCCTACCTGACTGATGGTCCAACCGTCATCGTCTTGCCGAGCACCAAGCCCCTCAATCACCAACTGGGAGAGGTCGCGTACGGGAACAAACCCACCGACGGTGGCTATCTCATCGTCGAGCCCGAAGACCACGACAGGGTCATGTCCGACCCGATCGCCGCACGGTATGTGAGGAAGTACGTCGGTGCCCGGGAACTCCTGCACGACGGGGACCGGTACTGCCTGTGGTTGACCGACCTCAAGCCAGGCGACGCAGGGCGGAGCCCGGTTCTGCGCACCCGAATCGAGGGCGTCCGAGCTTTCAGGGCCGACAGCAAGGCGCCCTCTACGCGCGCTGCCTCCTCGACCCCGCACCTGTTCCGACAACTCGCCCAGCCAGTCACCCCGTACCTCTGTATCCCGCGGCATGTCAGCGAGACGCGCCCCTACTTTCCCGCGGCTCGATTTGATGCCGACACGATTTGCAGCGATGCGAACTTCCTGGCCGGTGACGCGGACGGCTTCATGTTCTCCGTCATCTCTTCAACAATGTTCATCACGTGGCAGCGCACCGTCGGAGGGCGCATCAAGTCAGATCTGCGATTCAATAAGCTGCTCACCTGGAACACCTTCCCTCTTCCACCCACCGACAAGGTTTCACGCGGACGCGCCATCGAGGCAGGGGGAGTAGTCCTCGCGGCGCGGGAACGTCAGCCCGAGCTGTCCCTTGCGGAGCTGTACAGTCCGGCGAACACCTCAAGGGAACTCCTCAACGCCCATCAAGCGCTCGACGCGGAAGTCGACCAGCTCTTCGGCCTCAAGTCCAAACACCCCTCCGAGCTGGAACGCCAAGACGTTCTATTCACCCGATACCAAGAACTGACGAGCCCATTGGTTCCCGCCAGGACGACCGGCCGGAAGCGGAGATGACCGAACCGACGACGCCTTCGAGCGCCCATTGGTCGCTCTGCTCCATCCCGGGCGCGAGGCCGAGCCACTGCCACTCAAACTGCTCGACGCAACGGTAACGCTCATTGGCTTTACTAGCTAGCTAGCTAGCTATAGGTGGTGCGGATGGCATGTTCAATGAGTTGACGCTTGGTGTGGCCAGTGCTTTGCGTCGCCCGGTCGATGAGATCACTGATGTCTGCCGCCACGCGGACGTTAAGCTGCACGGTCGGCTCAGGTCCGCGGCGAACGACTGGGGGCACCCCGACTGCGGATGGCATGACGCGTTGCGGCTGACTTACTACAGGGTCAACAGTTTCGTCGGCTGCTGGCCGGGGCCGACTGCGGGGCGTGGGGCGGTCGTCGCTGGTCATAGGCCAAGCACCTTCCTGGCGATGGACATGTAGGCCTCGTGCACCACGGCGCCGGCGCCGAAGAAGCCGTAGTAGCGCCCAGCGGCGCGCGCCTCCCGGACGATGACCCGCTCCGGCACAAGTGGGCGCAGGACCAGCTCGCCATAGCTCTTGTCCAGCTCGCTGAGCGCGCGGCGTGCATCGCGGCTCATGACGGTCTCCCGGACGGCACCGACAATCACTCCAGCGTCGGCTAGGTCGGTTGGCGCGCCAATCTGGCTTCGGTGCTGGCGGTAGCGGCGCACCGAGATTACGGCGCCGTCAACCCCGTCGAGTCCGTCCTCGTCGAGCTTGGCGGCGTACACGACCTTTGTCGCTGCTGTGAGTGCGTTCTGGATGAGAGGACCACCCTGGCGATTGGGCAGATCGATGATTGTCACAGCTGCCGTCGTCCCCTCAAGAGCAAGGCGCAACCGCACATCGGAGTGGTCTTCGGCCGTCTTCTCCCGGTTTGACAGCGACCGAGACGAGGGCACCACGCGCAAATTCGGGACCTCTGACCATGGACTCGGTAACGCAAGGTCGTTGACCCAGCCACTCGGGTCGGCGTTGCCCAGAATGGCGCCGACGTGCTGCCAGTCTTCGGACGGTTCGACGCCAAGCCATTTGGTGGCCGCTCCACGCGGGTCAAGGTCGATGAGATCGGTGGTGTGACCGAGTAAGGCTGCAGATACCGCGAGCGACACCGCGGTGGTCGTCTTAGTCGCACCTCCGGTTTCGGAATAGACCGCTATCACTTGTCGCATGGCTGGCTACCCTACGTGAGAGCTTGCTAGCTACCTAGCAACGCCGATTAGTTCTGTGATTCCGCCGTCTGACCTGGCCCGTGCTGCTGTAACGGATCGCCTCCGTCGCGCCTCGCCCGTCGCACCAATTCGGCGCGGGCCTGGGTGTCGGCTCGTCTGTTGACCGCGCGCCGCTGGGCGGCAGCACGTGATGTGGTCGCGAGCACCTGGTGGGCGAGTGCCCGCCCCGGCCCGTCGAGTGCAGCGATCGCGGCCTGGCGGGCGTGGTCGCTTTCGGCACGTTCCGCGGCCCGTTGTGCGGCTTGCTCGGCGCGGGCCGCTCGGTGGGCGGCGTCGTGGAGGTCGCGGGTGAGGGTGGGGGGTTCGTGGAGGTCGACTTTGTTGAGTAGGGCGAGGAGGTAGCTGATGGGTCGGCGGGGTCGGGTGAGGATGTGGTGGCCGGTGGTGGTGAGGTCGGTGATTAGTTGGGTGAGGTCGCGGGCGGTCCAGCCGGCTGCGGCGGCGGCGGTGAGGGCTCCTGCCCAGCGGTGGGCACCGTAGGCCTTTGCCCAGCCGGGGCAGGCTGGATCGGTCCGCCAGGCCAGCATGAGGGCCGCTCCTGGGGCCCTGGTGTCGCTCGCCACCAGATTGGGGCAGCCCTGCGTGGTCGATGCGCGGCGCGGAGCGCCGTCCTCGTCCCCGGTAGGGGGTTGTTGGTTGTTGTTTCGGGTGGAAACCCTTTTCTCAGCTGACGCTGAGTGATGAAGAGAACCACTACGTGGTGGGGTGCCATCTGGTGTTTGACCGGCACGGATGATGCGTGAGTTGTCCACAGGGTCGGGGTAGGTGGGGGAGGGGTGCAGGGCGTAGACGGCGGTCCAGCCGCGGGCCTTGTCGCCGCGTTCCCAGGAGTTGATGCGCTCTGGGTAGGTGCGGGTGCGGCCGGGTTGGATTTCGGTGGCGAGCCCTGCGAGGCGGAGAAACAGGCGGGCGCGTTGGATGGTGCGCCGCCCGCGGTGGGCGGTGGTGGCCATGCCGGCGATGGAGGGGCGGCTGGACCGGCCGGTGCGGTGGTCGGCGGCGGCGGCTTGGGCGGCGGCGTAGGCCAGGACGGTGGGCAGGGATATCCCGCCACCGCTGGAGGCGACGAGTCGGGGGCGCAGGAGCAGGTAGCTGCGTTGGTAGACGCGGGCGACGTGGGTAATCCAGCGTTCGGCCGACCACCAGCAGGGGATGCCGGCGTAGGCGTAGGTGCTGACCTCGCGGCGCAGCGGTGGCCGAAACGCGACCGGTGCGGTGGCATCTCGCCGGTTCGGCGGCCGGGTGGGTGCGGTGCGGTGGCGCACCGGGGGGGTCACCGCGGGGTGCGGCGCCGGCCACGCGCAATCAGTGAGGTGCAATCACGAGGGCGCACCGAAGACACGGCGGGTCCCGCGTGACCACCCCAGTGGGGGGGCGGTGTAATGTCTCCTCCAGAGTTCCTCTACGAAGCCCTGCACCCAGACTCGGCGGCCAAACCAGACTTGGGTGCGGGGTTTCGTGCTGTCCGGGTCAGCCTCCTGGCTGACCCGGTCGTGCAGTTTTAGGCGGCGTCATGCCGCTCCATCCCCGGAGTTGGATGGTGAGGGGGAGGGAACACCTCATTGGCCCACAGGGGGCGCCCCGCTGGGTCGAACTTGTCGCGCTGCACAAGCAATTCGACGTAGCGGCCGAGCGTGATACCTAGTGCATCCGCAGCCGCGCTAGCACGTGCCCGAGTGGCTTCCGGTACACGGCTGTGCATACCGACAAGGGAAGTCGACTTTGATCGTCGTGCGCGTCCAGCACCACCTGTAGGCATAGAGACAGTCTTAATCAGAAGGTGGTACTTCTACGGCATTTGCGCATGCGTGTCGTCCTGAGTGGTCAATCAGTAGGCCTCCACAGGCAAACAAGGGGCCGCGAGTATGCGGTGGCAAGTTCTCGCGGAGCGGGAACGCGGCAGCAGGCCCGGGAGGGTTCCTGGCCGTCCAGCGTCCCGCTGGACAGGATGTCGTTGAGCATCAGATCCGCCGGTCGTGGTCGCTGCGCTGTCGCTCCCACAGCTCGGGCCACGCCTGCTCAAAGCGGCCAACTCGTGGCTCATCATCGTCCGTACCCTCGGTCCTGGTCGCGGGATGGCCCGGCTTCGCGGGCGCGCCTCGCGGCGGCCCCGCGATCCGGTTGGGTGTGCGGGGTGGCTTCGCGTTCGGCCTGCAGGCGCAGCATCTCCCGGATCGGGGTGGGGAAACTGGCCCTGACCATCCGCATCATCGCGTCGTGCTGTTCTTGCTCCGCCGCTTGGCGGGCGGCGTCCTGGATGCGGGTGTCCTCCGCGGCGTTGGCGGCGGCCCGTTTCCCGTCGACCTCGGGCATGGCCTTCCACTGCTTTGTGTAGGTGGCCAGGGTGGTTTCCCGCTGCCACGAACGGTGATGGGGGAACGATTTCTCTCCCTCGGCCAGGCGCCGGCGGTCATAGCCGCGGGCGGTCTCGAACCGCCCGCGGGGGGCCAGGTCGCTGACCTTCGCCCGCCGCTGCGGCACCGGCCCGCCCAGCTCGGCCGACAACTGCG
>JAABUJ010002872.1_pt1 | contig 20318 bp, 19 predicted proteins | sample 5559131 | NCBI WGS metagenome assembly JAABUJ01 (sample SAMN10711875, study PRJNA513366) | rock metagenome | isolation source: Antarctica rocks | place: Antarctica: Victoria Land, Mt New Zealand nord | collected 2016-01-07 | reverse complement strand
CCGCGCTGATGCGCTCGATGGGCTGGCAGGTGGGATGTCTGTACAACCAGGAGACCGACGAATACCCGCAGCTGTACTGGGCGCACCAGTTCAAGGCCGGCGATCCCTACGCTCTGGCCCAGCAGGTGCGCAAGGGACTCGACCGGCTCGACCTCGACGCCTGAATCACCTGCAGCGGTCGGAAAGCTCACCTCCGGTCGAGGACCCCAGCCCCCAAGGGGTAGGTCTGACGCTTTTTGGGTTCTGTGCGTACGCGCAGGCCTTTTGATGTTGACTTCCGGCCGCCGGATCCGCCGGATGTCGAAGCAGTGAGCCGACGATTGCGTGCCAGCTGCACCAGCGCAGAACGCGGGGGCGACGGACCCGGACCGCAACCAGTTGCGCACCGAGCAGGCCGACCTGCGCCAGGGTGTGGCCGGCGGCTGCTCGGCGTTGATCATCGTCGGCCCGCTCTCCCACCCGCGGTCTGCCCGCTGTTCTGATGAACCGCGACCAGTTCGGCGGCAGTGTTGTCGCCGCAGCAGTGTTCGGCGGCCAGTCCGCGGCCGTGCACCTGAGCCAACGCGGCGCGACAGCCACCGGCATCGAACCCCGACCAAACTCGCCGCCATCACATGACGGCGGGTTGGTCGGATAGCCCGTTGTTAACTGGGGGTGCCTGATTCCGCGTTCCGGTGAGGTGCCCGCCGCTGGTTGGGTGGGTGCGTTGCGGTTTAGGTAGGTGCGAAACCCTGCAGCCGTGTGAGTCGGCGGTGAACAGGAGCCAAGGGCACCCCTGCCTCACCGGCGGTGAAGGCTATCGCGGTCGCCCGAACCATTCGACGGCCGGCTCCTGCGCGCTAATGCCTGTAGGTCATGGCTGGTGTCGGCTGAAACTCTCGGGAGACCGGCTCCTTTTCTACCGCCTGTTGATGTCGATCGGCCGCCGGGTTTCGATGGAGTCCAGGGCGGCGGCGATCAGCTCTACCGCCGCGATCCCGTCCTGCGCGGTCACCCGCGGAGCGGATGCTCCTGTCAGGCTGGTCACGAAGTCGGCTGCCTGGGCACGGTAGGGGTCCGACTCCGATGTCGGCAGGACGAGGGATCCACGGGGCTCGCCGAGGTCGGCCAGCACGCCGTCGCCCGTGCTGCTGTCGTGTCGTAGTGAACCGGTCGTTCCCCACACTTCGATGGTGGTGCGGAAAGGAATACCTGGGGCGCTCCACGTCGCGTGTATCTGCGATAGTGCGCCGCTCCGATGGGTGAGGGCGACCTGAGCCGTGACGATCTGGGGCAACCGGCCGTTCCGGGTCGCCGGTTCCTGGGAGGCGACGACGGTTTCGACGTCCCCGGCCAGCCAACGGGCGGCGTCCAGGTCGTGGATCATCAGATCCATCAGTCCACCGGATCTGCGGACGTCAGACAACCAGCTCTCAGCCATTGCCGGGCTGGCCCCGGTCCGGCTCAATCGCAGGGATTGCACCGTTCCGATCGTTCCGGACCGGACGGTCTGGGCGATCGTTTGGTAGGCCGGGAAGTAGCGGACGACGTGAGCGGGGAAAAGGTGCACGCCGGCACTTTCGGCGGCCTGCACCATCTGCCGCGCCTCGGCCGGATGACGAGCCAACGGCTTCTCGCACATCACTGACCGCCCGGCGTCGATCGCCGCCAGAGCGATCGACAAGTGGGTGTCGGTCGGAGTGCACACGTCGACCACGTCAACCGCCTGCAGCAGGTCGGTCAGATCGTTGCGGAACTCGACGCGGTAGCGGTCCGCGACGTCGCGTCCGCGAGGCGGCGCATGTATGAGCACGGTGGCGCCCAGCGACTGCCAGGCGACGATGTGGTGGTGCGCGACAGCACCCGCTCCGACGATGCCCACCGCGAGGCCGGGACCCCTTGCCTCGGTCTGCATCCGGTTGGTCATCCGCCGAAGACAGTCGCCGTGAGGTCGGCGGAGGACAGGACGTCGAGCGGCGAGATGGGTCGGGCCAGGTGCGAGTAGTGCAGGTGGTTGAGCCGCTGATCCACGCCGCCCGGGGTGAGGGCCATCCGCCATCCGGCGGCTGCGGCGTGCAGATCGGGCTCGAGGTAACCGATTTTGATCACGACGGCGTCCACCTCGGCCGGGCGCAGGCCGAGTCGGGTGAGATCGGAGATGTGGTGATAGGGCTTTCGTTTCTCGGTGATCAGGACGTGCACTCCGTGGACGGTGACGGCGACGATCACGCCGCCCTCCCGATCGTGGATGCGGGCAGTCAACACACCCGATAACCGCAGCGGCGCTGCCGGTGCCGCGTCCATCCACGCACCGGCGGTCACCTCGACGCGGTCGCCGACCTGGTGCCGCTCGAGGGCGGCCACTGCGGTCGGGTCGTAGACGGACGCGGCGATGGCCGTCGCGTTGCCGTCCGGGCCGAACCGCGAGTCGGCGAGCAGGCTGGCTGCGGCGTAAGTGGAGTCGCCTGAACCGCCGCCCGTGGGATTGTCGCCGGTGTCGGAGATCAGGAAGGGGCGTTCGGACGACCCGAGCGCCTCATCGACGCATTCGGCGAAGGTGCCGACCGGCCCGACGAACTCGAAGTCGTCGCGGGCGGCGAAGTAGGCGTTCGCGATGTCCTCGGCGATGCTCCTGACCCGAGCCGGGTCGGTGCCGGTGACCACGACGGCCGCTCTGCACCGCTGTTCGTCGGCCCAGGCGTATCCGACCCAGATGGCCGCGTCCAGGACGTCTTCCTCGGCGGCGTCGGCGGCCAGTCGTCCGTACAGCGATGCCGCCGGCTGGACCCGGGTGCTGGTCTTCTCGCCGGGTAGCAGCACTGGCACCTGGACCCACGCCCGCACTGGCCGGGTGCCCGACCGCAGGCAGTGCACCAGGTTCGTCGCCGCGCGCCGGCGCGTGAGCCACTCGTCCTCGTGCGGCGCCATCCGGTGGGCGGTCAGGATGTCGATCGATCGGGCCAGATCGGCGGAGACGTTGCCGTGCAGGTCCATCGGCACCGCAACCAGCAGATCGGGACCGACAATTTCCCGGACGTCGGCGGCCAGCGACGCCTCGATGTCGGTCCGGCCGATGACCGACATGGCCCCGTGCAGATCCAGGATCAGGCCGTCGAGGGGTCCCGCCGACCGGAGGCGATCAAGCAGTTCGCCCCGGAGCAACTCGTAGGTCTGCTCGGTCACCGGGCCACCCGGCAGGGCCCGGGCGTGGAGCAGCGGCACCCATTCCACGTCGGGGATGGGGTCAAGGCCGCTGACGAAGTCGTACTGGTCGAGCAGTTCCCGGCCCCGCCGGACCCGGAAGTCGGCCAGCTGGGACCGATGCGCCGAAAATGTCGAACACTCGATGTGCAAGCCGCCGACGGCGATGCGCAGTGGCCGATTTCCGGTGTTCACGCCTCGACCGCCCGGATGCTCTGCAGGACAAGCGCGGCCGCGGCGCGGATGTTGAGGTTACGGTCTTGGACGGCGGAGATGGTCAGGGACCGGGTGGCAATGGGCAGGCAGCGCTCGTAGATCACCGATCGGATCGCTGCGACCAGTGGCTCGGCCACGGACAGGTGGCCGGCAAGGAACAGGGCCTCCGGATTGATGAAGTTGATCATCGTGGCCAGGACTTCGCCGATCTGCCGGCCAGCGGTGCGCATGGCGGTGGTGGCCGCGGCGTCGTTGTATTGCACCAACGACAGGATTTGGGCGACGGAGCTCACTGGAGCCCCGGTGGCTGCGAGGTCGTTGACCAGAGCGGCGCCGCTGGCGATGGTTTCCAGGCATCCGTTGTTCCCGCAGGAGCAGGGACGGTCGGCCGCCTCGGCCACCCTGTTGTGGGAGATGTCGCCGGCCACGCCGGACGCTCCCCGGTACAGCCGGCCGTCGGTGATCACGCCGCAGCCGATGCCGCCGCCGATCTTCACCACGACCAGGCTGTTGAGCGGCTCTGCGGAGCCAGCCAGCAGCCCCAGTGCCATCAAATTCGCGTCGTTCTCGATCACCGTCGGTACCGACAGCTTGCGGCCCAACACCTCGCCGAAGGGGCTGTCGTGCCAGCCCGGCATCCGCGACGGCGAGACGACGCGATGCGTGTGCTGGTCGACCGGGCCGGGAATGGCCGCGGCCGCGCCGCGCAGTTCCCGACCTGCCACCGCCGGGTCGGCGGCTAGCTCCTGCCCGATGGCGACGATCCGGTCAGCCACCTGCTCAGGGCCCTGCGCGAGGTCGACCGGACGTTCGATCTCAGCGAGGGTGGCGCCGGCCAGGTCGGTGGCCATGACCCGGGCGTGGGTGGCGCCGATGTCGGAGATCAGTAGGTAACCGGCGGCCGAGTTGATGCTCAGCGACCGCGCCCGCCGTCCACCCCGCGAGAGCTCCAGACCACCCTCGGCGACCCACCCGCTGCCGATCAGGGCCTCGATCCGGGAGGAGATGGTCGAGGCGGCGAGCCCGGTCGAGCGCACCAGTTCGGACCTGGAGTTGGCCACGCCGGAGGCGATAAGCGACAGCAGATGACCGGGGGAACCGGCGCCCCTGAGATCCGCCGAACCACGGTCAGCACCGGCGTGGACGTCATCGACGGCCGCGGAGGCGCGGCGGGAACGTCGGGGCAGCGCCGCGGCGGGCATCGGATCGAGCAGCGCGGAGGTTCGAGCCGCGTCCTCCTGCGGATCGGCCGTCCCCGTCGCTTTATTCACAGGTACATGCCTATCAGGACAACTTTATTCGATCAAGCCTTGACTTCATTCGAATATGGCTGTTTTATTCCGACAGATGCCGAAGTCGAATCGCGGACGGACTGTTATGCAAGCTGCGCAACCAGGGGTACCGGCCGGTGTCCCCGCACGCCCTGGGTCCGGCCCGATGATCCAGATCAAGGGCTTGCGGAAATCGTTCGGCGAGGTTGAGGTGCTGCGCGGCATCGACCTGTCGGTGTCGGCCGGTGAGGTCCTGATCGTCGCGGGGCCGTCCGGTTCGGGCAAGTCGACGCTGTGCCGGTGCGTCAACCGGCTGGAGGCACCCAGCGCCGGGCAGATCTGCATCGACGGTCAGGTCGTTCCGGAGGAGGGTCGCGAGCTGGTCCGACTCCGCGGCGAGGTCGGGATGGTCTTTCAGCAGTTCAACCTTTTCTCCCATCTGACCGTGCTGGACAATCTCCTGCTCGCTCCGACCGTGGTACGCCGCCGGCGCCGCCGCGACGTCGCGGAACGGGCCCGGGCTCTGCTCGAGCGGGTCGGAGTGGGCGATCAGGCCGGCAAGTACCCGGCCCAACTCTCCGGCGGCCAGCAGCAGCGCGTCGCCATCGCCAGGGCGTTGGCGATGGATCCGAAGGTGATGCTGTTCGACGAACCGACCAGTGCGCTCGACCCCGAGATGGTCGGCGAGGTACTGGACGTGATGCGCGACCTCGCCGCTGGCGGCATGACCATGGTCGTGGTGACGCACGAGATGGGATTCGCCCGCTCCGCCGCCGACCGCGTGGTCTTCATGGACGGCGGCCTGATCGTCGAGGATGCTCCGCCGGCCGAGTTCTTCGATCATCCGCGGACCGACCGCGCCCGGGAGTTCCTGTCAAGGGTGCTGCACCACTGACAGCGCCGGCCCTGAGCGCGTCCGGCTGGGCAGAGCCCAGGATCCCGGCGCCCAAATGTGAACCACTCATGGAGGTTCGCCGACCTGGCGATCTCTCCCAGTCAGTTTCCGGCGGACCACGCGTCGGGGCCGTAGAAAGGAACAGCACGCCATGAAATCACCGAAGGGCCTGCGCCTGGTCGTGGCCGGACTAGCCGCGGCGCTCGCGCTGACGGCCTGTTCGTCCAGCTCCACGGCCGGTAACAGCAGTTCGACGACCGCGGCGTCGAGCAGCGCGGCGGCGGCGGCGCCTGCCGTCTCCGGTGGCGCCTCGTCCAGCGCTCCCCCGTCGGCCGCGGTGTCGGTTCCGGCGAGCAGCGCGTCGGCGGGGGCGCCTGCCGTCTCCGGTGGCGCCTCGTCCAGCGCTTCCTCGTCGGCCGCAGTCTCGGCTCCGGCCAGCAGCGCAGGGGCGTCCGGAAGTACCACCGCCTCTGGAAGTGCCACCGCGGCGGGCACCGTGACCGCTGGCGACGTGAAAACCCCGCTCGTGGCGACGAACATCCCGGCCGGCTCCACCATGGCCAAGATCAAGGCCTCCGGCAAGCTCCGCATCGGCGGCTCCCTCGACGCACCGCTGCTGTCGCAGCAGAACCCGGCGACCGGCAAGCTCGAAGGTTTCGATGCCGAGATCGGCCAGTTGTTGTCCACCTACATCTTCGGCACCCCGGACAAGGTCGAAATCGTCTCGGCCGGCACCCAGACTCGGGAGGCGTTGCTGCAGAACCACACCGCCGACGTCGTCATCCAGACGTACTCGATCACCGCGGCCCGCGCCAAGCAGGTCTCGTTCGCCGGCCCGTACCTGGAGACAGGCCTGCAGATCGTGGTCAAGAAAGGCACCGCCGGCATCAGCACCCCGGCCGACCTCGCCGGGAAGACGGTCATCGCCGGTTCCAACACCCCCGCGATCGACTCCATCAAGAAGGCCGCTCCCTCAGCCAAAATAGTTACCTTCGACGACGACCCTTCGTGCATCCAGGCGTTGCAGCAGGGTCGCGGGGACGCCTACGTCCAGGGCGCCGAGATCATCGCCGGTGATCTGCTCAATGCCACCGACCTGAAAGCGGTCGGGTCGCAGTTCGACGTCGCGCCGGAGGGCATCGGCGTTCCGCTGAACCAGCCGGACATGTTGGCCTTCACCAACACCTTCCTCAAGGGCATCATCGCCAACGGACAGTGGGCCAAGGCATGGAAGGACACCTTCGGTTCGGTCGGAATCCCGACCCCGACCCCGCCGACCGTAGGCCACGCCGGCAGCTGAACCACTCCGCCCGGGTGACGGCGACCGGCACCTTGCCGACGGCCGGCGTCGTCACCCGGCCCGGGGCCACCCCTGAAAAAGTGAGGATCCCATGCGCGTGCTGACCGGCCACCTGCCCGAACTGTGGGACGGAATCCAGGTCACGCTGCTGATCACCGTGATCGGCTTCGCCGGCGCGCTGCTGCTCGGCGTTCTCATTGCCGCCGCGCGCATCTCACCGCTGTCCGGACTCCGAGCCGTCGGCACCGCCTACGTCGAGGCCTTCCAAAACATTCCGTTGCTGGTCTGGCTCATCATCTTCGTGTTCGCGCTGCCGGTCATCGGCATCATCTATTCGCTGATCACCACCGCCATCATGGTGATGGTCCTGTACCACGCCGCGCCGGTCGCCGAGGCGGTTAGGACCGGCGTCAACACCGTCGCGGTCGGCCAGGGTGAGGCGGCCAGAGCCCTGGGCCTTTCCACCATGCAGACCCTGCGCAAAGTCGTCATGCCGCAGGCGGTCCGCGCGGTCGTCCAGCCACTGGGCAACATCTTCATCGCGCTGACGATGAACACCGCGCTGGCCGCCGCCGTCGGGGTGGTCGAACTGACCGCCGCCGCCAACCGCGTCAACCTGGCCGAGGCGCAGCCCATCGCCGTGTTCGTCGGGTCCGGCCTGGTGTACATGGCCATCACGCTGGTCGTCGGGCTCGGTGCCGGCGTCCTGGAACGACGGGCGGCGATCAAAAGATGAGTGGCATGCGACCGGGACTGTTCGACACGCCAGGCCCCCGCGGACGGCGCCGCCAACGGGTCGCCAACGCCGCCGTGGTGGCCGTAGCGCTCGTCGCGATCGGTTACGCGGTCTGGCAATTCTCCGAACAGGGCCAGCTGACCGGCGCCAAATGGGAAACGTTCCGCCTCTGGTCAACGTGGAAGTTCCTGTTCAAAGGCCTGTGGTACTCCATCTTCGCCGCGCTGGGCACCGCGCTGGTAGGAGGCGCGCTGGGCCTGACCCTGGCCGTGGCGCGGCTCAGTCGACTGGCTCCGCTGCGCTGGTTGGCCGGAACCTACGTCGAGATCATGCGCACCGTACCCGCTCTGCTGCTGATCTACCTGACCCTGTTCGGCCTGCCGAAGTACGGCATCAACCTCTCGCTGTACTGGAAGCTGGTGCTGCCGCTGGCCGCGTCCGGCGCCGCGACCATCGCCGAGGTGATCCGGGCCGGCATCGGGTCGATCCCGGCCGGCCAACGCGAAGCGGGGCTGGCCCTCGGCCTCCGGTCGAGCCAGGTGATGCGGAAGGTGCTGATCCCCCAAGGCATTCAGCGCGTGACGCCATCGCTGGTCTCCGAAGCGGTGTCGATCCTGAAGAACACTTCGCTGGGCTACGTCGTCAGCTACTACGAATTGCTGTTCTCCGGAAAGATCCTGGCCAACTACACCCACGTCCTGATTCAGACCTACCTGGTCGTCGCCCTCATCTACCTGTTGGTCAACGGGTCGCTGAGCAAATGGGCCCGCGTCCTGCAGGCCCGGGTCGACGCCCGACTCTCAGGGACCGATCGACGTCGGATTCGTGGCCGAACTGCGCAGACCCCCGCAACGACTCTCGTGCAGATGACCCCCTGAGCGCCGTCTGCACCGAGGTCGCGATCGATTCGGTCCAGGGCGCCCGGGCCGCCGTCGCCGGTGGCGCCGACCGGGTCGAGCTGTGCATCGGTCTCGAGGTCGGCGGCTTAACGCCGTCCGTGGGCCTGATCCAGCGCGTAGTTCCGATCCTGCCGACCCACACGCTGATCCGGCCGCGGCCAGGCGATTTCTGCTACGACGGGTCCGAGCGCGCAACCATGCAAGCTGACATCGACGAGGCCTTCGAGGCCGGGTCGGCGGCGGTGGTGGTCGGTGCGCTGACGCCGGACGGGAACATCGACGAGCCGGCGCTGGAGGGATTCCTACGCGCCGCCGGCACACGACCAGTGCATTTTCACCGTGCCTTCGACATGTGTCGCAATCCCTTCGAAGCTCTAGAAATCCTGTGCGCCGCGGGCGTCCGAGGCATCCTGACCTCCGGTCAGCGACGAAGTGCCGCCGAGGGTGTCGAACTCATCGCCGAACTGGTACGACGCAGCGGATCCCAGCTGCGGATCCTCCCAGGTGCCGGAGTGACACCCGCCAACGCCGCCGCGATCATCCAGCGGACCGGTGCCGGCAGCATCCACTTCTCCGCCCGCGAAGCCACCGGATCCCCAATGCGCTTCCGCAATCCGGCGGTATCGATGGGCTCGTCGACGCGGGACGAATACCTCCGAAGCGACACCTCGGAACAATCCGTGAGGGCCATCGTCGAGGCAGTGCGCCAGTCACCCGGGGCAAAATGGATCGACAGCACAGGTTGAAAACCCGTCGACCTCGGTTGCCCTCTCGCCGCAGGCTACCAAGTGCCGACCTGACAAACCACGGCCACAATGGAGCACATCGGGCGGTTCCAGCTCAACCGTTTCCGGCCTGGCTTACCGCACCCCCGCCGGTGCCCCAATATTCACTCGGTGCAGCCGCCCAGCCCGGACAGTGATCCACACGGTGAGACCGAAGATGACCATCGCCAGCGGAACGTGAACCTCGATGACCCAGTCGTCTTTGTAGTCGGTGATCAGATGGCCCAGCCCCGTCTGGGCCAGCGTCAGGACGAACAATGCGATCGCCCAGTACTCCAGACGCGGCGTCGCCCGGCGAACTGAAAGGAAACCGACAACAGCGGTGACCAGGGCCAGCACCCAGGACAGGTCGGCGACCAAACCGTGCACGGTAACCCAGCTGTCCGCACCGGTCTTGCCGACGAACACCCCCGCAGTCACAGCTTGAACCAAGATCGCCGCGCACGTCGCGCAGCAGGCGATGAAAAATCTGAGCGTCTGCGCCCGCGACGCGGGTACCAGCCTCGGATCTACCCGACCGGAATCGGCCAAAGCATCAGTCATTATCCACAGCTCCTAAGGGTGAGACGCAATGAGTCAGACGTCGAACCGGTCGAATCGTCTGCATTTGTTACGCGTCATCCAGGCCCCTTCGGTTCGCTGCCGGAACTGCTTGCGGTTCGTCCCCTACTTTGTACGTGGAGGCGATGACAAGCCAGCCCGAAAATTATGCAACCGGTCGAACTCTGCCGAGATAGTCGTCCGTCGACGCTGCCTGTGTAAGGCAGGACGGCGACGTGTTCAACACCGCAGGACTTCTACGTTTATCGGCGGCTGCCACCCGCCGCCGCCGCGCTTGCGCGGATATCGTCCACCGGCCGATGAAAGGCTCGTCTGCGGCGCCGTCGGCTCGTTGTGTGAGCTGACGGCGATCACCGAGCCGACCACATTTTGGTGGCGGCTACTCCACCAGGTGCCCGTGGTGGATGCAGCGGACCGAATTCAGACGCTAATGCACCGCCGAGACGCCCGATAGGACGGGCTGTCCGGCGCAGACTTCTCACATGACGTGCCATCGGTCGCGACTGGGGCCACTTGTTCAGAACGGCCGGCACGCCTGGCGGGATCAGCTTTGCCGCCAGGTCCAGATCATGGTCGAGATCAAGGGACGCCCTGGGTTGACGATCGTCGGATCGGGCATGTTGAGTGAGTTGGGGGGCGCGGTCCACGGTTCGATGCAGATTCCGGAGCTCTCCTGGTCGTAGAACACCCAATGCGAGCAGTTCGACTGCACGGTCAGTTCCAGCGTTCCGGGCCAACGGACGACGGGCGGGGCGCCCAGATTGATGAAGCAGTAGTCCCAGGGCCGCTCGATCGGGTCTACCAGTTCGCCGCTGGGTAGGCCGGTGTCGTCGTTTGCGTACATTGTTCGCGGGCGTGCGTCGAGTTCTATCTCAGCCGAGGCGGTGCCGTCGGGGGCCAGCAGCGTTCGCCGGAACCATGGATGCCAGCCCACCGCCGCGGGCATGGGCTCGTCTGCCTGTACCTCGATGATGAATTCGAAGGAATGCTCGCTGAGGGTGGCTCGCTGCAATACCCGACCGTGCCACGGCCATGGCTTGTCGAGTTCGATCTTCATGGCACCGTCGTCGGTCACGGTCCACGGCCGGTCGGTGACTGTGCCGTGTACGGCATGTGGACCGCTGTTGAGCGGGAAGGTGTGTTCCACGTCGTGGTAGTTCAGTGTGCCGTCGCGGAGCCGGCCGACCCATGGCGCGATCACGAAGCTTCCCCAATGGAAAATGTCCCGGCCGGATTGAACCAGTAGCTCGCGGCCGCCGATGGTGAAGGATGTGAGGCGGCCTCCGTCTGCCGGTTCGAAGGTGGCTGCGGCGTCACCGGCGGTCAGGTGCAGTTGTTCTGTCACGGGATCTCTTTCTGCCTTACCGCACTGGGCAATATGTTGTTGTGGGCTTGGCGATACGAATTTCCTGACGATTCTGGAGTGATTTTGCTTGGTGCGGTGTTCACTGGGCGGTCCATCCTCCGTCGACGACCAGGACGGTTCCGGTGACCAATCGGGATGCCGGTGTTGCGAGGTAGATGACGGCTGCGGCGATGTCCTCGGTCTGCGCGAACATTCCGAGGGGTATTTTGGCGAGTATCTGTTCCCTCGTTGCCGGTTCGTCCAGGATGGGGGCGGTGCCCGGTGTGTAGACGAACGTCGGCGCGATGGCGTTGACGTTGATCGAATATTTTGCCCATTCGAGCGCTAGGACTTTTGTCATCATGTTGACGCCGCCCTTGCTGGTGCAATAAACCGAGGCATCGGGCAAGCCGACCAGTCCGCCCTCTGAGCTCATGTTCACGATTCGGCCGCCGCCTTGTTCGATCATGATGCGGGCCGCTGCTTGACTGCAGAAAAAGACGCCGCGCTGGTTGACCGACATCATGTCGTCCCAGTCCGATTCGGTCACCTCCAGGGCAGCGTGCGCGTGACCCAAGCCGGCGTTGTTGACCAGCACATCGATGCGGCCGTACTGATCCACCACTTTGTGCAGAGCTGTGTCGATTGCACCTGCGTTCCGAACGTCGAGCAGCTCAGGGTGCAGCTGCAGGCCTCGATCGGCTGCTTCGCCTATCAAGCTGTCCACGTCGTCGGCGCCCCGTACGGTGGGAACCACCACGGCGCCCGCGTCGGCCAACAGCATGGCCAGCTCTCGACCGATGCCCTTGGACGCGCCCGTCACCACCACGACCTTGCCGGTCATATCGAAGCGGCGCTTTGCCGTGCTCAACGGCGTGCGCCCGTCTCGGCGGCGGCGGGGGCAAACCTGAGGTCGTCGAGTCGGTAGTAGGCGCGCAGCCGGTTCTGGTAGTGCTCCACCTCGGCTTCGTCAATGTCTCCGATCCGGTCGCTATTCCAGCCCACGATGTACCGATAATGCTGTGCTTTGCTTCGGACAGCGGCCATCACCGACTCCATCACTTCATGCGGATCAGGGTTTGGTCCTTCAACGGCGGCGACGCCGATTTCCCACGCTGCGGCCAGCTCCGCATAGATTTCGGCGTAAGGCGACGTCGTGAACGTCGACACCACCGAGTTTCCGAACTCAGTGGCGTACCAGCCGGGAACGACCAACGCCACCTTGATCCCGAACGGAGCCAGTTCCAGCCGGAGCACCTGGCTGAATCCGTCAACAGCGAACTTGGTCGCCGCGTAACTGGACTGAAATAGATTGGGGCGTACGCCGACGTCCGACCCCATGTTCACGATGGTGCCGCCGCCGCGGGCCCGCATGAGCGGAGCAATCGCTTGACACAGCATCATGGTGCCGAAAACGTTCGTTTGGTAGAGCCGTGTCGTTTCCGCTATCGGGGTGCACTCCATGGGCCCCAGTAGGCCGTAGCCGGCGGCGTTGACCAGGACGTCGATACGCCCGGTTCGGTGGTGAATGTCCTGGATGCCTCGGCTGACCGACGCCACGTCGGACACATCCATCCGCAAGGGCTCCACCGAGCCGGCCAAGTGTTCAGGGCCGCCGGCCGTGAAACCGTCGACGAGATGTTCCGCTTGGCTGTCGAAACCGCCGTGGCTGCCCCGGAAGGCGCCGACGACGCGGTACCCGTCGGCGGCCAGGGCGTAGGTGATGAGTCGGCCGAAGCCGGAACTGGCCCCGGTCACTATCGCAACCTGTTGATCTGCAACCACCGTCGAGCTCCCTCGCTTTCTGGTCCTATCGGTTGACGCCTCGCCCGGTTGCGGCACTTCGCTTCCAGGAGTGCGCCCTAGCCCTTGGCCACCAGGGCAGTGATTTCCTCCAGGTCGGCATGGGCACTTTGGAATTGGCCCATCACTCGGCCGCGGGCCAGCACGACGACGGTGTCCGCCACCGACAGAGCCTGCTGGAGGTTGTGCATGATCAGGATCACGGCCTGGCCGGCGTCTTTGGCTCGGCGGACCTGGTCGAGTACCTGCTGGGTTTGCCGGACAGCCAGCGCCGCGGTGGGCTCGTCCAGGATCAGGCAGCGGGATCCGTAGGCGATGGCCCGCGCGATCGCCACCGCTTGCTTCTGCCCCCCGGACAGCGTCGCGGCGGGATCGCTCAGCTTCCGCGGCAACTCGACACCCAATTTCGCCAATGCGTCGTTGGTGATGGTGTCGGCGGCCTTGGTGTCCAACATCCGGAACAGTCCGATCCGCCTGCGGGGTTCGTTACCCAGGACCATGTTCCGCGATATCGACATCAGATCGCAGACGGCGAGGTCCTGGAAAACGGTGGAGATCCCGGCAGCCCGCGCATCGTGGGCGCTGCGCAGCACGACCGGCTTGCCGTCGACCTCTACAGTGCCCGACGTCGGCCGGTGCACGCCGGACAGCACCTTGATTAGGGTGCTCTTACCGGCCCCGTTATCGCCTAGCAGGGCCAGCACACGACCCGAGTAGGCCTCCAGCGTCACCGTCCGCAACGCGGTGACCGACTGGAAGTTCATCGTCACGTCGCGAAGGGCGATTACCGGACACTCGGAGCGCTGCCGGCCGTCCCGCGCGGCGGCGGCGTCGATGTTCGCACTGGCGTTGTTCACGCTGTCGCCTCACTCCGGGTATCCTCATCGGAGATGACGGCGCCAGCTGGGGCCCCGATGGGTTGGTCGGGGGCAGCACGGTCCGGACTCATCACGAATCGGCGGATTACGATCTGGTTGATCAGAACCGCGACGAGGACGACCACGCCGAGGAAAATGTTGACCCAGTAGCCCTGCAACCCGATCAACAACAGACCGGCGCTGACCATCGCGTACATGAACGCCCCCAGAACCGTGCCCAGGACGCTGCCGTATCCGCCGGTCAGCAGAGTTCCGCCGATGACCGCCATGGCGATGGCGATCAGTTCCCATCCAGTCCCGCGGTTGGCATCGATGGAAAAGTACTGCACGGCGACGATGATGCCGGCGACCGCGGAGGTGAATCCGGACAACGCGAACAGGGTGATCGTCGTGCGGGCGACCGGTACACCCAGGTTCCTCGCGGCGGTCGGGCTCTGGCCGATCGCGAACGCCCAGTTGCCCATGCGGGTGCGGACCATGAACAGCGCCACCAACACAGCTACCAACAGGAACCACAGCAACGACATCCGGAAACCGAACAGATGCTGACCGGCCAGAACCTCGGAGAAGGAATGTGGAAACTGGACGACGACCGGGAATCCGCTGGTCTTCATGGTCAAAATTCCCCGATACACCAGCGAAGTCGCCAACGTGATGATGAACGACGGCAAACCGGTCCGCACCTGGATGATGCCGTTGATCGCGCCGAGCAGAGTTCCGACGGCCAGTGCACAAATAACGGTCAACGGCGCCGGGAAGTTCAATTCGTTGCCGAAGTAGTACATCGCCCAGCCGGTGAGCCCCACAATGGTGCCCACGGACAGGTCGAAGTGGCCGGCGATCATCAGTGCGGTCACCCCGACCGCCACGATTCCGTACTGGGCGGCCAGGCTGGTCACGTTGATACCGTTGTCCTGCGACAAGAACAGGTCCGGCCGCATGATGGTGAAGACCGCGAAGGCGGCGACCAGACCACCCAGCGACGCCAACTCCGGGCGCTGCAACGGCCGTCGCAACACGCTGTTCACCCGGCCCCGCCGGCGCTTCCCGTTGCCCACCGGGTTCGTCCTCGACGCAACGTCAGCATCTGACATGGTCACTCAACTCGTCTCCTGAGCCTGCGTCGGGCGGCTGCGGTCAGCGGACGCCCGCCGCCACCAGACCGGCGATGGAATCGGCGTTGCTCTTGTCGACGATGGTCGGACCGGTCAGGAAGTAGTTGGCCTGCGTCAGGTGATACCGGATGTAGTGCACCAGCTCCAGTACCGAGATGTACCCGCGCCACCAGCCCTGCTGATCCATGGTGAAGTCCAGATCGCCTTTCTGAATCATGGAGACGATGTCGGGACTGACGTCGAAACCGGCCGTCTGCAGAGCCTTGCCCACGGCCTTCTTCGCGGCGACGATCCCCGCCGTGGCTGGCTGCCCGGTGGCCAGGACCGCGTCCACGTCCGGATGGGCCCGAAGATAGGCATCCACAATCGAGGCGGTCTTGCCCGGATCCGGGTCGCCGGCCACGTGGTCATACTTGGCGTTCGCCTTCTTCGCGGAAGCGGCAGCACCGTTGCACCGTTGCGTCTGGGTCCCGTCGCCGACCTCTTCCTGGACGCAGATGATCGATTTAGCGCCCTTGCTGATGAACCGATCCGCGGCCATCGAGCCGGCGGCGTATTCGTCGGCGCCCACCCGGGATACATAGACGTCCTTGGGATCCCGCAGCGGCTGGTCCTTCACCGACGGCGCCGGGTTGAAGGCAACCGCGATGCCCTTGGACGTCGCATCCTTGGCGACCGCGTCGAGGTCGCCGATACCCAAAATCAGCAGACCGTCGGGCTTGGTCGCCATGCTCTGCTGGATGGTTTGGGTGTACGAGGCGAGATCCACACTTGAGGGATACACGTACTTCACGGTAGCGCCCAGGTCCTTGCCGGCCTGCTGGGCACCATTGTTCAGGACGCGGAAGAACCCGGAGCTCGGATCGGCCAAGCCCTCGACGTAGATCGTCAGGTGCTTGCCCTTGGTCAGATCACCCGGATACGCCGGGCCGGATCCACCACCGGTTCCGCTACTTGCTCCCGCCCCGGAACCAGTTGCACTGCCACTGGAACTGGAACTGGTAGAGCCACTGCCACTGCTGCAGGCTGTTGCCAGTAGCGAGCCAGCAACCAGCACAGCAGTCAACGACGCCTTGCTGTTCATCCAGAAACCTTCCGGGAAGGCCCTACACAGACGACTGATGGTCGGGCTGATGGTTGACACTCGAGTATGTCCACCCTGATGACTAACCCAGGAATTGTCAAGGCCCTGACAGGTTTCCTCTGCCTCGTCCTCGGGGCCGCACACCCAGTGGACGTTACTGCCGTCGTAGCCGGCACACCGTGAATGGAACTAGGGTCAACGCCATGGCAGGAACCGGCTCGTTCGCCTCCGGTGCTCGCGGCGTGATATCGGTAAAACCGTGAAATACGAATCCCGACGGTGGTCCGTACACATTTCTCCATTCTGGGTGCTGCCATGACAGCCACAGCGAATATTTTCGGTTCGACCGCCGAAGGGGGCGCCGGCCGCCGGTCACCGCTGACCACGCGACCGTTGATTTCGCCGAGCTTCGCCGGACAGCAGAATCGGGAACGGGTACTGCAGACCCTCTACGACGTCGGACCGGTTTCGAGAGCCGAACTGGCCCGCATCTCTCAGGTCACCAAAACGACCATCGGATCGATTGTGCAACCGATGCTGGAGGTTGGCGTCCTGGTAGAGGGCCCACCTCAACCCAGCGGTTCCGGGGGCGGAAAGCCGGCTCGGCCGTTGTGGTTCTCACCGACCGGGCGGCCGGTCGTTGCCGTGCACCTACTGCCTGGAAGGGTCCGCGCGGCGTTGGTGAGCCCAACCGGGGTTCTGCTCTCGCAATCAGTCTCGAAGTATCCGGCCAACTCCCGTGATCAAGACCTGATCACCGACAGCATCGCATCGTGCATCGAGAAGGTGCTTCCCTCGGAAGGCGCACCCGTCCTGGGCGTGGGAGTTGCCGTGGGCGGCATCGTCGACACCGACGCAGGTCGAATCGTCGAAATGAACCTGGCGCCAGGCCTTTCCGGCCTGAACCTGGGACCGCTGCTGTCCGAGCGTCTACGGTTGCCAGTCAATGTCGATCACCATCCCCGCGTCCAAGCCATCGGCGACCGGTGGTTCGGCTCCGGCCGACAAATGACCTCCTTCGCCTCAATATATTGCGCCGAAGCTATCGGGGTCGGGTTGCTGATCGACGGCGCCATCCACCGCGGCGCGGCCGGAGCAGGCGGAGAACTCGGACACACCATCGTCGACCACGACGGCGAACTTTGTCGGTGCGGTCGCCGCGGCTGCTGGGAAACCATCGCCACCCACCGTTGGCTCCGCTGCGAAGCCGCCACCGCCGGCCTACCCTCAGCCAGAACAATGACAGCGCGACCACTGGCCCGGCTCGCCGAAAAAGGCGCGCCCGGCGCAGCGGCGCTGCTGAATCAATACGCCCGCAACGTAGCCGTCGGCATCATCAACCTGCAACAGATCATCGCTCCGGGACTGTTCATCATCCACGGCGACATCGTCAAAGGCGGCGACGACTTCCGCGCCAACATCCAGCGACACGTATCCGCCGGAGTGCCACCGCACCCCGGCGGATCACCCGAGGTGACCTTCGCTCAGCCACACGATGACGTCACACTGCTGGGCGCCGCCGGCCTAGTACTGTCACACTCACTGAATCTACTGACCTGAAGAGCCAATGTATATCAATCGTTTGGCCACTTCGAACATTCAGCCGCGACCATCAAGCTCCGGGCGCCGTCTACCAATCGGGACTGCTAACTTCACGCTGTCGGCGCCTTGACCGGAGGAAGAGCCGAATGACGGGAGACTGTTACGCAGGTGTGCGCCGTGAGGCGCGTCGTTGTATCCCCGGCGTAGCCGGGAGGAACTCGAAGGGAGGGTTCTGGGTCGCCTGGTTCACCTGGACGCGAAAGCGCGAGGGACAAGAGCATGCCAGGGAAGCGGTGGCCGTCTGAAGGCGGCTAGGGCGGAGTGCCGCAAGACCGGCGCGATATGGCCAAGGCTTGATTGCTTGAAGCCCAATCCCCAGTGGTGAAAGTGATCACCCGTCGGAACGACGCTTGTAACCGACGCCAAACCATGCCCGGTCATGAACCGTGGGACTGGGCAACCTTCGTGGTCCGGGGGCGCCGCCCAGCGAGGGCGGTCATGGAGATGAGTGGGCGGCCTACGTCGTGCTCGATACGTACAACGATGACGTACCGCGGGATCGCCTACGGGGCGCGAGCCCTATGGCGACGGAGTGCCCGTAGTAGTCGCGGGAGTCGCGACCGGTCTCGGCGGACGGGAAAGCCGTTCACAGGGCGAAGGGGCACAGGTGATCACGACGTTTCAGCCTGGGAGGTATGCGTAATGCAGAACGCCGCAACAGTGCTGACCGTCAATCGGTGCGGCGTGGTTATCACGCTGAACCTCCAGCTGATCACTGGAGAGCGGGGTGCGGGGGAAACTCGCACGCCCCGTTCAGGAAGCGACCGAGGGAGAAGGACCTGTACACAGGCACCTCGCCGGCGGTCGACTTCACTCCGTGGGTGCAATCTCCCCGGGCGACCCGACCCGCGTTAGGTCGGAACAGGGCATCGGCGACCTCAACGGACCTCAGGCCCGGGGTGAGGCGCCGCGTGGCTTCCTGCTCAGGCTAATGCCCGATATAAGCGCCCATATTCCCTCTAGAAGAAGGAATCCCCATTGTTGTTCTATGAAAGCATCAACTGCGAGGATGAAGGAACCGGCAAGATTCATGGCGAGGTAGACACGGGAGCTAGCATCCAGCCGCCCCAGTTGACTGAGCGTAAAGCCGATCAGCACCAGGACTGATCCGAAAACCTGGATGACCTGCGACATGGCGTCTCCTTGAGAGAGGCGCCGTCTTGTCAGGCCGGGTACGGCGCAGTCTCGCCCGGAGCTTAAACCTCTCGGGCCAAGTCTAAAGCCAGTATCGCATAGCCCTGGGTTCGGTTGGCCGAAGCACTCTGCGAAGACCCGGATCCCTGTTCGAAAGTCGGCTCCACCCGGCAGGGCGGTTACAAACGACAACCGTCTTGCTGACACTCCCACGGTGGTGCACTTCCTGGCGCTCGCCGACGAGGGGTACCGGAGCCGGCGAGCACCCTGTGCACACTGGCGGTCAGACCGCGACCGTTGTCCGCGACGTGAGCACGTCCTTTATTACCTCTGTTCTGATTGACACGCCCAGGCCGGGGCCGGTCGGGACGGCGATCTGGCCGTTCTCGAGCATGAACGGCTCGGTGACGTCTTCGGCGTAGTAGCGGGCGGAGGCCGAGATGTCGCCTGGAAGGGTGAAATTGGGCAGCGCGGCGAGCGCAAGGTTAGCCGCCCGTCCAAGTCCGGTCTCCAGCATGCCGCCGCACCACACCGGGGTGTCCAGCGCCTGCGCGACGTCGTGCGCGCGCCGCGCCTCGAGGTAGCCGCCCATCCGCGCTGCCTTGATGTTGACGACGCTGCATGCGCCCATCAGCACCGAACGCGCGGTGACCGCCGCCGAGGTGATCGACTCATCCAAGCAGATGGGCGTCACGCAGCGACGCGCCAGTTCGGCGTGCAGCGTGAATGCATCGTGCTCGAAGGGCTGTTCGATGAGCAGCAGCCCGAGTTCGTCTAAACGTTGCAGGTGCCTCAAGTCCTTCGCACGGTAGGCGGTGTTGCCGTCGACCTGCAGATCGAGGTCGGCACCGAACGCCTCGCGCACCGCCGTCACCGGTTCGAGGTCGAAGCCCGGCTCGATTTTGAGCTTGATACGGCGATAGCCCTGCTCGCGGTAGCTCCGGACGGTCTCGACCAGCTCCTCGACCGTATCGGTGATCCCGACCGAGACGCCGACGTCGACTCGTTCACGCGTGCCTCCGAGGTAGGTCGCGAGGCTCATGCCCGCCGCCTGCAGTTGCGCGTCGAGCACAGCGAGTTCGATCGCCGCCTTCGCCATTCGGTGCCCCACGAAACCGCTCGTCAGCTCGGCGACCCGCGCGGCGCTGAGAGCGTCACACGCCAAAACCGCGGGCGCGAGGTAGTGTTCCAGCACCTGCGCGGCGGAGTGTACGTATTCCTCGTTATAGACCGGATCGGCGAGCGCGACGCATTCGCCGTACCCTGTTACGCCGTCGGATGTGTGCACCACGACGACAAGTACGTCACGCGCGGTTTGCACCCCGAATGATGTGCGGAATGCACTGACCAGCGGCATCTGCAGCCGCAGCAGCTCGACGGATTCTAGGTGGTGTGTCTCAGTTTTGGTTGACGTTTCCGAGGGCGACACGGCCTCGGGCTACCTTCACCAGGATGTCCTCGGCGGTGGCGGTCCAGATGAAGCTGGTGCCTTTCGCGTTGTGCGCGTCGAGATA
>JAABUJ010002870.1_pt1 | contig 20328 bp, 22 predicted proteins | sample 5559131 | NCBI WGS metagenome assembly JAABUJ01 (sample SAMN10711875, study PRJNA513366) | rock metagenome | isolation source: Antarctica rocks | place: Antarctica: Victoria Land, Mt New Zealand nord | collected 2016-01-07 | reverse complement strand
ATCGTTTGTTCCTTGTCAAGCTCATATCGTCATCTACCGACGTATCCGTTCTTAGTTCTAGCTAGAGGTCATTTCATCGACTGCGATCAAAGCTTTCTTGTACCGAGTGGCTAGGAACATGTACGTGGCTGCTCCTGCGCTTGGGCGCACTGTGCTCTGTTATTGTAATCTGTCTGATTGGAGATAATTTGTAGGGGACCCAGAGGATCTCAGCCTCTGCATTTGTCACAACGCTCAAATGGGCTGGCATTTAGCCAACACCACTTCCTGTCGACCACTTACGGTGCTAGTCCATCCACCAGACCTAGCAAAAAGCACACATCTGTTCTCAGTCCAAGGTCTACTAATCAAGCCAATTCATCATGGCCCCCGCCGAAGAAACCATCGCTTTTAGATGTGGTCGATGAGAACGGCAGTGAGGTACGAGGCTCCACACATTTACCAGGACCAGTCCGACAAGGGCATGCCAGCAGGGAAGCCCTTAAGGCGTCAACACCAAACTTAGCACGAAGACCATCGTCGTCAGCTACGTCAGTCCGCTCTATTACCTCGTCTCATCTCTCGAGGAAGAGGAAGATCACCCCCGTTCCAACACTCGAGACCATACCATTTGAAATTCAGGATCAGATCTTCTCGTCCTTACCTCAAGAGACGCTGCATGCACTGCTGTTGACTAGCAATGGTCTTGTCGAAGCCGCAGCCATTGCTATGTACAGCAGACCAGAATTCGCGAGCACATACCGCTTCGCTCAGTTCGTAACTACGATCACCCACTCACAGCATTATGCTGAGATGGTGAGAGTGGTGGATCTAAGTAAGTTTGGCCAAGATGATCTCAAGGATCTACCGCTCGCAGGATGGAGGGAATGGAAATACAGAACAGAGCCCCTGTATTCGATTCAGAGAGAGATTCAATTACCGGGTGGTAAGATTCAGCCAGGGCAGGGCCGCCAGCTTGATGAGCAGGAGAGCCAGTCGAACCCTACCCATGCGAAGCCGAATCCGTTCCTGAAGCAATGGAGTACGTGTCGAGACGTACCAACGGGGGCTCTTATACATGTGCTAAAAGCTTGTAAAAGAATCAAGTTAGTGCTAGCCGAGTCGAATTTGAGGAACAAACTCACATATTCTAGGAAAGTGGACCTGTCTTACCTCTCAATCGCGGCAGATTACGCCATCAAGACATCATCTCATCCTCCTACAGCATTTACGTCTCTTATTTTCGTCTCAGACGTGCCCAAGTCCTGGACTTGGCGACCAAAAGATCTACAACAGGTTCATGGAAAGGACATCGTCGAGTACATGACGAATCTTCCTCAACTCGAGAAGGTTCGCATAAAGAAGGGCTTCTGGCTATCAACTGAGCTGGTGAGTCGAATGGTCGATGAATGCGACCGACTTCGAATGCTCAACCTACGCGAGTCTGGAATGAAACAACAGATGCCCTGGGCAATCAAAGGCACGAGGGAAGAGGTGAAGAAAATACTGGGCAAGGAGATGTCGCTACAGCCTATCGAACTTCCGATGCTAAGTACGCCTCATCTGGAACAATCTCCCTGACCCACCTCGTTCATGTCCGAAGGCTGTTCAGGTCAGGTGGTATCGAAAGAGCTCTTGTTGTTCTCCTGCTTTCCAATTTCAAGTGGTCCTGGGCATTCTGGTGGCATCTGTTTGAGGTCGGGGCTTCTGGTCAATCTGGCTCTTGGTCAATCTGGCGTTCAGGCATTGGCAGGGGATGTGTAGGTAGGCACTCACGGATCCTCTTTTCGTACGCTCCATCTACGCCGTCAGGGGTGCAGGAAGTAGTTTCTCATCTCCCTGTAATGTCGATTATCTGTCTCTTCACTCAGTTTCCTGTATCTTCGGATCTTAACATGGGACCTACTTGTGGCATGTTGCTGATCACCGATGCTCAACCTCTGCTTGATCAATTTTGAGGCCAGTTTTTACCAGCACTGGAAATGAAGTGGGAGTTCATGGTTCTGGCGCCTAATTGAGTACTTGTGGGTTACAAGGGATGATAGTCGAACTGTTATGACTTTATTCAAGGATGCTGCCGTGGTCAATGACTCTTGAACGACATAAAGGTGTGGATGAACGGCCAGACATCCAAGTCAAAGCCCGACGAAGATCTTTTCAGACCAACTCCGATGGTTATGGCCAGAAGATGGGTGCAGCGGCAAGACTGACTTTTAAAAGACATATTTCACTGTCTTCTTGGCTTTCTTACCAAAGTCAATCACTTCGAAATCACGCACATTCAGCGATTAAACTCTTCGAGTACTCCATAATAATTATGGGGCCGCAGGGACAGCAGCGTCCATCTCACGTTGGAACGGATAACAGCCGACGTTCATATTCCAGAGTTTTGTCATAGTTCAGATGCTCTCAAGGATTTTTGTGACGACGACTTCTCCAGCCAGTTTGGGTTCGAAGAGTTCTCCAAAAGCTAGTACTCAATATCCGGCGAATCAAGAAATCCAAGCTCTTCATGGTTTTCCAAGCCAACCGCCATATTCAAACATGCCCCATGAGCTTGCGTCCTGAAACAGAGCTTGGAATCTCTCTCGCCTGTTCATATGCTTGGGGACCTCACTGCATGGAGACATGCTCGAGGACGCTGAATAGCAATCTTCATATCAACATAAGCATATTACGGTCTGCATAGGGTATGTTACGATCATGAGAATATCAGACATACAGTTAAGAGCCTATAACTAACATTAATATGATGCTCCACGATTGCCTATCATTCTTGTTCTCATAGCCTTTACTCTTGTGTCGTCTGGCATTTGACCCTTTGCACGATATGGTGGGCTTTTTGTCTGCCCTATTTCCACCGCATAAGTGTTCGATCTCAATTGACTCGGTGCCATAAGTAGAAAGGAAGGTATAGTATTGCGATATACCAGTATCTGCCTTAAGAATATATATTGCGCAGCGGATTTGACTCTTTGAAGTGGAACGTGATCCTTTGCTAACAAGATCTATACAGTGATAGGCAGATTTTCCCACGGTTGTCTTCCAAGACCCACTGCCCGATGTGTCTGGGTAGCAGAACTCCTACTACGCGTGTGTAGACCAGGATAAGTCACGTAGGAATCTACTTGAAAGTTCCAAAACATAGCAGAAGAGAGTCTGGTTATCGAGGCATCCATCTACACCCTTTTACAAGCATCGAGTTCAATCAGGTCAAAGCCGCCTCTACCCACAGCCAGCCCAGTTCCGTAGATCCAGCAAGCCAAGTGATCCCACACCCCATCACATCACTGTGTCGCCATATACCAGCTGATCCTCCCTTGCCTCGGTCCCGCAAACTCGACGAAGTATTCGTGATTGACCAGGGCCGTGAAAGGGTTGAGTTCCCGGTTAGCCATCGGCGTCGAGTCCACCATCTCAGTCTCACCGGCGCCTCCCAGTTCTGTTTGGAAGAGTTTGACGGTGCCTGAGAAGGGCAGTCAGCTATCTCGGCCAGGCCGGAAAGTACGAGACGCGCTTTTCGCGGGCGCGGGGTGCGGGCGCCGGCCGAGAACGTCACTCACCGCCAAGTACTAGCCGCTCAGGCTCCCAGTAGAGTGTCCAGGCCTGTCCTGACAACAAGATGAAGTCTGCGGAGATCATGCCGCCGGCTAGAGCACCCTCTATGCAGTAGGGTATGACACGGGCCGAAAGGCTGCGTGGGGCAGTGACTGATGTGGTGGGACTGCGGATTCTTTGTGGCCCCAGCACTGCTGGCTTAGACGGGATACGGGGGCAACTCAGCGAAAGTCCTGGAACTCGCGATGGTGGAGAGAGTGGGATTGGGGGAAGTGCTGCTCCGGAGATGAGGCTGGCTGCGGTGAGGAGGAGAGTCAAGGACAGTGTTGTGGACCACATTTGGATGCTGGCTGTGTAGTGAGTGTGTAAAAGGCTTTCGGTCAAGCGTGCCTTGGTAATGGGTATGTGTATGAAATTGTGACTGCGGACGAAATCTCAACTCATAAGAACGAAGCGAAATGATGAAGGAAATAAATGATGGCTTGAGAGGTTCTATGTAGAATCCACAGTATAGTCATTCTGAAGGACAGATTTTATGTTTTTTGCACATTACCCGCAGCCCGCAGCCACGGCTCGCTGAGGCTGTGTTGACTGGAGTTTCGGAATTCAGGAGATTTCTCACAGTAGTCCTGCTTTGAAGCGTGCATAATACAGATGGCAGGGTAAGTGAACCTTCTTCAAGTGAGGTGGGTGGTTGTGTGATTGAAGACTGTTTACATGAGCCATTGATAACTGGTGACCTTAATGTTATCAGGTATGGTTGCTCCCGAAAGTAAAGCTTCAGCCCTATAGCTCAGTAGCTGTGTGGAGCTTATCGATAAGGTATTTGTAACGCTTCAACAGCACACAACAAGGCCACGCTATCGGACCTTCACTATCAACACCTCTACCATCTCTAACTTCTTACGCAAGCAGTCAGCAAGCTCTCCAAACGTTTCATGGCTTCCCCCCAAGTGACCTCAGCCCTTTCGGCGCTGGAATCACAATCCACCCAGCAAAGCACATCAGCCGGCTACGACGACCTTCTCAGCAAAATCGTCGCAGCGGGTTCGCCCCCACCACAGCTCTCCGCCAACCTCATCGCCGTCCTCGACTCCATCCTCGGCGAAAGCCACGGCATTGTCTCCTCCCGCCCGCTCCTCCGCTCCCTGGTGCAAGCCCTCTCATCGCTCCCCCAATCCGAAGTGAAAATCGCCGTCGGCCAACACGCGCTCGAGGCCCTCCAACCCCGCGTCGTCTCCTTCGAAGAACAAGACGCCATGATCCGCGAACTGCTGGCGGACGCATACGAAGAGCAAGAAGACTACACGGCCTCGGCCAGAGTCCTCCAAGGCATCCAGCTCGAATCGTCGCAACGGACCATCTCCGACGACGCCAAGGTCAAGGTCTGGATCCGCATCGTGCGCCTCTACCTCGAGGAAGACGACACGACCAGCGCCGAGTCCTACCTGAACCGGGCCAAGAACCTGCTGTACAAGGTCCAAGACACCGAGCTCAAGCTGCTGTTCGCCCTGTCGCAGGCGCGCATCCTGGACGCGCGCCGCCGCTTCCTCGACGCCAGCGAGGTCTACCGCACCGTCAGCCTGTCCGCCGTGCTGGCGGAGGAGGAGCGGCTGCGCGCGCTCTCGTCGGCCATCATCTGCGCCGTGCTCGCGCCCGCGGGGCCGCAGCGGAGTCGGACCCTGGGCCGACTGTACAAGGACGACCGCGCGGCGCAGGTGGAGGAGTACGGGATCCTGGAGAAGATGTTCCTGGACCGGCTGCTGTCGCCGGACGAGGTGGGGCGGTTCGCGGAGAAGCTGTCGCCGCACCAGCTGGCCACGACGGCCGACGGCTCCACCGTGCTGGCGAAGGCGGTCATCGAGCATAACCTGCTGGGCGCGTCGAGGCTGTATAATAACATCGGTGTGGATGAGCTGGGGATCCTGCTGGGCTTGGACGGGGATAAGGCGGAGGAGTATGCGGCGCGCATGGTGGAGCAGGGGCGGTTGTCTGGCAGGATCGATCAGATTGATAGGCTTATCTACTTTGATGGGATGGAGGGTACGGGTGAGAAGAGTAGTGCTGGGCAGAAGAACCGGGCGACGGGTAGCAGTTTGAGGAAGTGGGATAGTAATGTGCAGGGTCTGGTGGAAGAGGTGGAGAGGGTGACTACGCTGCTGCAGAACCAGTTTCCGGTGAGAACACTTTTTGATGAGCCATCCCTTCGCTGCTGATGGAATATCGAACAGGATTTCGTCGCAGCGAATTTGGTTCATTGAGCACGAATATGTCCCTGAGCATTGCATAGCACCTGGCGTTGTGGTAGGCCAAGGCGTACCAATCTATTCATACACCTAGAAGCGTTGCAATCAAGCCGTAGTTTCCTAGATACCGAGATGCAGATCCACGGCCGTGGGAAGAGTCATCCTACACCGCAGAAGCACAACCACCCTCCCCCCAGTTCAGCCGCTCAACTCCTCCAACCCCCTAACCCGCACCTCACTAACCCGCAACACCGTATACCTCATCTTGCTCTTGACCCGCTTGACCCTCCTCTGCCTCCTCTTCGTCTTCTCCTTGACCCGCATCGGCTCGCTCTCCACGCCCACCACCGTGGCCCGGCACTCGAACAGCCTTTCGTCCAGATAGGGCGCCCCTTTCAGCGTGTAATCCCTGCTGCCCAGGTTCGCGGCCCGGTTCAGGCGCAGCACGTCGCCGGGCTTGACGCCGTGCATGTAGAAGGGCAGGCGGAGGGTGTCGCCGGCCGTGAGCAGGTAGGGGCGCGCGTGCAGGTGCGCGGTTATGTAGTGCGGGGTTTGGGCGGCGAGGAGGGGGAGGAGGGTGGTGATTGTTGGGTCGAGGGAGAGGGGGGTCGGTGGTGCGGATGATGCGGGTGCGGTGATTGTTGATGAGGGTGCCTGGGGAGTGGTCGTCAAGGGTCTGTATGTGGCCACTCCTGCTGCTTGGAGACTTTCTGGTGTCGTGTCTGCGCCAGTCGCCAGGGTACTGGTTGTGGTAGAACTATAGAGTCGCGCACGCCAAGGGAGGAGGAAGGTTGGAGGCAAGGGGAGTGGGAGCACCATTGTGGCCTGCCATTGTGGGTCGACCACTGCTCTCCGGATTGCTCTGATTATCATGGTTGGTTGCTTCTCGCGGCGCAGAGAAGTGAGCGATTGTAAGAAGTGCGAGCGATGATGTGGTCTGTTGGTGAGAGCTTTGCTGGACGTTCTCGTGAAGACGTGCGCTAGCTCCGTAGCCGCAGCGCCAAGAGTTGTGAGATCTGCCCGGAACTCACCCCACTCTGTATTTGTGCGTTTTCGATCGAGCAAGCTGGAGGGTGCTCAGGAGAGAGAGAGTAGTTTGTTCCCGACCCAGTATCCGGGTGCACTGCACAAAGTTCGTCTCTTAGGTAAGGTAGTTATTTCCAACCGAAATGTTTTCCTGATTTGTACTAGAGCGTAACTAATCCAACTAGTGTAGGGCAGTGAAATAAACCTCGCACTACTACGGAGTACGGTATTTCATAGCAACAACATCAGTCAGTCTTTTACCACTTTATATGTACATCGCCCCTCGACCAGCTCAATCCACTATACTCTCATTTCTTCTCTTAATTGAAAGCAATGTCATCCAAGATGGACCTGATAAACCTGCTCTTATGTCGCCAGCGCCCTCCCAATGCGAACCAGCATCAGATTCTGGGCAGGAACCTCAGTGAGTTACCGCCGGAGATTCTGCAGATGATATCAGAACATCTTTCACCAAACGACGCAGCCAGCTTGGTACTCTCCAACCACGCTCTGCTGAGGGCCCTCGGACCCAGACACTGGTCATCACTACGCCCTGGCGAAAGTGACGAGAAGTATCGAGAATCATTCCTGATCACACTCACACGAGATCTCCCGGGCCATTTCTACTGCCACTTTTGCTCTCGCCTCCATCTGCGTGACAACTTTGGTCCGCCTGGCCCGGCTTTGCAGCCCAAGAACCAAGTGGTCTGCGTCGAGAAAGAACTTGGACCGGACCTCTGGCAATGCGTTCATGCACACCCACTAAGATCTTGGTACCAGTTTCGCTTTCCCCATCTACAGCTAGCCATGAAACGGTACCACTATGGGCCTGGACATGGCATATCTACTGAGTCATTGTTGTTCACTGAAGTGCAAGTCTCTGATGATCAAGATGAGGCGGAGCGGGTCACGACGCTTTTGGCAGTGGAAGCGCGGATTTGCCCCAGGCCGATAAGCTTGTGTCTGCGAATTCAGCAGTGGGCATTAGTTCGCTCTACCAACCGCAATAAGGTACTCCTCAAGACTAAATTTGTGATGATATGTGAACATCTGAGTGCTCGCTCTTCCGAGATATCACGACTTATTCAGTCCCGATTGGATTCCCATCACAGAAAAGTCAATTGTCAAATCTGTCCGGAGGTCCTGAAATGTCAAGATTGCAACACAGACTTCCAAATAGAGATCAAGGACTTTGCTGATCAAGGACTGGCCTTGGTTGTCACTAAATGGCTTGATCTGGGATCGGGGTTGACACCAATGGACGCCAGGTGGACAGTTCACATTGGCAGTGGCAAAGCTGCAGAACTAGGCACGCTGGGCACTGCTGGGGGTGTTCGTTTGCGCTTTGAAAGTGAGACTGGATTGTCACAAGATTCTCTTTCCTGTCAGAATGCGTCGTACTTGAAGTCAAAACGGTTCAAGAGCGCAATGTACCGTTGGAATTACAAGACTTGTATTTTGCAGGCTGGTAAACGGCTGCCCTTGTCTTCAGGATTGTATTCAGACAGAGCATTCTACACCTTCATTGTTCTATCAGAACTGTACACTGTACTATACGTTTGGGCGGTGTTTTTCCGGAAATGAATGGTTGGTAGCTTCACTCCAGTCAAGCTCGCTCGAGATATTAGTATTCAAATGACTTCATTACCTACATCTGCTCTCACGACTCCTGGAACACAATGTGGTTGCTCTGTGAGCGTGAGCTTCGACTGTGCTGCGTCATTGTGTTGATTTTCCTTCCCTTTTGGAAGGAGCGTGGTGTGCATGGGTAAAGATGGAAGGCGCACGGGTAATGGTGCTTTTAATCCTCGTCGCGTCTATTCCTTTCTTCCTCAACTTTGGACCCGAATCTTGCTTCTTACTATTTCCATCGTAAGACTTTGGCTTGCTCTAAGTAGAGTATCTCAAACTGCAAACATGTCTGAAGCGAACAGTTACGCTGGCACCATCGGAGCCTGGGTGGGCGGATTCTTCGTTCTGCTCCTCCAACTCCTTATTGCCCACAATACTTCCCCCAGGGGGCGTGGTTCCAATGTTGAGATCGTTGATGGGCTGAACAGCCTGAAGACGGAGCTTATCTCCACCAAAATGGAACTTGTGGCCTGTCGAACATCACTTGGAAATATTGAGACCATTCTGCGCGGGTGTCAAAGCGATACTGGAGGCATGTTGGTGATCCAGCAAATGCCTCGTTCCAGTACTCAGGACCAAGACGCAGCACATCCCCAGTAGGTGTGAAGGGGCAACCCTGATCCCTCTGGGCACCGTTCGTAGGGCTTGAGCGCAAGCTCGAGCTCGAAGACCTATGTTTCCAGGTCACGGCGGTGCACCAGCGATGAGCTCGCACTTCAGCGCAGTGCTGGTGTCTAGTAACCCTTTGGGTGAAGCTAAGACGAGCTCTTTCGAACAACCAGGGCTATACCCTCGATCTCAAAAAGCTGTAGGCAGGATCCTCACCTCGAATCTTCCAGAATTCTGCAGCTAACGGTAGTCATAACAAGCCACAGTGACCCTGCGACCTTCGAGCTCTTGCACACCTGGTCGACTTGACCTGTGTCCTGGCCTCCATCTTCTTCCTCAAGCACATACCCCTGAAGCTTCTTCCAGCTTGCTTGCCTCTCCTCACGACGGAAGAATGGCGCGATTTGACACGTGGTTTTCGACGCCTGCAACATCAGCAGTCTTCCAGCCACCACGACAAGGGTGCCACCGGTCAGAACTATGCATCGGAGGAAGATATCTCATAGCACACTTGAGAAGGACGGAATGGTGGAAAGGAAATAGGTAGCGAAGTGAAAGAAGTCCACTATAAAGATTTCCGACGACCACGCCTGTTATCCAGTCCTAGTGTATACCCCTCCGCGCTTTGCCATGCGTGCCTTTTCTCAACCCATATTACTCCCGGCCGAGCCCACCTCACCCCTCATTGGTACGCCCTTGGCCGACGGTCTATCGCGTATTAGAGGTAGGCAATGTTTCTGGTGCGACGAAGCAAATACTTTCAGGGTTCCCGCGCCCATACTTAGACAATCGTCTTCGTCACCATCACATACACGCATAGCGTTCGAGCCTTGGAGCATCCTCTACGTGTTGTGAGCCGTAGAGAGCCGCCCCACAGGGATTTCAAGGCCATGTAGGTACCATCTACAAGCCATGTCTGTGACAGTCGAAACGTTGGGAGGCGTGGAGGGACAGGTTTTGAGAGTAAAAGATGTGGGTGTACAAGAAAGATCAGACAAGGTAAGTGAGGTATATACGGGGAGAACGAAAAAAAACATGTACAAACAGCAATAGACAAAGTGAAATAAAAGCCCAATGTCCCAATATGAAGCTTGCGAAGAATCAAAATATACAGTGGGTAGGGCAGCGATTTAACCCGCTGCTTTTACCCTGCTGACTCATATGGCTGTCTGTGTGTTAAGGCGGCACTGTGCGGTGAGCTTGTGCCAAGACTTCAGACGCACTTTTCGCCGTAGAGTCAAACGCCGGGAAAGTTTGATACACAGAGTGTCAATGTTCAGCAGAAGATAGATGGGCTTCACATAACATGGTAACTGAATGTCTTCTCCGTGAACTGGATCACTCCGCTGACTTGGACTTTGTTAGCCTCAAAATGAGTACGGGCCGGACCCCGCCATATATGACCCAAAATTGACCGCTTTCACAGGTATATCGAGCGCTGGCAGAAGCAGCATGGCAAACGGTAATCTCTCACCCCGGCATCCTACTTTCCGAACCCGCAGCTAAGACCACACCACCAACAGCTACGACTACGAAGAGCGCAAACGTAAGCGCCTCGCGCGCGAAGGCCACAAAGAGTCGCAGAATGCGCAGAAGCTGCACGGGCTCCGCGCCAAACTGTACCAGAAGAAGCGGCACGCGGAGAAGATCCGGATGAAGAAGACGATCAAGGCGCACGAGGAGCGCAACGTCAAGTCGGCGGCGCCCAACGAGCCGTCGTCGACGCCGCTGCCGCAGTACCTGCTCGACCGGACGCAGGCCACCAACGCCAAGGCCCTGTCGAGCGCCATCAAGAACAAGCGGGCGGAGAAGGCGGCCAAGTTCAGCGTGCCGCTGCCGAAGGTGAGGGGCATTGCGGAGGAGGAGATGTTCAAGGTGGTGAAGACGGGGAAGAAGACGGCCAAGAAGGGGTGGAAGCGGATGATTACGAAGCCGACGTTTGGTAATGGGTTTCCTCTTTTCTTTTACGGTCGATTGGAGTCTATGTGTTTGTTGTGTTGTGAGGGGGGGTGATGCTAATATGGGTTTGGCAATCGATTAGTCGGCAATGATTTCACGCGTCGACCCGTCAAGTACGAGCGCTTCATCCGGCCTATGGGTTTGCGGTATAAGAAGGCGAACGTCACGCATCCCGAGCTCGGTGTTACCGTCCAGTTGCCTATCATCTCAGTGAAGAAAAACCCGCAAAACCCGTTGTATACGCAGCTCGGGGTCTTGACGAAGGGGACCATCATCGAGGTTAATGTTAGCGAGTTAGGACTTGTGACGGCGGGTGGAAAGGTGGTGTGGGGTCGATGGGCGCAGATCACGAACAACTGCGAGAATGATGGCTGTGTAAATGCGTAAGCCTTGTGCTCTCATTCTTGGTGGGGACTCAGGCATGCTGACTGTTGCTGCAGGGTTCTGCTTGTTTAAGTAGGAAGGGTTTGATATTCGAGCGAGCATGGGATGGCGTTCTGGTTTTAAGGCGTCTCTGACTACTAGGTAGGGCATAACCAGCAAGTGCTTGAGGCTTCGAGCAGAATAGAATTATGACCTTTATGCTTGTTGGTCTTTTTCGAGTCATTCGTGTCTGGCACCAACCATGTATGCGGGTGACCTCTCAGGATCATGTTCTATGGTATCACCACGGATTGGAGATCGCACAACATGCTACAACGAACCATACTCAGCTACATCAACGCGCAACTCCGCATTACTGTAATGTAGGGGTTGCCTTGATCGATTTGAGGCCAAGATCAAAACACTCCACAACCGTGGCTTGATTTATAAGTAGCACACTGCTGTTAACGGCAGCGAGCTTTACTGCGAAGTGGATTTGACTCCGCTGGAACACACAGTAGATTTTGTACTTCATGCCTCTAGGGAATATCACATTATGGACATCTGAGGGCCGTCGGGCAAGCAAGAACCGACCGGTACATCCTGGCCCCATTGCGCACGACCGTTCATTGAGTACGGGCATAGGATCTGGCAGTCGATCAGGTGACTTCATCAAGGCGATGACAACGACTGACAAGACCAAGAAGGAGTCCCAATGGGAACACACGAGGAAAAGCCTTCTCTGCCGGTCAGGGCCTTATTTGGAATGATTGACAATATCAGTCCACCTAATCTTGCGGATTGTCCTGCTGTCAACTTGAAGTCTGACAACAATTAAGTCTTCTGCCCTAGCATTTGGAGGATATTCTGCGGTAATCAGGATCACCATAATTCAATGTCTAGATATATACAGCTCATTGATGTCCTTCTCTCAACAGGATCAACCCCGTGAACCGCTGCCGAATGATTATACTTATACACCATGTTGTCATGCCCATTGCGCCACCGAAACAACAGACTCCCCCACCCAGAAGTGCGCGCTGATTGCAACAAACGTCATAATCTCATCGAGTCATAAGAAGCTACTGGCCCAGGAAACCACAAGAGACAAGACAGAAAAAAAGGGATGGAGGTCCTCCAATATAAACATACAAGAAACGAACAGTAGATGAACTATACCTTTCCGTCTTCAATAGCCTGCCTTACGGTTTCGAAGATATAAGCCCGCCACTCCACCAGCTTCGCGTCGTCGGGGATACCCTCGAGCTTACAGCTCTCCACCGTGTACTTCATGATGCGCCAGAGCGTGTCCTGGCTGACTGGGAGGGAGTCCTCACGGTCTGGGTACAGGAACGTGTCTCGCGAATCGAGGAGCTGCTCGGCTGTCGGTCGCTCCGCCGGGTCCCTTTCCAAGCAGCTTTTCAGCGTCCTGACCAGACAGGCGGGTACGTGGGTGCCGCCGACGCCGGTCTCGGGGTAGTTGATGACGTGGTCGTTGTTGGCGATGGCCATGATTCGATGGAGCTGGTTGGGAATGTGCGCGAAAGGCGGTTTGCCGTAGACCATTTGGTAGAGGATGCAACCCAGACTCCAGATGTCGCTCGGTTTCCCAAGTTTCATCATCTTGCCGGCTGTAGAGGGCAGGCCGCTTGCGGCGTTAGAATCGAGTAAGGCTTCCGGGGACATGTAGTTTGGCGTCCCTATATGCTGCTCTCGGTGGACATTGACAGTGTTGTCTCCGATGGCGTTTGCGATCCCAAAATCGATGAGCTTGAGGCGCCCGTTGACCATGATGAAGTTGGCTGGTTTTAAGTCTGAATGGACTATGTTGTATTCCTGAACTGCCCGCACACACTCCAGCATCTCTTTCCATATGTGCCTGGTGAAGCTGATGTCGAATACTGAGTCCGCTGCACCCAGGCGCAAGCTCAGAAGCCCGTTCAAGTCAATGTCGCCCTTTTCCATCAATACACTGAGGGTTTGTCTCTCATCGTTGACCTCCCAGTCAAACAATCGTACGACCCTATCCACGTTTTTCAACCTTCGCAGCAGCTCAATCTCTCCTCTGTATCCCTGTTTCGCAACTTCGTCTACATCCTGAAGGGTAACTCTCTTGAGTGCAAAGAGCTTGTAGTTCTCCGCCATAACCTGATACACCCTTGAACTGCCCCCTCGTCCGATACAGTCCATGCGGGTGAACATCTTGCCATTAACAGAGATATGGACCTTTTTTTTCTTGGACTCTGAAGCTGCTGCAGCTCCTGCAGGAGCTGTGGATGTCTCCAATAAGTCCATCTTCGGTGGTGGCGGCACTGACCTCAATGCTATATTGTCGCTTCGTGGCGCTAATGCTTTTCTCTCAGGCATCACTTCTACTGGCGTAGCAGCGAGCATCTTCTCATGCTGAAGCACTTTTTCCATCCTATCTAGCAGACTAGGCCCTTGATGATTGTCGCGTCTGAAGGTAGGCGGTGCTTCATTCTCCTGATCATGCTGCGAAGGCAGGAGCGGCGGAGGTGGAACTTTAAAGAACGGTCGTGCTCCCCCGGAAATCCCTTTTGAGACCAATGGAGCCATCGTCGATCGTGGATTTCTCTGAGATTGCGATGTTAACACCGGCTTTCGTATCTCCTTATCTCGCCCAGGACTTCCTGTCGCAGAAGCTGCAAATCGAACTTGGAAAGGCGCTTCGGAAGTGACCTTCTCGAGAGGTCGCCCATGGCTAGCAGGTTTATTCAGAGGGAGATTCTCGTCATTTCTCGCCTCGGCAATTGGTTGGTTCTCTTCAATGCCATTCACACCACCGCTTTCATCTTTCAACTCTTCAAGGAGTGGACTATTGTCGTCCTCACTTTGCCTCCTTCTAGTTCCTCTGCGAGCAGGGCCGCTCAGGTACGTCCCGCTAACCTTTCCGACTCTCTTCACCCTCAGAGATCCATGAGCGTTAGTCTCTTCGCTATGTTTTGACTTGATAGTATTTGGAGCCCCAAAACGTGTTACACTATCTTGAACGCACATTGACGGAGGTAAGGTAGTAGCCCTAGGATCGACATGCTCATTGTCGCTAGCCTCAGCTGTAGTAGATCTTGCCAAGTCCCTCCGCTCTGGCGATCTCTCTGAAAGTGACCCCGAGCTCACTTGCGCTGTCTTGACGTGAATGCTGCGCGGTCGAGGCGCTGGTGTTTTATAGTCAAGCAAGTCTTGTTTGTTTGCAGCCGCTCCCAACGGGAGTGCTCTTGCTGTTGTTGCGGCCGATGGCGAGGGGGGTGCACTTGTGCTCAAACGTACAATCCGCCGCCGCAGGGAGCTATTTTCAGGTGATGGCGGTGTCCCACGTCTCAGTCTTGCTATCGGTCGAGCCAATGAGCTGTTTTCCGATCCACTCGACGTCGTCGAGTTCATACCCAACCGCACCACTCGTCGAGCATCGTTATCCTTGGGCTTGTCCGATGGAGTTGCGTGCGGACTCAAGCGCACTATTCGACGAGGTAAAGAACCATTCTTTGGTGTATTGGCAGCGGGGAGTTTGCGTTGTTCCTCGAAGAACCTGACCGATACGGCGGGGCTTTTTCGCGATCGCGGGCTTTGTTCCTCCGTATATGGTCTGCTACCGGATGACTCTTTCCTGAACGCGGGTGATGTTTCTTCAATGACTGATACTTCATCACCTAGCAATGCCCTTGCCTCCGCGCTAAACTTCATGGGTTCCAAGAAGTCGTCGTCGGAGCTGTCTCCAACAGAGATGGGCCGGTGATCTAAAGCTGGAGCTGGTACACGACTAATATTTGAACTGGGTGCCATAGGTGAGCCACGTTTGATCGTAGGTCGTGATGGCTGAGCTCGAGATAGCTGGCGCGCAGAAGGTCGCCGAGCGAGAGCAGCATGGTTGTGTAGCAACGGCGCTTGAGCCACCGCTGCCATGCCGGCCAAGGTAATGGATTCCCAAGAGCAAGATGACGAAAATGCGTCAAGTCCACAGACACTCGTTATGCAACTGAGCAATATATTACGCTGATAGAGAACGTCACAAAAGCCTCAATGCTCATGGGAAGATCCGAAGAATGGAAGACCGCGATTGATTGGTCGCGAGAAGGCACTGTAAACATTGCCTTCACGTGACCAAGTGAAATTATCTAACCAAATAGCGTTAGCAGGAATGTTCTGCTGAACGCTTCTCTTAACATCGACAACGAAACATCAGATAGCCACCACAACTGACATAATTATTTATTAATAATAATATATGACGAAGTTGTACAGATACGCCTACTTTTGGTAGTATACAATGTAGTGGTAGCTCATGCTGTCTCCTCTGATGATGCTGTTCCCCATATAACGACATGGTATAAATGTTAAGATTAAATCAAATGCCAGTGCTCTCGCAGTCAAGGGTACGCCTCTTACTTCTATGCATAATCCGCTTCAGTGGACGGTCAATCATCGTACTGCACCCCCACAACGATGACCACAAGCACACATATATCATCTTCTTTACCACCATGGAATCCTTCTTCGGGGTAGAGCTTTTGAACCTGTTTGGCAAACGGTCCATCCCGTTTCGGGTTCATGCCCGCTGCCTTTGCATCTCTTGTGATGGCAGTCGCGATGATACTCTGGAGCGTATGATCGTCCTGCGCAGTGTCGCCCGCCTTACCGGTCCCACCAGGCTGTGTCAATCGGTGTAGGTGCTTTGATGCAGCCATTCCAGCGGAGCCAAGAGATTTCCAACCTCTGGAAGTCATCATGAAGCGACTCACTATCCCGAGAATCTCCTGTGGACTGATGTTATCCCACACGCCATCTGTGGCAAACACCAATACATCTCCATGCTTCACGCTGTGATGCGTGACGCTAGCATCTCGAGGTGAATCTTGCAGTTGGGCGCCTCCGAACACCGCAGCCTGAGCAAGCATTCTTGGTGGAATCAATGATAGCTGGTATGGGGTGTTGAAGGCATGCGTCTGCGGCTCGGAAAGATGGTGCACGGCATTTGACCGAAGTAGGATGTAGCCGGAGTCTCCAAGGCTGACGGTGCACGTCAGACTAGGAAGAAAATCCCCAACAACATCAATGCTTACTTCGCTACTTCCACATTACCGTCTCCTCTTGCGATGCCGACACACGCAGTACTCCCGCCTGCGACAACGGTTTCATCTGCGACTATCCTCTCGTAGCCCATCTCCATCAAACGCTTCGCCGTGAGCCCAGTCGAAACCTTGGAGTCATGCGCACTCTCCGCAATGTGGTTGCAGATTCCGTGCGCAAATTCTGCCGAGTCGACCCCGGAGTCAGCCCAACCGCCAACACCGTCTGCGACTCCAAATGCCACCGTATCGCTTTCCGAGATTCTGCTGACGAAGAACGCATCTTGTCCACTGCTGGGCCTTTTCTTTTTCAGCGGTTTATCATTCTTCGAATATTGCGGCTTTGGCTGTCCAGGAGTAGACCAGTCGAAGTTGTAGACGTCTCTGTCAGGGAAGAATCGATGGCCTTTGCCTGAAAAGCCCGCAGAAATGTGGTATCGAAATTCGCGTGTGGCACCTCTAGGCGTATTGTTTCCAGGTGTATGGGATGATTTTGAACGAGTGGCCTTGGAAGGACTTTGTAGTGGAAATGAAAGCCTTGATTGTGGTCGTTGCGGCCTATATGGTGTTCGCTGCAACAGAAAGGAGACTCGAACACTTGACCACGCCGAAGCGTGAAGTGCTAAGGGATCCATCTATGAATTATATACATGTAACTCTTGAATCTGAAGGCGTCGTCTTGAGGTATCTCTCGGGCACTGAGATAGAGCGATGTCAGTTTCATGGCCTATTTCTCGCCGAGCTATCTAGTGTCTAGACCCAACTCACAATGTTATCATAATTGGACCTGTACACGGCAGCCATAGGAGATACTCATTGCAATTGTCCAGAATACAAGCTATAAGCTGGAATCAATAGATATTTCCTTTCAGGGTTGCCCGCAGATCGTCTGGTCAAAAAACATTCCCCGACGGATAAAAGGTCGCTTGAGCTCCGCATGGACCGCATCTCAAGACCCTAGGCCCCGATTTAGACCCTACGTAATGGCTGCACTTGCCGACAACCAGACAGCCCTTTTTGCATAATACCAAATAGAGCGTACAATCTCCTGACCACATATCTCGGACCCAAGTGTAAGACAGTTTAAAGTTCTCCAGATCAATCAACATAGTCAAGATGATGCACCCCGCGCGGCAGGCCTACGTGGAAGAGGAGCAGTCAGAGGTGAGAGAGCTGCCCCTACTCCGGCCGTTACAGCGCAATGGCAATATTCACAGCTTCTCCAGAGATTCGCATTTGCAGGGACTCGGCACCGGCGTTCGGGAAAGCTGAAAGGATGACTGACTGATGGAGATGGCTACTGCAATAGGATACAGACATGGGGGTCGATCTGGCAAATATCCGTACGTGGAACGCCTGATCACTTACAGAAACCAATGGAAGATCCTTCATGCTGATGTTTCACTCTCACAGCGCTCGACCGCGACTACTTGATGCCCTCTGCCACCGCCGGCGTAGCACCCGAGAAAGCCTCCGCCATCCTCTCACAATTCTCACGCCGAAGACGCGCAGCCGCAATAGCAGTACCGACGGACGATGGGCGGGTCAAAGCACGGCTACGAGAGCTCGGGGAACCGATCACGCTGTTTGGCGAAGGGCCGGGAGATCGACGCAATCGACTACGAGAGCTCCTCACGGAGCAGGCCGAGCAGGAACGGCACGGACATGTCGACGGCGATACACGGATGCCGGATATCGGGCAGGACGATGGCGCGCAAGCGGAGCAGGAGGAAGAGTTTTACACAGAGGGCATGCAGGAATTGCTCCAGGCTCGAAAAGCTATTGCACGGTACTCGTTGCCTAGAGCCAGGGACCGGATAGCTAGCCAAAGGTTTGAATCGTCCATACCGCTCAGAACACATATCAAACACCGGAAAGCGATCAAGGACCGATTACAAGGCTTTGATCTCTTTGGGACGCAAATTGCGGGGGACAGGCCTATCAGCATTGCGCGCTTTTCCCCCAATGGGGAGATCATAGCGGCTGGGAATTGGGGAGGGGGTATGAAACTCTTGGATGTGCCGAACCTTGACGAAAAGAAGGTACTCCGAGGACACACAGATCGCGTTGGGGGCATCAGCTGGTATCCCGGTGCGACCATGCCCGGAACCACCGTCTCCGAGGACGCAGTCAACCTGGCCTCCAGCGGCGGCGAAGGCAAGGTGCACCTCTGGTCTCTGAACAAAGACACACCCATCTCCACCCTATCCGGCCATACCGCACGTGTCTGCAGGGTAGAGTTCCACCCATCAGGCCAGTATCTGGCTTCGGCAAGTTACGACACGACATGGCGACTCTGGGACATCAACACCACAACCGAGCTGCTGCTCCAAGAAGGACACTCGCGAGAAGTATATGCGTTGAGCTTCAACACCGATGGATCTCTGTTGGCGAGCGCGGGCTTGGATAGCATCGGGAGGATTTGGGATCTGCGTACCGGACGCACGGTCATGATCCTCGATGGGCACATTCGGGAGATCTATGCCCTGGACTGGGGGGTCGACGGTCATCGTCTGCTCTCGGGATCGGGAGATGGGTGGGTCAAGTGCTGGGATGTGCGGATGGTACGTGGCGTGGGTGGAGTAGGTGCTCACCGTGGCGTGGTGTCAGACCTCCGCTGGTTCAAGGGGACAGGTGACCCACCAAGCACTGTCATGCCAGAGAAGGACGAAAAAGGTGACACCAAGCCGAAGAAGTCTGGGACTTTCTTCGTGTCGAGCGGGTTTGATAAGAACGTCAATATATTCTCTGCCGATGACTGGGCGCTGGCCAAGTCGCTGAGCGGTCATTCCGGCAATGTGCTCAGTGTGGATGTAAGTGCTGATAGCAAATGGATCGCAAGCAGTGGTCATGACCGGACCGTGAAGCTTTGGGGGAGGGAAGATGGGCAAGGTATCTAGTGTTGGCTGCACTTGGGTGCAATTACACTCAATAATTATTAGGGAGCAAAGACACCATGGTGTGGCGCAGCTGCATGAATACTTGCAAAAGGTTCTATCATGTTCGTCCAAATTCCTTCATACTTCATATAGACAATATCCGTCAACGTACTGGACCAATAAACTTGCTACCTTCTTCTTCCCAAACCAAACCCCCTATTGGCAGCAAATAACTCCAAGTAAGGCGACAGTAACAAAGAAAAACTTAGTGGATTGTCATGGTAGTACTGGCGTAAGACCGTTAGATTTTAGGTGAGTCGCCGACGAGAATGAAAGGAGGGAAACCACCATCTCTCAGTGTTCAGATGAGGTGCCACGATGAAGTTTAGAGTAACCGGCGGACGTATGGCCAACATCTGAAGAGCAACCAGCGACATGTAACTGGCTAGAGCATCTGAGGCCAAGCTCTCCTGGAGTTCAGATTGTTGCTCCAGGCTACCGACCGCGCCGAAAAAGGGTATACGTACTAGTGTATCTACTGACGTCACATTGCTTTGAGGCTCTAAAAACTAAAGACTACAGACTCACAACCTCTCCACCCCTCTTAATCCCTGGTCCACAATGCGCAGCTCAATAATGCGAAGCACCAGATGGCTGCAACCCCGCAGCACATCCACTATCTCAGCCCCATCACGACCCCACGAGTTACCACGCGCCGCATGCATATTCTGCCACCACCGACAACTCGCCGCCCCACCACCACGCCCCACCACCACGACTACCCCGCGACGTCCCAACTCCACATCGACCCAAACCCGCACCCCCAACGCCACACCCTCCTCTCACAAGAAAGACCCCCCCCACCCCCGCACCCACTACGACCTCTTCCCCGCCACCCTCCCCCACGGCCCCCCGCCCACAGGCCCATTCACCATCCCCCTGCGCGCCCTACGCGCCGAATACCTCCGCCTGCAATCCACCGCGCACCCGGAC
>JAABUJ010002869.1_pt1 | contig 20332 bp, 22 predicted proteins | sample 5559131 | NCBI WGS metagenome assembly JAABUJ01 (sample SAMN10711875, study PRJNA513366) | rock metagenome | isolation source: Antarctica rocks | place: Antarctica: Victoria Land, Mt New Zealand nord | collected 2016-01-07 | reverse complement strand
CGCCGCCTGTGCGGCCCATCTCACGGGCACGCCGTCCCCGTCTCTGCTGCCCCAGGTGCAGCCGACCACGCTCAGCGCGCCGCTGCCGCGCGCCGCGTAGCGTTTCGCCCCAACTGAGCGATTACGAGAGGACAATCCCATGATCAAAGATCTCGACACCACCACGTTCCACACGCGCGCCGCTGCTGAACTGGAGACGCGCCAGACCCCCTCGGCCATCCTCGACACCGCGCACCGCAGTGACATTCGCGGCGCCCTCGGCACGATCCGCGAGCACGACGCCGCGCCGCGCGCCACCTGGCGCTCCCGCCTGCTGACCCTGCTGGTCGTGATGGGGCCCGGCCTCATCGTGATGGTCGGTGACAACGACGCCGGCGGCGTCGCCACCTACGCCCAGGCCGGTTAGAACTACGGCACGAGCCTGCTCTGGGTGCTCCTACTGCTCATCCCGGTCCTGATCGTCAACCAGGAGATGGTCGTGCGCCTGGGCCTGGTCACCGGCGTCGGGCACGCGCGCCTGATCATCGAGCGCTTCGGCCGGTTCTGAGGCGCGTTCTCGGTCGGCGACCTGTTCCTACTCAACTTCCTGACCATTGTCACCGAGTTCATCGGTGTCAGCCTGGCCATGAGCTACTTCGGGGTCAGCCCCTCCCTCTCGATCCCCGCCACGGCGGCGCTGCTGATTGGGGTGACGGTGACGGGCAGCTTCCAGCGCTGGGAGCGCGCCATGTATGTCTGCGTCGCCGCCAACTTCCTGGCGGTCCCGCTGGCGCTCATGAGCCACTCCAAGGGCGGGCCCATCCTGCACGACACGTTCGTGCCGCATGTGCAAGGCGGGCTCGACTCCACGGCGCTGCTGCTGATCATCGCCATCGTCGGGACGACCGTGGCGCCGTGGCAGCTGTTCTTCCAGCAGTCCAACGTGATCGACAAGCGGCTGACCCCGCGCTGGATGGCCTACGAGCGGGCCGACACCTGGATCGGCGCGTTCGTGGTGATCCTGGGCGCGGCCGCCCTGATGATCGTGACCGCGTTCGCTTTCGGGGGGACTAAGCTGGCCGGCCAGTTTGGGGACGCCGGGACCGCGGCGGCGGGACTCGCCCATGCGCTCAGCCCCGTCGCCGGCGCCATGTTCGCCCTCGTGCTGCTCAACGCGTCGCTCATCGGCGCGGCCGCCGTCACGCTCTCGACGTCGTACGCCTTCGGCGATGTCTGCGGCATCAAGCACTCGCTGCACCGCTCCTGGAAGGACGCGCGCGGTTTCTACGCGATCTACGCGGCGCTGGTAGTCCTCGCCGCGGCGATCGTGCTTGATCCCCCACGCGCCGCTGGGGCTGATCACCACGGCGGTGCAGGCGCTCGCTGGCGTGCTGCTGCCGAGCGCGACGGTGTTCCTGCTGCTGCTGTGCAACGACAAGGCCGTGCTCGGGCCGTGGGTCAACAAGCCGTGGCTCAACGCGGTGGCCTGCGCCATCGTCGGCGTCCTGGTGATGCTCTCGCTGATCCTGGCGGCGACGACGCTGTTTCCGAGTGTCGACGTGCGCCTGCTGACCGCCGTGCTGGCGGCCATCCTGGTCGTTGGGCTCCTGGCCATCGGCTTGCTGTTCCTACGCCGCCCGGCGTCCACGCCGACCGCCGCCGTGGCGGAGGCGGACCGCTTGACGTGGCGCATGCCGCCGCTGGGCGCGCTGCCCAAGCCGGCCTGGTCGACGGTGCAGACGGCCGGCATGGTCACGCTGCGCGTCTACCTGCTCGTCGCAGCCGTCCTCTTGGCGGTCAAGGTGGTCGGATTGGCCCTGAGGCACTGAGAGGCGCCACATGTATGGGCTGCTAGTGATCAGCGCGTTTGGCGCGGAGGCCCTGCCTGCCGGCCTCCGCGTCGCGCTGGGACTCATCGCTCATCTGTTCGGGCTGTAGATCTATAGTTGCCGGCAGTGGGCATGGAAGTTGCGTGTATGCTGCTCGCTAGAACGTATACTGTCAGCCATTAGATCGCCGTCCTTCGCCGTGGGAGGCCTCTCATGTCCATGGCAAAAACCATGTCGAGCGGCGCGGTGAGCACGCCCGAGATCCTTGACGCGGGTGTGATCGAAGATTCTATTGAGAGCGCCAAGGCCGCCGGCCTGCGCTATGTAACCGACAAAAAGCCCGGTATACAGCGGCGTCGTGAGGGTGACGATTTTATCTATACTGCCGTCGACGGGCAGCCCATCACCGATGAGAAGATGCTGGAGCGCATCAAAGGTCTTGGCATCCCTCCAGCGTGGGAGGAGGTGTGGATCGCGCCAATCGCACGCGGGCATATCCAGGCGACCGGGCGCGATGCCAAGGGCCGCAAGCAATATCGCTATCATGCCAAGTGGCGCGCCGTGCGGGACGAAACAAAGTTCACGCGCATGGTCGAGTTTGGCGAAACGCTACCCATGATCCGCAAGTTTATCGGGCAAGACCTGGGCCGTCACGGCCTGCCGCGCGAGAAGGTGCTGGCTACCGTCGTCACATTGCTCGACGAGACGCATATCCGCATTGGCAACGAGGAGTACGCGCGCGAGAACGAGTCGTACGGCTTGACCACGATGCAGCACGAGCATGTGGACATCGAGGGCGCCAAGATCCACTTCGAGTTCCGGGGCAAGTCGGGCAAGGACCATGTGGTCGACATCAAAGACCGGCGCGTCGCCAAAATCGTCAAGCAGTGTGAAGAACTGCCCGGCCATGAGTTGTTCCAATATCTCGACCATGACGGCGAACGCCACACGATCCAGTCGGACGACGTCAACGAGTATTTGCACGCGATCACGGGGCAGCAGTTCACGGCCAAGGACTTCCGCACCTGGGCCGGGACGGTCATGGCGGCGCATACGCTCAAGGAACTTGGCCCGTTCGACTCGGAGACGCAGGGCAAGCATAATGTCGTCGAAGCAGTCAAGCGCGCCGCGGAGGAGTTGGGCAATACCCCCGCGATCTGCCGCAAAAGCTACGTGCACCCCGGCGTGATCGACGCTTACTTACAGGGGACATTGCTGCCGTCGCCGGAGTTGCAACAGGAGCGCGAGGCGGCGGAGTCGCGCGATGGAATGCACCCCGTGGAAGCCGAGGTGCTGGCGCTGGTCCGTGGGCTGATGGGGGGCGACGGCCAGCAAGGCCGGGGAGTTGCCTGACAGCGGGTCGCGGGTAGAAAGTGCTCATGAGTGCCATCGTGTGCGCGGGGAGCACGTCGAACTGCTGGCTGTCATCCATGGCGCACGCGAATGGCCTACCGACTCGTGCTGATGGCCGATAGACCATGCGCGACGCTGGCTGAGATCAACTCCCGGTTACGGCCAGCTGGTCTCGTCCGATGGGGTGACGATGACCTCTTGCAACGCCGACCCTTTGGGCATGGCGACGGCGAAGAGGATGACCTCGGCGACGTTGGCCGGGTCTTGCAACTTGCTTTCGTCGGGCATGGGGATGCCCTGCTCGACGAAGCGGTCGAAGAAGTGCGTGCGCATGCCGCCGGGGATCACGGTGGTGACGCGGATGTTGTCATCACGGCCTTCGACGCCGAGGCCGCGACCGAAGCCGACGAGGCCCCATTTGGAGGCGTGATAAGCCGCCGCGTTGCCCCAGGCGCGCGTCGCGGCGGTCGAGGCGATGTTGATGAGGTGGCCCGAGCCCTGCCGCTTCATCGTGGGCAGCGCGGCCTTGGCGGTCAGGAAGGGGCCGCGCAAGTTGACGCCGATGACCTGGTCCCACTGCTCGACGGTCATCGCGTCGACGGAGACGGTGTGGTCGACCGCCGCGCTGTTGACGACCACGTCGAGGCGCCCGAACGTTTCCAAAACTTTGTCGACGGCGGCGAAGACGGCCGCGGCGTCGCTGACGTTGCATTGCAACGCCAACACCGGCGCGTCGCGCGTGGTGATGCTATCGGCGACGCGCTGGGCCGCCCCCTTTCTGACATCGAGTAGCGCTACCGAGCAGCCCGCGTCCGCGAAGGCGCGTGCGGTGGCCTCGCCCAGCCCGCTCCCGGCACCCGTTACCAATACCACACTACCCGTCAGGTCGATGTTGATCATGTGTTACTCCTTTGGATGAACATTAAACTCCTCGATCAGTTCCTCGAACAGTTCGGTCGCGTTGCGCCTCCGATCCTCGACATTGGTGGGCAGGCCGAGGTGATACGTGCCGCTTGGTAGGATACCGCAGCCGCCGTACTTGCGCAGCAATAAGAATTGCACGACGACTTCCTCGCCTGCGTGCTCACGCGGCAGGCGTTCCCACCATGAGAACCCGCCGATGTCGCGCAGTTTGGCGCGGTCGTACAACACGTTGGCCCCACCGATCCAGGCGACTTTGTAGCGGACGATCTGATCAGGGCCGGCGCGGGCGCGCCGCTCACTCCCGCGCACAGGGCTACCCTGGGTTGTTCCATGTACGAGGCTTTGCTCCAGGTGCAAAGGGTTGGCCGCGTTGTTGACCTTATGGCGGTCCCACACGTCCGCCAGTGTTCCTGGGTCGAGCGGCTCGGGACGCACCGGACCCTGCCACAGATCGATGCCTTGCTGATGCGGCCGGATATCCCCGAGATAGTCCAGACCGGTGGCCGCGCAGCCCACGAACCCGCAGCCTTCGTCTCGTAGGACCCCGAGCATGCGCGCTAGCACGGGCGGGTCGAGCAGGACATCGTCGTCGAGGTAATGGACGTACGGCGCGTTGCTCTGTTCGAGCAGGAACTGGCGCTGCTCGGCCATTCCGCGTGCGGGCAGGTGGCGCTGTAGGGCCACACGATGGCCGTGCCACTCCAGCGCGCGCGCCAGCGTCGTGATCTCGATACTTTCCAGGTACGACTCAGCCTCGGGCGTCTGATCCGAGATCACGACGTCGAAATCCGTGAAGGTCTGGCCGAGCAGGCTCGTCAAAACGACCGCGAGGCCCGTCTCGCGCCGGTACGTCGGGATAAGGACATCAATGAGCGCCAACAATGACTCCTTCAGCTGATGGCTGACGGCTGACCGCTGCCAGCTCTTCGTACAGCGCGGCGGTGCACTCCGCGACGACCGGCCATGTGAATAATCGTTCGGCCCGCGCGCGCGCGGTGTCGCCCATACGCCGACGCGCGTCCGGCGCCTCCAAGAGATCGTACAAGGCTCTGGCGAGGTTCTCGGGGTCGCGCGGCGGGACTAACAGCCCGGTTTCGCCATCGACGATGGTGTAGGTGATCCCACCCACGGCCGAGCCGACGACGGGGACGCCGCAGGCCATCGCTTCGAGCGGGGTGAGCCCGAACGGTTCATACCAAGGTGTGGTTACAGCGATATCGCCGGCGCTGTAATAGTCGCGCAAAACCTCGGGCTGGCGCTTGCCGGCGAAGCGCACGCGATCCGCGACGCCCAACTCGGCGGCCAGCCGCTGTAGCGCGCCGATCTCGGGCGTCGCGGCCGGGTCTGGCTCCACTGACTCGCCTCCCACCAACAACAGTAGGGGCGTATCGCTATACGCCCTGAGGGGCGTCTGGCTAGACACTCGCGTCGTGTCGCGGCGCGATCCTGCCACCGATGGGCAATCCGTTCGTCGCGGCCCGCATTCCTCCTCATAGCGGCGCAGCAGCAGGGCGAACGCGCGCACGACGTTGCGCACGTCCTTACGTGGCAGCATACGCCCGACGTACACGACGACGGGATCGTCGGGCGCCAACCCGATGCGCCGCCGCGCTTCGTCGCGCGGGACCGGGCGGTACACCTCGGTGTTGACGGCCGAGGGGATGATCACAACCTTGTCGCGTGGCGCGCCGTAGTCGTCGACGAGTTCGGCCACCTCGGCAGGGCATTGCGCGATGACGCGGTCGACCGCGCGAATGACGCCCTCCTCGACGGAGACGCGTTCCGGCGCGCTCGTGTCGGCGTCGCCCTGGTGGCGGCGCTTCGTCTTGCCCATAGCGTGGAAGATCTGCACGGCGGGGATGCCGAGATAGGCGCGTAACTCGGCCACGACGGCGCCGGACATCCAGAAGTTGCCGTGCAGCAGATCGTAGCTCACACCGTCACGCGCCATGAACTCCAGCAGGAGATCGCGGAAGCGCGGCATGTACGGCCACAACTGGTCCTTTGGCAAGGGATGGGGCGGGCCAGCGGCCAGGTTGACTACGCGGACGTTGGGCGCCCAGTCGACGACCGCCGGCGCGGTGGGGTTGTCACGGCGCGTGAAGACGTCGACTTTGTAGCCTAGTCGGCCCAGGTTGCGGCTAACTTCGTCGACGTAGACGTTCTGGCCGCCAGCGTCCGCGCCGCCGAGCAGGGCGACGGGGCTGGCGTGCTCGCTCAGAAATGCGATTCTCATGGCTATCAGCTTTCAGCCTGTAGGGGCGTATGCCTTACGCCCAGGCTAAGGGCTCTATCAAACGCTCTATTCCAGTCCGCGACGAAGCGATCGAGGCCGAAGCGGGCGCGCGCGACCGTGCGCGCGTTGTCGCCGAGGCGGCGCGCTTCGGCGGGGTCGGCCAGCAGGCGGCGCATGCCCGCGATGAGATAGTCAAGATCGCAAGATACGAGCCCCGACACGCCATCTTCGATCACGGTCGGCAGTTCGGTGGTGGCCAGCGCGACGACCGGCATGCCAATCGTCATCGCTTCGATCACGGCTAGGGGTAAGCTGGTGTATCTGATGGGACTGAACAGGAAGCGGTATGCGGCGACGCGGCGGTGCAACTCGCGGTAGGGGATGTCGCCCAACCCACCGAACTCTTCGGTCATCATACCCACGGCGTCGAGCGGTATGCTCACGCGCGCGGCCTGGAATAGATCGTAGCCCGCGATGCGCGGGCGCTTTTGTAGGCCGTTGATGACGGTGACACCGCGCTCCAGGCTCCCGTCATAGGTTACCGTAGGATCGATGGCGACGCTGTGTTCGACGACCAGTGTCGGCGTGCGTCCATTGTCCCACATCAAGCGGTTGTAGCGCGTGACGTGGACGAGCAGGGTGTCCGGGTCATCCACATGGTGGCGGGTGTCGACGGCGTGAGGCTGCGGCGTGTTGTGCTCCAGGTAGATGCGCGGCAACGCCCGCTGGTCCGGGCTCAGGATCTCCGGTCCATCCTCGTAGAGATTTTTCGGTGTCTGGTAGATGACCAAGTCCAGGTCGAGGTCGCGGACCTCCTCGGCCGGGACCTCGCGCACGTAGTCGGGCAGGTCGAAGGTAGGGCCACGCCCGCCGTAGCCCTCCGGGCGCCCCGGTTTGACCGGCAGGTACCAATCGTGGTCGAGGCGGGCCAGCGTATTGAGATAACTGCCGTGGATGTGCCACATCAGGATTTTCAGACGCCGCATATGCCCTCCCGCACATAACTCTGTTGAGATTCTTCGCGTCGTGTGCTGTCTGGAAGTGTGGGCGTTTGCTGGCGCCTGCTCGTCCCATGTCCGGCGGGGACGAATGGGCCACCGGCGCCTCCAGACGGCGCGCGTTTCGTGCGCGCCGCCAGCAGGTCGTCGGCGGCGCGCGTGACGTCGGCGGGCGCGATCCGGCGCAGGCAGCGGTGGTCGATGGGGCACTCCCAATATTCGCAGGGGCTGCACGCGACGGGATGGCGCACGACCGCATGCCAGGCGCGATCGAGCGGCGCCCAGCGATCGACGTCGGCGGGACCGAACAGACGCACGGTTGGGGCGCCGACGGCCTCGGCGAGGTGTGCCGGTCCGCTGTCGTTGCCGATGAAGATGTCCAGCCGCGCCAGCAGCGCGGCGAGGCCGCCGAGCGAGGTGTGTCCGGCCAGGTTGAGCGGACGCGTGCCCATGTGCTCGGCCACGGCGTCTACGGTCTCCTCCTCTCCCGGTCCGCCAATGAGGATGATATGCGCGTCGTGACGCCGCGCCAAGTTGTCGGCCACGGCGGCGAAACGCGCGGGCGGCCACCGTCGCGATGGTGGCCGCGCCCCCGCGTGGATGCCGATGAGCGGGCGGTCGTCGCTGGCGAGAGGTTCGAGCAGCGCGTCCGCCTCGGTGTGATCCTCGCTTAAGAGCGGGAACTCCAGCCCCGCACCGCGATCGGAGCAGCCGAGCAACGCGATCAGGCCAAGGTTGCGTAGTACCTCCGGTTGGTCATGTGGGTAGGGGGCCGCCGGCCAGAGAATGCCCTCACCCTCACCCTCACCCCTAACCCCTTTCCCTGACGTGGGAGAGATGGTTGGAGGATGAGGGGCGTCGTAGTACCCGGCCGTCACACGCCCTCCGAGCGCGAGGGCGAACGGATTGCTCTGACCGCCGCTGCCGTGCATCTGTATGACGAGATCGTAGTCGTGGGCGCGCGCTTCCACTAAGAATTGCTCTGTGCGCGCCTCGTCGTACGGTACTTCGTTGATGCCCGGCCAACCGGGGAAAGGGAGGAAACGGTTGACATAACGATCGAGGCGCGCGGCGAATGACGCGGCCCAGGGCAGCCCAATGAGCGTGATCTCGGCGTCGGGATAGCCGGCGCGTAACGCGCGCAGCGCCGGCACGGCTACCAGCATGTCGCCGAGTTGCAGCACGCGGACGACAGCGATGCGGCGAGCGGGAACAGTCATCAATCTATCTCCTGTAGCAGCATCTCGCATGCTTCGACAATTTCCATCGGCGGGATACCGAGGCAGGGCTGCCCGATGGGGCACGCGAAGAGATAGCAGGGATGGCACGGTGTGGGACGGCGCAGCAAAGTGGCGCGTGTCGTGCGCGGGCGCCATTGTTCTTCAAGGTCGGTGCCGGCGTAGGCGGACACGACTGGCGCGCCGACCGCGTCGGCTAAGTGCATCGGTAGCGTGTTGTTGCAGACAACGGCGCTCGCCCTCTCGACGAGCGCCACGTACTGGCCCAGCGTCGTTCCACCCACCAGCGCCCGCGCCGCCGGCGCCCCGGCCGTTACTGTTGCGACCAATGCCGCCTCACGCTTGACGCCCGTGACCAGCACATGGTGGCCGCGCTCCGTCAGCAGGCGCGCGACCTCGCCGTAGCGCTCGGGCGGGTAGCGGCGCGCCGCTGCGCTGGCGCCGGGATGCAGCAGGATGAACGGCATGCTGGGGTCGATGCCGGCGTCGGCTAGCAGGCGCGGGACCGCGTGACGATCAGCCGCTGATGGAAAGACGGTGAGCCGGCGGTCGCGGGCGACGAAGCCGAGGCGCTCGACGAGGCGCAGGTTGCGCTCGACCTGGTGTAGCTCGTCGGGCGCGCCCTTGATTTCGCTGGAGAGGACGGCGCCGCCGAACTCCTTCGATTCACCGGCGCGCAACGGGATACCCGCGAGGTAGCAGACGTAGCCGGGCGCGTGCGGCGTCTGGCTGAAAGAGGTGAAGATGAGCGCCGCGTCGAAGTGGTGTTCGCGCAGTCTACTGATCAACTCCCACTCACGCGCGGGGTCGAACGGCAGCTGTCCGAGGTCTTGCCAGACCGGACGCCAGGTAAGCACATCGTCGACCCACGGCAGCAGCGGCGCGGCTGCGGCGCCGCCGGGTGTGGCGAGCAGCGTTAGGCGCGCGGCCGGTGACGTCTCTTTGATCGCGCGCAGCGCCGGTCCCAGCATCACCACGTCGCCAATGTTGTCGAGGCGCACCGCGAGGATATTGCGCGCGTCCAGCCATTCTTTCACGATGTTTTACCACGGAGACACGGAGACACAGAGAAGGAGAATAGAGAATTGTTTATGCTTTTCTCCATGCCTCCGTGTCTCCGTGGTGAGTTCGTTTCTGCTAATAGCTCTTGCGCCGCCGCGACCACCATCGTGGGCGACACGAGGCGCAGGCACTCGTGCTCGTAGGGGCAGACGCGGCTGTAGCAGATGCGGCAGGGCACGTCGTGGTAGAGCTGCCGGTGCGGCACGCGCCAGGGACCCCACTGCTCGGGCGGATTGGTGAGGGCGAAGAGCGCGACGACGGGCGTCTTGAGCGCCGCCGCCATGTGCATCGGCCCGGTGTTGTTGGTGACCACGAGATCGGCCGCGTCGATCAATGCGCCGAACGCGGGGAACGGCAGCGTCCCGGCGGCGAGGCGAACGCGCGCGCGGTAGCGTTGGGACACGCGGTCGCGCACCCGCTCGGTCAGGTCGCGCTCATCGCCAGACCCGGTTAGCACGACCGTCGCGCCAAGTCGTGCGACCAGTTCTTCGGCGACCTCGGCGAACATCTCCCAGGGATAGGTGCGCGCTGGCATGGTGCAGCCGGGGTGGATGACGACCAAGGGGCCGTGCCGGGCCTTCCGGTCCGCCGCGATACCCCACTCTGCCAGCAGCGCGGCCGTGCCGGAGCGGGTCTCGTCGGGCAGCGTGAGCACGAGGTCGCGGTCGTCCGTACCCAGGCCGAGCGCCCCGACGAGGTCGAGCCCGCGCTCAACCTCGTGCATCATGCGCTCGGGGTGCTTATGGCGCGTGGTTAGCAGCGAGCCCGGCCCGTCAATAGAGGCGGCGGCGCGCAGGGGAATATCGGCGAGGTAGCACAAGTAGGCGGCCGGCAGCGGGCTCTGGCGGAACGAGGTGAAGATGATGGCGGCATCGAACCGCCGCTCCCTGATGAGCGCGATTAGGCCCTGCTCGCGCGCGCTATCGCGCGGCAATGTGTGCCAGGGGTCCATCCAGGGCGCCTCGTAGACGATCACGTCGTCGACGTCCTTGTTGAGCCGCGCGGCCTGCGCCCCGATGGGACTGGCCAGCAGGGTGAGCGTGGCCGCGGGCAGCGACTCCTTGATGGCGTGCAGGGCCGGCGTCGTCACCAGCACATCGCCCAGGTTGTCGAGCCGCACCGCCAGGATGCGTCGGGCCACTTGCCACGCGTCGGGGATCAAGGTGTACCTCCTCATTAGGCGGCAGGCGGCAGGCGGCAGGCGGCAGGGAAAAGCGTATTGGGTAGATCGCGTGCTACTGACAAGCATTGGACAATACACGCTACGTGCCCACTGACGCCTGCCGCCTGCCGCCTGCCGCCTGATTGCTGATTGCTACGATGCGGTCGATCACGGCGCTAGTGCTGGCGCCGCCGATGAGCGGCAGGATGACGATGCAGCCACCGACCTCGCGGACCGCCGCCGCTTCGGGCAGCGCTTCATCGGCGTAGTCGCCGCCTTTTACATGGATGTGTGGGCGTAGCGCCCTGATACAGGCGGCGGGGTCGTCTTCGTCAAACAGTATGGCGTGGTCGACCCCATCAAGGGCTGTGACGAGCGCCAGGCGGTCGCGCTCGCCGGTGATCGGGCGATCCGGCCCCTTCAAGCGGCGCGCGCCGTGGTCGGTGTTGACGCCGACGATGAGCACGTCGCCGAGTTCTTTAGCCTGGCGCAGGAAGCCGACATGGCCGGCGTGCAGGATATCGAAGACGCCGTTGGTGAAGACGACCGTGCGCCCGGCGAGGCGATCCTGCTCCAGTTGGACGGCGAGGCGGCCACGCGCCAGGCATATCTCGTTGGCGTCCGCGACGGGGTCGCCGCTGCCGGCGCGCGGCCGCGCGGCATGGTCGCGCAGGCTGGCTCGCTGTAGCAGTTCCTGGTGATGCACGACGGCGGTGCCGCGCTTAGTCACCGCGACCCCGGCCGCGTCGATGCCGATGCGTACGGCTTCGTCCACAGGCGCTCCGGCGCCGAGCGCCAGGGCCGTCGCGGCGGCGAACGAGTCACCCGCGCCGACATCGTTGGCCCGCGCCACGGGATGGGCGGGCATATGTAGGGCGGGGCCGTCACGTCCGAGCAGCAGCACGCCCTCCGCCGCCATGGTGATGGCAACATAGGCGGTGTCGAGCCGGGTCAAGAGCGTCCGTCCCACGCTCGCCAACTCCTCGTGGTTTCCGCTGTTCGCCTCGATCAAGGCGCCGCCAACAGTGAGTCGGGCCTCCAAATGGTTGGGCGTCACCACGGTGGCGCTGGCATCGTAGAAGCGGTGCAACTCTTTGGAGTCGACGAGCAGGGGACAGGGACGGCAGGCGCGCAGAGCGCGCAGGCGCGCCAGGAGTTCGTCACAGGCGAGGCCGTAGCCGTAGTCGGATATCACCACCAAGTCGCAGCGCGGATAGGCGCGCTCCAGGTTGTCCAGGAGGCGCGCCCGTATCGCGTCGGGTAAGGCGCGGCGTTCGCCCTCGTCGAAACGCACGACGTATTGGCCGTCGGCCAGGATACGCAACTTGTGCAGCGTGTCGGTCGTGGGATCCTCGACGAGCCAACGGTCGTCGACGCCGCCCGCGCGCAGGGCCGCGCGCAAAAATGACGCCGCCATATCGCGTCCGACGACGCCGAGGAATACGACATCGGCGCCGAGCGCGCGCAGATTGGCGGCGGTGTTGGCCGCGCCGCCGGGGCCGCGTTGTTCGCCCCGCTTGTGCACGACCGGGGCCGGTCCCTCGCTTGATAGCCGTGTGGCGGTCCCTTCCAAGTAGCTATCGAGCATGGCGTCGCCGATGACGAGGGCGCGCAAGTGACGGAAATCGCGGACGGTCTCAACGGTTGTCGCCATTCGTCCCTCCCTTACTGCCTGCCGGCGCCTTGCCCCGCTCGATCGTGGCCGTGGGGCTATGGCGCGCCCCCCATGTCGCCGGTTGGTAGGTCAGGTCGTCCGCGGGGCCGATGCCTTCTCGCGCCGCGACGATGCGCAGGGCGTGCGCTGTATCGCGCGCCACGTAGTCGGGCCGGCGGAGCCTTGTCTGGGGCACGGGCTCGGTCCCGAGGTCGACCAACACCGTGCGGCAGCCGGCCCTGGCCCCGGCCTCGACGTCGTCGAGGATATCGCCGACGAACCAGGAGCGCGTCAGGTCGAGGTCGAGGTCGGCGGCGCCGCGTAACAGCATGCCCGGTTGTGGCTTGCGGCAATCGCAGGCGATCGCCAGGGCGGGGGTTGTCCCTTCGACGTGGTGAGGGCAGTGATAGACGCCGTCGAGCCGCACGCCGAAGCGCGCCAGTTCGGCGGCGAGATGCGCGTGCATAAGCCCGAGGTCCTCTTCCGTGAAAAGGCCACGCGCCAGGCCGGATTGATTGGTGATGACGACCAGCCGCAAGCCGGCTTCCTGCACGCCGCGCAGCAACGGACCTATTCCCTCATACAGGAGTAGGTCGGCGGGGCGCGAGGGATAGTGACGAGGATGGACCAGCGTGCCGTCGCGGTCCAGGAAGAGAGCCTTGTGGCGGCGTATCGGCGTCATAGCAGCTGTTTCCCTACAAAAGTCCGCGTCGCATCGCACTCATGGCATCCAGGTAGGATGGAGCGTGCCACGTCATTCGGTTGTAGGGGCATAGTGACGGCATCGTTCGAATCCATCACTACCCCGTATCCTACCTGCTCTTTACGTCGCCGTCACTGTGCTTTTGCATAATGTAGAAGCGTAAAAATAACGGAGCTTTGTGCAATTGCACAGCGTTGAGCATAGATTGTTAGTGGTCGGTATGGTTGAGGGAGCGTAAGAGGAGGGAAAGGCGGATCTGCACGGCGTCATCGAAGCGGCGTGGGTCAAGGCCGGTGAGCAGGGCAATCTTATCCAGGCGGTAGCCAAGCGTATTGCGATGGATAGCAAGCGCGTGCGCGCTTGCCGAGGGGCCGCAATCGTGCGCGAAGTACTCGTCGAGGCTGCGCAGCAAGTCTGGCTCCTGGTCCAGTGGGCTCAACAGGTGCGTGGCGAGGTCGATCTTGGTGCGCTCATCGGAGACGCCGACGAACGCGGCGATGCCGAGGGCGTCCAGGCAATGCATGCCGTTCTGTCCGTGGAAGCGCCGTCCCAGGGAGAGGGCGGCGCGGGCGTCCTCGTAGGAGCGGGCCAGCCCTGGGATGCCGGGGTGGTAGCGGCCGAGCCCGATGTTGATGGCCGCGCCAGTGTCGCGGCGCAGGCGCGCCACCAACGATGCGCCCGCGCGCTTGAGCAGCGTGAGGTTAGCCCAGGAGGAACCGGCCTGGCTGGACGATTCCTCGTGGTCGGACCACGGCGCCAGGTCTTGCGTGCCGCTAGCCTTGAGCACGACGACCTCACCGTCACCGATGTAGGCGCAGATGGTGTCGTCGCGCAGGTTGAAGAAGCCGACGATGCTGGCGATGACCAGTTGGGCGCGGCGGCGCACGCGCGCCTCGTCGAGCGCTCCCGTCGCGGCCGGCGCCAGGATGTACGCGGCGGCGTCGACCAGAATGACGGCGCGCGGCGGCGTGAAGTCCATGCCCAGGATCTGGCCTTTGCGCAGCACGTCAGCCTCGTCGCCACTGGGGCCGCGCAGCAAGTCGTGGATGAAGGTATTCTTGAGCTCGTGCTGGTTGGGCAGGCGCGCCACGACGGTCGTCTGGTTGATAATGAGTTCGACGAGCGCCTGGGCCAGCCGCGGTGGTATCTGTTCGCCGTGGGAGAGTTCGGTCACGATGACCTCGCCATCCTGCGCGTCGAGGCGGATAGGCAGGCGCAGGTACGCGGCGTCGGGATCGCCGTGGCGCCCGTCAAAGGGCAGTCCGACCGTACCCGGCGCGCTGCCGGCCACGACCACGCCGCGCCGGTCGATAACCGCGACGCGCGCGCCTAGCAACTCCGCGATCTGCCGCGTGACGGCCTCGGCCACACGCTCGAATTGATCTACCATAACCACAATCGGCCAAGCCTCCGTTAGATATAGTATATGGAGAGTATCAAGGAGACAGCAACATGCAAGGATCACCGCGTGACGCGCTGCTCGCGTCGACCGATTGGCTCGCCGCGCATCTCGACGACCCCGACGTGCGCGTCGTGGATATGCGTGGCTTCGTGCGGACGACCGAGACCGCGCCGGGGCGGCAGGCCGCCTCATACGAAGGCGCCGCCGCGGAGTACGCCGAGGGACACGTCCCCAACGCCATCTACCTCGACTGGACGCGCGACATCGTGGACCTCGACGACCCGGTCGCGGTGCAGGTGGCGTCGCCGCAGCGCTTCGCCGCCGAACTGGGACGGCGCGGCATCGGCGACGGCTCCCTCGTGGTGGCCTACGACGCGCACCCGGCCTCGCAATTCGCCACGCGTCTGTGGTGGGCGCTGCGCTACTACGGGCACGAGCGTGCGATAGTCCTCGACGGCGGACTGCGCGCGTGGCGCCTGGAAGGGCGTCCGCTCACAACCGATGTCCCGCTCCTCCCGGCGGCGACGTTCACGCCGCGCGTCCAGCCCAATTGGCGTGCGACTGGCGAGCAGGTGCTGGCCGGTCTCGGCGCCGCGTCGCGCGTGCTGGTCGACGCGCGTGATGTGGGGCAATACGGCGGCGCGGTGCGTCGCGGCGAAGGCCGCGCGGGACATATCCCAGGGGCCATCAGCCTGCCACGCGAGGAACTCTTTGACCCTACGACGGGCCGATTTCTTCCCGAGGGCGAGTTGCGCGACATCTTCGCGCGCGCGGGCGTCTCGGCGGGACAGCCAGTCACGGCCTACTGCAACGGCGGCGTGGCCGCGACCTCGGTCCTCTTCGCGTTGGCCCTGACCGGCCACGAAGGACTCACCAACTACGACGGCTCGTGGAACGAGTGGGGTGAGCGGACGGAGTGGCCGGCCGAGGCGTAGTTCGCGCCTATCCATCCCTTCCTGCCGTAGGTCCGGGTCGCTGCGCGCCGGCAGGCTCAACGCCGCTTTACTGGGAGCGGCGCCGCTCCCAGTAGAAACGTAGCCGGCGCTCTAGTTCCCAGGCTGGCGGCTGTGCCACGATGTCTCGCGCTGGAACCGCATGGCCAGGGTGAGCAACGTCGCCTCGCCGTCGGGCGGACCGATCAACTCGAGGCCGAGCGGCAGGCCGTTGCGTCCCGACCCCATAGGGATGGAGATGCTGGGCCAACCGAGCAGGTTGCCTGGGCCGCCGTTTCCTCCCATGCTCTGGAGCGCCTCGTCGAGGCGCTGCTCGATTGGCGTCGCGACCCGCAGCACCGTGGGCGCGACCAGCGCGTCGAAGCGCGCGAAGACGCCCACGGCGGCCGGACCGGCCAGCGCGCGGACGCGCAGCGCGCGCAGGTAGTCCACGCCCGGAACGTCCAGGGAGGCGACCAGGTGGGCCTGTTGCTCCAGGTCGGCCAATTCGCGCAGCCGCGGGCTGCGGATCAGGTTCTCGAACGCGGCGGCGCCCTCGACCTGGACGATCGTGCGCGCCGCCGCGTTATACGGGTAGTCGGGCAGCGTCGCCTCGCCGACCTCGTGCCCCTGGGCGCGGAATACGTCCAGCGCTTCAATGAAACGGGCCTGGGCCTCAGCCGCGTCGCCGGCCACGTCGTCGTGCGCGAGGACGCCCAGGCGTAGCGGACGGTCCATAGCGGCTTGGGGAGCGAAGGAGAAGGGACCCGCCGTGGACGATGGGTCGCGCGGGTCGGGCCCAGCGATGGCCGCCAGCACAAGGCCGCAGTCTTGCGCCGAGCGCGCCATGGGGCCGATTTTGTCCAGGGTCCAGGAGAGGGCCATGGCGCCGAAGCGCGGCACGCGCCCGTAGGTCGGGCGCAGCCCACAGACGTTGCAGAAGGCGGACGGCAGCACGATTGAGCCCCAGGTCTCCGACCCCAGGGCGAAGGGGACAAGTCCACCGCCGACGGCCGCGCCCGAACCGCTCGATGACCCGCCGGTCCAGCGCTGGGGATCCCAGGGATTGCGGCCCGGCCCGGTGAGCGAGGCCGCCGCGTAGGCGTAATTGCCCGCGCCGGCGAGCTCGACCATGGCGAGCTTGGCTACGAGCACGGCCCCGGCGCCGCGCAGGCGCTCGACGACCGTGGCGTCATAATCGAAGACCTGGTCGCGGTGCGCGGGGGAGCCCCAGCGCGTGGGGATGTCCCTGGTGGCGAGCAGGTCCTTCGCGCCGTACGGCACGCCGTGCAGCGGACCGCGAACGTGCCCGGCCGCGATCTCGCGGTCGGCCTGGGCCGCCTGGTCAAGCGCCAGATCAGCCGTCAACTCCGCTACCGCGTTCAGTGCGCGTCCCCGCGTGTCCAGCGCCGCGAGGCACGCCGTCGTCACCTCGACGGACGACACCTCGCGCCGCTGTACGCGCCGTCCCACTTCGGCGGCGGTCGCCCATAGCAGCGTGGGATCATTCATGGCCGCCCTCTTTTACGGACCCATCCGCGACAGTCGCGGATAGCCGCGTAGGGGTGAAAACAAAGGCGGGCTCCGTCCCGTCCGGCACGGAGGCTATAGGGTGGGCGGCCCATGTCTCGTCATTGTCAACCAGCGCGGCGCGGACCAGCGCCCGTTGGTCGGTTGGGATCGGGCGTCCCAGCAGCCGCTCGATGCGCACCTCGCGCGCCCGCATCGCGACGTCGTCCTGCTGCTGGTCGGCTGTTTGGCCGGTGTCGGTCGTCATCGATGCCCCCAGTCCCTTTTCGTACCTAACGTTTTTCCAAATAGCGCGCGATGCCGGCGACGCTCATGCCGTAGCCGGCGATGAGGTTGAGTTGGGCCATGCCCTCGGCGGTCGTGCCGGGCGCGCCCTCGTCGCGCGTGCGCAGTTCGGCGGCTAGTTCATCGGATGGCCGGCCCATGGCGAGGCTGTCGCGCACCAGGTCAGTCCACGCGTACAGCCGTTCGCGTAGGCTCTCCAGATGCGCCCGCGCGTCGGGGTGGCGCCCGAAGTGGGCCAGCAGCAGCGCCGATGGTTGCAGCGCCAGCAGGCGGTCGATGCTGCGCTCCCAGTCCTCCAGGTCAAACTCCGGCGGCACCGCCGGCGGGTTGATCACATCGGCGTCGGGCACGCGCACCCCAGCTACGTCGCCTGTGAAGACGGCATTGGAGTCCAGGTGGCGCACCGCGACGTGGTGCGCGGCGTGGCCCGGCGTGAACAGAGCCTCGACGGCGTGTCCGGCCAGGCGCAACGTCTGCCCATCTTCCAGGGCAATGACTTTTTCGGGCGGGATCGGCGCGACCTCGCCCCACAGGGTGTGCATCATATCACCATAGAGGCGGGTGGCCGAGCGCAGCAGGCGTGTGGGATTGACGAGGTGGGGCAGCCCGACCGGATGCACATAAACACTCGCCTTGGGCATCTCGTCGCGTAGCAAGACACCGACGGCGCCGGAGTGGTCCAGGTGGATGTGCGTCACCAGGATGTCCCGCACGTCGGCGGGGTCGACGCCAGCCGCGCGCAGCCCATCCAGCAGTGCCGCGCGCGTCGAGCTCGGTCCCGTCTCGATCAGCGCCGCCGCGCCGTCCGCGCCTTTGAGCAGGTAGGCGGCGATGCAGCCGGGCTGTCCCATGAAGCGCAGGTCGATTGCGTGGACCCCTGGCAGCACGTCCTCACCGATGGTTGACTCAGTCACTGCTTACCTCCGCCTCTCGCGCCTCTTGCCGCGCGCGTTCGCGCAACTCGATGCGCCGGATCTTGCCGCTGATCGTCTTGGGCAACTCCGTGACGAACACGATCCGCCGCGGATACTTGTACGGCGCCGTAGCCCCTTTCACGAAATCTTGCAACGCGCGCGCCAGTTCGTCGGACCCTTCATGACCGGAGGCCAGGATGACGTAGGCCTTGACGACCTCGCCGCGCGTGGGGTCGGGCGCGGCCACGACGGCGGCCTCGGCGACGGCGGGGTGCTCGACGAGCGCGCTCTCGACTTCGAAGGGGCCGATGCGATAGCCCGCGCTGATGATCACGTCGTCGGCGCGGCCCACGAACCACAGGTAGCCGTCCTCGTCGCGGTAGGCGCGGTCGCCCGTGACGTACCAGTCGCCGCGTATCGCGGCGTTGGTGGCTTCGGGGTGACGCCAGTACTCCCGGAACAGCCCGACTGGCCGCTCGGGGGACACGCGCACGGCGATGTCGCCCTCGCGCCCCGCCGGCAGCGGCTGTCCCGTCTCGTCGATCACGTCGACGACGAAGCCGGGGCTGGGCCGGCCCATCGCGCCGGGTTTGACCTCCAGCGGCGGGAAGTTGCCGACGATGAGGACCGACTCGGTTTGGCCGTAGCCGTCGCGGATCGTCATGCCGGTGGCCGTGCGCCAGGTCTCGATGACCTCGGGGTTGAGCGGCTCGCCGGCGCCCACGCAGTGGCGTAGCGCCCGCGTCTTGAACTGTGATAGGTCTTCGAGCACGAGCATGCGGTAGGCCGTGGGCGGCGCGCAGAAGGTCGTGACGGGGTATTGTTCGAGCATGCGCAGGAGGGCCGGCGCGTCGAACTTGCCGCGCGCGTCCTGCGAGAAGACGGTCGCGCCCTGTGAGAGTGGAGCGAAGAAGCTGCTCCAGGCGGCTTTGGCCCAGCCGGTCTCGGAGAGGTTCCACAGCACATCGCCCGGTTGCAGGTCAAGCCAGTACTTGCCGGTGACGGTGTGTCCGATGGGGTAGGAGGCGTGCGTGTGCAGCACCATTTTGGGATAGCCGGTCGTGCCCGATGTGAAGTAGAGCACGGCGGGGTCGTCCGCCCTCGTTGGGTGCGGCGTGAAGGGATCAGCGCAGGCGGCGACCTCGTCGTAGGATGTCCAGCCGTCGCGCGTCCCGTCTACCACGACCCGCTGGCGCAGCGCCTCGTAGCCGGACCCATCGACTTTGGCCGCGCCGGCCGCGTCGGTGATGACGACGGCGGCCTCGGCCGACTCCAGGCGGTAGTGGATATCCTTGGGCGTCAGCAGCACCGTTCCGGGCATAGCCACGGCGCCGAGTTTGAGCAGGGCCAGGAACGCCTCCCACCAGGCGGGCACGCGCGGCAGCATCACCAGAACGCGATCGCCGGGCGTGACGCCAAGCGCGCGCAGCCCCGCCGCGACCTGGTCGGAGCGCGCGGCCAGTTCGGCGTAGGTTGCTTGATGCTCCGCGCCGTCTTCGGCCAGCGTCCACAGGGCGAGTAAGTCTGGATTCCCAGCCCACTGACCGACCGTATCGACGGCGAAGTTGTAGTATGCGGGGACCTCCCAGCGGAAGTCGCGGTAGGTCTGCTCGTAGTCCGTCATGTTGGGCCGGCGTGTCTCTCGTGTCTCTGCCATTGCCATGCTCTCCCTCCTCATCGTTGAGTGCGGACGCTACAGTCTTATAGTACTCTATGGCGATTGCCGTCTAACGGGACGCCCTCCGCCACCTGTAGGAGCAGAAATAGCAGGGTCTGTGAAAAGTCGGCGGGTCCCATTGGGAGCGCGGACGTCTCGTCCGCCCACGCGTCCGCAGGCGTGGACCCGCCATCTCTGCGGGGCCGGCGCGTCGCTGCCCATCCGGCGCTCATCGCCCCGGACACCGGGGCGGACGAGACGTCCGCGCTCCCAGAGCCGACGGGGGCGGGCGAGCAGCGTAGCGAGCGCCCACGGTCCCAGGACTTTTCACAGACCCTGGCAGAAATAGGGGTGCACCTTAAAATAGTGGACAGCGGCAGCGGGTGGCTGAGGCCGGCACAAAAGCGGTACCCTCACGACGGGCACGGGCGCTAGAGACGCCCTTAGCGTGCCCGGAGAGGGTACCGATGGACA
>JAABUJ010002868.1_pt1 | contig 20333 bp, 15 predicted proteins | sample 5559131 | NCBI WGS metagenome assembly JAABUJ01 (sample SAMN10711875, study PRJNA513366) | rock metagenome | isolation source: Antarctica rocks | place: Antarctica: Victoria Land, Mt New Zealand nord | collected 2016-01-07 | reverse complement strand
GGAGTGGGTGCCGTAGGGGAAAACGTCGGGGTAGTGAGGGGAGAGACAGCGGGCATCGAGGTATCCTTGGAGGGGGCATAAAGTCTGCACCCTCATTATACCACTATCTACAACTGTAGTACTTAGAAAGATACGCTCAACAACTTCAGTTCTATCGGCTCGATTGAGACATCCCGGCACGATCACGACGGCCTCACCTTGACGCGCATGCCGCACCACATGACAAGTACTCGGACCCTCAGTTGTCGCGGTGCTATCTCGACGGGTCCGCTATGCTCATGGTCAGTTATCACGAGGCACAATGGTCATGTACCATCTCGAACAATCCCAGCGGAACGCCTTTGCGATGCACTCGCTATCGCTCAACGCCCGATAGCTGCGCCATGCACGGTTCAATCACGGCGACCAACGTGTGCTCGACGGCGTTCCCCGACTCTGACGCAAGCGCGCGTCCCTCATTCCAGACCGTCCCGAACGTTTGCTCGCTGAGTGCTGCCCGGACACATGCGACTGTTCGGTCGTGGGCCATGCCCTCGACACGCGTGAGAGTTGTGCCCACGACCTCGCGTAACGCCTCTGCCGCCCCCAACAAGCGGGCCACATGCTCCGGGCATATGCGCCGGGCAATAATCCACGTCGTCAGTTCGGCCGCATAGGCGAGGGCGCTCTTGTCCCCCAACTCGCGACACCGTCCGATTCCTTCTTCCAGCAGCGCCGTCGCCTCGTCCTCGTTTCCTCGCCCCTCGGCGAAGACCGCCAGGTTGTAGAGCGCAACCATGATCTTGCGCGTGTCCCCCAACTCTCGGAACAGAGTCAGCCCCTCGGCCACCAGTGTCGTCGCGCGACCGTCGTCGCCCTGGAGCCGCGCGACCTCGCTCAACCCTTCGAGCACCAACGCGGCGCCCCGTACGTCGCCCTCGTCCCGGCACAGCACCAGGCTCTCGCTGAGGAAGGCTGCTGCCTCCTCCACGCGCCCGTCAAGCCACGAGATCGTCCCCAGACCGCGGAGAGCGGTAGTGATACCTTGCGCGTCTTTTAACGTCCGCGCCAGTGTCAACGATCGCTCATACCAGGTCCGAGCACGGCCATGGTCTCCCTGCCATTGTGCGAGATACCCGACGCCGAAGAATACCCTGACCTGGAGAAACGGGGCAGTGTCGCCGCCGCGCGCCAGGGCAGCTTCGATCAATCGGCGACCCTCGCTCACATGCCCACAGCGGAACCAGAAGGGCCAGAGCGCCCCGACCAGGCGCAGTTCGACCTCCGTCTCACCGCGTCTCGCCGCCCAGCGGATGGCCGCCCGTAGGTTGTCGTGTTCGCGCTCCAAACAGCGGAGCCATGTTCCTTGCCGCGGCCCATCCAAGTGCGACCCTGCTCGCTCGGCCAGGCACACATAGTAGGAGGCATGCCGGCGCTGGGCATCGTCCACCTCGCCGGCCGCCGTCAACCGCTCCAACGCGTACTCATGGATCGTCTCCAGCATGTTCACGCGCGGAAGGTCATCGTCCTCGCGCGCGCCCATCTCCCCACACCCCTCAAGACACTCGTCCTCGCGGTACACCAGATTTTTGTCCAGCAGTGAGCCCAGCCACCGCAGGACATCGTCCTCCAACGCCGCAGCGTCGCCTGTATGACCCCTGCACATGTCCTGCACCGCGTCCACGGCACAACCGCCGGCGAAGACGGCAAGCTGGCGGAACAGAGTCTGCTCGTCTGGCGGCAGCAGATGGTAGCTCCAGGCGATGGCGTCGCGCATGGTCCGTTGTCGCACCGGCAGGTCGCCCGCTCCGTCACTCAGGAGTGGTAAGCAGTGGTCCAGCCGCGCCAGCAACGCTTTGGGCGGCAGGAGCTTGAGACGCGGGGCGGCCAACTCGAGCGCCAGCGGCAGTCCGTCCAAGCGGGTGCAGATCGTGGCGACGATGGGCGCGTTCGTGGTCGTGAGCGCGAAGTCGGGCTTGACCTCACGCGCACGCTGCATGAACAGGGTGATCGCCGGCGTTTCCGCAAGGGCTGTCGGCGACGACGTGTCCGCGGGACGAGGCAGGGCCAGCGGCGACACGGGATACTCATGCTCGCCCCGTAGGTGTAAGGCGGCGCGGCTTGTTACCAGGATCTTCAGGTGGGGGCACGTCGAGAGCCACTCCGCCATCAACGGCGCCGCCGCGGCCACATGCTCGAAGTTGTCGAGCAGAAGTAGCATGTGCCGGTCGCGCAGGTAGGCGCGTACACCCTCGCATGAAGATCGTCTGCCAACATCCCGCAAACCGACCGTCCGCGCGACAGTTGGAGCCACCGCGCCAGAATCGCTGATGGCGGCTAGCGCGACGAAGACGACGCCATCGGCGAACACAGCCGCGAGATCAGCCGCCACCGCTAAGCCCAAGCGCGTCTTACCCACGCCGGCGGGGCCGGTCAGGGTGAGCACATGCGCGTGCGGACGTAGGACCAGCGCGCGCACGGCGTCGATATCTCGCTCCCGACCGATGAGCGGCGTAGGCGGTAACGGTATATTGGATGGGGCGTGCGAGGGGGCTGGATGGATCGCCAGCGGCCCCCGGTGACGCGCTGCCGCCTCGAAAGCCGAGCGATCCGGCGATGAGAGTTGGAGGGCATCGGCTAATAAGCGAACGGTGTCTTTGCGCGGGACATGCTGAACACCGCATTCCATCCCGTTGATGCTGCGTTCACTGACGCCGGCCCGCTCGGCCAGTTCCTCCTGCGTCAGGCCGGCCATTACTCGATAGTGTCGGAGCACATCGCCAAAAGCGGCCTGTCGCTCCGGATCATGCGTCGCGCCCATAAGCGTACCGTCAGGTCCACCGAACCCCCGGCTACTGTGTCGCCATATACATAATGCTAACACGCCGCGGAGAGCTTCGGCCAGAATATCTGATTTTGCGCTTGATTTTGCGGCTTCTCTTGCGGCTTTTTCGTGGTCGAGGCGCGGCCGATGAGGCAGACTAGGAAGCAAGATGTCGCGGGCACGTCCGCGCTACGATCGATGACGTTCCTCAGAGGGGGGAGCCGCCCGATGGATGAAACAGCCCCGGTGTTGCCCTCGGATCTCGCTACGTTCCGCGATATCCATACCGATATATTCGGTGCCATCCCCCCGCTGACAGCCGCGCGCTTCGCCATCGGGGCGTCCGTCGATCCGGACTTTCTCCGTCTTGTTGAACAGATGCACACGCATGTGTTTTACTCCGATCTCTTCGACGCCAAGATCCTCCACTTGATGGCGTGGGGCATCTTGCTCACCTGTGGGGACAAGCCAGCCCAGTCGCACGCATTGGCCGCCCGGCGGGCTGGCGCATCTTGGGAGGAACTGCATTTCGTTGCCGAGCTTGCCTGCGTCATCGCGGGCGGCTTGGGGCCGCTGAGTGAGGGCGCCGCGCTGCTAACGCAACTGAAGAACGATGAGCAAAACGGACAAGAGCGTCGTATCGAGCACGGGAGCGATGGAGGATAGACACCATGCACGGGGTAGGCGCGGGGTAGGCGACCGGGGTACAAAGGGCGCGCGGGGTAGGCGTGAGATGTGTCATCACGGGCGCGGGGTTGACGCAGGGTAGATGCTCGTACGCTTGGAGCACATTCATCGTCGTCTGATAGGCGCTGATTCGCACCGCTGGAGCAGATGATCGACAACAGACCGGACTGTATCAATGGGAGGGGAGATTCATGAACGATTTGGCCGTCAAAAGCATTATCACCGTGCAGCATATTCTCGGCGTCGTACAAGAGCGAGCGAGGCAAGCCCACCGGGGACAGGGTACGGTCGAGTATGCCCTCATCCTCGCGTTCATCGCGCTGGTCGTTGTGGCTGCGGTCAAACTCTTGGGTCCCGCTGTCGCCAACACGTTCAACAATGTCACGAATACGTTGAACACCGGCGGCACTCCAGTGCCAGGGGCCACACCTACACCCTGAGAACGGAGAACGCGCTGTTAACTGTGGTAGCGCGGGGCGAAGGTTTACATTGGCGCGCGTTGCGAGGTCCTCACATGCTTGTACGACTTGACAGGGGTTTCGGTGTGTTCCGACCGACTATGGTGAAACTCTCGGTGTATGGTAGAAGCTATACATCGAGGTTATCGTTCCATGATGGAGGTTACTGATGCACACCAAGACGTTGTACGCGATCATGGCGCTGGCGTTGCTCGGCGTGACGATAAGGCATGACGCCGCGGCACAGCCCGTAACGGGGCAGCACACGGTCGTGGCGCCGGTATATCAATTCAGGCCGTTGGGCGTTGTGTTGCCCCATGTTCTTGTGACCGTGATGGCTTTCCAACCCAACGGCGTCATCTACGCCGGCGGTCGCTACCTCATCCCCGGCAACGATCCGCACGCCACGCCGCCCGTACTCGTCGCCGGCAGTGTCTGGGCCGTATCCCATGACCACGGGGCTCATTGGGTGACGCAAGCCAGCTCGACGGCCCAGACACCGCCAAACGCGCAACTCTGGCGTCGTCCGACGGTCTGGCCGGATAGCTTTACCGCGAACAGCATTGCCGTGGACCCCCTCAACCCACGGGTCATCTATGTGGCCGGGTGCATGAGCGATCAAACATGCGCCGGTTCCTCCGATGGGCATTATGTCCTTCGTTCAGCGGACGGCGGCCACACATGGCATGACGCCCTGCTGTTCAACCGGGTCCCCGCGCCCCACGGCAACGTCGTGGTGACTCCGTTGCTTCAGCAGGTCCTGCGACGGGGAGGGACGCAGTTGACACAAGCCTATGACGTCGTCGTGGACCCACACAACGACAAACGCGTCTATGCCTGCGTATCAGGCCTGGGTATGCTGCGTAGCGACGACGGCGCGCGCTCGTGGCGCTACGCCGCGCAGCCCCTATGGCTGAACGGACGCTGTGAACTACTGATTGATCCGCTCAACAGCAAGATTGTCTACAGCCTCGATCGGCAGAACAAGGTCCTATATCGCACCACGGACAGCGGGGCGTCGTGGACTGTTCGCTCGGCGTTCGCCGAGTACAACCAGGATATCCTCGTGTTATCAGGGCTGACTCTGCTTGGCCATACGCTCTACATGAATGGCCTCAATGGACTCTATGCCAGTATAGACGGCGGAGCGCATTGGAGGCTAGTCATTAAGCCTCCGATGCTCGGGGGCATGGGACCGAGCATTCGAGGCAACGGAGGTTGGATTACCGCGTTCCTACCGCGATCGAATACGCAACCAGAAGGGCTGTACGCGATGCAGGATGGGGGCCCTTGGTGCCTCGCCGTCAATACCGATCTATACGGCTTGCGCTACTACGGCGCGTTCGACTTTACAGCCTACACCAACGGCAGCACACGGTTGTGGGAAGATCACGGCGCTCGCGTCGTCTACACGGCGGCACAGACGGGCGGACTGTACCGATGGAGCGGGGGATTGTGAAACGGATTAAGCATGCCATCTTGGCGCTCATGCTGCTGGGAGTCGGGATACCGTCCGCCATATTCGGCGCATCCGCAACTCGATCTGTCCCTGCCGCTCCTGTGCCTGGCAGATGTAGCGCCAATCTAGCATCGTCGGATCAACAAGGCCCCTACACCGCTGACTACTTCTCACCTGAGTTCGACTGGGCACCTCGCACATCGGCCCCTGTCACTATCTATGTTGCAGCTTATGCGCCGAAGAGTGACGATCAAGCACCAACGATTACGGACGAGAAAGTGTTATACGGAGATCAATTGGGGGCGCCTCCTAATGGGGATGGCGGGACATGGATCATTAGCTCGACACCCACCCAGATAGTACCTGGGCACCTCTCAACTTTGTATTGCTACACGGCGACGTGGACGGTACCAAGCGCAACGGGCACCTACTATCTCGCACTTACCTTCCACTTCCAAAACTTCACCGTCCTGGGCTATTACGTTAACGAAATGGTGGACGCCGCGCCGCAGACGCTCACGGGTCACTGGCACTGGCAGACGACGCTGATGGGCATCGGCACCCAGAACATCGACAACAACGGATACAATCTGCTCAACCCACGTATTGGCGGGAACACCATCACGGCCCAGACCACCTTCTACTTCGATGGCAACCCGGCGGCGACTCGCCTCGCGCCAGGGAGCCCACGCTCCACGAGTTACATTGACGGGGGCATGGTCAACCAGCGGGAACAGGGCACCGACAACGTCTTCCACATCCCGCCCGCGTCCGTCTACGTGCCCTATCTCGCGCCCGGCCATGTCCACAGCGACAACGCGGGCGACCCGACGCCCTACAGCGCTGATCAGGGCGGGCCACAAGAGAATGTCGGCGTGTCGGTCGATCTGTGCGACGGCGTTGTGCTCACATGCGTCGTCGGCAGCCACGCCTACCGCTACCGTGTCGTCGTGACGGAACCCGTCGTCCTACGGTCCCTTGCGCCCGCTACCTCCTATATCTACGCTGGCTCTTACGTCGTCGACAACGCCTTCACGGGGAACACCGCAGGCTACGGCTACGGCGCCAACGTCGGGGAGGGGCAAGGGTTCCTCTTCTATGCCAACCCCGGCGTCCCCGTCGCCGTTGGGCGCCCGCACGACCCGACCGTCGTCGACGTGCAGTGGGACCCCGTCGACCCGAGCGCGTACGACAGCCACACGACCGTCACCTATAACCTCGACGTGTGTCCGGCGACCTCATCGCCGGCGCCGGTCGACCCCTGCCAGCACTTTGACGGCTTGTCGACCCCTACCTATACCAATCTGACCCTGGCTCCGGGGCTGTACACTGCCCACGTCCGGGCGGTCTTCACCGTTCAGGGGGCGACCGGCCCGTACGAGATCGACAGCGAGGTACGGACCGGCGGGTGGAGTGTCTCCCTCAACCCGCCGGCCACGGCCATCCCGCCGACGGCCACGGCCGTGCCGCCGACGGTCACGCCCACGCCCGCCCCGACCGATACGCCGACACCCGTGCCGCCGACCGACACCCCGACGCCGGCGCGTGGTGTGGCCACCCTCGCACAGACCGTGGTCCCCTACGCCTGGGTCCGGACCTACCACGACGAGGACCCGGCGGCCCCCGACCGGCTCTATGCCTCCTCCTGGGGGCGCAATCCCGACCCCGCCACGTTCTACTGGCCGGCTGGACGCCCTCTCCATCTGCTCCCCGCTATCGACGAGGACCCGGCCGAGGTCCGGCTCACGATCGACGACCTGGGCAACGGGGCCAGCGCTGTCCTCTATCCCGACAGTGTCACGGCCACCGACTACACACTGCTCGACGCCGGCGCGCTCGGCTTGTCCCACTGCCCGCCGACGGGCCGTGATGCACAACAACTCGCGTACGCGCACGACCCGCGCTACCTCGCCCAGATCGACCCGTTCAGCCCCCGCATCGCCCTCGTGTGGGCCCCGGACGATCTCGCGGGGACGCTCCCCCCGACGACCCTACGCTGCGACGTGGCGCCGCTGCTCCGCGCGAACGGGCCGGCCACACTGTCCTATCGTGTCCACGAAACGCTCGTCTTCGCGGCCCAATTCGCGGACCCGGCACCCGTCGTCGGAGGCGTCAGTGACTGCGCGGCCCAACTCGCGCCCGTCCCCGCGGCCACGCCCTTCTCCGACGAGCCGGGCGTGCCCGCGCCGGCGCCCGCGTTCGCGTCGGCGCGGACACCCCTGGGGCCATGCGCGGGCGGCGAGGTCGACTTGGCCGCGGCGCACCAGGCCCTCGATCACTGGAGGACCGAGCTCCACCTCGCCGATCCGACCGGGGCTATCACCGCCCTGACCTACACGGCCACCGGGACTCTCCTGGACATGACGGTAACGGTCGAGCGGACGGTGACGCTGCGCTACCATCTGCTTGTCAGCCGCGAGGTGTCGCCATGAGCGCTATGAAACCACGGCACGCCGCGCGTGGTCAATCCGCCGTTGAGTTCGCCCTTGTGCTGCCCGCGTTCGTGCTCGTCGGCCTGCTCTTCATCCAGCTCTGCGTGCTCGGCGTGCGCTGGTATCAGCTGATTGGCGTCACGAGCACGGTCACGCGCTACGCCGCGGCCGACAATGGCGAGACGGTGGCGGTCGACGACAAGATCCGCGCCGTCGCGGAGGCTAGCGGCTTCCGCAACGACCACCTCTGGGTCGAGATCGATACCGATGCGGGTGCGGGACCGACCCACGACGGCCAGGCGCATCGCGCCGATCTGGCGCGGGGATCAGACGCGCCAGCGCCGGCGGGCTACAACGGCGACGTGACGGTGCGCCTGACGTACCAGGTCCCCCTTCTGTTCCATCTTTTCGGCGCCCAGGTCCCGGTCGGGGTCTCGCTCTCGCAGGGCAGCGCCGGCGCTTATGGAGGACTGGCGCCATGACCGTCCGTCGTCTGCTCCCCGCTTGCCGGGCCTGGCGCCACGCCCAGTGCGGCTCGATCACGGTCCTGGCTGCGGTCACGCTCTACGCAATCGTCCTGCTCGGAGTCGCGGCCTGGGCCGGCATCCAGGAATGGGCCGACCATACTCTCGTGACGCGCCTCCTGGCGGACGCCGCCGTCGACGCGAGCCACCGCACGGCGGACGGGGCCGACGTCGCCAGCGCGCCCGCGCTCACTTGCCTCGACCCATCCTGTACGCCCGCGCCGTGTCCGACGGCGATCGCGGACGACCCCACCGGGACGACCGCAGCGGGGCAGGCGTGCCGGGCGTTGTCGCGCGGCCTGCGTGAGGCCTACCCCGGCGCGCACGCGCGCCTCGATGTGGCCGCGACGCTCACGGCGACGCGCGTCTGGGTGCTTGACGCGGGCGCGCATGACCCGGAAACGCCGGCCCGCGTCTATCACTTCCCCACGGTCTGCCTCTCGACGGACGCCTTGATCGGGGTGATCGGGCACGACGGGCTACGCTTCCACCACCACATCCACGCCTGTGCGCAGGTGGTGTACCGCTAGCGAGTGGTCGACGCGGACGACCGACACAGATTAGTGAAGAAGGAGGACTGGATCATGACCTATCTCTGGCGGCGGCACCGCGGTACGCTCGTGCTCGCCGCGCTGGTGGCCCTGGGGGTGTTCCTCGGCGGCTTCGCCTGGCTCGAGCGGGCGCAGGGCGCGTCGCGCCCCGGCACGGTTGTCCTGGTCGCGGCGCGGGACATCGGCGCGGGCGACACGCTCACGCGAGACCTGGTGCGCGCGTGGGAGGCCCCAGCGGGAGCGCCACTAGGCGACACGCCGGCCTTGGTCACCGACCTGCCGCGCGTGCTGGGTCGCCGGGTGCTCGCTCCCATCCTGGCTGACGAGCCAATCGCCCAGGCGCGCCTCGCCGGCCTCGGGAGCAACGCCGTCGTCGCCGGGTCCGATCTGGCTCACGGCGACGCCCGCTACACCCTGCCCGTCGACCCGCTCGCCGCGCCCTTGCCGGGCCTCGCGGTCGGCGACGACGTGGAGGTCCTGGCGGCCCTGCCGCAGGACCCTGCCAGTCCGGACATCACAGCGACGGCGCAGCCCGTCGACCCGCACGCGCGCGTGGTCGCCGTGCAAGCCAGTCCCGCTGCCGTCACGCTGGTTGTGCCGCGGACCGAGTTGGCGACGCTCCTGTGGCTGCGCGGCCGGCACGCCACCTTCTCATTCGCCACGGTCGGGGCGGACGATCGCTCGGCCGATATGCGCGGCGTTGGCCCGCGCGAGTTCGCGAGGTGGTACCATGTCCCCTCCCAATAGCCCACACAGCGCGCCGGGCGGGCGCGGCCCGCGCGTCATCCTGGCCCTCCCGGTCGCCGACGCGTCCGCCACGGAGGCGGCCGAGCGCGAGGGACTCACCGTCGTCGCCACCGCCACGACGGCCGGCCTGCTCAAGCGCCAGGTCGCCGCTGTCCGCCCCGATGTCGCGCTGCTGCACGCCGCGCTGCCCCACGCCGATCAGGGACTCGTCGCCTCGTTCGCCCGCGCCGGCATCCCCACGCTCCTGCTCGTCGACGCGGGGGTGCGCCGGGGCGATGACGCGCTCGCCGGGCCGCCGTACCCGCCCTACATCCTTGCCCGCCAGGAGCGCCTCGGCTGTGTCGGCGTCGCGGCCTGGCCGCCCATCCCTGGCGAACTCCTCCTGCGCGCCGAGCAAGCTGCCGAGCACGCGCACCTCCTCGTGCAGGTCGGTCGTTGGGGAGCGCGCGTAGCGCCGCGACGGGCGGCACGATCGCTCTCGTCGGCGAGGCCGGGGGGACGGGGAAGACGCAACTCGCCGCCAACCTCGCCGCCTACCTGGGCGTCGTCTGTGAGCGACGTGTCGCCCTCGTCGACCTGGACCTGCTGCGCGGCGCGCTCCACGACGCGCTCGGACTCGTCGCCCCGCCGGGCCGTGACCTGGAGGCGCTGCACGCCGCGGCCGCCCCCCTCGTGGCCACCACCATCGCCACGCTCGATGAGGGACGCCATCACTCCGCCACGGAGGAGGATCTGATGGCCCTGTACCGCGCCGCCGCGCTCGACGCGGCGCGGGCGCTCGACCTCGCGCCCTACCTCGTCCCTTTCCCACGCGCCGAGGCCGGCCCCGCCGTCGATGTCCTGCTTGGGGTCACCACGCAGGATGCGGGTGCCGCGTGGCCGGCGATCTCCTCACCCTGCACGCGCTGGTCGACCTGTTGCGCGAGCGCTACGACGATGTGGTCCTCGACCTGGGCACGGGTGGCGACCTGGTGTGGCACGAGGAGCTAGCCGCCCGCGCCGACCTGGTGCTGGTGGTGACGGGGCCGCTGCCCGACACCGTTGAACGGGTGGCGCGCGGCCAGGCCCGGCTGCTGCGCGCGACGGGCCTGGCGCCTGAGCGCTGCCGCCTCGTCGTCAACCACGCGCCGGCCGACGAGCGCGCCTTGCTGCCCCTGCATCGTATCGCGGGCCGCTTCCGCGACACGGGCGCGCCCATGGTCGCGGGGCTGATCGCGCACGACGGCGACCTGGTGGGGCGGGCGCTCCTGGAGACGCCCGACCAGCCACTGCTGCCGGTGCTGCTCCCCGATGGCGCGGCCCGGCGCGCCCGCTTCGTACGTGGGATCGAAGACGTCGTCCGGCACGTCCGGCCGGGCCTGCTACCGGAGCGCGACACGGCGCTCACGACCCGCCTGCGTAGGCTCCTCGACGCGGCCCTGGCCATACTCCGCGCCACGTCCGCGTCGAGAACCGCGTTCGTGATTGAGGGCCTGACGCCGCTGGAAGGAGGCACAGGTGGTCCTGACTAGAGAGTCAGCTTTGCACCGCCGCCGCGACGCCTCCGCCCTGGCGCGCAGGCCGGTCTTGTCGGGCGAGGACTACTACGCCGCGGTGGCGACGCATGTGCGGGCCCTGGAAGGACCCGTGCAGGCGTACCTCGACGCCCACCCCGACGTGCCCGACGACGCGCGCGACGACGCGCGCGACGACGAGATCCGCGAGGCGCTGGTGCGCCCGCTGGTACAGCGCGCCAACCGCGCCGCCCAGGACGCCTGGTTGCCCGTGCTGCCCGAGCACGAGGCGATCCGCGACATCTTCGCGCGCCTGCGGCGCGGCCACGGCCTCCTGGCCGCCCTGATCGAGGACGCGCCCACCACGGGTGTCACCGATGTCTTCATCAACGGCCCCGACCTTCCGGTCTGGGTCGAGCGGCGCGGACGCCTGGAGCGGCTCGATCTTGTCCTGTCGCGGAAAGAGATCGATGACTACGTCGACAAGTGGATCGACGACCAGCAGCACCCACTCAACGCGGTCAACTGGCGCGTGACGGCGCGCCGGCCGGGCCTGCGCATCACGCTGCTGCACGAGGCGGTGGCGCTGCACGGCCGGGCGATCGCCATCCGCATCCACCCGCCCGCGCCCCTATCGGGGCCGGCGTTGGCCGAGCGTGGTCTGATGCCCCTGGTCGCCTGGGAGTACCTGGCCGCGCTCTTCGTTCACGGCGCGGCGAACGTTGTCATGGGCGGCCCGATGGGCTCGGGCAAGACGACCCTGATGCAAGCGCTGCTCCGCGCGCTGGGACCGACGTGCCGCATCGCCACCATCGAGACCACCAACGAGTTGCTGTTGGGGCCGCATGTGGTGCAACTGGAGTGCCGTCCGGGCCAGCCGGGCGACCCCGAGCGCCGCGGCGAGGTGACGCAGCGCGACCTGGTGCAGGAGAGCCTGCGTCTGGGTGTGCAGCGCGTCGTGGTCGGCGAGTGCCGCGGGGCCGAGGCCTTCGACATGCTCGCCGCGATGAGCATGGGCCACGACGGCAGCGCCACCACCGTCCACGGGGCCACGCCGACCGAGGCGCTCAACCGCCTCGTGCTGCTGTGCCTGTTCGCGGACAAGCCTGTCGAGGTGGCCTACGAACTGATCGCGCAGGCGGTCCACCTGGTCGCCGTTGTCGAGAAGCGGCCCGAGGGACGCCGGCTCACGGCGCTCACGGAAGTGGCGGGCCGCGTGGGCGTGAACTGGGTGCTGCAGGATATCCTGGTGTGGGAGGACGGGCGGCTCTGCCGCACCCGGTACGACGTCTCTGAACGCCTACACCGGCGCGTCGAGGCGGCGGGGGGCCGCCTCCCGTCGCTCGATACCCTGCCCCTGGCGCGCGGCCAGGGGGGAGGTGTCCATGGGCGCGCTTAGTCCGCTGGCGCCCGTGCTGGGCACGCTGCTGGCCCTGGCCGCGGCCGCGACCTGCGCCGCCATCGTCCTCCTCGTCCTCATCCCGCCGCGCGCGCCCCTCGACACGGTAGCCCTGCTGTCCGACTATGAGGCGCGGCTGCGCTACGCGGGCGGGACGCCGCGCCCACGCCTGCCCGCGCGGGTGCGGGAGCGGGTGCGGCGTCGCCTCACTCTGGCTGGCACGCACGACTGGACGCTCCGGCGCTTCGCCCTGATGAGCGTGCTCGCGGGACTAGGCGGCGCGGTCACGGGGTGGGCGCTGCTCGGCGCGCCCCCCTTCGCCACGATCGGCTTCGTCGCGGGCGCCTACCTGCCGTGGGCCTGGCTCGGTCGCCTGGCCGAACGGCGCGAGTTGCGGCTGGCCCGCCAGGTCGCGCATATGCTCCTACTCACCGCCGGCGCGGCCGCCGCGGCCATCCCGCCGCTGCGCATCCTGCGCGAGGTCCTGCCGCGGGCGCTCCAGCCCCCGCTCGCCGACATCCTGGACGACGCGCTGCGCCGCGCCGACCCGCGCCGTGGTCTGTCCACGGTGGGCTTCGCCGACGTCGTCGCCGACCTCGACGAGCGTCTGGAGAGCAACGCCTTCAGCCTGGCGCGCGCCGCCCTGGAGGAGAACGTGGCCGAGGGCGCCGATCTCTCCGCGTCGCTGGAGATGATCGCGACCCTGGCCCGACTCGACCTGACCTTCCGCCTGCACGTACGCGCCACCTTCGCCACGGTGCGCGGGACGGCTAGCGTCATCCTCATCTTCCCGCTCGTCACTACCCTGCTGTTGCGCGTCGTCGACCCCGACCTGATCGCCGGCGCCTACAGCTCTCCGCTGGGCTGGCTCGTGGCCGCGATCGTCGCCGGGGCTAGCGTGGGTACGTACGCGCTGGCCACGCGCGGTGAGCGCCGGGCGGCGCGCGAGGCGGCGGGGAGGGCGGTGTAGCCATGATCATGCGCCTCATCCTCGCCCTGTGCGCGGCCCTCGTGACCGGCGGTCTCGTCCTGGCGGCGCCGGTCCTGACCGCCGGCCTGACCGGCCCGCGCATCCGCGCGGGCATCGGACGGCACGCCCGTATCATCGCCCTGCCCCGTCCGCGTCGAGGTCGGGTGGCCGCGCTCCGCGCCGACCTCGTGCGGGCCGTGCTCGGCGACACGCGCGGCCCCGTCGGGCCAGGACTCGTCGCGCGTCGCCCGGCTGCGGCGGGCATCCCCCGGCTGCGCTGGCTCCTGCTGCACGCGGGGGACGGCCAGCGCTCGATCGCCTGGCTGCGGCTGCAACAAGTCGAGGCGACCGTCGCCGCGCTGGTCATCGCCGGCGCCACTGGGCTGCCGTTGGGGCTCGCGCCCGCGACCTATTTTCTCCTCGCGCCGTTAGCCCTCCTCGCCGGCCAGCGCGTCCCGCTTCTCGTGCTTGCGCGACGGGCCAGGACGCGCCGGGCGCGGCTGCGCATCGAACTCGTCACGTTCCTCTACGGTCTGGCCTCGCTCGTGGTCCGGGGGCGGCCCGTCGAGCGCGCCCTAGACCGGCTCGCGCTCCGTCCCGGCGAGTTGGCGCGGGAGGTCGCCTTCGCGCGCGATCTGCACTTCGACGGCACGCCCATGGATGAGGCGCTGGAGATCCTGGCGGCGCGCTGTGGGAGCGAGGAGGTGCGCGACGCGATGAGCCTGATCGCAGCCACCCTTGGCGGCGCGGTCGCGCTGGAGCGCGCGGCGGCGATGTTCAAGGACCTGGCGGACAGCATCAGCCACGCGATCGACGAGGGGCGCAAGGAGGAGTTGGCCTACGCCGTCCTGCGCTTCACGGGAGTGGGGACAATCCTCGGCCTTTTCATCGCCGGGACGACGGTGCTCTACCCCGTCCTCTCCCAGGCCCTGCGGTCCTTTGTCCACGGAGGAGGTTGACGTGTTTGGGCTCCATCGCCGTCCGACCGCTCCGCTCCTGGCGGGACCCGGCCGCATCGTGACGATCTGGGGGCCGACCGGCAGCCCCGGTCGCTCGACGCTCGCCGCCGCGCTCGCCGGCGCTCTCGCCCCGACGAGCCGTGTCGTCCTGGTCGACGCCGACCGCTCACGCGGCGCGTTGGGCCCTCTTCTCGGCGTCGCGGGCGGCGGCGCCATCGTCGGCGCCGCCACCGCGCCACCGCCGCCCGGCCTCCCGTGCCGGCCGCGTGACCTGCACGAACATCGCGCGGGCTTCGCGCTGATCCGGGGCGTGCCAGGTCCGGCGCAAGAGGTCACACTCGATCCTGGCGACCTGGCGGCCCTATTGACGCGACTGCGCGCATATGCCGACCTCGTCCTGGTTGACGTGGGCGCCGCGCTACCGCCGCGCGAGTTTGGTGACGTCCATCGCGCGGCGTTGCGCGCGGCCGACCTCATCCTGGTGGTTGGGGCGTTGACCGAGGTCGGCCTCCCCGATCTGCTGCTACAAGCCCGACCACTCGTCGAACTGCTCGACCCACAGGAGGCTCGCACCTCACAGGGGGCTCGCGCCGGCGACGACGACGCGGGATCTCTAGATGTCGGCCCATCGGCGTGGTGCGTCCTGAACAAGGGGCACGGTCGCCTCCTCCGGCACGGTCCAGGGCGCGTCGCCGCCGAGACGGGTCTGCCCGTCGTCGCGACCCTGCCCCTTGACACGCGCAACGTTGTGGCGGCTGAGGAGGCGCGCCTCCCGCTCACAGTGGCGCGGCCGCGCAGCCCTGTGGCGAACATTGTGGCGGGGTTGGCCGTCCGCCTCGAGCGGGCGTTGGTGACCGCCCCGGCGGGGCGTGGTAGCGGGCCTGGGTGCCGGGCGGCGGGTGTTAGACGTATATAAAGTAGGGGTAAGAAACGGAGGGGTGACACGATGTTCCGATTGTTCATGCGCGACGGCCTCGTCGCGGGCGCCCTCCTGGCGCTTCTAGCTGGCGCCGCGACGCTGCTCGGCCTCCCAGTGGTCACGCCGCCTCCCGCCGCGCCCTGGAGCCTGGAGTTGGCGCGCCTCGGCGCCGACCCTATCCTCCTCGCGCGCGACGCCGCCCTCGCGACGTTCGGCCTCGCGACTCTAGTCGCGCTCGTGCGGCTCCTCTCGTCGGGATTGCGCCTCGTCGGGCGCGACTACCCGGCCATGGCGCACCTGGCTGAGGTCCTCGCTAGCGCGCTTGTGCGCCGCGTCGGCGCACTCATCGGCGTGTCCCTGGCCGTGGCGCAGGGCGGCGGGCTGGCAGGGGCGAGCGGGGCGCCGCGCCTCCCCGCCGAGGCGGCCTCCGTGTCGCTCTCAAGCCCTACCCAGCGGCCGGCTACTCCGCCCGTCCCGCAGACGCGATCCACCGCGCACGACACGCCGCGCCGGCCGATAACCCCTGCGGGGACAAGCGCGCGTCGCCCCCTCCGCCGCGTCGGCCTGGCGGTGCGCTACACCGTCCAGAGTGGCGACACGATGGAGGACGTGGCCGAGCGCTTCGGTCTGCCCAATTGGCGCCCGATCATGCGGGCCACGCGCGGCCTGCCCCAGCCGGTCGGCGGTCCTATCGCCGATCCGGCTCTCATCTTTCCGGGTCAGGTCCTGCTTATCCCGCTGCCGTGTCCGGCGCTGCGCGTGTCGGGCGATCACGTCCTGCATGTGGTGCAGCGGCAGGAATATCTGAGCGAAATCGCCGCGCGTTTTCTCGGTGACTGGCGCGCCTACAAAGCGATTGGCGCCCTGAATCGCGGCGTGCATCAGCCCGGCGGCGGGGCGCTGGAGGACGACAACCTCATCCAGCCCGGCTGGGTGCTGCGCCTCTCCCAGGAGTATGTCGTCGACGGACCGGATGGCGCCGCCGTGACACACCGGGTCATCGTGGACGATACCCGCACAGTCCACCTCCGGCGGGGCCTGCGCCCACGTCGTCCGGCGCCCTCGCCCGCGTCCCACCACGCCCCCGGCTCTCGCCAGGAACACGTCATGAGGCACGCGCGGCAACGCATCCACATGCGTCCGATCCCGCAGCCAAACGCGGCGACGCCTCTCCCGCCCGTCGCGCGCCGTCTGGCGCGGGGACAGAGCGCGCCGCCGCGCCAGGAGAGGGCACGCCGCTCCGTATCGAATCCACCACCGGCACGACAATGGTCCGGACATCCTCCGCGGAAAACGGGCCGCGCGGGATCGCCGCATCGCGCTGGCATCCACCCCAAGCGTCATGTCCAGCCGAGAGGACATGGGCGACCGCTCCCACCAGGGCAGCCCACGGCGTCCACCCTGACCGGGCCGCCACGACCCGTTCCCATTGCCCGGTCAGGCCGATACCACACCCCGGGAGAGGGACGCCGGATACCCCCGCTGTCGCCCGTCACGGACGTCGGTCGCGCGCTGCCGCTCCCCCTGCTGCTGATCGTCGTCTCCCTGCTGGCGCTCGTCGCCCTCAAACGACGCCGGATCGTATCCACGGCCCAGACTATCCCAGCCCACACGAAGGCGCGCCTAGTACCCTCGATGCGTCGCGCTATCGAGGCCGTCCACAGCGGCGTGCGGGGGCGGTTGGAGGCGGCCGTGGACGCCAGTGGCGCGCGGGACGGTGACGGGGTCGCGCAGGTCGCCACCCTGCTGGAAGACGCGGGCGTGGCCGTGGGCTTGTCCGAGAGCGCCGCGCTGATCCGCACCGTCACGGCGACCGCCGGCACGATCAGTGTGGTCATGGCCGCACGGGGGCTCTCCGACGAGGCTCTCGTGGCACTAACCAGGAGGCTGGGCGACGTCCTGGGGGCCCCGGTGCGAGGCGAGAAGATCGCGGGGGCCAATGATCCGCGCGCCAGGTTGACGTTCAACCGCGCGGCGGTCGGCGCACACAGAGACGCGACCTCCAACCCGCCGCGGCCACACCCCGCCCCGCTCCTCATCCCCCTCGGCCGGACGGCGGAAGGAGCCGATCTCTACGTCAACCTCGCGTGGCTAGGTCCCGTCCTCATCGCCGGTGGGGCGCGGGGCGCGAACACCCTCGTAGCCACCCTGCTGACCAGTGCGTTGGCCCAGGCGGACCCCGCGCGCCTGCGGCTGCTCGTGTCGAGCAACGACGACGAACTGCGGGGCATACTGCCGGCGCTGGAGCACCTGGAGGCGCCGCCGGCCGACGCGCGCGACGTGTCCGCGGCGGCGGGGATCGTGGCGCAGGCGCACACTCTCGTCCTGGAACGCTTCGCGGCCGGCGACGCGGGACCGGCTGCCCCCGCGTACCTGGTCGTGCTCGACACCGTCGAGGAACTGCGCGCCGACCCGCGAGCGCTGGATCGCCTGGACGTCATCTGCCGCAACGGCCGCGTCTGCGGCGTTCACGTCGTGGCGACGACGAGCGACCCGCGGGCCTTGGCTGCGGCGAGCCTGCTGGAGGCGTTCGAGACCCGCCTGGCACGCCCACTGAACCCAGAGGAGAGCCGCCTCCTGTACGACGACGACAGCGCGGCGCAGCTAGCCTCCGACGAGGCCCTTCTTAGGGCGGACACGACGGATACCGTTCGCCTCTCTCCCTTCACGCTCCCCTTACCCCTGGTGCGCGCGGTCGTCGCGCACATCGCGGTCGCCCTCGCTCCTGAGCAGAACAACGAGGATGGCCAGGACGTGCCTTCTCCAGCCGACGTTATCGCGTCGCCTGAGGGGAGCAAGCCCTCATCACCGCTACGTGTCGCGCTCCCCGCCGATCAAGGAGGTATTCCCTCACGCCAAACAGCGCCGGACCTAACTGGGCCACCCGACGCATCCGTCGCGGCATCGGACGCTGATCGAGGCGACACCGCCGACATAGATACAGCCGCGACGCGTGGGGGAACAGTCACTGACGGTACCGCAGTCGTCGCCGCGGAGCCAGGGCGTGACGGCGCCGCCCCACGCGTGTCCGTCTCCACGGATGCCGCCCAGAGCAGGTCCGTAGCGCAGCCCGCGCGCGACCAGCGGATGGTCTCCTCCGACGGGGGTGAGCCGGCGACGGCGGCAGCCGAGGAACCCACGCAGTTCGTCGATGTGTGCGTGCTTGGCGGGATCACCGTGCTGGCGCGCGGCGCGCCGGTGGTCATGCAGCCCCGCGAGCAGCGCCTCCTCGCCGCGCTGGCGATCATGGGGCCAACGCCGGTGCGGCCGGATCGCCTCGTCGAGGCGCTCTTCGCGGACGACGATCCGCTGACGGGACAGGACAAGCTCCAACACTCCATCACCGATGTCCGACTCGTGCTCAAAAAGGCGGGAGTGCCCGTCAAACGCGCGGGCGTGGTGCGTTACACGAGCGCCGGATACGGCCTCGACGCCGCCCTTGTGCGCGCGGACGCACACCTCTTCCAGGACCTGCTGCGCCGGAGCGAGACCGCCGACGCGCGGGAGCGTGGGGCGCTGCTGGCGCGCGCCGTCGAACTCTATAAGGGGGACCTGTGCGGGGACCAGGAACTGGACTGGGTCGAGGGCTACCGCTATGCCTGGCGCAAAGAGTACCTGGAGGCCCTGTACGAACTTGCCCTCTACTATGAACAGATCGAGAAAGACCCGCTCGGCGCGCTGCGGGTGGCGCGCCGCCTAGCCGCCGAGGAGCCGTTGCAAGACCACTACCATCAGATGGCGCTGGAGTTCATCGCCGCCACCGGCGATCTCGCCGCGCTGGACCGCTACTATGAGGAGATGCGCGCGGTGTACGCGCGGTGCGACACGGAGATCGACGGTTACACCCAGGCGCTCTACGAGCGCGTGCGCGCACAGGTGGAGCGTGAACGTCGGACACCCGACAGCCCAGCGGCTAGGGCCGGTTGATCAGGTTGAGCGGGAGCGGCGCCGCGCAGGGCCTATGTCCCCGCCATGCGCGTCACACATGCATCACGTAGTAGCAGCGGGAATACAGGCATTTGGGATATCGTACCCTTCACTTAACTGTAGGCAGCAAGGCATAGAGGCATGCACGACGCGCCCCATTATCTTTCCTTAGCGCTTCTACATACATCGCACGGTCGCTCGTACCCGCCCCGTTGCGACAGGTGAGCCACGGCGACTCCTCCCACATTGCCGCCGACGGCCGTCACACGCCGGATGGGTGTCTCGGCCGGGATAGTTCCGTTAGGCGGAGTCGCCCCCCAGCAGTCGTGCGAGCAGTGCGGCGCTCTCCTGCAACTCAGCCTGCGCGCGCCTGTTCCTGTGTGGCCGCGGCGTGGCCCTGCGCGCCTTACGTCCAACGGGCCAATAACACGCCCTACTACATGAGGCGGCGCTGCAGACGCCCGCGACCGCGTTCCCGAACCGTAGAGCGCCGCCGCCAGCGCCTCGGTTTGCTCCGTGCTCTGGGCCATCGCTGTCTCCTCCCTCACCAGCCCGCCAGCTATCGCTGAGGACGGCCGCGTGCGTCGGGTGACGCCAGCCCTGGCCGGTTCCGTCATCCGAGCCCCATCTCGAACCGGGCCACGGCCGAGACTGGCCACGCCGCACGACTATCCTGCTCATAGACGATGAGCGCCGCGACAAGAGCAAGAGACAAGAACTGCCGGCCGACCGTCCGCGCTATCCTGGAGGTAGAGTTGGCCGGTCATTGTCCGTACCCGCTCGTCGCACCCTGGAGGAGGGCATGCCGTGCCGTGGGAGCGTCACGGTGTTTAACGTCAACTAGAATTGCCGGCGCATTGCATCACGGTAGATCTTATTTTCAGGGAGATGTTGCCTCACGAATAATGTAACCCGAAGCGATCGTGCCACCGGCACAGTGGAGGGGAGAAAAGAGTGAGGTCCAGCATGAGTTTCCAGGCCAAGCGCGAGCTGTTGGTACAGATC
>JAABUJ010002867.1_pt1 | contig 20334 bp, 11 predicted proteins | sample 5559131 | NCBI WGS metagenome assembly JAABUJ01 (sample SAMN10711875, study PRJNA513366) | rock metagenome | isolation source: Antarctica rocks | place: Antarctica: Victoria Land, Mt New Zealand nord | collected 2016-01-07 | reverse complement strand
CTTTCTTAAGAAGATGAGTGTATTCAATGTAATCATTACTTAGCATACTACTAGCTATCAATTAACTCAACATGTCTGAAACTCTCTTATATCACAAGCTCTAACCTCTAGCCTCTATATCAGAGAAACCTTCAATCAGAATGTAACAAGAGACTGCAACAGCATCAATATTGATGTACATTATACTGTAAGAATTGATCAGCAGTCACAGACTATTAAAGAAGTTTATTATTAATAAAGATGAACTGTTCACAAGCAAGTTCTGAGAAATGCTTACAGCAGAACTTGAAATAAAACATAAGATGTTAATGATATATTATTTACAGATAGATAAATAAAGCAAATGAATGAATTAGACAGTCAAGATGTACTTATGACATTATGTCAACACAAAACAGAACAATTGAGTACAACTGCTGCTGATGATATAGTTTATATACAACAATGTGTGAAACAAAATTACAGATAAGACATCATTTAAAGCAAACTATGAATATTATCTGAAGGTTTGAAGAGACTCACAAGCACATGAATCTTGAAGTTAAAAAGTGATGTTAAATATTGTGAAGCTTAAGAAATTGTATACTGATCTTATAAAGAGAATTGAAGAGCAGAAGAGACAAACAATAAAGATAAAATTATATGAGATTGATGAGAAAGTATATCTATGAATGAACAATATGCAAATGAAGAAGAAGAGCAAGAAACTCATGAATAAGAGTATTGAGTCATTTATGATTAAGAGAAACATCAAGAAGCTAAATTATGAGTTAGATTTATTTTAAGAAATGTGAATACACTTAATATTTTACACATCAATGTTTCAATAATACAATCAGTTTATACTGCTTCAAGTCACATCAATGTCTGTTGAACTCAAAACTGAATATGAAGTAGAAAACATTCTAGAAAAGAGAATGATTAGTGAGAAAGCTTATTATCTTGTTAAATGAAAAGAATATAATGCTTTAAAAAGCACATGAAAATCTAAGAATAACTTACTCAACTATATGAAGATGCTTCAGCAGTTTGAGAAGAAAAGGCTGCAGAGATAAGATTATCTCAGAAATTTAAGAATAGAAGATTTAAAGAATTAAAATCATTCTTATCTTTAAAAACATCATCATTATCATTGATAAGTTTATAAGCAAGACAGAGTGTCTTCTCAGCAACTTTATCTTTTATATATTTTAATATCTTATAAAGATAAGTGACTTTAACAAAAATCTATGTCAGTTCTTTCTTAGCAACAGACAGATTGAACTTGAGTTTATTGTGTATATAATTTAAAGATTCTCACAACACATTAACACATAAATGACTGCAGCAAACACACTCAGCATACTTAAAATGATTCTTCATCTTTATGCAAAAAATTGAGAGACTGAAACAGTAAAGATAGACAATTAACACTGAATCACTGTCTTTATTAATGAATTGATAAAGATAAAGATAATTGTATATTTTAAATGACTTCATTATGAAAAGCTTACAGATTACAAAGACAGAAACTTTTATTTAAATAAACTTTAAAGAATTAGTATCTAAGAAGAAAGAATGATGTTATGATCATTGTTTTGATAAACTTATTAAATATATAGATTCAGCAAGCTACATCTTGAAGACATACAGCTCAGTATAAGTTCATAATATTTATGAATAAACTGAGTAAGCTGACTTACAGTGCTTATAAATAAGCAAGATAAGCAGTTTAATATATAGACAGATCATCTTCTTTAAGAAGATGAGTGTATTCAATGATAATCTTTACTTAATATCTGCTATCTACTGATTAACTTTAATGTATCTAAAAATTCTCTTATATCACAAGCTTTAATCTCTAAACTCTATATCAGAGAAATCTCTGATCAGAATGTAACATTAAACTTTTTAATTCTAATTACTAATCAGTTATAAATAGATTCTTAATAGATTTATAATAAATTATTAATGAATTACACAATCTTAAGTTCAGTATCTTACTTGTTAGCTCTGTAAAAAATCTTAAAGTTCAGAATTAATGTAGAATTATCTGATGAGATGTAGATCAGATAGTCTCACTAAAATCTTAGATGATTTTACACTAATTCTGAACTTTAAGATTTTTTGTAAAGCTAATAAGCAAGATACTGAACTTAAGATTGTGTAATTCATTAATAATTCATTATAAATCTATTTATAACTGATTAGTGATTAAAGGTTAGTGTTTAAGGATTAGGTAATTAGAATTAGAGAGTTTGAGTTAGCAATATGAAATATATTATGTATGCATTTCAGATACATTAAAATTAGAGTTAATTAATTCAGAATAGATTAATAATATATTTAAAGAATTTGAATCTTGATTAATCTTAAGATGTTTCAAAAGATTAAATGATCTTTCAATAATCTCTGTCAAGATCATCTGAGGTTTTAGTGAGATCATTCAACATGTGTGGTCATCATCTGAGGTTTTAGTGAGACCATTCAACCTGCATCTGTACGGGTTGGAACCTCCGTAACGTGATCACATGCGGTTCCTCTCCGCTTAGTCATACAGTACAGTAACATGGCTCTCTATCTGAACTCACATCAAGAAACTATAGATCTTCAAACTCCCTATGTGATTCCATCCGACTTGTTAGGCACTGTCTTCTATTTCCAGGGTGGAGACAAATGAGCGCAGGGGATTCTGATGCTCTGATATGCCTACTCCGTATAGAATTCCAGAGAGTGCTACTTAAGTGTTCTCGAAGATATTGGACCCTCATGCAATAGTGGAAGTAAACAGCAGTGACAGTCAAGGTTGATAATCAAGGTCGAAGCTGTTTCGGAATCTATCCCAAGGATTACCCTGCCGCCAGACTCTGTTTTGAAAGCTATCGAGTTGCGATTGTTTCTCAAACAGGTGCAGGCGACTGTGTCATAGAGGCCAGCTGCCCACCAAGTCATCAAGACCACCAATACCTGTTGGTCGCATGCCACCCGTGACAAGGCAGTCGGAGTATTGCCAGCTCTTCGCGTCCAGTCTACTCTACTATACGAACATACGCTTAGACGACGCCAATCCTCGGCACTTCACATCTAAACGTTGGGGGTGTTCGTAGTAATGATGCATTCCGGTTAGCAACGCCACGACGTGCGTCTATAGACCGATAACGTTGATGACCCAAACGGCTGGGATGATCGACTGAGGGAAGGTCTTGACTCAAGAGTCCATCGAGCTAAATAAACTATTACGATGTGCAAAACGTGTTGAGGGAAGACGGGTTTCGCCAGCATGGCCTATTTTCTGCCATCATTCTTTCAGAAACGGCTACTGCGATACGCACTATCGCGGCTGGAGTTACTGGATACTGATGCGCTGGACCTTGAAAGGCTTGATATAGTGTGGGGAAAGCGAAGCACGGTGGAGCTCCGGGATGTGGGGTTGCGTCTCAAGGTAAATAAGCACCGACGGTCCCGGTTCAAGGATGGTGCGCGCGTTAGGGCACGAAGATGTTCAACTAAGATGACTTGCTGACGGGAAGACTCGATAGAAACTCTCCCTACTTCTGCAGCTGCCTCGAAACTTCGTCCTCCGCAAAGCAACGGTTTCGCTACTTCGAATTACAGTGCCGGCGGACATCTACAATAGTGGCGTCGTCGTGGAGGTTGAAGGCGTGGATCTACAACTCAAGGTTTTAGAGAGCGAAGAATCGAGCGCACCGAGTGGCAAGTCAAATTCGGGGTATAGATACAAATCTGGCGTCGCGAAGACCGTCAAAGCGAACCGAGCGCGGAGTCCGCATCCAGCTGTCCACGATCCAGGTGGCCAAAGTTCAGAAGAGGACGTCGAATCCGAAGACGAAGATGCTTCAAATCAACTTCCTACAACAGATGACCTTGCCCAGTCTTTCCTCCAAGCCGAGCCGCAGGAAGAAAAGGTGGAGTTACAAGCTGCTATAGAATCCCAGTCCCAGTATCTCCCGGATTCGGCAGTATCGAGCTACGATGGAGAAGCAGCCCTCGGATTCGGAACGGCGGCTGGCCTTTCACTTCCTGGGTTTTTAGCAGGCTTTCTCAGGGGTGTTTGCGACAAACTCAAGATCAGAGTGAAACGGGTCGAGCTGAGCCTCGCTCTGCAGATTGCTACGGAGGTCCTAACTGGAACTCCGTGTGTCAATAAAGGAGAGAATGTGATTTTCAAACTGTGCATCAACGACGTGGATGTAGAGAGTTTATTTGAGAGTACGGACCAGAAAGACCAGGCCTCGGAACAACAGCAGGCCTCAAAGATTTCGAATAACCCACTAGCAGGGTTAACCGTGACTGGCAAACGGTGCATTATATTACATAACATTCGAGGCATCTTGATAACAGAGGCTGCGCTTTTCAGTACACTGTCCCGACCACCAGCAGCAACGTCGTCCACACCCACCAAGCTAGATGATGCAGTCCCTATTCATGCCGAGCGACCCTCTGGCCCACCATCTTCCTCCCCGACGTCAAGTGAAGGGCTTGGAATGACACAATCAACGATCTTTCATACATACGAGGAGTCCGGGCGCGGTGCTTCACGACTTGAGGCGTCGGTAGCCACTAGTGATGGGGGAAGGTTTGCTGATGCGGGCATTGCTGATGATGTCGACGCGCCCGAGACTGACCACGAGGGTGTAATGAGCGTCTCTGGAAGCAGTTTTCTGGATGACTCTCGAATACGAAACGAATTACTGAACAGTCGCTTTGACGACAATACGCTCGAAGACTCCGTTACTCCACCTGCGTTTGCTCTCAAATCTCCTCCTGTCTTGGGTGAGGGGACACTCCCAATCCGTTATGATCACGAGCAGGGTGAAGTATCAATACCTAGCCATCCTACGAGAACAAACATAGAGTCCAAAACAAGCGGCGGCTCGCGCATGACGGGCGCAACACCTTCTCTCGATATAGTTGATGGGCGCTGTGCACTGGCCCTATCCCGACCGTTTCTGTCAGTAGGCGCTTCGCTTCTGCAGACTGACCGGACGGACAACTTAGTCTCCGGAGCGCAAGCTATACATGAGCTTCCAAGGACCGAGAGGGAAAGCGATGTGTCGGTTCTACCACCCACTGAGGATCTGTCAGAATCCAAACTTTTCAGTCATGAGGAAGCAGCAAGCATGTATATGAGCGCTATCAGTCACGCCTCTTCAAAAGCTATAGACGAAAGTAATGTTCCAGGCGGATGGAAGGCTTCGAGTTCTACCAGCGCTAATGCGGCATCCAACTCGTCAATGTCCGAAACCACCGACGCTTTTGAAGAATCGAGATCCTTATTTACAGCTGGTTCGCTGTCCACGGCTGAGAGTATAGAGCTGCACCCGACAGACCGTGAAGAATATGACCAGGAAAGTGGGACGCCCAGTCCGCAGTCTCAACTCAGAAATAGTGATCAATTACAAGATGATATAAGGTCAGGTATCGGAGTTTCGCCACCGCAACCTCATCTAGAACAAGAAACTCGCAGACTTTCAACATCGGACTCCAGTCACTCTCCAGAAACCTCCTACAGTCCGACATTAATAGCCAAGTGCGTATTCAGTATTGACCAATGCAGTATTAAGGTACCTATACCGAAAGTTCCTACAGCACAACCTGCCTCGGATCTGGGGTCGGATACAGTCCTTAAAAGACCCAGCTCAGACCCATGGGAAATGCCAGGCGCATTTTCGAGGACACTGGAAGAGAGCCATAAGTTACCCAGACCTAGAAAGATCGGTAGCCGTGGTATTGGCAAATCTGAGTTTACAAAGTCGTCCAGTGGCCGTGACAATCGCAGCACGCTGAAAGTTGATCAGTTGGTCGATGTTGCTCAAGACATTGCCTTTGAGTTTGGTATATCCACAGTCCAGTCTCACTTCGACTTCGCCGTTGGTCGTCTTCTCGCTGCAGTAGTGCAACAGCTTGTTGCGTCGATAGACAGACACAGTGCGTCGAGCAAGCCGGACGATGTCGATGGTCACAAGGTTTCGCCAACATATGGTTTTACGATCGAGAATGCTTCAATAAAGCTGCTGGAACACCTTCGGGGATTCAATCTCTCATCATTATCGGATCCCAAAATTGGCGCCTTGGATAAGGCCGAGGCGTTCGATGATAATGTTCTCCTTGTCTCGACTGTGAAAGATCTCCATATGTCTAGACTAAGCGCTCAAGATTCATCGACTGTTCAAATGTCTATAGCAAAATTCTTGTTTGGTTACGCCAATAACAATATCCTGTCTTTCGACGCAGGACTGAAAATGAGGGACTCCGTCAGGGATGACCAGACACCCGACGGTAAAGACCTGTCGATATCAATCATCCATACCGGAGACTCAAGCAAGATCAGTTTGACAACTTTACCAGTCCATATCTCAATAGACCTACAGCGGTTAGATGAAACATTCAGCTGGTTTGGGGGCTTCAGTACTATCTTGGAGCTAGGTAGCTCCATGACTTCGACGAACACCGTTGTTGGTGCCGGTGCCAAGCAAACTCAGACCTCGAAACGCTCTCGGGCCGTCCACTTTGCGACTACCAGTGAGCAAGATGTGCCGGAGTTCAGGTGGCACCAGTCCTCCAACAAGGCCAACGCGAGAATTGGAGGATTCGTTCTCAATCTCACCGGTCGACTATGCAGCATCTGTCTTGAGTCCACCGCTATGAAAGTCGTCAGCCGCGAGGAAGGCGTTGGATTGCAAGTAGACAAAATCAAACTCAATGGACCTTATCTCATGGGTGAAGACCACGAGCCGTCTATTACAGCCGCACTTACCAATATTCGAGTCGAGTACTTGTCTACACCTAAGGAGGTTGACCTCGGCCGACTGCTTTCACTTCTGACGCCATCTGCAGACAAATACGATCACGATGATGATATACTCGTTGAGACTCTTCTACGCCAGCGAAGGCAGGGCGGTGTGCTACGCGTTACCATCGCAGACGTCAAGACGGAAGTCCTGGATCTTGATTCCTTGAAACTCCTTCCCACCTTGGTTGACGATGCTTCGAAGCTATCCACCGTCGCAAAGTATCTCCCTGAAGACGACCGTCCGGGTATATTGACTCTGGGTTTAATTCGTGATCTTAATTTCCATGTCAAGCTCAATCAAGCGATCGGCGATATGCAATTCCGTATAAAGAACTTGGAATTGGCACATGTTGGCTTACCGTCACTCTTGGCCTTGTGTATTGAAGGACTTCAACTTCAGCGCAATCACGACGAGGAGCTAATAGGCCAAGCAGTAACAGCAAATTCAGCAAATCCTCACGGGCAGACTCCTATGGTTATGGCTAGATTGATCGGCGACGAACTAGAGCCTACTTTCAAGCTCAAGTTATGGAACGTTCGTCTAGAGTACAGAGTCTCTACTATCATGGCAGTCTTAGGACTTTCAGACACGATGACGGCCGAGGATGTTGCATCTGATCTGGTCAACTCGGTCATTACGCTAACCGGTCAACCGGTCGAAGAGAGCGGGAAGCCTGCGAGCGAGTCGCCATCAAGTAGCGCTCAATCCACCGCAGGCTCCAAACCCTTGAAGCTTGACATTGTTTTCCGAGACTTCGTTGTTGGGCTCAACCCTAGAAATCTCCCCCACAAAGGTCTTGTTGTCATCACCGACGCAAGGTTCTTTGGCTCGATTTTGAAGCGGGATAACCCTCGTGCCACGATGGAGATCGGAAAGGCTACTTTCCTGATCATCGATGATGTGAAAAACATTCTCGCAGCTGAGGTATTGCCGGAAACCGATCCTGTCGACTCCAAAATATCTCAGGTGCAAGAGCTCTGCAACATGGGCTACGTTGCTGTCAGTTATATCTCATCGGCTAGAGCGCAAATCAAAATTATCGAGTCTGAAAGATCTGGGGAGAAGTCTATCGACGTCGAGTTACGCGATGATCTCTTTGTGCTGGAATCATGCGCCGACTCGACTCAAACAATCTTCAATCTTCTGAACGGACTGAAACCACCAATGCCTCCGAGCAAGGAGATCAAGTACAGGACCGAGATTGTACCCGTGCAGGACATGCTCGCGTCACTCTCAGGCGACGCTTTTGGTCAAATAGGTGGCCCGCAACATGAAGGATACGAGTATCCCCTCGAACTCGATGATGGAGACATGGTAGACGATGACGTTCCTCAAAACTTCGAGTTTGTCAACAGCTTCTACCGACGTGACCCCGAGCCAACCTCAGAGGAACTTGCAGACAGTTTTTTGGAAGAGGACCTCGGGCATCTGGTTACCCCACCCGTTACTCGGGAGATTGGCGACAAAAACTTACTGCAAAGCTTCCAGGAGCAATATGAAATAGCGCCTGGAGGCGAGCCACTTGACTTCCGAGAAGATCATTTTGGTACAAGACCTGCGTTCCAAGGCAAAGCTCATCGATGGAACCCTGCTCAGAATACATATAGTTTAGAAAACGACAATAGGGTTCGAAGAAGTCCGTTGAGAGTCCGCGTCCGCGATGCACACTTTATCTGGAACCTGTTCGATGGTTATGACTGGCAGAAGACAAGAGACGTCATCTCTAAGACTGTCAGAGATGTCGAACTCAGAGCTACTGAAAGAAAGGCACGGAACGACAGGCGGTTGTCATTCGACGTTGAAGATGAAGAGGAGTCAGTGATTGGGGATTTTCTCTTTAACTCTATTTACATTGGTATACCCGCCAACCGTGACCCTCGTGAGCTTTCGCATCACGTCAATCGCAATGTCGAAGACCACGCAAGTGAGACGGATAGCTATGCGACCTCAACAATATCTGGCTCGCCCAGTCGACAAGGTCATTCACCGCGCCTGAAACGAAGAAAGCTCCGACTCAGTCGAAGCAAACACCACAAAATGACCTTTGAGCTCAAGGGCGTATCTGCAGATCTCGTTGTGTTTCCACCCAACTCGGGGGAAACCCAAAGCTCTATTGATGTGCGAGTGAAGGACTTGGAGATCTTCGACCATGTACCAACTTCGACTTGGAAGAAGTTTGCCACTTATATGCATGATGCAGGAGAGAGAGAAAGTGGCAGTAACATGATACACCTTGAGATCATGAACGTTAAGCCTGTTCCCGAACTTGCGGCCTCCGAGATCGTGTTGAAGGTAAGATTGTCAAAGATGTTGATATAGCATAAGCTAATCATCTCGTAAGGCTACCGTTCTTCCACTTCGTCTGCACGTGGATCAGGACGCACTCGACTTCATGACTCGGTTCTTCGAGTTCAAGGATGACGATGTCCCTATGCATGCATCCCAATCCGACATTCCTTTCCTCCAACGCGTCGAGATCAATTCAGTGAGAGTCAAGCTTGACTTCAAACCCAAACGAGTCGACTACGGCGGCCTCCGCTCCGGGCACACCACCGAGTTCATGAACTTCTTCATCCTGGACCAGGCGGACATGGTCTTGCGGCACGTCATCATCTACGGAGTCTCGGGCTTCGACAAGCTCGGCAAGACCCTCAACGACATATGGATGCCGGACGTCAAGCGCAACCAACTCCCCGGTGTCCTCGCCGGTCTCGCTCCCGTAAGATCTCTCGCCAACGTCGGCGGAGGCGTCCGCGATCTCGTCGTCGTCCCGATGCGAGAATACCGAAAAGACGGCCGCATCGTCCGCAGCATCCAGAAGGGAGCCCTGGCGTTCGCCAAGACCACAACCAGCGAGCTGGTCAAGCTTGGCGCGAAGCTCGCAATCGGCACCCAGACCGTCCTGCAAGGCGCCGAGGACTTCCTCAACACGACCGGGTCACGGGCCGACGGGGGGCGGGAGGATGCGGAGCTCGACGACGAGGACAAGAAGCAGATCAGCTTGTACGCCGATCAACCGGTAGGTGTGATGCAAGGGCTCCGAGGCGCGTACGCCAGCCTGGAGCGCGATCTTCTCACAGCCCGGGACGCTATCGTGGCGGTGCCGGGAGAGGTGATTGACAGCGGCAGTGCGGCCGGAGCGGCGAAGGCGGTCTTGCGGAGCGCGCCGACGATTATCTTTCGCCCGGCGATCGGAGCCAGCAAGGCTATTTCGCAGACGTTGATGGGCGCGACGAACTCGTTGGATCCGCAGAATCGGAGGCGGGTTGAGGATGTAAGTTCCTGTGGTGTGTCTGACTCTGTTGAAAGCGCTGACTCGGCGAGCAGAAATACAAGAAGCATTGAGGTTAGCTGTTCACTTCGGCATGAGCGTGGCAATTGGGAATGGGGAGTTGGTGTCTTTCTGAGGTCGGCCGTTTGGGCTTTGGGGTTTGCAGCACGGCGGGTTGGGCGAACACAGCGTCTACGATTCATGGTCATGTGTTGATAATCGTGCGCTGGGGTTTCGTATTGGAGTCGTAATGCGTTTATGATGTATCACAGTAGAAATAAGACGACGTATGATTGTCCGCCCTAAGCACCTCAACATTGATTTATTGTCGCTCCAATAACTACTTCTCGCTCCCCGTGAGGGTGAGTACCCTTTGCAACCCTCCACCAATTCCCGGCCATCGCGAAAATACCCATAAATATATTCCGAAGCGGTGAGGGCCATTTTGTGAACCAGAAAGGAAGGCTTCTAGAAGGGATTGTGCTTGGCATACACCTCGGGAGGAAGCGAGATAACATGCATGCCCGGCTTGGGTTGAACTATAGACCAACGACCTGTGTAACATCTCCTCTCAACTCTTCCTGCTATGAAGTGCTGCACCGCGATCTCTCATGCCTTTGCCTCGTGAATGTCGTGCCGGTGAACTGGTCATCGACTGATCGCCGAACATGTGCTGCCTCGATTTACCCAACGCCGGTGATTTCAGGCAACTTAATTGGAGGACAGCCCACAGTGATGGCTACTCGATTTTTCAACCCAGGTTCGAATTATCGAAGCTCCGCTGATTGGGATTGTGATGATGTCCCCGGAGAGTGGATTCTAGAAGCCTCGCTCACGCCTCCGGCGATGTTACGGGAGACCGTGCAAACCTCCGGGCGGTCAGGGCTGGCAGAACCCCTTTTTGAGTTCGCAATAAGTCCTTCTTAACGACCTGTGATGACTATAGATGGCGTACGACATCGAGAGGTCGCCAGGTGGTATAGGACGTCTCTCGCCACGCCCATAGCATGTGCTGGGGCTTGACTGGGTACTGTCTGCTGGCGCGGCGAGCCTGCATTGAGGGTCTGTATGAGCAAAGGTGTCCTTCCGGCCTGGGGTACCTGGAATTGGTATGAGGACTGCTACTCTACAGGCTGGCTCTGGCGCCTATCTGCGTCGTTACTATCGACTGGCAGCTCTTTCCCTCAACGGTTACAACAATCTGTGCGATATGAACCCTCAAACCGATCCATGCCGGCTGTTGATTGGATCCTTCGGTAGAGACAACGATCGTCTCGTACCTGCAAAGTTTGACCGTCAAACGGCTGGCGGGTTTCCTTAGGTCTCTCGCGTGTAAGGTATTGATCTGAGCCAGGTTGGAAGACCGAATTGCGAGGGGGGATATTTCCAGTGTATCATGCCTTCCTTCTTCTTCTTCTCTCACGGTATCCGTCTCTTGCCCTCTGGGGTCGGTCATCACGGCTATTTCTTCGTTTTCTTGACATTTCCCCATCGTTCTCTCTCTCTCTTCTCTCCTACCTCCGTAGTCTCCATGCTTCGGCTTCCTTTGATGCTCCTGCGATTCGGGTAGCCAATCATTCCCTTTCTGTCTACCACAGACTGTCCCATCAGCTTCTGGTATGATTCGAATACGGGCACATCATGAACAGATTCATTCACGACGTGACCGCCAGGCTGTAATAATGTGGTTCAACCGGTAGGTCATCAGGGGCTAATCCGAGTCTTGGGAAGGAAATTCGCAACGGAAGCAACGGGTCAAGGGAGGCTGGTGGAAAGGGCCGAAAGCTGACAGAATGCCTTGAAAAGATGTCCAATTGAGACCGGTACATCTACTGCCATCAATATCTGCGCGTTGAGTCCATCGTTGTTGTAGTGCTTTGTCTTGTACTGACCATGTTCTTGATCTATGAATGCTGATATGCTGCTCCACTGAAATTGATGTATCGAAGACACTGCTAATCTGTGAAAACAAATGAAAGCTGGTGTCATAAAACTGCTCCTTTGTGATGTTACTGAAATATGGGCTTCATACACACCGGTCGCAGCCTTGAAAAGCTTGGGACTTGCTTGAATCGTGGGCGGAGGTTGCCAAGGTATGAGCTCAGCCAAATGAGGCCCACAACCTCCTGACAAAACCTCACCCACACTCTCTTCATCACAACTCCACCTCAGACAGAACCATGAACCTTTCGTCCAACGGTTCCAATCTGACGAGGAGCCCTTAAGCTCAGCTAGCACTTCAAGACTATCGAAAACTAGAAGCTCAGCACTCTTCCTTCGATTGTTCTTCCGTGTCGTCGAGCGAGCTTCTGAGATAGGAGGCTAGGGCATCAAAGTTAAGCGATCGTGAGCATTTGCCCACAACACGACCTCACTCACCTGGTGCTCTTTTCAACCCAAACTTCTGTCCTCACCTTCCATAAGATCGACGTTCCATAACATTGACGTTTCATAACACCGACCGTGAATTACAGCCAGCAAAACGCGAAATCTCCTTGCCAAGCAACCATGCCTGACCCCACTTCTGGTTCAGCTTCTGCTGGTGATAACCACGACCCAGATATCGAACTGCAGACTCTTGGTAACTCCAAGGGCAAGAGACCAGACCCGAAGCTTTATACTCAAGCTCAGCTGTCTCAGCTCAATGTGTCGCGTCGAGATCGGCCAGATGACGCCAGTGAAACCTTGGATCAGCGCGTTCTTAACACTCGTCAGGCTCGAGACCTTCCTCGCAGTCAGCTCTCCGGTGTGGACAACATCGACTCGCCTTCCAATGCCGGTGCTACGCCTACTCACCCAGCACAAGCTCATCCTGACTCTGGAAAGAATCTAAAGGGCACGTCTCCGTTCGCCGAAGAAGCGTCCGGTCAGCTTGGGTCCAACCACAACCAGAAACTCCTTACTTCGAATAGTGCAGATAGTTTGACAGTGAAGCCCCTGAACATTGTCAAGAAGAGAGACCCTCAACGATTCGCCGCAAATCCACCACAGGCCCCGCTACCGCCACTTCCGACTGAGCGTCAAAGCTTATCTTCCAATTCCGACGGCTCTTCTGTTGCGTCTACTTACGGGGATACGGCAAGTTTGCTTAACCTGTCGGTGCACGAAGGGGTCGACGTCGACGAGTCTTGTCCTTCTGGAAACGAGTCGTTCCTCGAACCTGTGAAGGGTAAAGCAAGCTCATTTGGTGGTATTGGAAACGTCCAAACAAGCACTCGAAGTAGCAATGAGCTCGTTACACCTGCCAACCAGATACGCTTTCGTCCAACTTCAACTCTTAATACTTCGAACCAAAGCAGCGGCCGCATCTCTATTATCGACTCGAACGGTTCCGTGCATTCTCGTCCTTTGTCTGTACACGAAGCTGGGGCTTTGGAGCGTCATTTGAGTGCAGCGATAAGACATATGCGAGGCATCACTGGAGACGGCAGCCACTCTAGCATTCTGGACTCTCCTGGAGAAGCTCGATCCGGTAATAGTTGTGATGATCAAATCCCGAATCGGTCTGCGGAGCTCATTCTCGATCTCGGCCCTGGTGGATGTCAGAGTGCATCTAGTCCTGCACCCTTGAGCCAGTCTCCAAGCCTTCAGTCTGATGAAGACGGTTCCACATCCTTATCCAAACGTCGCTCATCTGATTGTTCCTCAGAGGGCGCCGCAGCTATGTTTATGTGGACTGATTTGTGCGATGTCGAACGCGCTGCGTGTCTTGTAGGCGGGAGCAGTGCCAGCGGAAGCCGTGGTGAAGGTCGCATCATCGGAGAATTGAGCGAGGATGGTGGCATCGTGGTCAATCCAGAAACCGTTGATGAGAATCGCCGTATCCCTAGACAAACGCACTTGTACACACTGGCACGTCTCACGGGTAGTAGCGTCGCTGGCTTTTCCAGTTGTGCTGAAGGCTCAGACGATGAAAGTACTGTGCGAACACCCTCCCCACAACGCGGAGATCGTCGGAGATATACCAAGTCCTCCTGTCTTGAAAGGGATGGACAGAGTGGAGACCTGATCTTGCGGCCTGAGTATACTTTCACTGCTGGAGCCGGGTTGCCGCGTCATGACGCTTCAACACCATCTCGAGCAAACTTATTCTTCAACAACACGTATCAGCATCCGACTCCGCTATCGAGGGACCACGTCCATCCGTTCAGATCTTCGCCACCTCTGATCGACCATGCTCGTACTTCTCAACTTTCCTACACCCAGTCTCAGACGTCAGACGGTTCGCTCCCAATGGACTATGATGAGCACTATGTACTGAAGTCAGACACGCACTTGAGACAGGACACGTACCTCGGGGCAGACACTTACTCCAATGCAGACAGTCGTTCTCAAACGTCAGACGGTTCACTGCCAATGGACAATGATGAGGACTATGTACTGAAACCAAACACATACTCAGGACAGAAGACGTACTCAGGACAGAAGACCCGCTCTGGACAGAACACGTACTCAGGACAGAAGACCCACTCTGGACAGAACACGTACTCAGGACAGAACACGTACCCCAGGGCAGACACTCACTCCAATGCAGACAGGAATCTTAGAGCAGACACGTACTTCACTTCAGACTTTTACTTGCAACCAGCTGCGTATTCCCGACCAGAGCAGTCCTCCAGAGAGATGAACCCCACTTCAGACTTGTATCTGCAACCAACCACGTGTTATCGACCAAACCAGTACTCTAGAGAGATGAACTTCACTCCAGACTTGTCTCTGCAACCAATCACGTATCCCCGACCAGTCCACTACTCCAGAGACACGTACTCTTATCGGAATCGTGGTGTGTATCTGTCAGAAGATGATCAGAGTCAAATCAGTGGAGCAAGATCGAATGGTGACCTCATGAGACAACATCAACGTGAGGCAGAGGTTTTAAGCTCTCCTACAGCTAATATGCCGGAAGGTTTCAATGCCACATCGTCTGGGTTGCGTGATCGTGGTGAGGAACTCAATGAAGTCGCGCAGCATGAAACCCTAACGAGGACCGGTATGCCTGAGTACAAGAACGAGAACAGCTTAGCGGCCTACGACCATTCCTTCACTGCGTTTCACACTAACCATTACCAACCCTACCTTAACTTCGAAAACTCAGACCAGCAACAGTCTTCCGCACACACACACACCACCAGCTCGCACCGACGAGTTGGGGCAAAACGGCCCCAACTCTACCAGCCATATCGGGAGACGAGCTGGAATTTCTCCTCACCCCGTGAGTACGGGTTAACTCACGACATCCTCCGGGAGCATCGGCGGCGGCTGGCCGCCGCCGATCTCCTTCCTCGGGCATTCACTCCGCCCACACCCAACAGCCACCTCTCTCCTCTTCACCTCGCCTCCCTCACCTTCTCATCCACCGCCAGTGGTGGATCGTCAATCCGGGCCGTTGGCCCAGCAGGGCCATCCGGTGGCCCAACCTCGCTCCCGCCGCTTTGTGGGGGAGTTCAAACGGAGTGCCAGCGGTTCGTCCCGGCTCCTCACCTCATCCGGGGCCGCCGCCCGAGTGCGGCGGTTCTCAACCGTCAGAGGACTTTGGGGGCCGTGATCATCACGGCGGGGGGGTTGTGTCCCCCATTCCTGTTGCTCGTGGGGTCGGGTAAGTCTCACCTCACTGCCCTCACCTTACTCTCAAAAGCTAACGCACGCATTAGGGGGGATGGACCCCACCATGGCTTCGGTCATGAGAGGGGAGGTGGCGGGCTTCACGGAAGCCCAGAAGCGGGTGGCTTTGTGGCTGGGGGTGGTAGGCACCCTCGGCGGGGGGCTCGGCGCCATCAGCGCCTGCATCTACCTCGTGCTCCATTTCTTGAGCACGAGGTAGATGCAGGTCGGGCGGTCCGGAGGATGGCTTCGGCCTAGATTGATCGGCCCTTAGTGGCGTACAGCTCGCTTTCGGCGTTTGCTCTGTTGTTGCTCTCTTCCATGTATTTAGTTGCCCGGCGTGGCTGTATACCCTCCGTGCCCGAAGTGGCTGTCTACGATGGAATTTTAATGCCTTTACGTGAGCTTGCTCTCTCACCCGTTACCTAAGCTCTGGAGAACTTGAAGCTTGACTTTATCTGTGTTCTATTCGTGACCCCAAACTCTCACCCCGTGAGAGCTTCTCGCAATCATCTCAACCCAGATATGACATTGACATCTCAAAGGCACCCTTAGTGACAGATTCACTTCCTATCTCACTTCCTCAAGCACTGAGCCAACTATCACATAGAGCTTTCCCCTTCAGTCACTGCAGTCTTCGTCTAGTCATACGAAATTTACCATCACTGAATGACCGGAGACCCGAAATAGAAGCCATCAGACACGGCCGTACCAGGAGAGATGAATATCACCAGGTCAGGCTATTTCTTCTCGAACTTACATCATACCTTATAAGACGGATATCTACCTAGATTCAAAAACGTAGGATCTGTTCAGCACAGCGCTCTATATTACAGTACCCAAAGACGAGAAGTAACATCTCAGAAGCCATGTCCCAAGCTTGCCTCGTTCAGCAGCCCCTTCCCTCCCAGTCACGATCGATTGCCAAACTCGTCGTCCTTCCCATGAGGAGCTTCAAGGTACAAAAATTCAAAGTTAAAGCAAAACGTGTCAAGCTCATATCTGCCTTATGCTCCCAGCAATATCTTCTTGCACACTTGCCCGCCTGGCACGGACAACAACTACACGGTGGTTTGATGCTGTTTGTGATAGGAGTCACTCTGTCTCTCGAGCTGAGGTATTATCGGTATCGATTCTTAAGTGCTATAGTTTTTGAAGATTGCCTATAGACGGAACCTGTTCTTCCATGCATATGCACTTACGTGGCTAGGTCCGAGTTTGAGCGTCGTTGTTCTCCATACTGGAGCTGGATGTCTAGTGGTAAGTAGTTGTAGATGGAATTTACCTCAAGAAGCCCTTGGGAGATATGCAGGCTTCATTTGACAGTAGTGCGGCATCTGGCATGTGTGTTTCCATTTGCGATTTGATCCAACGGTAGAAAGAATTTCAAATCGGCGCCAGGAAATCAAACAAGAATTTTAAAGACCTTTTCTTCTGCTTCTGCAGGATAAATCTCAAGACAAAGTCTTTCGACCGTCAGACCTCACAGGCTGAACCAAGGCGAGAGGAAAATGTCCGCCTGCTGTCGGCGTATTTCCCTAATTGTACTTGGTGATGGTTACATGTCAAAACCACGGTTCCTCCCGAACCCCTTTCAAGCCCTAAACGATCCACCCAGCGAAAGCATCAACTCTGCCACTCGGAAACTTTCAGATCCTGACTCGGTTCCTTGTGACGAATAATTGGAATGAGTGCTACTCCAAACCGACCAAGCGACCTTATGGACGCATGAGATGCGAAGTAATGTTCCGAATTTCTAGGACTGTTTGTGGCTGGTGTCGCACATGGTGGGGCGGGGGCGGGGTTAGGGACTATGCCGTGGGACGTTTGATGGTGCTGGCGATAGGTAGGTGCCCTGCATATCAACGACAAAGCACTTGATACTAATTCTGGAACGGAGATCACTAAGAATGTGGCTTTATTACGAATCGCCGACCTTCGTTAATGCACAACGACCTTAGTTCCTGACTGAACGAACCTGATATGAGTCTGTAGGACGGCTGTGCCGCCTCGTCGCAGGTGGAAGTCGACAAGCCTAACGCTCGAAATCGAAAAGCAACCCGAACACCGGGACTATGGGACTGTGGATTCAGAGGCGATGCATGGTGGATCGTGCATCCGCAGTGGCTCGTACGTCCGTTGTGTGGAGGAGAGCTAGCCATCACAAACTGCATTGTCATTGGGCCGAGACCTAATATCATCAATGGACGGGTGATTACCCTGAAAGCTCTTAAGGATGCCTCTCCAAGACCCACTTATTATTGATACTTTCAGGACGCAGCTCGTGCAACTTGTTTTCGCTTGAGGATTGAGGCCGTGTTGAGAGCAGACATGTGACTCGTGGCTTATTCTACTTTTAGGCAGCCAAAGCGAGCTCCGGCGCTTGCTGTACTGTTGCATGTGAGACCCTGAAGCCCAAACTAGGCTCCGAGCTGCGAGCGTTCCTTCTTCCCTGATGATCTTAGTCTCGGCCCTGTCGGGTTATTTTCTGTCTTTTTATATGTAGAGCTTCCCGCTGGGTCAGTACTTCAGAAAAGCCTCATCAAGATGAACAAAGATCCGAAGATAGCTATCATTGGAGGTGTGTTGAGTCCCAAACCGGAGTGCTGGGACCGCTGACAGTTCGAATAGCCGGCCCGGGCGGCCTTATCCTGGCCCGCCTGCTTCAGCATCACGGCATTCCATGTACCGTCTACGAAGGGGAGAGATCCCGCAATGTACGCTCACAAGGCGGGATGCTCGACATACACGAAGGCTCCGGGCAGCTCGCCATCCGCGAAGCCGGCCTCTGGGAAGAGTTCCAGAAGGTGGTGCGGCCTGAAGCCGATGCGATGCGCCTCTGCGACCCTAGTGGCCACGCCTGGATCGACGACAACGAGAAGCCGAAAGACTCGCACGATCGACCCGAAATCGACCGCCTTGAGCTGCGTAATATGCTGTTGGACTCGCTGCAGCCTGAGAGTATATGTTGGGGCAAGAAGCTGAAGAGCGTCGAGCCGGCGGCCAACAATACCCACGATCTTCACTTTCAGGATGAAGACCCTATTACAGGGTTCGACCTGGTGGTCGGCGCTGACGGCGCGTGGTCCAAGGTACGACCGCTCGTCACTTCCGTCATGCCATTCTACTCTGGCGTGAGCGGTGTTGGCTGCCAGATCGACTCCACCTCGGAGTACTACGCGGCCTTGTCAGAACTGGTTGGCGCGGGGAGTTGTTTCGTGATTGGCGACAACGCAGCCATCATAGCTCAGCGCAACGGGAACGGCACCTTGAAGGTCTATGCTTACCGCCGAGCTCCGGAGAATTGGCTCAAGGACTGTGGCATCGACTGGAAGGACGCGAAAGCCGCCAAGGCCGAGCTCGTCAGGCGATACTATGATGACTGGATGCAAGGGTACAAGGATCTGATCCTACAGTCCGGCGACGAGCTCGATCCGCGACCGCTGTACATGCTGCCGATAGGCATCGAATGGGCACCAAGGCCAGGGTAAGTGACGTCGCGCTCCAGCCCGCTTGATGTCCTACACGAATTTCTCACCAATCGATCAGCTGACCCGTGTCTTAGCATAACTCTTCTCGGCGACGCAGCCCACCTGATGACGCCGTTCGCGGGCGTCGGGGTCAACGTAGCCATGCACGACGCACTCGAACTTGCGCGAGCCATCATCGCCCGCAGACAGAACTGGCTCTCGCGAAATGTGTTCAGCGACTCCGCCCTCCTGGCGGCCGCAACGCGTGACTACGAAGCCTCGACGTTCGAGCGAGGCGAGAAGTATGCGCGAAAGACGTGGGGGAACTTGCAGCATTTCTTCAGCGAAGGCGGGATCCGAAAGATCATGATGACCATGAAGGGCATGGATCCCGCCCAGCGTCGGGAAGCAAGATAAGATAGTGTAGTGACGGGCACAGGAGCGAGCATCTGTTACATATACATTGCCCCATCGGCATCGTTTGACATTTATGATATATAAAATCTCTACTCCTCATACCGTACCTTCCCCTGACTGACATCCGGATAAACATCAAACCGCCGCTGTTCATACAACGGAATCCCCTTCCGCGCCTCCTCAATCCTCCCCACCTCCAACTCCGCATACACAATCTCCTCCTCCTCCCCGGCCTCCACCATCACCGCCGCGTTCGGATCCACCACCATACTATGCCCCCACGCCTTATAATCCGCCCGCATGTCTCTCGCCGGCGAGCACAGCGCCACATACACCTGATTATCCATCGCGCGCGCCCGCGCCTGCAGCGCCCAATGCAGCGGCCCTGTCGTCATATTGAACGCCCCCGGATACACGAGCAAAAATGCGCCCTTCCTTGCCGCGATGGTCGCCAGCTCCGGAAACCGCACATCGTAACAGATCGCCAGCGCGATGCGCCCGTACTCCGGGATGTCGAAGAGCGTCACCTTGTCCCCCGCCGTCAAGACATCGCTCTCGCGGAAGGTGATTTTTCCGGGGATGTCGATGTCGAAGAGGTGCACCTTGCGGTGGGTGGCGAGCAGCTCGCCTGTGGGAGTGAAGACGAGGGACGTGTTGTGGTAGCGCTGCGTCGCGGGGACGTACTCGGGGATGCTGCCGCCGATCAGGTAGGTGGCGGATTCTTTGGCGAGGGCGGAGAGGGCGTGGTAGGAGGGGGATTGCGAGGGGGTGGGGGGGGTCG
>JAABUJ010002866.1_pt1 | contig 20336 bp, 21 predicted proteins | sample 5559131 | NCBI WGS metagenome assembly JAABUJ01 (sample SAMN10711875, study PRJNA513366) | rock metagenome | isolation source: Antarctica rocks | place: Antarctica: Victoria Land, Mt New Zealand nord | collected 2016-01-07 | reverse complement strand
CACGTCGCAGGCCAGCGTGACCTTGACACGCTTCTCGTTTTTTGCCACTGCGGGGACTCCTTGCCGATTCTGGTAGCGGCGGTCGGACTTGAACCGACGACAACTCGATTATGAGCCGAGTGCTCTAACCGACTGAGCTACGCCGCCGAGCCCCCTGTCGGAATCGAACCGACGACCTCATCCTTACCATGGATGCGCTCTGCCGTCTGAGCTAAGGGGGCACACCGTGCGGCGTCATGCTACCCGACCGGCGGCCGGGTACCCGGTGGGTGGGTAACCTCCGGGCGTGAAGGTCCGACTGGCCGTCGCGGCCGACGCCGACGCCGTCCGCGCCATCTACAACGCCGAGGTGACCGGGTCCACCGTGACCTTCGACATGGTGGCCCGCACCCTCGATGACCAGCGGGAGTGGCTACACGCCCACCAAGGCGCCCATCCCGCCATCGTGGCCGTGGACGACGAGGGTTGGGTGGCGGGTTTCGGCTCGCTGTCGCCCTACCGGTCGCGCCCGGCCTACCGCACCACGGTGGAGGACTCGGTCTACGTCCACCACGAGGCCAGGGGGGCGGGCGTGGGCCGGCTGGTGCTCGACGAGCTGGTGCGCCTCGCCGACCTCCACGGCTTCCATGCCGTCATGGCCCGCATCGTCGGCGGCCACGAGGCGTCGATCGCCCTGCACCGGGCGTGCGGGTTCGCCCTGGTGGGCATCGAGGAGCAGGTGGGTCGGAAGTTCGGGCATTGGCTGGATGTCGTCCTCATGCAGCGACTCGTCTGAGCGCGCCGCAGCGGACGAGTTGGAGAAAGGGGGCGCTCTTTCCCCAACCCCTCACCGACTGACAGGATGGCGCCCGGTGAAGGGTCGGATCTGGCTCGTCGTCGGCGTCGTCGTCGGTGTGGGCGTCGCGGTCGGCGACGTCAGGTACCTGGCGGGCGCGGCGAGGTCGCTGGCCGACGACACCCAGCGCCTGGTGGCGACCGGCGGCTCGGCACTGGCCAACGCGGTGGCGACGACGGGAGCGCCCCTGAGGGTGGTCGACGGTCTCAGCGCGGTGGTGGCGGTGCTGGTCCCCGGCGTCGCCGCCCTCCTGCTCGTCCTCGCCGCCCGGGGCACCCTGCGGCTGCGGGCCGTCATCGCCGTGGCGCTGGCCGGTCTCGGGGCGGTGTCGTTCGCCTACCAGTCCACTGGCCACGCCCTCGGCGTGGTGTTGCTGACCCTGGCCGTCGCGGTGGTGGCCGTGGCCCTCACCGGCCCGCTCGTCGCCGCGCCCCTCTGCACGCTGGCCGGCCTGATCGGCGGGGAATTCCTCCCCCGGCTGCTGACCGGGAACGGCTCGGGACTGCCGAACCGACCGGTCGCCGAGCTGCACCAGGCGCTCTTCGCCGACCCCGCCGCGCCGCTGTGGTTGCGGGTGGTGCTGAGCGTCGTCGCCGTCATCCCCTTCGCCCTCGGCGTCAGGCTCATCTTGAAACCGTGAGACGCCACTTCGACTTCCCGTTGCTCTCCGACGCCGACGGTGCCGTCGCCCGTGCCTTCGGGGTGGCGCGCACGGTGCTGGGGCGCACGGTGGGGGCGCTCGGCACCAGGCGGGCCACGTTCGTCATCGGCACCGACGGCACGATCCTCGACGTGATCACATCGGAGATCCGCTTCGCCAAACACGGCGACCGCGCCTTGGAGACGCTGCGCCTGCACGCCCGTTCCTGACGCGGGAGCAGCGGCGGCCCGGCAGCGCCGGTGGGGGACCGGGCAGGCACGCCGGTGGGGCCGAGGACCTCAGCCTGGGCCTGCCGTCCTCATGGGCCGTCGATGCCCGGTAGCGCCGAGCGGCAAACGCAGGGCCGCCTTCGCGATTGGGCTGACTTGGTTCTGATGTACGACATCAGGTCAGCCCAATCGTGTGCCCCCCTCGTCCAACACCGCCGTCGAGGCCCGCCTGGGCCTTCGGTCACGGGATCAGGCGTCACGGGATCAGGACGATCTTGCCCCGGGTGTGGCGCTTCTCGAGCTCGGTGTAGGCCTGCTGAACCTCGTCGAGGGGATAGGTGGCGGCGATCGGGATCTCGATCTGACCGGACGCCACTAGCCCCGTCATCTCGGCCAGGACGTCGGTCGTCGACGCGTCCGTGCTCCCTTCGGCCTTGACGCCGTACTCCTGGGCGGCATCGAACGCGATGATCGTCTCGATCCGGTCGCGGGTCACACCGAGATCGACCGCGAGCCGGACGTATTCCGGGCCGAAGAGGTCGATGAAGGCGTCGACGCCGTCCGGTGCGGCGGCCCGTATCCTGTCGGCCAGACCGTCGCCGTAGCTCACCGGTGTCACGTCCAGGGATCTCAACCAGGCGTGGTTGGCCTCGGAGGCGATACCGACCACCCTTGCCCCCCTGAGGCGGAGCAGCTGGACCACGACGGACCCGACGCCGCCGGCGGCGGCCGAGACGACGACCGTATCGCCCGCCCCGGCCGCCACGGCGCGGACTGCGGCGTAGGCCGTCACGGCGACGACGTACATGGCGCCGGCCACCGGCCAGGACAGCTCGGCCGGCTTGCGGATGAGCTGGCCGGTGGGCACCGCCACGCACTCCGCCTGGCTGGACCGCTCCCAGGACCAGCCGAGCACCTCGTCACCGACCGAGAAGTCCGTGACACCATCACCGATTTCGCTGACGACCCCCGCGACGTCGCTGCCCTCACCCGACGGGAACGTAGACGGGAACACGGCATCGAGGGCGCCCCCGCGAATCGCGGCCTCTCCGGGGTTGGTCCCGGCCGCCTTCACCTCGACGACAACTCGGCCGGCCCCTGCGGACGGCGCGTCGACGTCCGCGACGTACAACACATCCGTACCTCCGTAGCGGTCGAACCGCACTGCTCTGGCCATTTCAAATACTCCGTTCCGTTGCTGGTGTCGCGGGCGGCGGCGGGATGACCTACTATGCGCAAGGCCACGCAGACCGTGCGCTGTCGGCAAGGATCAGACATGATCTTGGAGCAGTTCTATCTCGGGTGCTTGTCACAGGCCTCGTATCTGATCGCCGACGAGGAGTCCCACCGGGCGGTCGTGGTCGATCCCCGGCGTGACATCGCCGAGTACCTGGAGGCCGCCGGGGCGCTCGGCGTGCGCGTCGAGTTGATCGTCCTTACCCACGTCCACGCCGATTTCATCCCCGGTCACAGCGAGCTGGCGGCGGCAACCGGCGCGCCCATCGCGATGGGGGAGGGGGCGCCCGTCGATTTCCCGATCCGCCGGCTGGGTGACGGCGAGCGGATCGCGTTGGGGGACCCGCGTGCCGGGGTGGCCGTCGAGGTGCTCTTCACGCCCGGCCACACACCCGAATCCATCACCCTGGCGGTCTACGAGCACGCCGAGTCGACGGCGCCCGCCGCCATCCTGACCGGCGACACCTTGTTCCTGGGCGACGTCGGCCGGCCCGACCTGCTCGGCTCGGCGGGCCGGAGCGCGCCCGAGATGGCCGGCGACCTCTACCGCTCACTCCACGAGAGGATCCTCCCTCTCCCCGATTCGGTCCTAGTCTACCCCGGTCACGGGGCGGGGAGCGCCTGCGGCAAGGCGCTGTCGTCGGAGACCGTCTCCACCCTCGGTGACCAGCGCCGCAGCAACTACGCGCTGGCCCCGATGAGCGTCGAGGAATTCGTCGCCTCGGTCACCGACGGCCTCACCGAGCCGCCCGCCTACTTCAGCGAGGACGTGGACCTCAACCGCCACGGCCACGATCTGTTCGACCCCGACCGCAAGACGGCCGCCGTGAGCGCCGCAGACGCCGTCGGCCACGCCGGCAGCGGCGGGCTCCTCCTCGACGTCCGCGACGACCAGTCATTCGCCGCCGGCCACCTGCGCGGTGCGGTCAACGTCGGACTGTCGGGCCGCTTCGCCGAGTTCGCCGCCGCCGTCCACACCCCGGACCAGACGGTAGTGCTCTTCGGGTCGCCGGACCAGGTCAGCGAGGCACGCCTCCGCCTGGCCCGGGTCGGCGTCGAGTCCGTGGTCGGCGTTGTCATCGACCACGACGCGCTGAGGAGCGCACCCGGTCTCGTCGCCACGAGCAGCCGCCTGGACGCCTCCCAGGCCGCCCAACGAATCCGTGACGTCGACGGCCTTCAGGTCGTCGACGTACGTGGCCCGGGAGAGTTCTCCGGGGGCGCCCTCCCCGGCGCCGTCAACCTCCCGCTCCCCCGGCTGCAAGACACCCTCTCGTCGCTCGACCGCCGGCGTCCCGTGCTGGTGCACTGCGCCAGTGGCTATCGCTCCATCGCCGCGGCCAGCATGCTCGAGGCGCTCGACTTCACCGACGTGTCGGATCTGCTGGGCGGCTGGAACGCGTGGCCCGCCGACGAGGGGGTGGTCGCCGGCTGACGGCGGGTGGCTCACAGGCCCTCGAGGATGCGGACGCGGTCGGCCATGGCCCGCCGGGCAACGGCCGAGCCCGGAGCCAGGATCTCGAAGGCGTGCGGCACGGCGGGGCGCAGATGCAACTCGACGCCCACGCCGGCCCGGCCCAGGCGTTCCGCGTAGTCGAGATCCTCCGTGCGGAAGATGTCGAGCTGGCCGACTTCGATGTACGCCGGCGGCAGAGCGGTCAGGTCCTGCTCGCGGGCGGGCGCGGCGTAGCTGGGGACCGCGTCCCCGCCGGCGGCGTCTCCGAGCAGGCATCCCCAGCCGGTAATGTTGTCGTCGGTGGACCACATGGCCAGCGGCTCGATCTCGGGGTCGGGCACGGTCGTGCGGTCATCGAGCATGGGGTACACCAGGATCTGTGACCGCAGTGCCGGGCCGCCCCGGTCGCGGGCCATCAGGGCGACGGCTGCCGCCATGCCTCCGCCGGCACTGTCGCCCATGATCGCGATCCGCTCGGGATCTACCCCGAGGTCCGAAGCGTGGTCGGCGGCCCACCGCAGCGCGGCGTAGCAGTCTTCGACCGATGTCGGGTACGGATGCTCGGGCGCGAAGCGAAAGTCGACCGAGAGGAGGGGACCCCCGACTCCCCGGCGTAGCGGCGACAGATCGGGTCGTGGGTGTCGACGCTACACAGGAACATGCCGCCACCGTGGAGGTAGACGGCCAGCGATCCGGGAGATGACCCCGCCTTGCGGTACAGCCGCAGCGGGACTGCGGCGCCGTCCTCGGCGGTCGCCTCGAGATCGATGACCTCGACATCGGCTGGTGTCGTCCACGAGCCCGTGAGACCCGAGATCATCCCGTCGACCGCAGCCCGGCGCGTCTGCCAGTCGCCCGGTGGCGGAGGGGTGATCCCCGCGGCGGCCTCGGCAAGCGGCGCCATCGCCGCCGCCACCTCAGGATCCATCTGCAGCGCCATCAGCGCCTCCCCTCTCGACATCCGTTTCGCCTTCCGAACCAATATCGCAGCTTGGTCGCCGAGACACCAGGCCGTGGGCTGGCGTCCCGTTGGGGAAAAGTTAAACCCGATCGGTCCGAGAACTCCGGTTGTCGACCATTCCGCGACCTCGTCCCGCGTATCGTCGTGACGTGCTTGCGCTGCTCGATCCCACCTCGTTCGTCACCTCCTCTGGCTACCTCGCCATCTTCGTCCTGTCCATCCTGCAGTCCTGCTGCGTTCCCACCTCGTCGGAGCTGACCCTCGGGATCGCCGGGGTCCTCGCCGCCAAGGGCCAGCTGAGCCTGCCGGGGGTGATCGTGGCCGGGGTTGCCGGGGAGGTGGTCGGCGCCTACATCGCGTGGGTGATCGGCCGGACCGGCGGGCGCGCCTTTGTCGACCGCTTCGGCAAGTACGTGCTCATGACCCACCGGGACCTCGACCGCGCGGAGGCGTGGTACGCCCGTCACGGCCGCTCGGGCGTGTTCGGCAGCCGGCTGTTGCCCGTGATCCGCAACTTCGTCGCCGTACCCGCCGGAGTGGCCGAGGTCCCGCTAGCCCGCTTCGGGGTGCTCACCGCCCTCGGCTCGCTCATCTGGGACGGTGCCTGGGCTGCCATCGGCTACGGCGTGGGCGGTCGCTACAAGGCCATCACGCACGGCTTCAGCTACGCCGGCTACCTGCTCGGCGCCGCGGTCGTGGTGGCGGTGGCCTTCGTGATCTTCCACCGTTACCGGTCCTACAAGGCGGCGACCGCCCCGGGATCGGTCCCTGGACACGGCGGTCCCCCGCGCCGCGCGTCGCGCTACGACGAGAGCGCCCCCGTGCGGCGCAGTACCCCCGTGCCGCCCAGCGAGCAGGCGGTGCGACCGGAAGGCGCCCCCGAACCGCTGGTGGAGTGACCCAGCGGACGCTCAGTCGTCGTCGGCGGCCTTGAGGGCGGCGCCGACGCGCCGATCGACGCTCCAGCGGTGCGGGTCCAGATGGTGCTCCTCCGCCCACGCCGCGGTGCGCGGGTCGGAGCCCGCCTCTCGAAGCAGCTCGCCGCCGATCCGGTCGTGGGTCAGGTAGGCGCGGGCTCGGTCCCGGGCGGCCGACGACCGTCCCGATCGCGCCGGCCCGACTAGGCGGTCTCGTCCGACGGTGATGGCAGCAACCGTGACCGCAACCCGGGCGAAGGTGCCGAGCCCCGACTCGACCTTGCCGACGTCGTGGAGGAGCGCCCCGGCGAGCACCTCCCGATCGGGGGGCGCACCCCCGAGCAGCATTTGCGTCCGGCGGGCGACGCCGACCGCGTGCCGGCGGTCGGGCCCGGACATCCGCAGCCACAGCACCCGCTCGCCCGGGAGCAGATGGTCGAGGGCCCACTGACCGTCGGCCGACGGAGGTCCCACCGGCGACAGCGCGCCGAAGAACCGTCCCGCCAGGTGCCCCAGCGACCCGAACCCCCCGGCGGCTCCCATGGCACCCCTAAGGTACTCGACGCCACCCCACCGATTCCGAGCGGGAACGATCATGCCCAATGCGCTACGGACACTTGACGGCGGACTAGCGCAACGTAGAATGTTGGGAGACGATCAGGAGGACGGCCCCTCATGACCAGTGTGACCGAGTCAAGCCCACCCCCCCGGGTTGACCAGGAGAGCCCTTCGGAGACTCGGGTCCAGGTTGACTTCGAGACCCACCCGTCCCGTTACCGCCACTGGCGTCTCGCGTTCGACGGTCCGGTCGCCACGCTGGTCATGGATGTCGACGAAGGCGGCGGCCTGGTGCCGGGCTACGAGTTGAAGCTGAACTCGTACGACCTCGGCGTGGACATCGAGCTGTACGACGCGGTGCAGCGGCTGCGCTTCGAGCATCCCGAGGTGCGCACCGTGGTCGTGACCAGCGGCAAGGAGAAGACCTTCTGCGCAGGTGCGAACATCCGCATGCTGGCCGAGTCGCCGCATTCGTGGAAGGTGAACTTCTGCAAGTTCACCAACGAGACCCGCAACGGCATGGAGGACGCCACCACCAGCTCCGGCCAGACCTACCTGGCTGCGCTCAACGGCACCGCCTCCGGTGGCGGCTACGAGCTGGCCCTGGCGTGCGACCACATCATGCTGGTCGATGACCGCTCGGCGGCGGTGTCGATGCCCGAGCTCCCGCTGCTCGGTGTGCTGCCGGGCACGGGAGGCCTGACGCGCGTGGTCGACAAGCGCCACGTCCGGCGCGACCTCGCCGACTACTTCTCGACGAAGTCGGACGGCATCGGCGGCCAGAAGGCCGTGCAGTGGCGCCTGGTCGACGAGGCCGTGCCGCGCTCGAAATGGGACGAGACCATCGCGACGCGCGCGGCCGAGCTCGCGACCCGCTCGACCCGGGCGGCGGACGCCGAGGGGGCGGAGCTGACGCCGCTCACCAAGTCCCGCACCGACCACGAGATCTCCTACCGGTACGTGACCGCCACGCTGGATCGTGACACCGGCTGCGTGGAGATCACCGTGCGGGGACCGGACACCGACCCGCCGGCCGACGTCGCCGGGATCCACGCGCAGGGCGCGGACTTCTGGACCCTTGCCGTCACTCGCGAGCTCGACGATCTGATCCTCGACCTGCGGACCAACGAGACCGACCTCGGCACCTGGGTGCTTCGCACCGAGGGCGACGGCGAGCGGGTGCTCGCCTACGACCAGGTGCTGGTCGAGGGCGCCGGCGACTGGCTGGCCAACGAGATCGTCCACTACCTCAAGCGAACCCTCAAGCGCCTCGATGTCACCAGCCGCAGCCTGATCGCGCTGGTCGAGCCGGGGAGCTGCTTCTGCGGGTCGCTGCTCGAGCTCGCGCTCGCCGCGGACCGCTCCTTCCAGCTGTTCGGCGTCTTCGAGGACCTCGACCAGGGACTCCCGCCCGCTGCCGTCGTCGTCGGAGCGATCAACCTCGGCCCACTGCCGATGGGCAACGGCCTTACCCGCCTCCAGACCCGCTACCTCGGTGACGACGAGGGCCGGGCTGCCGTCGAGGCCCGGGTTGGGGACCCGCTGCAGGCGGAGGACGCCGCCGCGCTGGGCCTGGTCACCTTCGCCCCGGACGACATCGACTGGGAGGAGGAGGTCCGGATCGCGATCGAGGAACGGTCGAGCTTCAGTCCCGACGCCCTCACCGGGCTGGAGGCCAACTACCGCTTCGCCGGCCCGGAGACGATCGAGACCAAGATCTTCGGCCGGCTCACCGCCTGGCAGAACTGGATCTTCTACCGCCCCAACGCCTCGGGACCCAACGGGGCGCTCCGCAAGTTCGGCACCGGGCAGCGTGCCGATTTCGACAGGAAGCGAGTCTGAGCCATGACCACGACCGCCGACTACCGCGACAAGATCCCGAACAACGTCGACCTCCACGAAGACCGGCGACTGCAGCGCGCGCTGGAGTCGTGGCAACCCAACTTCATGTCGTGGTGGGAGTCGATGGGACCGGCGCTCCCGACCGAGGACGTGTACCTGCGCACGGCGGTCAACGTGGGCCGGGAGGGCTGGGCGCACTTCGGGCACGTGGCGATGAGGGACTACCGGTGGGGCATCTTCCTCGCCGAACGGGACCAGGACCGCCGCATCGCGTTCGGTCAGCACAAGGGCGACCCGGCGTGGCAGAAGGTGCCCGGCGAGTACCGCGCCGAGCTGCTGCGGCTCCTCGTCATCCAGGGCGACACCGAACCGGCCTCGGTCGAGCAGCAGCGCAACCTCGGCGCCACCGCCCCGAGCCTCTACGACATGCGCAACCTGTTCCAGGTCAACGTCGAGGAGGGCCGTCACCTGTGGGCGATGGTGTACCTGCTGCAGGCCTACTTCGGCCGGGAAGGACGCGAGGAGGCCGAGCAGTTGCTGCACCGCAACTCGGGCAGCGAGGAGTCCCCCCGGATCCTGGGCGCGTTCAACGAGGAGACCCCGGACTGGTTGTCGTTCTTCATGTTCACCTACTTCACCGACCGCGACGGCAAGTACCAGCTCGGCACGCTCAAGGAATCGGCGTTCGACCCGCTGTCGCGCACGTGCGAGTTCATGCTCAAGGAAGAGTCGCACCACATGTTCGTCGGCACCAGCGGCATCGACCGGGTCGTCGAGCGCACCGCCCGGCTGATGAGGGAGCACGACACCGACGACATCGGCCCCCACGGTGGCATCCCGCTCGACGTCATCCAGAAGTACCTCAACTTCCACTACTCGGTGTCGCTCGACCTGTTCGGCTCGGAGACCTCGACCAACGTGGCCAACTACTACACGGCCGGACTGAAGGGCCGCTGGTCGGAGGAGCGCCGGGGCGACGACCATCGGCTCACCGACTCGTCGATCATGGTCGACGCCGTCGTGGACGGCGAGATCGGCCAGACCGAGGTCGCCGCCCTGCTGGGCCTCAACACCGACCTGCGCCGGGAGTACATCAGCGACTGCCAGAACGGCGTCGACCGGTGGAACAAGATCCTCGACGACGCCGGAGCGGGGCACCAGCTACGCCTGCCCGACGTCGCCTTCAACCGCAAGGTCGGCGCGTACTCTGGCGTCGCCGTGAGCCCGGGTGGCGAGCGGCTGGCCGATGAGGAGTGGGAGCGGCGCCAGGACGAGTGGCTGCCCACGGACGCGGACAAGACCCACGTCCGGTCCCTGATGCAGCCGGTGCACGAACGTGGAAAGATCGCGGCTTGGATCGCCCCGCCGCGACAGGGCATCAACCGCCAGCCGTTCGACTTCGACTACGTCCATCTGGCCTGAGCACCCCCGCCCGTCATGACGCTCATCGAACGCGACCTGCTCGTCATCGGCGCTGGTCCTGTCGGTCTGTATGCGGCGTACTACGCGGGGTTCCGCGGACTGTCGACGGCGGTCATCGATTCGCTCCCCGAGCCCGGTGGGCAGGTCGCGGCCATGTACCCGGAGAAGCCGATCTACGACGTCGGCGGGTTCGCGGCGGTCAAGGGCCGCGATCTCGTCGCCGGGCTGCTGGAGCAGGCGGCCCCGTTCGACCCGATGTACCTGCTCGGCCAGCGGGCGCAGACCCTGGTGCGTGACGAGGACGGCGTCATCGAGGTGCTCACCGACTCGGGCGTCGAGGTCCGCAGTCGGGCGGTCCTCATCAGCGGGGGGATCGGCACGTTCACCCCGCGCCCGCTGCCGGCCGGATCGGAGTGGGTCGGCCGGGGGGTGTCGTTCTTCGTCCCCTCGCTCGGCGAGCACGCCGACCGGCAGGTCGTCGTCGTCGGCGGGGGTGACAGCGCATGCGACTGGGCGCTCGGCCTGGAGCCGATCGCCCGGTCGGTGACACTGGTGCACCGCCGTCCGGCGTTCCGGGCCCACGCCCACTCCGTCGACCGGCTGATGGCATCGTCGGTCGAGGTCATCACCAACGCGCAGGTCTCCGCCGTGCACGGCGGTGAGACCGTCGAGGCGCTGGAGATCACCGGCAAGGACGGTGCGGTGCTGACCCGCCCGGCGCAGGCCGTCATCGCCGCCCTCGGCTTCACCGCCAACCTGGGGCCGATCCGTGAGTGGGGCCTGCAGATCGTCGGCAACCGGTACATCCCCGTCGACACCACCATGGCGACCAACCTGCGTGGGGTCTTCGCCGCCGGTGACATCACCGACTACCGAGGGAAGGTCCGGCTCATATCCGTTGGCTTCGGTGAGGCGGCGACGGCCGTGAACAACGCCGCCGTGCTGATCAACCCGGACGAGCAGCTCTTCCCGGGCCACTCGTCCGACTCCCCCCCCGTCCCGGTCTGAGCTGGAGAACCCATGCCCTACGTCATCGCCGAGGCCTGCATCGACACCACCGACCAGTCGTGCGTCGAGGAGTGCCCGGTCGACTGCATCTACCAAGGAAGCCGCAAGCTCTACATCAACCCCGACGAGTGCATCGACTGCGGCGCTTGCGAACCGGTCTGCCCGGTCGAGGCGATCAGCCAGGACCGCCGCGTGCCCGACGACCAGCACGGCTTCGTTGCCGACAACGCCCGTTTCTTCACCGAGACACTGTCCGGGCGCGAGGCGCCGCTGGGCAATCCGGGCGGTGCCAGCGGCGTCGGGCCGGTGGGTGCCGACACCGAGCTCGTCGCCACCTACGTGGTCGACTGAGGGGAGCGCCGATGGCAGACGAACACGGCGTGGCCGCCCGGGAGCTGAGCGACGATGATCTCGAACGCCAGGGCGTGCAGGCCCACGCCACCCGGCACTGGGTGTTCCTGCACGGCACGGCCGACCAGTTCCGCACCCACACGCAGCGGATGCTCGAACTCGAACAGGAGTACCTGCGCCGGCACCCCCAGCGCACGTGGCAGGGCAGCGGTGGTGCCGACGGCAGCACCGCTGGGGCGGCGGCGCGCGATGCGCGCATCCGCGATATCGCGCGCATCCGCGATCTCGTCCACACCCTCACGACCGAGGTTCTCGCCCTGCTCGACGAGAACGCCGCGGTGAGCGCTCCCAGCGGCGGAGCAGCGCAGGACCCGGCCATCGCCAAGGCCAAGGTCCTGACCGCCTTCGCAGCGTCACCCGGCGGGAGCCTGCACAAGCTCGAGGCGCACCAGATGGCGCGCACCGTCGCCCCGAATGCGCGTCTCGTAGCGGAGCTCTACAAGCAGGACCCGCCCCTCCTGCGCGCCGACGGCGACAACCGCGTCATCACCGAGGCCGGCCGATCCTGGCTGGGCGAGCACCAGCCCACATGAGCGAACCTGCGCCTCCCGAATGTGAAGGAGTGACGGTGGCCTGGACCTGGCAGAAGGAGGACGCGCCGCGCTGGGACGCCGACCGGCAGCGACTGTTCGGTGACGCTGAGCTGGCCTCGGTCGGCTTGGCCCGGCCCGCCGCCGGAGCAGCCGTCGCCGACGAGTGGTGGCGGGTGACCGACGACGCCGGCGCGCTCGTCGGCTACGGGTGGCTGGACTCGGAATGGGGCGACGCGCGGATCTCGTTCGTCGTCGCGGCCGACAGGCGGGGAAGCGGTGCGGGCGACTTCATCGTCGACCACCTGGAGGCCGAGTCCCGCCGGCGGGGGCTCAACTACATCTACAACGTCGTCCCCGAGAGCCACCCCGACGGGGCGTGGATGACCCACTGGCTGTCGATGCGCGGGTTCCATCGCTCCGGGCGCGGCGACCTGCGCCGCCAGGTGCGTTCCGCCCCCGCGACGGGGACAGCCGCGGCGGGAGGCCCTTTCCCCAACCCCTCGACGCAGGGCGAGCGATGACCAAGGCCTTCAACGCCGCTGCGTACCTGGTGGACCGGCAGGTCGACGCCGGCCACGGACCGCGGACGGCGGTGCGCTCCCCGGGCGCCACGTTGACCTACGACGAGCTGGCCGGCCAGGTCAGGCGGGTGGCGGCGGGGATGCGGTCGGTCGGGGTGCGCCCCGAGGAACGGGTCATGCTGTACATGCTCGACGACCAGGAGATGTTCGTGACCATCCTGGCCGCCATGCGCCTGGGGGCGGTCGCCGTCCCGGTGTCCACCATGCTGACCTCCAAGGAGCTGGGCATGGTTCTGGCCGACTCCCGGGCCCGGCTCCTCGTCGGCTCGGGGGAGCTGGCGGAACTGATCGAACCCGCCCTGGCCGGCGCTGTCGACCTGGCCGACCTGGTGCTCACGGGCGACCCCGTCCGCCCGGCGCCCGCCACGGTGCCGACCACGCCCTGGCGGGAGCTGCTCGACGTGGGCGAGGACCCCGGCACCTACACCACCTGGGGGGACTCCCCGGCGCTGTGGCTCTACAGCTCGGGCACCACCGGCCAGCCCAAGGCGGTCATGCACCGCCACGACGACATCCGTTTCGTGTGCGAGACCTACGGCCAGCAGGTGCTGGGCGTCACCCCCGACGACGTGTGCTTCTCGGTGGCCAAGCTCTTCTTCGCCTACGGGATCGGCAATTCGATGTTCTTCCCCCTGTCGGTGGGGGCCTCGACGGTGCTCGACCCCGCCCGCCCCGCCCCCACCCCGGTGGCCGAGCGCCTGGCCGCCGAGCGACCCACCCTCTTTTTCGGCGTACCCACCTTCTACGCCAACCTGGTGGCGAGCGATGTCGACCCGGAGGTGTTCTCCTCCGTGCGCCAGGGAGTGTCCGCCGGGGAGCCGCTGCCGGCGTCGGTCTACCAGCGGGTCCTGGAACGCTTCGGCGTGGAGGTTCTCGACGGCATCGGCTCCACCGAGGCGCTGCACATCTTCCTGTCCAACCGTCCCGGTAAGGTGCACGCCGGGTCCTCGGGGACCCCGGTCCCCGGCTACGAGGTGGAGCTGCGCGACGAGGACGGCCGCCCGGTGCCCGACGGCGAGCCGGGGTCGCTGCTCCTGCGGGGCGCGTCCATCGCCACCGGGTACTGGTGCCGCACGGAGCCGACGCGCCGGGCATTCCAGGGCGAGTGGCTGCGCACCGGCGACACCTACGTGCGCAACGACGACGGCACCTACAGCTGCCTCGGACGCTCCGACGACATGTTGAAGGCCGGGGGCATCTGGGTCAGCCCGGCCGAGGTGGAGGAGTGCATCCTCCAACACCCCGACGTGGCCGAGGTGGTGGTGGTGGGCGTCCCCGACGCCGACGGCCTGGACAAGCCCGTGGCGTGCGTGGTGCCCGTGCCGGGCAGGCACGTCGACGAGGCAGCAGTGATCGCCCACTGCCGGGAGTCGCTGTCCGCCTTCAAGCGACCCCGCCAGGTCATCGAGATCTCCGAGCTGCCCAAGACGGCGACCGGCAAGGTGCAGCGTTTCGCCCTCCGGGCGCTGGCCCTGGACCGCCTGGCCCCCAGTCCCTCGGAGCAGTGAGCTGCGGGACTTGACCGGGGTGAGGGCCACCGCCATGCGGCGGGCGCCGGTCAACGGCGTCGAGCTCGAGTACGAGGTGCGCGGCACCGGCGAGCCGGTCCTCCTCGTCCACGGCAGCCACATTGGCGGCAGCTTCGTGCCGCTCATGGCCCAGCGCGTCCTGACCGACCGCTACACGCTGATCCGATACCACCGCCGGGGATTCCTGGGCAGCTCGCCGGCCATCCCGCCGGTCAGCATCGCCCAGCAGGCCGACGACTGCCGGGCGCTGCTGGAGCATCTCGAGGTGGGTCCTGCACACGTGGTCGGGCATTCCTACGGGGGGCCGATCGCCCTGCAGCTGGCGGCCGGCCGGCCGGCGGCGGTCGCGTCCCTGGCCCTGCTCGAGGCGGCGCTGCTCGACGTGGCGGGGGGCGACGACGTCCGGCGACTGGTGGCCCGGGCGGCCCGGCTGTACGGGAAGGGGGAGTGGGAGGCGGCCGAGGACCTGTTCCTCGGGTCGCCCAAGGAGCGGGCCGACATCGAGCGGACCGTGCCCGGCGGCCTCGACCAGGCGCTGCGCGACGTCGACACCTACTTCGCCGTGGAGGCCCCCGCCCACGACGAGTGGGAGTTCGGCGAGGCCGAGGCGGCCCGGGTCCGCTGCCCGACGCTGTTCGTGATGGGGGCAGAGAGCTCGCAGCTGTACCGCAACGCGTGCGCGCAGGTCAGGGAGTGGATGCCCCAGACAGAGGAGGCGGAGGTGGCGGACGCGTCGCACCTGCTGCAGATACAGCAGCCCGCGGTCGTGGCGCGACGCCTGGCCGACTTCTTGGACGCGCATCCCTCCGGCGAGCCCTCCGCCGGCGGCCGGGGGCGCCGCCCCGCCGCTCCCCGCCCCGCTTGGAGCCCCGAGCGCTACAACGCCACCGCGGACCTGCTCGACGGCCGACTGGAGGCGGGCCGGGCCGGCAAGGTCGCCATCCGCGGCCCCGACGACGACTGGACCTACGGGGACCTGGCCGCCGGCGCCAGCCGAGCCGGCGCCGCGCTGCGCAGCCTCGGCGTCCAGATCGAGAACCGGGTGCTGCTGGCCATGGTCGACTCCCCGCAGATGGCCGCGGCATTCTTCGGTGCCATCAAGCTCGGGGCGGTCCCCGTGCCGGTCAACACCAACCTGACCGCTGACGAGTACGTATTCCTCCTGGTGGACAGCCGGGCCCGGGTCGCCGTGGTCAGCGCGTCGGTCGCCGAGGTGGTGCGCCAGGCGCGGGGGCGGGCACCGCACCTCGAGCACGTGGTCGTCGTGGGCGAGCCCGGCCCCGGCCCCGGCGAGCCCGGCCCCGGCGAGCACGGCTGGGAGGACATCACCCGCAGCGCCCCGGACGAGTTGACGGCGGCCGACACGACCGCCGACGACGTGGGGTTCTGGCTCTACACCTCGGGGACGGGCGGCCGGCCCAAGGGGGTGATCCACACCCAACGGGCCATGCGCTCGTGCGTCGACACCTACGCCCGCACCGTGCTGGACCTGTCCGAGGACGACACGACCTTTTCGATCTCGAAGCTCTATTTCGCCTACGGCCTGGGGGGCGGGCTGTACTTCCCCCTGGCCGCGGGGGCCACCACGGTGCTCAGCCCCGAGCCTCCGCAGCCCCGGATGATCCTCGACACCCTCCGTCAGTACCGGCCCACCGTCCTGTTCGGCGTGCCCACCAGCTACTCGAGCATCTTGAACGCCGGCCGCTCCCGGTGGAAGGGCGACGAGTTCGACTCGCTGCGGGCGTGCGTCTCGGCCGGGGAGCCGTTGGCGGCCTCCCTGCTGCGTCGGTGGCGAGAGGAGACCGGCCTGGACATCGTGGAGGGCGCGGGATCGACCGAGTCCTGCCACATCGTCGTGTCCAACCGCATCGGCGAGGTCCGGCCCGGCCGCACCGGGGCGGTGGTCGAGGGCTACCGGGTTCGCCTGGTGGGCGAGGACGGCCGGGACGTGCCGGAGGGACAGCCCGGGCGCCTGCTGGTGGCGGGGGAGTCGGTGTTCATGGGCTACTGGCGCCAGCGGGCGCAGACGGCCGCCACCCTCGGCGGGGAGTGGCTGGACACCGGTGACGTCTATGTCGGCGACGACGAGGGGTGGCTGGCGTTCCAGGGCCGACTCGACGACATGGTCAAGGTCTCGGGCATGTGGGTCAGCCCGGTGGAGGTCGAGGAGACCTTGGGAGAGAGCGAGCTGGTGGCCGACTGCGCCGTCGTGGGCGTGCACGACGCCATCAACCTCGTCCGGCTGGTGGCCTTCGTGGTGCCAACCGGCGACCAGGCGCCCGACGAGGTGGAGAGGGAGCTGCGCCAGGTCGTGCGCCGCCGGCTGGGAAGCAACAAGACGCCTAGGGCGTTCCGTCTGGTGGACCACCTCCCACGGGCGTCGACGGGGAAGCTGCAGCGATCGGCGTTGCGGGAGCAGGCCCGGGCCGTCATCAACCAGGTGGCGCCGGACAACGCGGACCAACCCTCCTGAATGCTCGGCGCCATCAGGGCCTTCGAGCCATAGATGGCTACCGCAATGGCTACCGCCAGCGGCGAGGCACCCGAGGGTGACCTCATGGTTCATGGCTGGTGTGACCCCGGTCATGGCCTTAGGGTGTAGACGTTGTAGACGTTTTCGGCTAGCATCGTCGTCATGGCCACGACCACCGCCGACGAGGCCCTCGATTGCCTCCGAATCAAAGCAAGAGAGAACCCGGACCTGGCCGAGGCGCTCGAGTTTCTTGCCGAGGGGAATGAGGACGAGGACCCTTTCGCCAAGGTGGACGAGGGTGTCATGGTTGGCGTGCGGACGATCAACCGCCGTCGCCAGGTCCATCTCCGGTCGGACCTGACGCGACGAGCGCTCACCACCTCCCAGGTGGTCGCGCTGATCGACTCGATCTCGGATCGCAAGGCCGTCGACCGCCGGCGCCGACGAGGCCGGCTGCTCGGGTTGAAGGAGGCCAGGACCGTCCTCCACCCGATCTGGCAGTTCGATCCAGACCGGAGGGAGGCAAGGGACGATCTCGATCGGGTGCTCGCTGCACTCGGCGAGATCACCGCAGACCCCTGGACGGCCGACGCCACGATGACGACACCTCGATCTGACCTGGACGGCCGGAGCCTCGCCGACCTCTTCGCTGGTGGGGACACCGACCAGGCCCTGCGGCTCATCCGCATGGCCGGAGACCAGTCCTGAGGCAGTTCCCAGCATCACGCCCCGTCGGCCTGCGTACCGAGAGGGTCGCCGGATCGTGGTGGCGGATCGACGGCCAGGGTCCCGACCTCTGGACCTGGGAGCCGTTCGCAACACCCAGGCACCGCTTCGACCCGGCCACGGGACGATTCCGGGTGCGCTACGCCGCCAACCGCCCGGTGGCGGCTTGCTGCGAACGCTTCCCTGGCCGCCACCTGAGTCCCGCAGACGGCGCTCTGTACCTCGTCGAGCTCACCGTTGAGGGGACGGCCTTACATCTCACCCATCAGGGGATCCTGGACGCTCTGGGCCTCGACGACCGCATCAACACCGGACGAGTGGACCTGCCGGGCCCGGACGGCGATCCGCTGCTCGACGTCTGTCAAGGTCTGGCCGATGCCGTCCACGACTGGTGGGATGGCACGCCGCCAGCCCTCGTGTACCGGACCCGCACCGTCCCGAGCGCCCGATCCATTGCGTTCAGTGGAATCACGGGTACTGAGATCGTGCAAGCACGGACCCTGCGGGAGGCACGGCATCTGATCGCCATCCTCGTCGCCCGTCATGGCTTCGTAGTGCCACCTGCCTGGCTCCGACCCTGATTCCCAGACGATCAGTTGTTACCTGTTCACAGTTGCCACTACTCGGTGCGGGCCTTCAGGACTCCGCTTGGCGCACGGCGGACTCGGACAGCGCCGTCAGGTCCCAACGAGGCCGGGCGCGTTGCTACCGTTCGGCCGCCACCTCCCCACGAAGCGCCTCCAACCTGACAGCGGCCTCCGCCAGACGGGTCTCGACCCGGCCGACGAGCTCGGCGGGTGTGGCCCTCTCCGACCCGGCACGGCGGAGAGGAAAGTGGTCGTCGTGATGTCCGGAGTGCTCATGACCCTCCTCCGTGGCCATCGGGGCCGGCAGGGCACCCTGTCGGCGTCCCGGTCGATGAACTCCCCAAACCACCAGGAGGGATCGGCGAAACGCGTAGTCGCAGGTAGACCGTCCCGTCTCAGCGGCATGGCGCTCACGCTACCCCAAGATCGTCGCACTCTTACCCCATTGCTCGACCCTGCTGCACGATCTGAGCATGACCAGGGTCAAAGAGGTTCGCTCTACGCTGAGGCGGTGGCGACCTGGATGATGTCCGACGACGAAGCAGAGGCGGTGGTCGAGTGCCTTGCCAGTGGTGGCTCGCCCCAAGTCCGCAGAGCCGTGAAGGCGGAGAAGGGGTGACTACCGGACGCCAGCGCCGTCGTGGTCCTGCAAGCGCTCGCGGCCGCTTGCGGACTGTTGGAGGTGCAGCACGCGGTCCCTGCGAACCCCCGTCCTGCCCGGTAGCGATCCTCGACACGCTCGCCAGGCATTAGCAGCCGTACATTCAAGCGGCCGTTGTTGGCAACCCGTCTTGCCCGGTAGCGGTCTTGCTCTCGCTGATCAAAGGAACGTGGCCGTCGTCCGCGAGGCGGTCCTGAACAATCCGAACTGCCCCCAGCATCTCAGGGCGATGTTCGGCGCATAGTTCCCTGGTGGCTTGTCCCCGGCATAGCGGGAAGCGCCTGACTGCCGCCGACCGCGATCAGGTTCTCGGCTACGGCCGAGCCGTCAAGGTGCCCTTCGTCGTGGTGACAAACGGTGCCGACATCCAGGTGTTCAACACGGAGACGAAGGCTAAAGTCTTTGCGACGCGGCAACCGGGCAGGCGCCCTGAGGGGACGATGACCTGGCGCCAGGTCCGTGAAGACCGAGTCGTCGAACTCGGGAACTGCTGGGGAGGAAGACCGTCCCGTCTCATCCCTATGCCGGCGAGGAGGTCTCCGCGGCGCATGCCCTGGCGGACCCGATGGCCGCTCAGCCGGTGGCTCAGCAGTCCACTGCCTCGGCCGCGTTGGCAGCCCCGAAGTGCGACGATCGGATCGTCACGACGTCAGTGGAGGTGCAGATGAGCGTCGGTTTGGTGGCCTTCCACTACCCGAAACCCGAATATCACGACGAGATGATCCGCCGCGTCCATGCTGCTGCGCGAGCCCTGACCGAGGTCCCAAGATGCCTCGATGTTCACTGCTGGGAGACCGTAGAGACCGGGGCAATCGTGACAAGCGGAAGGTGGGAATCCAACGAGGCCCGACAGGCCGGATTCGTCGCCGCCGCGAAGGTAGGTGTCGACTTCGCCTACGACGATCGACAGTCGCGACCCTGGGATGTCTTCCACCTGTCGCCGGTCTAGCCGCAGCGCTAGATCCTCCTCCCTGCTGATGCTGGGATGGCCGCAGGCGGCCTGGCACCTGGAGTTGGTCGGGGACCCGAACGGTGAGACGCCGCCAAGCACCACCGACGAAGACCTGCTGGTGCTCTACGTCGGCGGACCCATCGACGAGGAGGCTGTCGGTCGCCTCGTCCGTGCCGGTGGCCAGCAGGTGGCAGCACGCAATCCTTGCTGGGACCGGTGGGGGGTCACGATCATGGACCCCGACGGGTACCGCCTCGTCTTGAGCCATCGCTCGTGGCCCTGACCGAATCATCTCCTGGGATCCCTCAGCGGTCACTCGCTGCGGTACTGGCGCAGCGTCTGCTCGGCGCGACGAGCGAGGGTGTCTCGTAGCGTGTGTGGCTGGATGACCTGGGCGTCGGGGCCGAGGCCCCAGAGCACGGTCTCGGCGTGGTGTGGGTCGGCGAAGACGAGGTCGACCAGGAGCCACCCGCCGGTGTCGGCGGCCTCCCCGGTGAGGTCGAGTGCGGCGCGGACGACCTGGCCGCGGCGGGCCGCTCGGACCCGGGCTCGGACGGCGAAGTCGGGCTGGGCGTCGCGGAAGGCCTGTCGCCGTTGGTGCCAGGCCTGCTCCAGGTCGGTGCCGGGGCGTCGGTCGGCCGGCTCGTCGAGCACCTCGGCGGCGCCGACGCGCGACACCCGGTAGGTGCGGTCGGCGCCATGGTCGGTCGCCAGCAGATACCAGCGGCCGGCCGCGTGCACCAGGCCGACGGGGTCGACCGTGCGCCAGCGGGGGGGC
>JAABUJ010002864.1_pt1 | contig 20346 bp, 18 predicted proteins | sample 5559131 | NCBI WGS metagenome assembly JAABUJ01 (sample SAMN10711875, study PRJNA513366) | rock metagenome | isolation source: Antarctica rocks | place: Antarctica: Victoria Land, Mt New Zealand nord | collected 2016-01-07 | reverse complement strand
AAAAGCCGGCACTTTACTAAAATCGGACCTGCATCTCATGCACGATGCAACATCCGAGCTTTCTGGAAGCCGGTTGGCTCCACTACTTTAGACGCATTGTTGAGCATATCCATGGGCTCCACGTGGAATACACGTTTACTTGCGACGTCCGCTACCGAGCCGTTCCGTTAACGTGGCCCTTGCTACACCCCCCATGGTCCAGCCACCACCATGAAGTGCTTCTCTCTGTCGGTGGCGCGGCCGCGGCGGCTCGCCAGCTTCCTGATGCACTGTCGTAATCTACGCGTTTGAGTATGGCGTAGGCTGATATCGTGCGAGTGGATATAATGACCACTTGGCAGCCAGAAGACCAAAGTGCTAAGGAACGAACTTACCTTACTTTTCATACCGCTTCCCCCATTCTGAAGCTCGTCGCTCGTTCTACGCTGTCAAGACTACCCCCTCCAAGTAGCCAGAGGCCTACATCAAGATGCCTTACATGAGAACCCCGCCTCCAGTGGAGGCCCCTGACCTGGAGCCGATCGCAATATGCGGCATGGGTTTGATAAGCTTACTTCCTTTTATTCTCTTCCTCAATCTAATTCAATCCTACAGGATGCCGCCTTCCTCGCGCAGTAGATTCCCCATCGTCCCTCTGGGATATGCTCATGAAAAAGAAATCTGGCAACTCCGAGAAAGTGCCTAAGTCGCGCTTCAACATCGATGCGCACTTCCACAAGAACAATGAACGGCCAGGATCTTTCAACGTTCTGGGTGGTTATTTCCTTGATGGGCCGGCTGAGAACTTTGATCCTACCTTTTTCAATTTGACACCAGTCGAGGCGATGTGGCTGGATCCGCAGCAACGCAAGATGTTGGAGGTTTGCTATGAGGCTATTGAGAGTGCTGGATTGACGCTCGAATCGGTAAGCAGACTTCTAGCTCCATTCCATGCACGAACTGCCCTGACTTTGGGGCATCAGATAGCTGGAAGCAACACTGCCGTCATGGTCGGTAGCTTCACAGCAGACTATCAACAGATGACCTTCCGCGACCCAGATTTTCGTCACAGCTATGCAGCAACAGGTGTAGACCCCGGAATCATAAGCAATCGTATAGGCAACGTCTTTGATCTCAATGGGCCCAGGTACTACTCAATCTCATCTCCTCCTATCGCTTGCCCATGCACTATCTCACGTTGACAAACCGTGCAGCTTCACAATTAATACTGCCTGTTCTTCATCTGTCTACGCTGTTCATAATGCATGCCATGCTCTTCGTGCCAGAGATTGTGATGCAGCGCTTGTTGGGGGCGTCAACCTGATCCTCACGGTTGATCAGCACATGAATACCGCAAAACTAGGAGTCCTTTCACCAACCTCGTTCTGCCACACTTTCGACGCTACGGCCGATGGCTATGGTCGTGGTGAAGGAGCAGGTGCTTTGTACTTGAAACGGCTCAGCGATGCAGTCAGAGATGGGGATGTCATCCGCGCAGCCATCCGTTCATCGGCAGTCAACACCAACGGAAAGGTCCCTGGCTACGGGATAACTTATCCGAACGTGAGAGGGCAGGAAGCTGTTATACGCGCTGCGTACAAACGAGCCAATATGGACCCAGACAAGACCGCATATTTCGAGTGCCATGGTACGGGTACTACCGTTGGTGATCCTGTCGAGGTGCGCGCTGTATCAAATGCCATGAACGACAGCAGAGCTCTCGATAAGCCTCTACTCATCGGAGCTGTAAAACCAAATATTGGCCATAGTGACGCTGCCAGTGGCATTTTTGCCGTCATCAAGGCTGCTCTGATGGTCGAATCGGGTATGATTCCCGGTGTCGCTGGATTGAAAAACATCAATCCGGAGATACCGGAGACGGCTCTCAACGTCAAGGTCAACAAAGACACTACTCCGTGGCCACAGGGATTTGAGTCAAGAGTTGCGAGCGTGTCTTCTTTTGGTTACGGGGGCACGAACGGTCACGTGATTGTGGAAGACATCCGGTCTCTAGTGCCCCAGTACCAGCATGGCCTTCGTAAAGACATGGCGCTGTACGATCACTCTTCATCACGGCCATTGCTTGTTACCTTCTCCGCGCATGATAAGACCACCCTGACGAGGAATATCGAGGCGCATGCCAAGGTTGTGGACCAGTACTATCTATCAGATTTCGCGCACACTCTCAACTGCAAGCGGAGCCGCTTTTCTCAAAAAGCGTTTGCTATTGCCCGCGAGGAAAGCGCGAGTAATATGTCAATGGCAGCCTTCAAGTTCGGATCTAACACCAAGTCTGTCACCGAGCTTGCATTCATGTTCACGGGACAAGGTGCGCAATGGGCTGGTGTAGGCAGAGATGCCATTAGAACATTCCCAGTCTTCCGACAAACCATTCGAAAACTCGATCGAGTGTTGAAGGGCATCAAATATGCGCCGAAATTCTCGATCGAACAAGAGCTCATTGCTCCACCCGAGACTAGCAACATCAATACTGCGAACGTATCACAGCCTACCCTAGTCGCGACTCAAATCGCGATCGTGGATCTTCTGTCATCTTGGAATATTGTCCCGGTTGTGACGGTCGGACACTCCGCAGGCGAGTATGCAGCTTCATATGCCGCAGGTATCGCTTCTGCGCCGGAGATTATTATTGCAGCTTACTATCGAGGCTATGCTCTGGAAAACCACGCTCCATCTGGTGGCACAATGTTGGCTGTTGGTAAAGGCCTCGACGAAGTTGGTCCATATTTGTCCCGCTTCTCGGAAGACATTGTGGTTGCGTGTGAGAATTCACCAAGCAGTGTCACACTCAGTGGCACCAAAGTCGCCATTCAAGAAGCCAAGAGCATGTTTGATGCTGAGAAAATTTTCGCCCGTGAATTGAAGACGGGCATGGCATATCACTCGCCCCAGATGAAAACAGTTGCTGGCCCGATGGTGGAACTCGCCTCACAGGCCTATCAACATCTTGACTTTGTCGATCATCAATGGCGCTGTCCACGGAGGAGGATGATTTCTTCCGTCACGAATGCGGAAGTGGTAGATGGTCAGATCTGTCCAGAGTATTGGGCTTCTAACCTGACAAGTCGGGTCCTGTTCAATACTGCCGTGTCAACTCTCGTAAGGACCGCCGGTCTCGAGAACATTGGAGGCTTCGTCGAAGTTGGTCCTCACTCGGCTCTTTCAGGACCATTCAAACAGATATGTCTGTCGAATGCGTTCAACGGCTTCTCTTATATCCCAACACTTCTGCGGAATCAAGACGCTGCCGTTAATCTGCTGAGAGCGGCGGGAGACCTATTTCTTGAGAATTATCCTGTCGATATGGATTCTGTGAACCAGCAAGAGAGCTCCAGCTATGCACTCACTCTGAAAGACTCGGGAATGCGGCCCTCAACTCTTGTGGACTTACCGCCATATCAGTGGAATTACGAAAAGATGTTTTGGGCAGAGCCTCGATCGAGCGCTGAATACCGTCAGCCATCCCACGCTCGACACGACCTTTTGGGAAGCAAGGTTCCTGGCCTCTCCGACCGCAGCATGGTTTGGAGAAACGTCTTACGCCTCAAGGATATTCCTTGGCTGCAAGACCACAAGGTAAAGCTTTCTATAATGAGTCTTAGATATGAGCTAATGGATACAGCTTGGTGGCTCTATCATGTTTCCAGCCGCTGGACATATGGCTCTTGCGATCGAAGCCGCCAAGCAGCACTGCGAAATCAAGCAAATTGACATTGTTGGAATGACACTCCGGAATGTCGACCTTAAGACGGCCTTGATTGTTCCTGAGACAGATGCAGGACTGGAGATTCAATTGCGACTATCGCGGATTTCGACATCATCAGAAAGCACCCCGTCTTACGACTTCTCGGTCGAATCATGCGCAAACAACACTTGGACCGTCCACTCCGAAGGCGTCATAGTCCCAGTGATTGCTGCTCAGGACTTCTCGGCTCCTTCCGCGCACCCCGTGAACCCGGATGTTCTTTCACAAAGGCACACGGGTAAGAGATGGAATGACGCGTTCAGACGCGTTGGGTTTGAATATGGACCATCATTTGGGTTGCTCAACAAGATCCGAACCCATGAAAAATACTATCAAGCTGCGGGTGATATCCCAATTGCAACCACCAGCACCGCGATCGAGGACGAGTCGAGACATATCTTGCATCCTTCCACTGTGGATTGCCTCTTGCAACTCTGCATTATCTCTATCCATGCAGGTCTTTACCAAGAGATGCCTTGGGGAGTGGTGCCCATCAAACTTGAGGAAGTGACTTTTCTTCCGCCAGCAGGTGATGATGTCGACACTATTGGTCAAGCCGTGGCCTGGAACAATGTACGAAGCGAACGTGCTCGCTACTTCAACACCAACTCGCAGCTAGCTACGAAAGCTGGAAAGGTCGTCTTGGATATCAAGGGCCTTCATACTGTTGCTTATGAGGCAACGCTGCCCCCGCGCAGCGAGTCACCAATGAAACCACTGCCGTACACCGGTGTTGTATGGCAGCCCGATGTCTCGATCGGTCCTCTGAAGAACGCCCTGTCGCCATCGGCGCAAGCAGGATCGGGAGCGAGCGCTGCTCTTGAAGTGGTTGGTATGCTGAGCCACAAGCAGCCATTGTCTTCTATCCTGGTCGTAGACTCTTCAGCACATCTTGATGTTGACCAGATGCTTCACACCGTTCCTGTAACGGCTGATCTGCGCATTGTAGATAATGCAGCGCTCAACGCCGAAGACATGGATTCGAAAGAGGATGCGCGCATAACCAGACTCGCAGTTCCCGAGGGACCAGTGGATTTGGCGAGTTTGAGTCTCGAGTCCCAAGACTTGGTCGTCATTGGCAACAAAGATGCCCCATTCTTGATGAATTCCGAATCTTTGTCGTCACTGAAGTCAGTGCTTTCAGCCAATGGCACACCACTATTCCTCCTAGACCATGATACAGTCTCTGTGGCACGAGAAGAGATCCAAAAGTCGGGCTTCTCATGCAGGGAAATTGCTCTTCCAGGCCAGACACTGGCAGTGTGCTCAATCGTCCCAACAGCAAACGGGTTCACAAAAGCTTCGGATTTTGCTGTCTTGGTCTACTCCCGACGTCATTCAGCACCACCTCAAGCACTTGCCGATGCCATGGCCGACCAAGGTTTACCCGTCGAGATGAAGGAAATCGAAGAAGTCAACGTGGGTACTGACAAGCAAATAATTCTCTACAACCCATATGGCAATCTTCTTGCGTCACTGGAGCCGAATACCTTTGAAACCCTCAAGGACATCATTTCATCAGGCGCAACCACCGTGTGGCTTACAAAAGGTGTGAACGAAGGTAAATGCACCTCTGGTGCTATGGTTCAGGGCTTTCTCCGCGTCGCTCGAGAAGAGCAGAAGATGTCAAAGTTGTTATCACTGGATATCGATAACAGCGAAAGCACTGCCTCTATCGCCAAAACCGTTGATGCCATTCTAGATTTGAACAGCCACTCGCCTTCTAGGGTCGAAAACGAGTACTGGCTACGCCGTAGTGCTTGCAACGTCAGCCGTGTTGTCCCCACAGACGACATCAATAGCCGAATGTTCGCCGATGATGAGACTACCCAGGAGACGTCACTTCCGAGGCAGCAAATGTTGCAAGCTAACTTGGATGGTGGCAACGTTACCTTCAGCCCCAATGATGCGTTGGCAAGATTGCTCATAAAGCCAAACCAGGTCGAACTTCAGGTCGAGTGTCTGGAATTCTACAAGCAGGACATGCAAACAGAAGCTGAAGGACCCCGGCTTGTCTCTGGAACAGTCATCAACGTCGGAACCGCTGCTGACAGTAGCCTGCGCGGTAGTACTGTACTCGCCTATGTATCTAACCCATACGACACTGTCGTCAGGGTCGAAGCCGCCATGTGTGTTCAATGCGGACCAAGTGCAGTCAAAGGCCTTGTCTACAACCTTCCGGATCTATCTCGAGCTGTCAATGCTATGCAGTGCCTTACAGGACCCGCAGAAAAACACCATGTCCTGTTGCTGCCCACCTCAAAGTCTATGAGTCAAGCTTTCACTAAGCTCAGCAAGACAAAAGGCTTCAAGCTGACTGTTGTTGCTGAAAAACCGGTTGAAGAGCCTTGCTCAAACATCCAATCGATGTTGGATTCATCCGACATCTCACAGATTCGTCATCTGATGACTGGCAAAGACGGTCCAACAGCCATCATTGCTCAAGACTTCTCGCCTTTCAGTCAGGAAATCTGGAGGAACGTTCCGTCAGGCGGGTGCTTCATTCTGCATGAGAGTAAACAGAAGAGTCTGTCTGCAGCGCCAGAAGTAGGTCCCTTCAACCGTGGTGCCAGATTCTGCGCTACGACCGTTGCTTCAAGCTTCGAGACAGATCCGCAGTCGCTCGGGAATATCTTGAAGACGTTGGTATCTACCGTGAAGAATCAAGTGGGCGCTTTCCTCGATGCGCCGAGCGTCATCAGTGTCAATACCCTCAAGGAGGCATCACAAGGTGCCACGGACAGATTTGTTTTAGCTTATAGCTATGAGAAAGACATGGTCAAGGTATGACGCTCTTCCTCCGCTCTCCATAAAGCAAAGCCAATACAACGGATAAGACTGACACCCTTGACAGGTACTACCGCCTAAGAACAACCTTTGGTTCTCTTCAGAAGATGTCTATCTTCTCGTTGGCTGTCTCGGTGGTCTGGGAAGAAGCTTGACGTCCTGGATGATGGACCGTGGAGCAAAACACTTTGCCTTCATCTCGCGCTCCGGTGCAGACAAGCCAGAAGCAGCACAGCTCATCGATTCCATCACCAAAGCTGGCGCCATCCCCCAGGTATTCTACGGCGACGCATCCAACGTCAGTGATATATCTCGCGTGATCGAAAGTGTCACCAAAGAACGTCAAATCAAAGGTGTCGTGCATGCAGCTATGGTTCTCGAGGTGGGTTTCTAATCGCCACGAGTATTGTGACATTATCTAACAATTCACAGGATGGCATGCTCGGTCCCAAAATGACCTACTCCAAATTCAAAGCCGCCCTAGTCCCTAAAGTTGACGGTGCCCTCGCCCTGCACTACGCTCTAAAGTCACACTCCCTAGATTTCTTCGTCATGACCTCCTCCATCTCCGCCACCATTGGCCAACCCGGACAATCCAATTACGCGGCTGCGAATTCCTTCCTCGACAACCTCGCTTTCCAGCGGAACCTTGCTGGTCTGCCCGCAACCTCACTCGTTCTCCCCATGGTCCTGGGCGTGGGTGTCGTCGCCGAAAACGATTTCCTCGAAGACAAAATCACTCGTCGCGGGCTCTATGGCGTCGACGAACGTGAGATGCTGAGGGGATTCGAGGCTGCCATGTCGCAACCGATTCCCGACATCAGTGATGGAAGTGGAATCAAGCCCGCCAACTCAACGATCATACTCGGCCTAGAACCGTCACGTCTCGCTGCCGCTCTCGCCGCTGCTGGCGAGAACACAGACATCGCGTGGCACGAAGACGCCCGTTTCTCCAACCTGCGCCCTCTCATAGACGCCGCTGCCGGTACCAGCGGCAAAGGCTCCTCCGGTGGCCGCGGCGGCGCTGGCGCCTTCGCCGACCAACTCATCGCCACCTCCTCGTCCAAAGAGGGAGGCTACGACGCTGCGATCGCTATGGCGGCGCAGCACGTGATGCAGAAGTGCTCGAGCATCTTGATGACCCCGGTGGAGCAGTTCGAATTCGATGGCCAGAGTATTGGTGGGTATGGTTTGGACAGCATGATTGGGGCGGAGCTGAGGAATTGGTTGTTCAAGGAGTTGAAATTGAACATTGCCTTTCAGGATCTGCTAGCGACGACGTTGAGTTTTCGGGGGCTGGCGGTGCTTGTGGTGGAGGGGTTGGGTGTAGAGAATCAGTGAGATGTTTTTTTTGGTTTGGGAATTGTCACTCCGGTTTGTGGGATTATTCTAGATCAGTAGGGTCTCGGGCGTTGAGAGAACGAGGTTCGGTATAGAAATGCGAAATGGAATGCAATTGTATGGTCTTATGGCAACATAAACCCACAGTGCCCTACATGTGATAGACACATGAACGGTCTCAATACTTGCGCTCGTCGTGAACCGTGATTTCACCCGATCCAACGTGCTTTCCATTGTCAACCTCGTCCCCGTCATCGGTCCTAACATGATGCTGTTTGCATACCATACTCCCCCATATGTCACGCTCTGCGATGCGAGATTACGTCTTGGCTCTCCACAATTAACCAGCTGAGAAAGGCGACATCGTTTTGCGCTGCATTGATCATCATTCGGCAATTCAGAGCTGGAGGCAGGAAGACGATTTTTTTTGGTAAGGCGGACCATACATTCTGTCTTGATACTGAATGTTCGTTGTGATATCGTAGTGGCTGGTATAGTGGAGATGAAGTTCAAAGTATGACTTCTTTTGTCCGGTGCTAAATACTGCTTTGCAGCGATGGGCTTTCTGTTGAACACCCCCCGCTCAAATGGAAGAAGCCCTGATTACTCTCTACATGTTCGAAACTCGACCGGGACTCGTGGCAACCACCATGTTGGCACCTCACGGTTTGCCATTCATAATCCCCTCTCCATGCACCGAGTCCCTCTCCACCTTCTCCGCATACTGTTTCCTCAGGAAGTCCTCCCTCAGATACAGCACAGCCGATATCACAGCCCCCGGACCGAGCATCACACAGGCTATGCCGTAGGAAAACACCATCAATGCACTCCTAAAACCCAACCAGCTCTCGCCATCACCAAGCCCAACTGTAACCTCTGAGATGCGCGTCACATAGATGCTGCCAGCAAGAACAACCAGGATAAAGTCCCACTGCAAGAAGAACAGGGACTCTTCTACGAAAAGCGACTCCACAGCATCCGCCCGCCAGATCTTTGCAATGCGGGGCACGAATATCGAGGCCAGGGATACCGAGGGGTCTTTGGATAACATGACAACGCGTAGAACGGAGAGATGCGTCACGCCCGAGAACAGGCCGAAGGCAGCATATGTACCTTTGATCCATGGCACGTCTGCGTTCGCTGCATGTATCGTCTCGTCTTTATGGTCTGATGACAAGAAATTGACGAATGCGGCAACCAGTGCGTAGCAGATGAACGGTCCGAGCTGGTAGATGGCGATGAAGCTTTGTTGTTGCGAGACTGTTAGGCTGGATGGTTGGAAGTAGACCATGCGGTAGGGATGCAGGAAGGCGATTGCAGCGGCTGGGAGGAGGGCTTTGGCTTGGAGGAAGGGAATGCTGGGGTCAGAGGCTTCTGATGGGTTGAAGTGCCGGTTTAGCTCTGTGTAGAAGTAGTAGGGGAGGATGGCGGTGCCGAAGTATTGCCAGCTGAACATGTAGAGTGGTGCACTGGAGTTTGGAGGTTAGTGTGTTCTGGTTCTTGAACGCAGGCGAATAGCGCTGTGAGAAGGACGTGTGCTTGATGAGACTTACTAGCGCAAAATCACATCTTTCTTCCCAGTTCGCATTCTCTCAATGGTTGCCCACACAGCGAGACTCTGTAGAGATGCACATAGCATGGTCGACTCTAATTGCAGCGCTGGCATCACTGATGCCACAGCGTCCCAGAAACTGACGGACATAGCCAACAATTCGTCGATGACGGGGAGACCTGTGTAGAGTGGGTGTAGGGGTTTTCCATTGGCGAATTCGCGAAACCAGATCGCTTTGAGCATGGCGAAGAAGGCGCCATCGGCTATTAGGATGCCTTGTAGGAGGATCACGGCGGCGATGGTGAGAATGGTAAAGTGGATCCGTGTGGAAGAGACTGGAGTGGACGCCATTGTGTTGTATGCGGAATTTGTCTTTGAGATTGTGGTATCTCAACGGTGTTTGTCTTTGGGCTTTGACTCCTGGGACTTGCGAGAGGAATACATCAGCAGAGCTGATATTCGAATCATCTTTTCCAGGAACGAGAAGGGGTATCCCTGGGTTACAGTCGGAGTTCAACGCGGGCTTTTGCGAGACCTGTACTCCATTCCGCTCGCATGATAAGCAGACATCGGCGGCGTATTGCACTGTCTCGGCATTGTCACCGAAAACACGTCAGACGTGCTTATAGCAAGGATAGCATATGCAGATCATAAAGCTGAGGGTGGAGTTGCAGTGAAACAGTAGAAACGAGGCTAGCGTCGGCTCCTCGGCCGGGTCCCCGATGCACGTGACTGCGCGGAACTGGCTTTGCCGTTCACCGTACTCTCTCCGACTGAAGACGGAACTCCTTCCCTGCATTCGTACTCCTGACAACCGTTATCATGTCACAAAGCTCGGCCGATGCCACGAATTGTATGCGGGTTCGCAGATTAGCAACGGAACACATGTGGAGACGCGTCCGAGCCAAGATGGACGTCGCGCCGATCGATCTACAATGGATTCCCATGCTCGTCACACTGCCATTTCATCGACTACGATGCTCATCTTGTCATCATGCTTTGAGTAGCGGCGCGCATGGGAAGAACAGTCCTCACACAGACCTACCACCATAATCTTTGGATCAATCGCTCCACCAGAGCAGTGCACACCATGGCAGCTATTTTCCGAGAAGCGCCCTTCGGCCAGATAAGTCGCCTCCTTCTAGGACCGCGAATCTTCAAGTACGCAGATGAGCGAATACGCGTCGCCTCGAATAGTCCCAAAGCCTCGGCCCTCGAAAAGCAAGAAAGTGGCTCCGAACACGACTTGGAACGACATTTTTCGAACGAGCGCGCAGTCCCTGTACCCCAGACGTCTTCAAGCACAGATTCGAAGAACGACCTCGTTGATTGGAGCGGTCCTGAAGATCCAGATAACCCACAGAATTGGTCAACGGCGAAGAAGACCTTTACGTTCTTTCAGATCTGCCTTTTGACCTTTTCTGGTATGTATCGAGGCCTTCGTGTCGTGTCCCCGGTAATGGAGCGAATCTGACACGAGATCCAGTATACTCTGGATCAGCCATCATCACTCCCGCTGAACCTACCTTTGTCAACATTTATGGCATCTCTGGTCAGGTCTCTTCACTTGTACTGTCTATGTACGTTTTAGGCTACGTAAGTTGCAATCGATCCAGATCCCTTAAACCACTCCTTATTTGTTGATGACCACAAGGGTGTCGGGCCACTCTTCTTCAGCCCTTTATCAGAGGTGCCGCGATTGGGGCGAAATATTCCCTATATGGCCACGTTCTTACTTTTCATCATCATTACAATCGTCGCATCCAGGGTCGATAATTACCCCGGTCTGGTAGTGTTGCGATTCATCCAAGGTTTCTTAGGGGGTCCTGTTCTCGCAACGGGCGGCGCCTCGGCTGGAGATATCCTAGGCTTTCATAAGATACCCTACGGACTGACTTTCTGGTCAGCGGCTGCTTATTTAGGGCCTGCCTTGGGCCCCCTTCTGAGTGGGTTCTCCGTCTCTGAGAGTTCATGGCGATGGTCGATGTACGAGCTGCTCATGCTTAGCGGCTTTACTTACATCCTCTTGTTCTTCTGCTTGCCCGAGACTAATGCGGAGACCATCCTTCTGCGCCGGGCCCAACGCCTACGCGTCATCACTGGAAACAAAAACCTGCGCTCGTTATCAGAGGTCAATCAGAAAGACATCCACCTTCTCAGGATCATGGGTAGATACCTCACTACCCCATTTAGAGTCACTCTTCAAGATCCAAGCATCGCCTTCATCAACATGTACACGGCTTTAGTGTATGGCATATATGTAAGAACCAAGCCACCTCTAGCCTTGCCAGAAAGATTGTATAACTAATTTGCTCCCGTTCTCAAGTACTCCTTCGAGTCCTTTCCTATCGTCTACATTGGCATATATGGCTTCTCCGTTGGTATCATGGGTGTGGTATTCCTTGCCTTGATCATCGCTTGCGCCATCGGCGCCACGACTTATCTTCTTCTCGTATGGTTAGTCTACGAGCCCTACACCACCAAGAATGGGATCGGGATACCGGAACACCGACTGTTACCAGGAGTCTTCGCTGCTGCGTTGGCGCCCTGCGGTCTTTTCATATTTGCGTGGACTGCAAGACAGGATGTCAATTGGGCTGTGCCGACGATTGGAATCATGATCTTTTCGTCCTGTGTCTTTGTGGTAAGCGTCGGCTTCTCTTTGTCACACTTGATCACGAAGTGGAAATTGAAAAGCAGGCTGACATCTTTGGGTTCGTCCACAGTTGGCAAATGTCATCTTTATCTACCTGCCTACAAGCTATCCGCGCCATGCGGCGAGTCTCTTCGCAGGCAACAGTAGGTTTCGTTCCACAGATACTCTTTGTGTGGTATGACCGCGAGATTTGCTGACCCGATTGCCCACAGCTTTTCTTAGAAGCGCGCTCGCATGTGGCGCTATTCATTTCTCGCGTCCACTCTTTGGCAATCTTGGAATTGGGAAGGGCTGCAGTGTCCTAGGCGGTCTTACGGCTGGCTGCTTTTTCGGCGTGGTCACGCTCTCGCATTATGGGCCCAGACTGAGAGCGAGAAGCAAATTCGCCGAGACTTACTGAGAAGTTTAGTGGATTGATTGGATTTGGTGGAAAGACGCAGAATTGAATTCCTTTGCATGGAGATCCTTTTCTGGAACACCCTTAAAAAGCAATTGGCGTCTTTCCCCTAAGTTGCTTGGTAATCATCTGAGTAAGACGATTTGCTTATTGAGGCACAAAGCCATCTGACCTAACTGAACTATCGTTAAAGCCATGAGGTCCTGGGGACTCTACACTAGATCCGGAGATCCAACATGTCGTGAATATGAACGCTACTTTCACAATTTAGGAGACCCGCCGGGCGAGATGTATGATTGTTTCGATCAATGTTATAGTCGGTGATTAGAAATGTTCGATGAAAGGTCTGTGGGGGGAACAGCACTTTCGCACAATGCCCTCCAAGTACCCAAAGAGCAAGTTAGCTGCTTTGCTACCCAAAAATTCCTAGCAAAGCCGTGAGCCCAGCCCGATCCAGGCCATTGGCATCAAGTGAGACCTGGGTCCTGGAACCCAACATTGGGAAAACAATCAATGTACGTAGAACCGATGGCACTTCGTGGAACATCTTTGATTCGATCAATCCCTGTGCTCGACGACAAGAGGTGTGACTTCTGATACCGCAGCGCACACCGCGTTTTTGGTGCGGTTTCCTTGCTTGTTCGCCGTCTTTTTCTTCATAAAGGCCTCCTCTCCAGGAGCCTTCGTATCAAGACCCAGGTCCACACCAAGACCCTGCTGCAGCTGTTCCTGGATCAACCCCAACAGCAGCGCGATGCTCTCCGCCCGATGATACGCCTCGTTGTAGATCAGCTCAACGACCAGCTCCCCCCCGAACGTCCACATCTCCACCGCCACGTTGGGAGACAACATGTCAAGCGAGATCCACACATCCTGTACCTCAACTTCCGCCCGTCCCCCATCCTCTTGCGACTCGTAACTTTCCTGAAGATATCGGTCGATGATCCCAACACTCGACAGCTGGAGATCCGCAGCAACGGGCATATCCGGCGGCAATGGCGTCGCGAGCGCGGATGGAATATCCGTCGCCCAGAATGGACTGACAGCTCGTAACAGATCATTCTTCTTGTAGTCCTGGAAGACGTGGCGAGCTTGTCGCGCGGTCTCGCTGAATGAGTCCGTAATCGGGAATACTGCCGGCATGGAGAGGACATGCGGGCCAACGAGCCGATCGTAGGGCCACTTCGCAGGATCTATGTATTCACGGGCGTTGTAGATGGCGAACGTGGCATGCTTGGTGTTGTGCACTTGGCCGTGGATGCGTGCAGCGTAGGAAACCGCAGCTTGCGCAGCCGCGGTCACTGAGAACCCCAGCTGTTTCGATCGATTCACGATACGGGTGGTCTCGTCTGGAGTGAAGGTGAGCCATTGCATCGTCGCTTTTGTGGCTGCGGCACCCTTGTTCTCGCTGCGTACGCGAACGGTGGGGAATTGCGACATGAAATTGTTGAGGTTGTCGTCCCAGGCTTTCTTCTGTTCGGGAGTGTATGCTGGCACCTGAGCGGTGATGCTGAGAGGTGGGACGAGGTTCTCGCCTTCGTTGCCGAAGGAGGGTTCGGTGGGTGTGGGGTTGACGAGATAGCGCAGGAGGTGGTCGAAGAAGGTCACCATTCCTATGCCATCTACATGCGTGTGTGGTGCTTGAAGCACAAGCTCTTGCGTCTGGGGAAGCACGTGCAATACAACACGTCTGCTGGGGTTTGTCTTGAAGGGAAAGAGCTGGCGAGCGCTTTGAGAGACATCATGGACGTGGAATGTCTCCTCCAGCCACGAGGATAGGTCTTGCTCGTTTGCGGCATTGTAGATCCAACGGTCGTCCTCTATGATCGCTGAAAAGGTGGGATGATCGTATCTCAGCGCTTTCCATGCTGCTTTGATGTCCTCTGTGAAATGATCTCGTTTAGTTGATATCTTGATGGCTGTTGTTGTGTGCCAGTTTTGTTTGTCTGGACGGCCTTGGCCAACGACTGCGATGAAGAGGTAGAGTCTTTCGAAGTCGTCAATGGCTCTTTCGTAGGTCGTTGGGGAGGTTTTGGTCCATTCGAGAGGAGATGTTGTGGTCATCATTTTGATGGTTCATGTGATCCAATCTGGAAATGAGCTACTTGCAGCATCACAGGTCGAAGATCTTGTTTTCGGCATTGAGCATCGGTGTATGTACATGATATTGTGGTTCTCGAGAATTTGCTCATCACGGGTTCTGCTCGGTTCGATATCCGAATATCTGATATAAGAATCTGACATGGTCGCATCGGCCGAAATCGCCGAACAAGTACGTTCCCATGCTCGGAAGCGGGCCCGAGGCTCTTTCTCATAGCCTCCGTGCAACGTGGCAGCCACAAGACGGGACGGCCGAACGGAGGCAACAACGTTGCTTTGCCGAATGACACTGCAGCCACTGATGAGAGTTGCTTAGTGGACCAACAATCTAAGCCTACGCAATCCATATGATGACGCTCTCAACTGTGTTTCATCTTGTGTTGCAAAGATCCATATACCCTTGAAGTTGCCCACTCAGCTCTATTCGAGACCACATTATTGCCTTTTCGTGGATCAAGTGTACTCTTCTCTCGGCCATGGAACAACCACAGGTAGTCGCACCGTCTGAAGGACCGGCCATTTTCAAGGACAGACCATTCAGGGTCGTCATTGTCGGCGCTGGTGTTGCTGGCTTGGCCATGTCCCACGCCCTCCTGCGCGCTGGCATTGATCATGTAGTCCTTGAGAAAGGCGAGGTTGCCCCAAACTGGGGCGCAAGTATCTCGATGTGGGGTCACGGCTCTCGCATTCTTGCGCAGCTTGGGTGCCTGGATGCACTCGAGGCTCAAGCGCTACCACTGAAAGTTCTGCACACCCGCGGCCCAGATGGCAAGGCGTTTTCAGAGGAGCCCTTCTTCGATATGATGCTCGAACGGTGAGATTGCCTGGCTGAAGCTCAGCACGTTTTTCATATTATATGAAGCCGCTGATTAGGATTATAGAAATGGCTTCGAGGCTATTACCATGGAAAGGAGGCATTTCCTGCAGATCGTTTATGACCAGCTACCAGACAAGAGCAAAATCTTGACGGGAAAGCGCGTGGTCGATGTTGTCGACAACGATGAAGGGGTGCGGGTGGAACTCCAAGACGGGACTTTTGAAGAAGGAGATATCTTGATCGGTTGTGATGGTGTCCACAGTTCTGTACGAGAATCCATGTGGAAAGCAGCGAATGCAACCATACCGGATCATATCAGTGCCAAAGAAAAACGATGTAAAGTCTGACCCTGCCGTTGTGTTAGACCCGGAAGCCGATGCTGACCAAGAGCGCGTTCCAAAGCCCTTGTGACGACGTACAACTGCCTTACCGGTGTGGCAAAGACGATACCCGGTCTCGGCGTTCGTGATATGCATTGGGTCTGCCATCGGGGATTGTCCTTCTTGCTCCTAACCCAGCCGGACAAGACCTACTTTTTCGTCTGCTGGAAGATGCCGCAGGCTATGAGATGGCCAACAAAGGCCAAATGGAGCAGTGCCGAGGCTGATACGGCGGCTGCATCAGTTGCCGATCTCCCAATCTCTGACTCCTTAGTGAGTGTTGACGACAAATCTTGGTTCGGGATATGTGCTGACTCTTTCCAAAGGTATTTGGAGAATTGTGGAGGAACAGAACTCGTGCGCACTTGATCGGTCTCGAGGAGGGTATCTTCGATCATTGGTATTTCGGCAGAACCGCACTGGTTGGCGACTCCGTTCATAAAGTAAGCAAAAGTCTACGGGCCCCAACACTTCACTATGTATGGGCGATGTAGCTGATCAGTCTCTTCGTTTTCCCTAGGTGACTCCCAATTTTGCACTCGGCGCCAACTGCGCCCTCGAAAGCAGTGTCGTCCTTCTCAACAAAATCGTCCACATACACGAGGCTCTAAAACCAGGCGAGAGGCCCTCCAAATCATCAATCACGTCAATGTTCCACAGCTACCAAGAAGAGCGAAAGCCTCGCATGCAAGCCGCTTTCGATGCCTCCGCATTCATCACCCGTCTGCAGGCTTGTGACGGCAACTTGAAGCATTTCATCATGCGATACGTCTTCCCAGCACAAGGACAGGCATCTTATGCAGACAAGCTTGCGGAGCTTGTTTGTGGCGCACCCAAGTTGGATTTCCTGCCCATTAAATATAGCAATCACTCGACGTTTAAGTGGAAAGACGAAGCTCCCCATGTCAGTTCCACAACTTCGTTGAAGAAGCAGTTGGTGCTGGGCAAGGCGCAGAACTTTGTTGTCATGGAATTGGCTTCGCTTTTCTCATTGGTACTTCTTTTCTTCACACTTTTCGGTACCAGCGTCAACGAGGCTATCACGACTCCGAAGGCGTTGAATATATCGGCAGAAATATTTTAAGTCGATAGAGAGATTCACGATTCTTGTAGAACTATGTATGTTGGCTACCTATTTATATAGTGAGGTCAGCCTTGAATTCTCAAAGGTTGTACAGCTTAGGGAACTTGACATATATCCTGTTCTCATCTTTGACAAGGGAGATTAACATGGGTGAACAACGCCTTTATCTGGAACGGTGTAGATGTAACCCATGATCGCGAGAGTCGGCCCGAGCGCTTCTGAGTCATCAATTAGCGACAAATCGTTACCCACAGAGCGCGGTCGTAGCTCGCGCTAAGAGGAGTGCATGCTGCGCTTCAAGGCATCCTAATGAGCTCAGCCTGGGGTGTTGGGAATGCAATTCATTGGGTGCGCTAGAGCTCTGCCTTACGAGCTTGTTGGAGCCTACGACACCTGATCTTTTTCTCATTTCTGCAATACTTCCATTTGCCTTGTAGGATGCAATCTGGCTGCCTTGGGGCTGATGAATAGGCTGAGTGGTTTTGGGATGGCTCTCTGCGCCATTTAGATATCTGGATACCTGGATTTCCTTCCGAGATGATACCATTGCAGCGACTGTGTGAAGCATCGCAAGCTGTATAGATGCTCCAACCTCCTTGAGAGGCTGTACTGGACATGGTTTCGTCGCGTCTACGAAGTTTGGATCCTACGGCGGAATGTCAGCATACCCTACAGCCGCCTCAATTTCGCCACAACTACAGCTCCAGCTCTTTTCCGTAATTCTCCCCTTCTCACTTGCATGATCCTTACTGCCAACCCGGCCCATTTCTTCCCTGTTGGCTCAGCTCTTGAACCCCAGTCCTGATGCAAAGAAGGCCAGGGTTTGGGACGATGCGCGTGTTGCGAGGGACGTTTCGTTTCTCAAAATGCTGGACAGCTTCAGCTCCCCCCCGTTGCTGACTGACTTGCGAAAATTACTCGTACCAGGGGCTTGATCCTGCAGGAGGCGGTTATCGTTAGAAGTAAACATCCAGCTGACGGTAACCTGTCAAGGTACGGCTCTTCTGGAAGTTGATCCTTTACGCATAACCTTTCCGGGCAATCATAGAGATAGTGCGTGATCTTCAGGCTCTGATGACTATGGAGGGGTTGTAGCCTCTAGCGATCATGTATGTAAGATTTTAGATTGACGATGTACAAAAAGTAGTAGAAGCCACAAGCGCATTGAAGCCCTGCATCTATAAAGACTTTCAGATAAGTCCTAATCATTAGAATCATTACCGTACATCCTTCATTCTAGCAGCTGGGGCCACGGTCAATTCTCTAAAACCACTAATTTATGAAAACTCTGCGAGAGAAGGCGATTCGAAGAGGAATAGAGAAGAATGTAAAGCGCATCGAGAGATGGGCAGGACCCTGATGCAACCCTAAAAGCCAGCGTTTTCCAACCTCAGGCCATTCTACCTTCCCCTATCCTGGCGACTCTTGTTTGATATACATCGCAAGCTTTAATTCTCGTAATCAAGATTCTGTAACTCAATTGGAAAGAATTATATTCTAGCGGCAAGTCAATTGGACACGCTATTTACAATAGCGAATTCAGTTACGCTTCTAATTGTCGAGCAAATTGTTTCCACGATCGTGCAAGAAGACGTTATAGTTGCTTATAGTATGTCTTTAAGTTCGTAATTTCTCTATATCTTTTATATTGCAATATGCTTAAATGCAATATAGCCTGACCGTCGGGCTCGATTTCGCGGGGGAATCGCTGAGTAATCGGGCTCGGGAGGCTTAACTTTGAAAAACCTTAAATTTTAAAAAATTCATAACTTTCTTGTATTTGATACGAATTTTATCAAAATTACGTCGTTCTGTAGAGAATTTAGCGTGCTTTCAAACAAAAAAAGAATTACTCGATTTGGACTAGTTTGCGTAGCGCAATTAATTAATTTAGCTTCGGGTTGAACGAAGAAGTCTGTCCGAATCCTCGGGTTGGACAAAAAAAAATATGTCCGACCCGGTCCAACGATCACACTAATATTAAGAAGTCTTACAATTGTTTCTTCGATGTTTCGGTTTTGTAGTAACAAGTAGAAGCGAATATATTGCTAGATTGTGTCTATTACTTCGGGTTCCCAAGTTATATTGTTTTGTTTTACTCTATATCAAAAATCGCGTTATCTTATCTTCTTTATATTTTCTTACTTTTACAACTTCTTATTATTGGTCGTTAACGTATATCTTGACTTGTTGGCCTAGCAACTATTATCTAAGCAAGAAAATATATATTAACTTTCTTATTCTTCTTATAATCTATTTACTATAATATTTTGCTATAACTCAAATCTTACAATTCTCATATCTCGAAACTTTGTCTTCTATTAAATTATTAGCTTACAATCTTGCAAATCCCAACGCTTTCTAATAGAATCTATCTTATAAAGAGAATTACATAAGAGACGATTTTTCGATTCTTCTATCCAAGACTCGAATATAATAGTAACGCTTATACGTTTCGATAACTTTACGAGCTGCTATTTAATAATTGTCTTAGCTAGCTACTAAAGATTAGCTTGTACGAAAAGATTTAAGTCTATTCTCCAATATATATAACTTTGTTTGAGCAGAAGCTAAATAGACATATAGGGGAGATGCAATAGATCTCTCTCGGAAACTGTAATATCGATATAGGAATTGGATACAATAGAGTCGATCCGGGCTTGCAGATAGAATGTGGAGTCAAGAATAGAGCAAATATAATTTCTAGATTGTTTTGTTCGATTGCTGCGAGTATTGCGCGCAATAGTTTGGATTGGAGCGAGTTTTAACTATCTAGAATTCAATTTAGATAAATTCTTTATCTAGAGAATCTAACTTGAGCAAATTCTTTAGCTAGAAATAGACTGATCGCGTCGGGTCGAGTCATCGAGTTCGAGTCAAGTTCTCAACTCGTCAAGACTTGAGTCGAGTTAGAATTTTAATATCAAAAAGTCGATTCGAGTCACGATGTTAATATCAAGTATTCGAGCTAAATTACGATGTTGATATCAAGTATCGACTCAAATTTTCGACTTAATTCGCCAAAACATGAAGCGATTTAGTAGCAGAATTTGTAGACATGAATTATATGTTGAATCTTATGATTTTTTTCTTAAAATGTTGCATAGTAATGCAATTAAATAATGCATTTGATTTTTTCGATGTTTGTGTAATAACTAGTTTAAGATTATTATAATCTTTCGATTAGCTTCATTGTTATCAAAAAAAATGCATATTCGAACAACAATTTAGTTAACACATTTGTTAAAAAAATTGTATAATTAAACATAGTGTGACCGTCGGGTCGGGTTTCAACCCGATCGGGTTGGCCCGCTCAACCCTGACCCTGGGGTCAGGCAAATTTCCTAGCCCAACAGGGTGGGGCGGGCGAAGAATGCGCGCCGAGTGTCCAACCCGACCCACCCGACCACGTGACGTCACGTGACGCGCTAACCAGATTGGATTAGCGCAGGATCCACGCTAATCATATGCGGTTAGCGTGGACCCT
>JAABUJ010002863.1_pt1 | contig 20346 bp, 16 predicted proteins | sample 5559131 | NCBI WGS metagenome assembly JAABUJ01 (sample SAMN10711875, study PRJNA513366) | rock metagenome | isolation source: Antarctica rocks | place: Antarctica: Victoria Land, Mt New Zealand nord | collected 2016-01-07 | reverse complement strand
GGCCTGCCCGCGCCGCACTGGCTCGATGCCTTGGGCTACAGACGCCTGCGGCCGTCAGCCGACGCTGCATTTCCCCCACGCCCTGCGCGAAGTGTCAACACATTAGCCGCCTGAAATGAACCATGCCGTTTCTTCGCTCATGATGGTGTCACCGAGGTCGAAGAGGATGAGCGGATAGGTCATGAGTCGAGTCTCTCCTCACGTCTGTGGGACGGTCTACGCGGCCTTTGAGGCCCGTGGTGGTGGTGCGACGACCTCCTGTGACAAAGGCTGTGGTGGCGACGTGGTTCATCGGCCGATGAAACAGCTCAGCTGGGCCACGTAGCAACACAACCCACCCTCATACAGGCATGCGCCGCGCCCTCTACCACCGATAGGGGTGCGGCCCGAAGTCGGCGCGGTAGTAGTCCTCGGTGTGCGTGCCGGGTGGGATTAACGCGTCGACGCGCTCCTTGTCCTCGGCCGTGATCGTCACGTCGTTAGCCGCGAGGTTCTCGTCCAACTGCGCCACGCTATTGGGCCCGAGGATGGGGCTCGTCACGCCGGGTTGCGCGGTCAGCCAGGCCAGGGCGAAGGCCGTCATCGTGCAGCTCTTCTCCTGGCATAGCCGCTCCAGGCCCTCCAACACGCGCCAAGTACCCTCGCTGAAGTCGTCGGGCTTCTCGCGCGCGTTGGACGGCGCCGCCTGTCCGCGCCGGTACTTGCCGGTCAACTTGCCGCCCGCGAGCGGGCTCCAGGGGATCACCGCGACCCCGTAGGTCTGGCAGAACGGGATCAACTCGCGCTCGACCCGCCGGTCGAGCAGGTGGTACGGCGGCTGTTCGGAGACGAAATGGGTGAGCCCTAGCTCCTTGGCGACCATCCACGCTTCCATGAGCTGCCAGGCGGCGTAGGTGCTCGTGCCCACATAGCGCACTTTGCCCGCGTGGATCAGGTCGTCGAGCGCGCGCAGCGTCTCGTCGATGGGCACGCTCGACTGCGGGCGGTGGATCTGGTAGAGGTCGATATAGTCGGTCCCCAAGCGGCGCAGCGAGGCGTCGCACGCCTGGATGATGTTGCGGCGGTGGTTGCCCTGCATGTTGCGATCGTTGTCATCCATCGTCCCGTGAACCTTGGTCGCCAGGACCACATGGTCGCGTTTCCCGCCGGCCAAGGCGCGCCCCGTCATCTCTTCCGACACACCACGCTGATAGACATTGGCGGTGTCGATAAAATTACCGCCGGCGTCCAGGAAGCGGTCGACCATACGCGTCGCCTCGGCCTGGTCGGTCTTGCCGCCGAAGGTCATCGCGCCCAAGCACAGCGTGCTGACCTGCACGCCGGTGCGCCCCAATGAACGGTACTCCATCGTCATTTTCCTCTCGTTCCCGCGCCTAAGGGGGCGCGGTTATCGCGGTACGTCGCGTGGCATGAACGGGGCCACGCAGGCCCCGATCAGAGCATGACGGTCTGGCCGCTCTCCGCGCTCTGCCAGGCCGCCTCGGTCAGGCGCGCGACGGCGAGGCCGCAGGACGCGGGCGCGGCCGGCGCGGACACCCGCCCCAGGATCAGGTCGACGAAGTTGCCGGCCAGCGTGCCGGACGCCGGGAGTTGCGCGGCGGGCACGGCCACGGGTGTCCGCTCCCCTGCGCGGGCCACGAACACCTGTCCGTTGCGATAGAGGGCTGTCCCCGTAGCCCCGTTGATCGACAGGTCTTCCCACCAGCCGATGCTGGCGCTGCCGACTACCGCGATGGAGGCCAGCGCCTGGCCCTCGAAGCGCACGGTTAGGCTCGCGTCGATGTCGACCGCCGCGCCGCGGTTGTCGATGCGTGCGTCCACGCTGTGCGGGTGCAGCCCCGTGATCCAGAGGATGGCGTCCAACAGGTGGCTGCCCGAGTCGTTGAGTTGGCCGCCGCACGCGATCGCCGGGTCCTGGCGCCACGTGCCGGCGCTGAGTGTCAACCAGTCTTGCGCCTGGTAGGCGGACACGGCGTGGATGGTTCCCAGAGCGCCGCTCCGCACCAGGTCGCGCAGGTACGCATACGCCCCTTCGACGTGGCGCTGATAGGCGATAGCAAGATGCCTGCGCGCGTCCCGCGCCCGGGCGATGAGGCGCTCTGCGTTGGCGCTCCCGACGACAAACGGCTTCTCCATCAGCACATGCAGGCCGGCGTCGAGGCATGCCAGGCCGTGCTCCAGGTGCTGGTTATGCGGCGACGCGATGACCGCGGCATCGGCCCGCACGGATGGCAGCGCGTCATGATAGTCCCCGAACACGGGGACCCGCGCTAGCTGGGGGAAGGCATCCCGCGTGACATCAATTGACGCTTTGGATGGGTCGATCAGACCGACGATCTCCGCCTCGGGGAGGTCTAGGAGTTGCGGGATGTGCCGATGGCGGGCGACACCGCCCGCGCCGATGATCAGGACGCGTACTTTCTCCACCCAACCTATCCTTTCTACCTACATGTGCGACTCTTTCAGTTGGTTTACGGGAAGCGTGTTCGACGACGAGCGAATATCTCACTGCTTGCCAGCGCGTTAGTGCCTATCTGACCGAACGTTGTGCAGCCGCCTGTATCCGTGTCTATAATGGGCGTCTTTAGAGGGGCGCGTCCCACTCGGTTTAGCCGGCTTATGGTCGGTATGAGCCCCAAAAGGGGTAAAAGGGTTGCACATTAGGTACCCTTTCTATGACCTAACCTCTAGTGACCGTGTTGCCGCCCACCGACCAGCCTGGTACTACAACGTCACTTATCGACCCAAGGCTATCCGAGTCCGGCTAACGGTTGCGGAACAGGCGTGCAACCGCCCTTTTTTCGCGGCTAAACGGCCCCGTTCAGCAGCTGCTACGAGCGATTCTGGCGAAGTGACGTTGTAGTACTAGGGCGCGCGGAGCCACCAGCGTCACCGAAAGTAGCCCGCCAAATGCTGATAGGCCTTGCGCACGCCCTGTTGCTCCTGCTCCGCCGTGCCCCAATAGCGGACATCCTCCAGCTCGATGCAGACGCAGCCCTCGTAGCCGGCCTGCTCCAGGCCGTAGGCGACCCCGGCCCAGCTCACCAGCCCATCACCCGGCACGCAATAGCGCCAGGGTCCTTCGGAGAATCGGGGCGGCGCGTCCAGCAAGGCGGCGCGCTGGCCGTAGAGATACCGCCCTTCGGGCAGCAGGTCCGTATCTTTGCCGTGGCAGTGGTGGATGCGACCCGCGAACTCCTGCAGGACGCGTTGATAGTCGATGCCGAGCCGGACCAGGTGGGACGGGTCGTAGCACAGGCCCAGGGCCGGCGACGGCACGGCGGCGAACATGCGCCGCCACACTTCGGGCGTATAGCCCAGCGTGGGATAGTGCGGCCCCGGTCCCGGCCAGCCTTCCAGCGCGATGCGGACGCCGGCCGCTTCACAGGCGGCGGTGATACGGGGGAACGTCTCCGCGAAGAAGGCCAGAGACTGCGCGATAGGCTGAGAGCGGTCTTCGGGGACGAGGCACATGAAGAGGACCCGCGCGTCGACGCTCGCCATCTCACGAATCTGCTGCGTGATCGCGTCCACCGCCCGCTCCCGCGCGCCCTCGTCCGCGCTGAGCGTCTGGGCGACACTGCGGCCGGCGACGGTTCCGATCCCGAGCCCCTGCGCGCGGCACACCTGGGCGGACGCGGCGAAGTCCTGCGGCAGGTCGAGCACGTCAAGCCCGCTCTCGCGCGCCCACGCGGCCACCGTCGCGATTCCCTGGTCGCCTATCTTTGGCGGGATGATCATCCCGAGCGTGATAGCCATGGCCACCTCCTTTCGTAAGGGCGTATCGTCAGACGCCCGGTTGACAATCAGGTGTGAGCGCACGCGACCATGTGTGGGACCGTGCGCCCCCCGCCCCGCAGCTGCGGCGGACCACCAGGCTGACCGGCAACGTCATGCGGCGCACGGCCGCGGAACGGCCGGCGATGCGGTCCAGCAGGATATGCGCGGCCTGCCGGCCCAACTCCGCCGCGGGCTGCACAATCGAGGTCAGCGGCACGCGCGCGTGAGCGCCCACGTCGCCCGGCCCGCAGCAGACGATGGATAGCTCCCTCGGCACATCCAGCCCCAGGTCCTCGGCGGCCTGCAGCACGCGCACTCCCACGTACTCGTTGGCGACGACGACCGCGCCGGGTCGCCCAGGCCGGAATAGGTACGCGCGCAGCAGCGGGCCGTCTACCCGGACATCGAAGAGCGCCGCCGGTTCGTTGGATGGGGAGCCCTGGTCGCGCAGGTGCGGGATCAAGGGGCTCCTCGACGCGCAAGCCGTGCGCGCGCAGGCACCGCAGATAGCCCGTATAACGATTGGCGACGCTCGTGGCCAGCGGCGCATCGGCGAGGAAGCCGATCCGGCGGTTCCCTAGCGCCACGAGGTGCTGCGTCGCCGCGTATCCCGCTGCCGCGTCGTCCGAGACCACATAGTCGCAGTCTACGCCCTGCGCGTAGCGGTCGATGAGCACAAAAGGCGTCCGTCGCCGCTGTAGCATGCGCAGCGCCGTCGACTGTTCGTCCGCCTCTCCGTCGGTATGGGGGCGCTCTGGCGCGGGCGCCACCGGGAAGAGCAGGATACCCGCGACCGCACGGTGCAGGAACTGCTCGACGTGGTAGCGTTCCAGCCCTACATCGTTCTCGGAGTGCGCGAAGATGAGCCCGTGCCCCGCCGCGCGTGTCACGGCCTCAACACCCAGCATGATGTGGCCGACGAAGCTCTCCGGCAGCTGGGGCACCACCAGGCCCACGACGGATGACGCCAGCGCGGCAGATCTCAAGCCAACCCCCTCCGTGGCGCCGATGGATGTAGCGGGGGAGACGAACGTGCCCTGTGGCTGGCGGCGGTACAGGACGTCCTCGCGGACGAGCGTATCGAACGCCTTGGTTACGGTGCCGCGGCTCACGCCGTAGCGCTTCGCGAGGTCGACCTCGGAGGCGAGCTTGCCGTGCGCGGGCAACTCGCGGCGGGTGATCTCCTGTCGGATGCGTACAGCAATCTGGCGGTGCAACGCCAGGGGATGTGCGCTCACGATGTCCGTGTCCCAGTTCACAAGCCACTCTCTCGACGACGGGCATTGTGGGGTTGACGCATGACGGGGTCGCTACAGCGCATGTATTGACTATAGCACAGCATAGTCCGTGTGTCGCAAAGGTGTCGTTCGGTCGTGCTGAGGTGTGCTGATTCCCGTGACCATCCACGCCTCCGCGATGGCCTGTAACAAGCACGGCATGCTCAGGATGAGGGGGCGGCCTCACGCGCCCTCACGATCAGCCCCCTCTCACAACGCCATCCTCCATACCGACGCGCATGGAGAACGGCGGCGCGACGGTTCCTGCGTGCACGAGGCGCATGGGTAGCGTGACGTGGCGCGGCGCCGCCCCAGCGAGTTGCTCTTGCAGCAGTGTGATGGCGACCTGTCCGATCTCCGTGCTCTGTTGCTCGACATAGGTGACCGGCGAGAGCGGGAGCGGGAGATTTTGTAGCGGATCGACACCGATGATGGACAGGTCGGAGGGAACACGGCGGCCGAGGCGGGCGGCGGCGCGCAGAGCCAGCAGCGTGAGCGCCACGTTGGTGGCGAAGATGGCGGTCAGGTGGGGAACGCGACGCATATAGGCCGCGAGACGATCGACGATGTCCTCGTCGATTTCTCCCCTGTCGCACACGTCGTCAGGAAGGTGCGGCTCACTATAGATCAGCGCATGATCGAGGGGCAGCCCAGCCAGGGCGAGCGCCTGCGCGTACCCGTCGAGCCGATCTTCGATGGTCGAGGTGTCCCGGGGTGGGAAGGTGAGGATACAGATATCGCGATGTCCCGCCTCTATCAGTGCGGTCACGGCCTCACGGGCACCGGCGACATTGTCGCTCTGGACGCAGGCGCAGGGCAGACCGCGCAGGTAGCGATCGACCAGGACGAGCGGAAATCGGGTGAGGACCAGGCGCAGCACCTCGTCGTTATAGGTCTCTCCATCTTGCAAGAAGATCGCCAGACCGGCCGCGCCGGCCATGACCGCCTGCCGGATGGCGCGTTCCTCCTCGATGCGTGAGTGCCCCGTGAGATAGATGAGCAGGTGATAGCCGGCGACACGCGCGGCGCGCTCGACGCCGCGTAGCACGTCAAGGCCAAAGGATGGATCGAGGTTAGGCTGAATCCATCCGATGATCGGACTTCCTCCCAGCGCCTCATGTGTGGCCGGCGCGCTGACGGTTGTGCCGCGTCGTGGCAGGCGTTGCACCAGGCCCTCACGGGCGAGTTCCGTCAACGCTGCAGCGCTCGTCACGCGGCTGACGCCGTGCAAAGCGGCCAACTCCTTTTCCGTGGGGAGTTTATCGCCCGGCTTATACTCGCCCAACAAGATCGCGTTGCGCAGTTGTTGATGGATCTGACGATACCGTGCTTGCCTCACAGGTCAACCCTACGCCTTTATCTTATCTAGGTATACAATAGTTATCTTATCTAGGTATACAATAGTAGGTTGTATTTAATAGGTCATTGGCCGCGCGTCACTCGTATGCGATCATTATCATGCCAGAACACCCCCCCCCTTTTCTTGACAGCGTAGAGGGCCGGGACTATAATAGCGTCACGCTCATTGAAGTGAGTGTCGGCCGCACGGCTTGGAGTTATCATACGACAGGTCGACATCTATTTGCAATAACAAATAGACGGTCAAACAGCACGCCCGAGGAGGTGATCGACACACCACGAAACGTAAGGTCTTATCGAGGTTACCCGGCGATGCAGCAGACGTGTCGGCGTACGCGCCGCACGTGCCCAGGGGTGACAATGCCCCTGCTACCTACATTAGGTACGAGGAGATATCATGCGTAGTCCTATTAAGAGCCTGGGTCCTATCTTCCTGGCATCAACGGTCGGGCTTGGCGGCGCTGTCCAGATGGCGCATGCCAAGACGCGGGCCGCCAGCCCTATTACCGTGACCGTAGCCTATCAGCAGTTCGGGCCGCCGCCGTACTGGGATCAGTTGTGGTGGCAGAAGACATCTCAACTTCTCTCCAAGCAAGACCCCAATATCACGATAAAGCTTGAGCCTATCATCGCGTCCGAGGGCGACTACTATACCAAGATCGACCTGGCCCTGCGCTCGGCCAGCACGACACCTGACATCGTGCGTGAGGACAGCTTCCTGGTCTCTTCCGATGTGACCGCCGGTTATCTCCAGCCCTTGGATAGCTACCTGTCGTCCTGGCCAGAGTACAAACAGCAATGGTACCCGGCGATGCAGACCATCACGCAGTTCAACGGCCACCAATACGGGATCATGAACGGCACCGACGATCGCCTCATCTACTACAACAAGAACCTCTTCAAGCAGGCTGGCCTGCCCGTGCCGTGGCAACCCAAGACGTGGGCCGATATCCTCTCGGCCGCGCAGACGGTCAAGCAGAAGGTCCACAACGTCATCCCCATCAACATGTACACGGGCATCATCAACGACGAGGCCTCCACGATGCAAAGCTTCGAGATGCTCCTGTACGGGACGCCTGACGCGGCGCACCTCTACGACTACAAGACGAAGAAGTGGGTCATCTCAAGCACGGGTATCAAGGACACCCTGACGTTCCTCCAGAAAATCTACAACCCATCCGCCCTACTAGGACCGCCGTCCAACATCGCGTTGAACAGTCAGGTCGCCACGGTCGTCCAGCAGAACCTGCTGCCCAACGGCAAGCTGGCCATCGACGTCGACGGGTCGTGGGTACCGAGCACCTGGTATAAGACGGGCGCGCATCCGTGGCCGCAGTGGCAGAGCGTGCTGGGTGTTACCAAGATGCCGACGGAGTTTGGGCAGGGGGCGCGCTACGTCACACTCTCCGGTGGGTGGGCCTATTCGATCAGCGCCCGCTCCAAGAACAAGGACGCCGCCTTCAAGGCGCTCCAGGTCCTCAACAGTAAGGATATGCTGTCCTACTACGACTCCAGCGCGGGGCAGGTGACGCCGCGCAAGGATGTCGCCGACACAAAGGCTTATAGCAGTGTGCCGCTCAACCCGTACTTCACGGGTATGCTGTCGTTCACACAGTTCCGCCCAGGGTACCCGGTCTACCCCAGGATCTCCAACCAGATCGACCGTGCGATGCAGAGCGTGATGGAAGGCACCAGCCCCCAGGCGGCCATGTCCACCTACGCCCAACAGGTCACGACCATCGCCGGCGCGAGTGGCGTGGAGAAGCTCAAGTAGCACACACGATGCGCGGCCTCCCGCGGGGGTAGCTCCACTGGACGCCCCGTCCCTCATCCGCACGCCCTATTCCTTCATGTGGCCTGGATAGGGTGAGCGTTCGGTTCGTAGGCCAGGCCGAAGAATGGCCGCGGCGCGCACAACGCGCCGCGGCCCCTCTCCCTGAACAGGACGGTGTTGTATGCAGGCCCACACGACCACCACGACGGAACGCATCGCTCCAACCCGCAAGGGCGGACGACAACGCACGCGGTTGCGTACAGGTCTCCTCTTCATGGCCCCCGCGTTCATCCTGATCATTATCTTTATGCTCGGCCCTGCTTTTTATGCCTTCTATATTTCATTTACCAATATGGCCTTGACCGGCCCCGGCGCCGCGTCACCCAGTTGGGTTGGCTTACAAAACTTCAATCAAATTCTGCATGACGGCGATTTCTTTCGGGCGTTGCGCGTGTCGCTGACCTATCTCGTCGGCTCGGCGCTCATCGGTCAAGCCGCCCTGGGCTTGATTCTGGCCTTGCTGATGCGTCATCGCCATCACCTCTTTAAGTCTGTTCTTGGCGCGGTCATCATCGGCGCCTGGATCATCCCCGATGTCGTGGCCGGTTTCCTCTGGAACGCGTTCCTGGCTGGCGGTCCACAGGATTTCGTGGAGTCGCCCGGCCTGCTCAATAGCATCGTGTCCACCTTCGGTCTGCCACAGCACGCCTGGCTGCAGGAATCTCCCATGGCGATGATCATCGTGGCGAACATCTGGCGCGGCACGGCCTTTTCCATGCTGCTCTATGCCTCCGCGCTGGAAGGCATCTCGCCCGATTTGTTCGAGGCCGCGTCGATCGACGGTGCCGGCCTGTGGGCGAAGCTGCGCGGCATCACGCTGCCGCTCTTGAAGGCCACCATCGCCACCGACTTGCTGCTCGTCACCCTGGCGACGCTCTCCGACTTCACCCTGGTCTTCGTGCTCACGGGTGGCGGCAACAGCAAGACGCAGCTGCTGACCATTTACCAATACCAGCAAGCATTCAAGTTCTACCAGATTGGCTATGGGGCGGCGATCTCGCTCCTCATCATTGCCGTGGGCGCCATCCTGTCCCTGGTTTATATGCGTGTGCTGAGAATCGAACTGTAGGACCGAGAGAGGAGCCAACCTATGAACCTACGCCTGCGCCGTCTCTTTGCTCCGATGACCGCGTACGTCATCCTGACCATCCTGGGGCTGTTCTGGCTGGTACCCTTCGCCTGGCCCGTCCTGGCCAGCCTGAACCCCACGGCCTCGTACGCCGTGGAGTGGCCGCATCAGTTAACGCTGGGTAACTTCGGCACGATTATCGGCAGCGGCTTGGTGGTGCGCCCCTTCATTAACAGCGGCATCCTGGCCGTCAGTACGATGGTGGGCTGTATCGTCTTCTCGGGGCTGGCGGCGTACCCGCTCTCGCGCTACCAGTTCCGCTTCAAGCAAGTGCTGATGTACTTTATCCTGTTCATCAGCGCCCTGCCCATCCTGGCCCTGGTCACGCCGCTCTATGCTCTCTACGTCGCGCTCAACCTGCAGAATACGCTGCAAGGCTGTATCCTCTTTTTCATCGCCAGTTCGTTGCCCTTCGACATCTGGATCATGAAAAACTTCCTCGACTCGGTCTCGGTCGAATTGGAGGAGGCGGCCTGGGTCGATGGCGCCTCGACGCTCAACGCTTTCTTCCGTATCCTGTTGCCGCTCTCGGCGCCCGGCATCGCGGTGGTGGGGCTGCTCAGCTTCATCGGTGCCTGGGCCAACTTTTTCGTGCCGCTCATCCTCTTGCAGAATCAGGACCTTTTCCCCGCCTCGATCCATATCTATACGTTCTTTGGCGCCTACGGCCAGGTGAACTACGGCCAGTTGGCCGCCTACGCCATGCTCTACGCGTTGCCGATCGCGGCGCTGTACATCTTCTTCTCGCGGTATTTGGTCAAGGGTGTCAACCTGGGCGGTGTCAAAGGGTGAAACGTGCGTGGCGGCGCTGGGCTGGCATGGCCTGCCTGCTTGTCACGACGACGCCGCGACAGAGCGTCGTCGTGCGGCCGGAGGCGATCTGCACACCGATCGTGCGCGCGTCGTGGCGTCTGCCTGGTCGTGTGGACAGCCTTCTGGCCGTGCCCTCGGCCGGCGCGACCGCCGCGCTTGTCGCCCCATCAGCGTCCGGCGTGCCCTTCCTGCCCCACGACGATATGGTCATCCTCGCGCGCGATGGGCGTGTCCGCGCGCGGGTGACCTTGCCGCCTTACATCATGCCGCCCGGCCTGGCCGTCTCCACGACCATGCGTGGGACGCTCTACGCGGTCGTGGATACCGCGCTGTTGGCGATCGACAGCGGGACGGAGCGTATCGTGGCGCGCTGGCCGCTCGATGTGCAGGCTCTAGGGTGGCCCGCGGCCGTCGCGGTCGGGTCGCGCGGGCGCGTTTACGTGGCCGGGCAACCGGCGACGGGGCGCGCCGCGGTCCTCGAGGCGCTCACGGTCTCGGCGCAAAGCCCCCCGTGGGTTGTGTGGCGCGCGCCACTCGGACTGACCCATGCAGGACTGTGGCTCGGACTCGCGGGACACGGTCGTGTCGCCGCCTATCTACCCAACGCCGATGACGTGCATGGCACGATTGCCCTGTTCGACGAGCGCGCGGGCGCGCTTCGCGCTTCGTACGCCGTGCCGGTCTCGCCCGCCGGCGCTGACGCCGCGCGTGACCGCCTCTACCTGGACGACGCCGGTACAATCCGTGCCCTGCGCCTGCGCGACGGAGCGCCCGTGGCGGCGGCCCCTGGCACGGGACCACTCGCGCTTAGTTCATCGCGCGGCCTGCTAGCCTTTGTGCGGGACGATGCGGTTGTCCTGGCCGCGGGCGGTTCCTTGCGTCCGCTCGCCCGCATTCCCCTGCGCGGCGTCAGCGCGCTCGCTTTCACGCCGGATGGCGCCACGCTGCTCGTTGGGCGACGCAACAGTCTCACGCGGATTGATATCGGACGATGCGGCGCGGCATGACGGCAAGCGCCCACGACCGTAGCGTTACACGACACAAAAGGAGAGACCGATGAAGTTTACCCTGGAGATGATAGCGACCGCGCTCCCGACCCTACAGGCGGCGGCCCAACGCGAGACCGTGCCACTCGGGCCAGTGCGCATCGGGACCGGACCGACCGGCCAGGTCGCACATCCTGACTACGACGACTCTACCTGGGACACAATAGATGTGGGCGATCGCTGGGGCGGCCCTGGACAGACCCACTGGCTGCGCATTCCTGTGCACGTCCCCCACGCATGGACGGAAGGCACGGTGGCCGTGCGCGTCGTGCTCGGCGCGTATCAGGATATCAGCGGGCCGGAAGCCCTCGCCTACCTGGACGGTGTCCCCGTCCAGGGCTTCGACTACTATCATCGCGAACTCATCCTCGACCGGGGCGCGCGGGACGGCCGGACGCTGCTGCTAGCCCTCGAAGCCTATAGCTCGCTCCGGCCGGGACCGCAGGTGATCCAGGCGCTGGAACTCGTGCGCATCGATCCCGAGGCTGAGGCGCTCTACCACGACCTACGCGTCGTGCATGACGCCGTGTTGACCATGTCCGAAGACGCCCCGGAACGCGCCCGCCTGATCCGCGCCATGGTCGACGCCTATGACGCGCTCGACCTCCGCCAGCCACAATCCGATGACTATCTCCGCTCCGTCCTCGCCGCGCGCGCGCGGATACGGGACGCGTATCGGCAGGGGCCAAGTGACGCGCCGCGCACGGTCGCCGTCGGGCACGCGCACATCGACCTGGCCTGGTTGTTCCCCGTCGCGCAGACCCGGCGCAAGGGCGCGCGCACCTTCAGCACCGCCCTCAGACTGATGGAGCAGTACCCGGACTATCACTTCGTGGCCTCGCAACCGGCCCTCTATGAGATGGTGCGCGAGGACGAGCCCGCTCTCTACGCGCGCATCAAGGAGCGCATCGCCGAGGGACGCTGGGAGCCGACCGGCGCCTCCTGGGTGGAGATGGACTGCAATCTGGCCGGCGGCGAGGCCTTGGTGCGCCAGTTCCTCTTCGGCAAGCGCTACTTCCGCGAGGAGCTTGGCGTCGACCCCAAGGTGCTGTGGCTCCCCGACGTGTTTGGCTACTCCGCCGCGCTGCCGCAGGTGCTCAAGGGCTGCGACGTCGATTACTTCATGACGACCAAGATCTCCTGGAACGAGTACAATCGCTTGCCCTATGATACGTTCCGTTGGGCGGGCATCGACGGGACCGAGGTGCTTACCCACATGGTCACGGCCCCGCTCCTCTCCTCCGAACTCTCGCGCATGACGCAGCAGCCCTTCTATACCTACAACGCCAAGTTTACGCCCTACGATGTGGCCGGCAACTGGGCCGCCTACCGGCAGAAAGACGTGAACGAGGAGTTGCTGTACCTGTTTGGCTACGGCGACGGCGGCGGCGGACCCACCGCCGAGATGCAGGAGACGGCACAGCGCCTGCGCGATCTGCCCAACTTCGTGCAGGTGGAGCAGAGTTCGGCCGAAGCCTTCTTCGCACGGCTAAGCGAGCGGGTTTGGGACGACCTCAACCTGCCGCGCTGGGCCGGCGAACTCTACCTCGAATACCACCGTGGCACCTATACAAGCCAGGGCTGGATCAAACGGGCTAACCGCAAGAACGAGTTGCTCTACCGCGAGGCTGAGTTGTGGTCGGCGCTGGCCACCCTGGTCGATCCGGCCGCGGCCGGACGGCAGCAGGAACTCAAGCCGGGCTGGGAGAGCCTGCTGTTCAATCAGTTCCACGACATCCTGCCCGGCTCCTCCATCAACGAGGTCTACCAGGACGCGCGCGCGGATCATCGAGCCATCGCGGCGCGTGGCGAGGGGGTCAGCGAGGCCGCGCGCGCGACGATCGCACAGGCGGTCGAGGACGACGGGTCGCACGGAACATCCGTCGTCGTGTTTAACCCAGCCCCGTTCGCGCGTGAGGACCCCGTCGTTGTTACCTTCGCGGCCGGCGAGCCACTCCCCGCGCTGGCCGATCCGGCCGGCCGTCCCATTCTCATGCAGGAGGTGGCGGGGGACGACACGGGCCGGCATGCGCTTATCGGCGTGTCCGCCCCGTCGCTGGGCTACCAGGCGTACGCGGCGACCGCTGCCACGAGCGCCCAGGACGTCGCGGCGACCGCTTCCACGAATACGCAGGATGACGCGGACGCGCTGCGTGTGACGCGCGACACGCTAGAGAATCGCTTCTTCCGCCTGCAACTCGACGAACATGCCGAGATCGTGTCGCTCTACGACAAGCGCGCGGGGCGCGAGGTCATCGCCCCCGGTGAGCGCGGCAATCAGCTGATCGCCTTCGAGGACCGCCCGCTCAACTTCGACGCCTGGGACATCAACATCTACTACCAGGACAAGCCGTACCCCATCGACGACGTGACCTCGTGGGAGGTCGTCGAAGAAGGACCATTGCGCGGCGGCGTGGAGATCGTCCGGCGCTATGGACAGAGCGTGATCACACAGCGTATCCTGCTCTACCGCGATGCGCCGCGCATCGACTTCCCCACTCACGTTGACTGGCACGAGCATCAAACGCTGCTCAAAGCCGCTTTCCCGGTCACGGTCAACGCGCCGCGCGCGACGTTCGACATCCAGTGGGGCAACGTGGAGCGTCCGACGCACTGGAACACAAGTTGGGACTGGGCGCGCTTCGAGACATGCGCGCACAAATGGGCCGATCTCTCGGAGGGTGATTACGGCGTAGCGTTGCTTAACGACTGCAAGTACGGCTATGACATCAAGGGTCAGACGATCAGGCTCTCGCTCATCAAGAGCGGCGTGTACCCCGATCCCGAGGCCGACCAGGGCGCACATGTCTTCTCGTACGCCTTGCTACCGCACGAGGGCGATTGGCGCGGCGAGGTGGTACGTCAGGCCTACCTATTCAACATGCCGGCGACGGGCTATGTCCGTCCGGCGCGGGACATGAGCGTGTCCAATGCGCCCGTATCCGGGGCGCTACCGTCCGCCTACTCGCTCGTGGCGACGAGCAGGCCAGGGCTGGTCATCGAGACGATCAAGCCGGCCGAGGATGGGGACGGCCTCATCGTGCGTTTCTACGACGCGCATAACACGCGTGGAGAGGTGACGCTCACCTTCGCGCGCCCCATCGCCTCGGCCGAGGAAACCAACATGCTGGAGGAGACGCAAGGTCCGGCCGTCTATGATGGGCGCGATCTGCGCGTCGCCGTTCGCCCCTACGGCATTGGCACGTTCCGCGTACGGTTGGTCAATGAGTGAGATAGAGGTGGGCGCCAGCATGGATAAGAGGAGCAATCGGCCGGCTACCCCTCGCATACACATGATCGGCAACGCGCACCTGGATCCCGTCTGGCTCTGGCGCTGGCCCGAGGGCTGCGCCGAGGCCATCGGGACCTGCTGGGCGGCGGTCGACCTGTTGGAGACGCATCCGGGCTTCATCTTCACACGGGGAGAAGCCCTCGTGTACCGCTGGATCGAGGAGTTGGAGCCGGAGTTGTTCGCGCACATCAGGCGCTTCGTCGCGGACGGGCGCTGGGCCATCGTCAACGGGTGGTGGATCCAGCCAGACTGCAATCTGCCCGATGGCGAGGCGTTCATCCGGCAAGCCCTCTATGGGAAGCGGTACTTCCGCGAACGCTTCGGCGTGGACGTGACGGTCGGATACAACGTCGATTCATTCGGACACGCGGGGACCCTCCCCATGCTGCTGCGGCATACCGGGTCCGACTCGTATGTCTTCATGCGGCCGAACGCGCGCGAGAAAAGCTTGCCCGCCGCGCTGTTCGACTGGGTGGCGCCCGACGGCTCATGCATCACCGCCTACCGCCTGCTCGAATACTACAACCATGTCCCTCCGCTCGCCGAGAAAATAGCCGCGGTCGAGACGCTCGCCGTGCGAGAAGGCCGCCCCGTGATGTGCTTCTTCGGCGTCGGCAACCACGGTGGGGGTCCGACGCGCGCGGACCTCGCGCTCATCGCGGAGGCCCGCGCGCGCGGACACGACCTTGTCTTCGACGATCCGCGGCGCTATTTCGACGCGGTGGCCGCCACACCACGGCCGGAGGTCCGCGGTGAGCTACAGCCGCATGCCATCGGCTGCTATTCCGTGGTCGCCCTCATCAAAATGCTCAACCGGCGGGTCGAGGGACAGCTGGCGCTGGCGGAGGCCGCCAGCGCCCTCGCCGCCCGGCACGCCGGCGCGCCGTATCCTGTCGCGGAACTCCGGACGCTGTGGCAAACGCTGTTGTTCAACCAGTTCCATGACATCTTGTGCGGCACAAGTATCCCGAGCGCGACGCGCGACGCTCTTGAAGCGTTGGGCGGGGTGGCCCAGGGGACCGACGTCGTGCTCAACGTCGCCCTGCGGCGGTTGGCCGCAACCATCGCGCCGCCGTCCGATCGGACGGCGGCAACATTCGTGGTGTTTAACCTGACGGGGCTACGCCGGCAAGCGCCCCTGGAACACGAACCGTGGGTCGACAAGGGCGTGGATGAGCCGCGCCGGTTGGTCGACGATGGGGACACGGAGATTGCCTATCAGGTTGTACACGCCGAGGCGCTTGTCTCATGGATGAGCCGCATCATGTTCATCGCGGATGTCCCGGCCTATGGGTACCGGGTCTATCGGTTCGCGCACGGTACGGCGGCGGCTGTGTCATCGACCCTCACCGCCGCGCCCAACGGTCTGGAGAGCGGCGCGTGGCGCCTAGAGATCGACCGGCGGACGGGAGGGATCGCCCGTCTGGTGGACAAGCACACTCGGCGCGATGTCTTCGACGGTACGGCTCACCTTCCCATTATTGTCGACGACCCCTCCGATACCTGGGGCCATGGCCTCGACCACTTCGGGCTGGACGGTGAAGAGTTCGTCTGTGACAGCGTCGAGATCGTGGAGGACGGCCCGCTACGCGCCGCCCTGCGCGTTCAGGCCCACGCCAGCCGGTCAACCATGACGACAACCTACCTGCTGCACGACGATCCGACGCTGCCCCTGGAGATCCGCGTCCGCGTCGAGTGGCGCGAGCAGCGACGGCTCTTACGGCTACGCTATCCCGTGTCCGTCGATGCGCCGACGTTTCGCTACGAGGTCCCGGCGGGGTCCACGGAGAGGCCCGCCGATGGGCGAGAGTATCCGGGGCAGCGCTGGGCGCTGGTCCGTGGGCGCGACGGCTACAGCTTTGCCCTGACCAGCGACGCATTCTACTCATACGCCGCGGATGGACAGGCGCTCTACGTCACCGCGCTCCGCTCGCCGGCCTACGCCCACCACAACCCCTATACGCTCGATGCGGAGGGGGAGTATCCGTATACCGATCAAGGTGAGCACGTCATCACCCTGCGGCTGCTGGCGGGTGATGGTCTCGGCCCGCGCCAGGCCCACGCGTTGGCTGATGGGCTCACGCGTCCGCTCGTCGCGACACCGCATGTGTCCCGTGGCGGAACCGGGCCGTCGAGGGGAGAGTTCCTCGCGATCGAGAGCGGATCGAGCGTACCGATATGGCTCAAAGGGGCGGAGGAGGGGACAGATGTGATCGTGCGTTTACTTGAAGTGGAGGGGCGGCCCGACAACGTGGTCTTCGTGGCGACGGGGGAGCGGCAGGCCATCGCGCCCTATGGGCTCCTGACGTTGCGACAAGGGCGGGATGGGCGCTGGCGACAGAACGATGGGGTAGAATCTGAACAACTCCACGACGACGGGCGCTGAGATTCTTATGTCTACCACGGATGTTCTCAGCGGAGCTTGATGCCGCGATGTATGGAACGTGCGCTTACCTGCGGTGGTCGCTGGTAGTAGTAGTAGTAGTAGGGGAGGCGATGGACACGCGATGAGTATTGTAGCCGGCGTGGACATCGGGGGCACGAAGTGCGGGGTGAGTATTGGACAAGCGAGGGATGCGGACATCCAGATCCTCGCACAGCGTCGCTTTTCTACGCCGCCGTCGCCGTACGACACGATCAAGCGGATCTGTACGGATCTTGATGGTCTCCTGACGGAGCATGCCGGTGGCGCTCCCATTGCCATTGGCGTGAGTTGTGGCGGCCCACTGGATAGCGGCGCGGGCTTAATCCTCGCGCCGCCCAATCTACCGACGTGGGATCGTATCGATGTTGTAGCGCCATTGCGCGATCACTTCGGCGTCCCCGTTGGCTTACAAAATGACGCCAACGGCGGCGCATTGGCCGAGTGGCTGTGGGGCGCTGGACGGGGGCTCCGGAACATGATTTTTCTGACCTTTGGCACCGGTATGGGCGCGGGGCTTATCTTGGGTGGCCGCCTATATGAAGGAACGAATGGATTGGCCGGGGAGGTCGGGCATATGCGTTTAGCGCCCGATGGTCCGACCGGCTACGGGAAGGCCGGGTCATTTGAAGGATTTTGCAGCGGAGGTGGTATGGCGCGTCTGGCACGCACGATGGCTGCGGCCCATCTGCGCGGGGGGCACGCCTCCTTGTATTGCTCCACGCCGCGTGATCTGCCGCGCATCACAACAGAGATAGTGGGCGTGGCCGCACAGCAAGGCGACTCTCTCGCGCTTGAGGTGTTTCGCATCGTTGGCCAGCGACTCGGACAGGGCTTGGCCCTTTTGGTTGACATCCTCAATCCAGAGCGAATCGTGATTGGCAGCGTCTACCAGCGACAACGATCGCTGTTGGAGCCGATTGTGTTGGAGACTTTGCGACGCGAGGCGTTACCCCAGGCGCTGTCCGTCTGCTCGATCGAACCGGCCGGCCTGGGGGAACAGGTGGGCGATATGGCGAGCATGGCCGTAGCTATGTCGATGGCGCCGGCAGCGGGAGAGTAGACGAATGCGTAGACATAGGCTATAAGCGCCTCCATGAAACGCCGCGTTGTACGCGCTATCGCCCTCGTTGCCCTCGTCCTCGCCTTTGGTGGCGGAATCGTCGTCGCGGCGCGCGGCCATACTGAGTCCGTCTATACAGTGGCTGACGCACAAGCGGGCTTGGCGCATCAGCCGCGCCTCTGGATTGGGCGGACGATTCTTGTGCGCGGGCGGCTCACGATATTAGGATGTACCGGCAGGTGTTTGAGCAGTACCGCTGTTCTCTCCGATCCGGCCGACGTAGGCCAACGCCTTCGCGTGACATGGATGGCTGTAAATCCCGTGCTGGCGCTTTTCCTCGCTGTGCCCGTCGTTGGCCCGGTGATCAGGCAACGGATCGGGGGCGTCGGCGTGTACCGTGTCCGCTTGGTGCGGCAGACCTTCGCTAGCTCGCCAGGCAATCTGCCACAGTATTTTCCCTACACCAAGCAGGTTGTGGCCGTGACCAACGACAGCGCGGTCCTCGTGGACGGCCTCCAGTAGGTTCGTTCGCCCGTATCATCAACGCCGTGCTGTTGCATGTGGACGCGTCGGCGCGCGGCCAGCGGCTCACCTCCGGCCTGTTGATGCCGAAGAGGAGCACAGCGGGTCGCGCCGCGCGTGAGCGCGAGACCGGCGATCCCCCTGCGGTGCAGGACCGTGGCGCCCTCCGTGTGCAGCGCCGCGCGGATGAACCGAGGAGTGGGCAGGGCGTCCTCGATGACCAGGATAGAGTCGCTCCTACGCGCCCCTTCTCCATCCCACGCCCCGCTTGTGTCATGGGCGATGTAGGTGTGGCGCATGGATCCGATCAAACGATGCGGCGGGCGACCCTCGCTGGAGCCCTCGTGGCCGCTTGGTCGCCGCGTCGGCCCGGCTTGTGCACGGCCGCCGGCTGTCGTTCACGTCGGCCTTCGCGCTCGCGTTCGCGCTGCTCTACCTCGGCCGCCCGGTGGGCTGGACGCTGGTGTACCTCGACCTGATGGTGGGCGTCGCGGCGTGGCCCGCCCTGCCCCGCGTCGGCCGCGCCCTCCTGCTCGTGGGGGTCGTGGCGCTGCTCGCCTCGCATTGGGCCGCACTCGTGCTGACGGGCCTGGGCGACGGACTGCTGCTACTGACACTGCAACCCGCCGATCGACCCTGGGAGACCTGGGTTGTCCTACCTCTCGCCTGGGCGCTTACTCTATGGACGGCACGGCGGTTGAGCGTTGGTCGAGAGGTGGTCAGCACTGACACTGCGCGGATCGTCACCGTCGGACGGTAGGACTGAGGTGGTGTAGGGGCTATCGTGGTGGGGGGACAGCATCTCTCCCACGTTCTCCAGCCATGCGGACGGCAGCCCGCCGTGGCGGCGGGTAAAGAAGGCATCCCCGCGCACGCCGGCTGTTTGATCGCTTCCGGCCCATCGCGCTTATCCTGGCGGCGGTGCTGCATTCCATCCCCTGGGCTTGCGCTCGCGCGCCCAGCTCGCCCGTTTCTTCGACGGCTTCGGGGTCATCGCGCCCGGCATCGTGTTCACGTCGGCGTGGCGCCCCGATGGAAGCCCCAGTCCGTTCCCCGCTGAACCGGAGCGGGCGGCCGTCCTCGCCGGTGTCGGGCGCAAACTGTAATCCCATTGGACGTGGCCAGGGTGCGGTTGGTGGGGCGGGACGGATGCGAAGCTCACGACGCCGACACCCATCAGCCAAAGACGCCGGCGGCGGCCTATACCCGTCCCCCCACTCCATTACTCTAATGCGCCGACGTTATGAAAAGTTACGCGCTGGTGCGACGACACCGGGCCTCAATACCCCGCGTCGCTCCGTACCCGCTCGACCCACTTAGCCCACCAGCGGATGCAAAATAACTCGCCGGTCGGGCGATATGCGACTTCGATCTCCCAAGAGGACAGGCCCTTCGGTTGCAGCAGGCGCACAACGCGATAGGTTTCCGCTTCCTGGGTGATGTCGCGGCGCAGGGCGCGCGCCTGCCGCCAGTCCATGTGCAGCGCGTCGGGGAAATAGTCAGGTGATAGCTCCATACGATAGGCATCGGCCCCGACGCTAGCCACGACCCGGTACTATCAAGCGCCCCACATGGGGGGGGTAAGGCCGCAGCTGGGCTACGATGGCAACCATCCGCCGCGCCACCAAGTGACCGTGCGCGACCACGCCTGCGATCAGGATAGCGCCCACGTCGTCGCCATTGCTAGCGAGGCTCCGCCTCAGACCGACGAGATGTACGCGGTGAGAGCGTACACGTCAGCGTCAAAGCCTCTGGTTGCAGGAACGAGAGGAGTCGGGTATACCGAACTCCATAGAGGACCGTCAAGCG
>JAABUJ010002862.1_pt1 | contig 20347 bp, 18 predicted proteins | sample 5559131 | NCBI WGS metagenome assembly JAABUJ01 (sample SAMN10711875, study PRJNA513366) | rock metagenome | isolation source: Antarctica rocks | place: Antarctica: Victoria Land, Mt New Zealand nord | collected 2016-01-07 | reverse complement strand
TCTTTGATGCATACATCATTACTTTACTTTATTCACTTCTTATACTACATGTCAACTATCATCACAATGAACTTCAACAACTTCTTTACAAAGCAACAATCTGTCTCAATTCTCACTTATAAGAACTGCAATCAATGATTTACTCTTATGAAAAGATAATTGATAAAAGAAGATCTATAAAATGTTGTTAAAATCTTAGCAGTCAACACTTCTGTCAGTGAATTCTTAGCTGTGTTTTTTCTCAACAATCTCAGCTTTAAAAGTCAGAAAACTGACACAAAGACTTTATATTGACTTACTATCTGCATCAATGTAGATGATTAAGAATATCTGATGAACAAGATCAGCACAAAGAATGTTTGAAATGCATTAAAGTTTAAATACAAGAAGAAGTTGCAGATGACTGAGAGACAATATTTAACAGAGTTTGTTGAGTATAAGATGTCAGAGAACATATTCATTAAAGAAGTATGAATTTATCTGAGCAAACTTGACAGAAAGATTGCTGCAACTCAGTTTAATATGACTGAGTTGTTTAAATCAGAATGATGATTTTAGATGCTGCTTTAAGCACTATTAAATGAGTATGTTGTGATCTGTAATGTCATCAACATCCAGAACAATTCAGACATCAAGAGAGATCTGTAAAAGCTTTAGAAGAAAGAGATACAGCTTAAGACTGATAAAACTGTCATTATTTTGTGAACAGATAAATAGAAAGAAAATTAATGTTTAATGAATTAGAATTATAGTTTATTGAATCACTGCACAGTTAATATTAAGCAACACTATTACAGATCATTCAGCTCTGACAATGATCATTCTTCTTGCTACTTCATTAAGTACTTTCTTTACAACAATTCTCACTTCATAAAAGATTGCAAGTTTCTTTCTAATGTTAAGTGAGATACTTAAAAGAGAACAAGCAGATCAACTGCAGTCAAGCTGTGCAGATTGATTGCAGTTAACTTGTATTAAAAGTCAGTCTATAAAGATAAAGAGAAGAGGTATAGAGTCTTTAATATAAAAGTTAATGACAATAATAATGATGACTTCTTCTCTAAATCTAATAAGAAAGAGAAAGTCAGCAATGAAATTGCTGCTCTGTTTAAGAAGACTGTCAGTAAGATGCTTAAATCTGAATGAGTTGCAGATTCTAAATTCTTCTCATATATAACTGATCAACTTCAACTCTTCAGTGATCTTCTTATATGAATGAGACATCAGCAAATTAGAGTTAAAAGAGAACATTTATATTCTCATTATTGTGAAGTAATCATTATGTAAGTTAAGTCAGAAAATTCTGTAAGACTGAGTTCAACACTCTATGTATCTGAACTTGAGATCAATCTTTTCTCAGAAAAGTGAATGTGCAAAATAAGACTGCATAAAAGCTTTAATCAACACTGTCTTTAAATGTGTGATAAGCACAGCAAGACTATAATAGAAGTGTCAGAGCAAGATGAAGTCTATATAGTTAAGTATATTGCAAAGAGTCTTAATAAATTTGCTTTGATATCTGTAGTGCACATGTCACATTCAGAGACTGCTTTTCTCACAGCTGCTTCAGATATAAGTCTGCACAATGATATGACTGATTTCTTAGAAGTTGACACTGCATTATTAAATAGAAAGATCAAGACTTACAGACTTTGACATTGATGATTTGTTCATCTTGATTCTGCAAAGCTGCATAATCTTTACAAGATAACAATTCTTGAAAAGTCAATTCTCATTGTTGAGAACAACAAGACTGTGTATGAGATTTATGTTCTGATTAAGTTCATCAATAAGTAAGATCACATTATAAGCAAAAGAAAGATTAACATTCTTGTTCTTGTCTTCATTGACATATGTAGCTCATTATTCTTGTCATTTAATAGATATCAGTACTTTCTGAAGATAGTAGATAATTATTTCTGAAAGACATGAATAATATTGCTAAAGCAACATAATAAGATCTCACAGACACTGTAAGAATGATGATTAAAGACTGAACTTTAGATTGATGCAAAGATTCTTGCTGTATAAAGCAACAATAAAATGAAGTTAAGATTCATTCTAAATAACTGATGCAAGTTTCTTAGCATCACACTGCAGTACATAATGTTCTACATGTCAATTCAGAATGATGTTGTCAAAAGAGTCATCTGAATTATGAAGAACTCAGTGCATATCATGATCAAAGAGATATAACTGTCAATAGAGTTCTAAATGCAGACAGCACAGACAGATGTCTATCTTTGCAATTAAACAGTAACTGATTTTTTAATTAATGATAAGTAAATGACTCTTGAGAAAGCTTTCACTGATGTGAAGTTATTCATTAATTATATTTGTATATAAGAATGCAAGTGCTACAGCTATGTTGATCTCAAGTTACTATCTAAAGACAGATGTGACAAGTTCATGAATTGAGAATGAGTAAGAGTCTTCATGAACTACATTGAGAAAATCACAAAGCAGTATCAGCTTTAAGCTTTAGATCTTAAGTGCATCATTAAGAATTATGCTGTGAAGTTTGCTGAAAGCAAGAAGGGAGGCACTGTTGATCTTAGACTGTAACAATAAACATTAAATGTTCTTTTAAATAGAAGATTTGTTGAACATTTATGAAAGAAGTTAATCATTGTGAAGGTCACAGCTTCAGATCAGACACTCATGACTTAGAACAGTAAGATGCAGTCTAACTTAATTATGATTAAGACTGACAAGTCTTAAGATAAACAACATGAGGTCAAGTTAACTGTAGTCAATCTAAACAAATTGTTAAATGAGAAGATCAACACTGATTAAGTCAAGATAATGATACTTAAAGAAGTCAGAATCTTTCTGTGCATTGAGATCTTAAAATGAAAGAGAGATAACAATGACAATGATTAAGATGTGAATGAGCTCTCAATTAAAATATTAAAAGTTATGCTGACACTTACAGCATTCTTTGCAGACAAAGAAGATTCTATAATTAGATCTGACATTTTAATGTCTGTTATCTATGCTGAAGCAGTGAGAGACTCAATCTGAGAAGAAATGTAAAAGAATGTCATTCATGCAGAGCTGACAGCCTTGACAATAAATGAAACATAAAAAGAGACTGTGTCATCAAGAAAAGTCAACATTATGATCAGTAAATGAGTCTTTAAACTCAAGCTGAACACTGATGAATTCTTAAATAAGCTTAAGACAAGACTTGTGGCAAGAGACTTCTTATAGACATATAATGTTGATTATAAGAACATCTTTGTTCTCACTGTTAAGTTTAACACTCTGTGAATCTTTCTGACTATCATTGCACTCAAGAATCTAAAGTGTCATCAAGTGAATATCAATAATATCTTCATGAAATTCTTTCTGAAGAAAACAATCTATATAACATCTTCTTCTGAAGTCAATATTGCATCTAATTGTGTTCTGTGCATACTGCACAGCCTTTATAGTCTTAAGCAAGCTGCACAGAACTGACATAAATGATGTGTCATCAAACTGCTTAAGTTAAGTTTTCATTAAAGTAAGACTGATCTTTGTCTTCTTCTTCACAGCATCAAAAGAATTATGCTGTTTCTTTATGTAAATGATATTGTTATGACTTCAATAAATCTGTTATACATTCTTTAATTCAAGCAAGCTCTTGTGAACATGTTCAAAGTCAAGAACTTAAGAGAGACACAGAAAATTCTTGACATTCAAGTTATATGCAACTGCAAAATGAGAATCCTGCATCTAAATCAGACTCACTATATAAACAAGATATTAAAGAATCTTCACATGTAATTTGACAAGCACAGAGTCATCAGCATTTTACTTAATAAATATGATGTTCTTTATTCTGTCAGCTTAACTGACTAAAGAATAGATCAAAGACAGTATTAACAGATAATTGAAAGTTTAATGTATACAGCAATTCATACTTGATCAGACATTGTCTTTATACTAAATTGATTAAGTCAATATCTCAGTGATTCTGCAGAGCATCATGAACATACACTTAAGAGATTATTGCAATATATAAGATTAATCATCAATCTCAACATCATATACAGCTTTAATGAGAGTCAAGTAATGCTTAAATACTCTGATTTCAACTATGCTTTGAATAAGCAGAATTAAAAATCAATTTTAAAGTGCATCTACATGCTTAAAGATGAATCAATGTTGTGAACAAGTCAAAAACAGAAGTTTGTTGTTATCTTAATTACTGAGACTGAATACATGATCATGTCAATGTGTGCAAAGACTGAGATCTGGCTTGAACAGATGTTAAGAGACATGAACATAAGCAAATATCTTGAAGTCAATTTACACTGCATAAGCATTCAAAAGAATAAAGCTCATTAAGCTTCTTTACTCATTTAGCTCAAAGAAGATAATCAAGTTGTTTTAATCTTGATTAAGAATGTATATGTACATGAATAATTAAAGCACATTGATGTCTTTTATTACAACATCTGCAATCTGCATAAGTGCAATCAGATTCAGATAGACTTTGTGCTCAGTTAAGAGATGATTGCTGATGAGCTTATTAAGTCTCTGTCTAAATGAATCTTTAAGTGATTCATTAAATTCATGAGACTCACTGTTAATGATTAGTTAAACTCTTAAATGATTTGTTGAACTCTTAATGATGTGTTTAGTCATCTGGTGTTTGTCATCAGTGAGAGTCAATAGGTGCAGCCTCACTGAGTGAAAATGTTGAGAAATGATGTTTTAGCTATTTCTATAAAGTAAAATAAAACTAATGTCAAGAACTGAGTGAAGACTCTATTTACATTAACTGCAGTCAACATTCTTTCTACTTCTTCTGTAACTCTCTTGATCAAGATGTGCCCATAGACAACATAATTTAGAAGTTTCACTAGACAGCATAGTATAGCATGAGTATTCATTTCTTTCAACATTCAATGATCATTATTTTCTCTGCAGTTTGTGTATGAACTATTATTGAGATGCACAGAGTATTTAGTGCAGCTTTTGTAAGTATAAATTTATATTAATATAATGACTACTTATTGTTCTAGATCATGTAGAGTTCAAATTTTCTTCATTTGTTAATTTAACAACTTCTCATCATCATTATGTTGCTGCTTCATCTACTGTCTTCATCATCATCATCAGCAACATTACACTTCTTGTCAGCTACAATTACTTGTCAGCAGAGAATGTTTTGAGCACTGTAAATGAGTTAAAGATGACTGCTGAGATTCTTTATTGTTGAGTTAAAAAACTTAACATTAATGCATTTGTTGCTTTATTTACATCATTATCTCATCTGCATCAATCACATTCTCACTTACTGTTGTGTCATCACAGTAAACAGTAATTTTGCTTTAAATATGATCTATACTCAGCTTGCAACTTTCTTTTTTTTTTTTTTTTAATAGATAAATAGTTAATGAAATTGCTTTGCTTCTGATACTATCATCTTCTAATCTACAAAAGTCTTTTTCTTAAGCCTTTTATATAAATTATATAAGTCTGTATTTCTTTTACAGATCATCATCAAATCACTATTGATTCTTATTGAAGTTAAGACTTTTTGATCTTTCTTTTCAGCTTTATTATTTGTTTGTTTTGACTTCAACTTATTGTGTTGTTGTTGCAAGTCTTTACTGAATCATTTTTAATCATTCAGTTTTTTCTTAATATCATGTAATATTAGAACTTTCACTTTCTTTCAGTTACATCTCTCTTCTATTATAAGTGTTGAAGTCAAATCATTAGTATTTCTTCAGCTTTCAATAGTCTTCTGTAATGCATTCATCACATCATTCACTTCAGTCAAGATCAGTTCAGAAGAAGCAACACTTTAATGTGCTTTTGAAATGTTCTGTAATGAAAGTATAGATGAATTTATTCATTCATAATATTTTTATATCTTATAAATTATCTTCTGAGAAAGATCTTCTCTCTTCTCTACTAAGAGCTTATGTAGTTCTTTCTTTTGTCTGCAATCTCATTCAGCTCAAGATATGATTGAGAGTTCTTTATAAAAAGATAATGATGACTCTTTCTATTTAAGAATCTCATCAACTTCAGAGCTTAATCACTGCACAGATAGTTTAGCTCATTTCAGACTGCTTTGCAGCTCTGAACTAGCTTAAAATTCATTGACATTAAAGATATGTGCTTTCACAAATTAATTATTATGAATTAAATTTCATAAAACACACTCTGTGAGCATTTCTAATGCATAAGTTTCTAATGAATGAGTTTTCAATATCTTATAAGATTTAAATCATTTAACTTTGAACTTTTAAAACTCTTTATTTTATATAAACACTCAGTCTTCTTTCTTTGTAGTGCTTAACTGCACTGTTTCATCATGAATTGTTTTTAATTTAAGAGTCTTTTGTAAAAGAATTTCATTAAGAGTTACTCAAATCATCTATATCTGCTTAACTCATTTTAACTGATCTTCAAAGTCAGTTTCTCTCAGCAGTCAGAGATTGTTTGAGTTGTCTAATAGTTGTAAATTTATCTTATATAGTAGATAGAATGAGCTCTGTTTAGTTATATTATGAGCTCAGATTTAAGCTGCAAAAAGTGCTTGTAATAAGTATTTGTCTCATAATTGAGTTAATTTATTCATAAGATATTTTGTAAGCATAAAGCTCAACATTTCATTTAGATTTTCTATCTTTTCATTTATACAGAAATGATAAAAAGTCATTGTTCTATACTGAGTTCTAAGCTTTTTCAAATAGTAAATCACTGTTACATCCTGATTGAAGGTTTCTTTGATATAGAGGCTAAGAATTAGAGCTTGTGATATAAGAGAGTTTCAGACATGTTGAGTTAATCAGTAGCTAGTAGTATGTTAAGTAATGATTACATTGAATATGTTCATCTTTTTAAGAAAGATGATCTGTATATATATCAGACTGCTTATCTTGCTCACTTATGAGCACTGTAAGTCAGCTTACTCAGCTCACTTATAAGTACTGTAAGCTTACACTGAGCTGTACATCTTTAAGATGTAGTTCACTGAATCTACACATTCAATAAATCTATTAAAACAATGACTGTAACATCATTCTTTCTTCTTAAACACTAATTCTCTAAAGTCTATTTAAATGAAAGTTTTCTGCCTTCATAATTTGCAAGCTTTTCATGATGAAGTCATTTAAAACATGTAATCATCTTTATCTTTATCAATTCATTAATAAAGACAGTGATTCAATGTTAACTGTCTATCTTCACTGTTTCAGTCTCTCAATTCTCTGCATAAAGATGAAGAATCATTCTAAGTGTGCTGAGTGTGTTTGCTGTGATCACTTATGTATTAATGTGTTGTGAAAATCTCTGAATCATACACATAATAAACTTAAGTTCAATCTATCTGTTACTGAAAAAGAACTGACACAGACTCTTGCTAGAGTTGCTTATCTTTATAAGATATTAAAATATATAAAAGATAAAGTTACTAAGAAGATACTCTGTCTTGCTTGTAAACTTATTGATAATAATGATGATGTTTTCAGAAATAAAGATGACTTTAATTCTTCTAATCTCTTATTCTTAAATTTCTGAGATGATCTTATCTCTACAGTCTTCTCTTCTTGAACTGCTGAAGCATTTTTACATAGTTAAGTAAATTATTCTTAAGTTTTCATGTGCTTTTCAAAGCATCATATTCTTTTCATCTAATAAGATAGTGAACTTTCTCATTAATCATTCTTTTTTTTAGAATGTTCTCAACTTCATATTTAGTTTCAGATTCAACAGACACTGATTTGATCTGAAATGATATGAATTGATTGCATTGCTGAAGCATTGATGTATAAAATACTGAGTGTATTTACATTTCTTAAGATAAGTTTAACTCATAATTTAGCTTCTTAATGTTTCTCTTGATCATGAATGACTCAATACTCTTATTCATGAGTTTCTTGCTCTTCTTCTTCATTCATATGTTGTTCATCTATAAATATATTCTCTCATCAATCTTATATGATTTTATCTCTGTTGTTTGTTTCTTCTGCTCTTCAATTCTCTTCATAAGATTGATATGCAGTTTCTTAAGCTTCATAATGTTTAACATTACTTTTTAACTTCAAGATCTGTGTGCTTGTGAATCTCTTCAAATCTTCAGATAATATTCATAATTTGCCTTAAATAATGTCTTTTTCATGATTTTATTTCACACATTGTTGTATGTAAACTGTATCATCAGCAGCAGTTGTACTCAATTATTCTGTTTCACATTGACATAGTGTCACAAGTATATCTTGACTGTCTAATTCATTCATTTACTCTATTCATCTATCTATAAATGATAAGTCATCAACATCTTATGTTTTATTTCAAGTTCTGCTGTAAGCATTTCTCAGAACTTGCTTGTGAACAGCTTATCTTTATTAATAATAAACTTCTTTGATAGTCTATGATTGCTAATCAATTCTTACAGTATAATATACATCAATACTGATGCTGTCACAGTCTCTCTGAATGAAATGAACATCATGTACTTCATTAATCTATTCACTATAATCAATATGCTGTTAAATCTAACTTTTCATGCTGAGTTCTTGAACTTTAATAGCTTAATGATAAAGTTCATGATAACAGACTCTCAAAGCACATTCAGTGCATTTAGTTATGTTATCTCATCATAATGCTTATCTCTCTGAATCTTATTGTGTCAGCATGAATCACATTTAACAATGTATTCTGTAATTTAATTACAAAGATCATCTATGTTGCATCTTCTTTATACAAGATCTTCTGTACATTTGACTTCTAGATGCTCATCAGCTCTGCTGTTATAACATACTTTCATGAGTTCATTATCTATCAAGAAAGTATTCTTTATCTTATATGTTGCTGCTAAATCTTTTATGAGTGTTTCTTTCTCATCTTTGTGCAGAATTTCAGTATGAATCATTTTCACTTCTTTGTGATCAGATCATCTACTTAAAGTGTCTGCATCACTGTTCTCATTATTTTTTTTGTAATAAATTTAAAATTCAAAGTCTGCTAACTGTTTCACTCAGTGAATCTGTCATCAGTTCAGTTGCTTAGTTATTGTGAAGTTTCTCAGATTCTTATAATTCATAAAGATCTAAATAGAGTTGCTTATATCTGTAAGATAAGATCTTCAATCTTGCAGTGCTTTCACTATTGCAAAAAGTTCTTTATTATGAATCTTATATCTTTTCTTAAGTTCTGATAACTTTCTAAATTAATACACAATAAACTTCTTCTGCTCATCTTCAATCTGATATAGACATACTTTAATTACAAAATTTAATATGTTGATTTTCAGTATCTTTTCACATGCTTAATTGAGTATTCACAGATGTGCAGTTTCACTAAGACTTTTCTTTAATATACAGAATGCATTCTTCTGTTTTTTATCTTAATGTCATCTCTCATTCTTGCATGTCAAACACATAAGAGATTCTGCAATCTTTACATAATTTGATATAAACTTTCAATAGTAATTTGTTAATTCTAGAAAGACTTGTACTTTCTTGATTTTCTTTAATGTTAATTAATTTCTGACTGTCTCTGTCTTCTTAAGATTCTTCTCAATCTGATTAGATTAAATGACATATTTTAGAAACTGTATTTTCTTAATTTTAAATCTGCTTTTCAACTTTTTCACATACATAGCTTGTTCATTAAGCTTTGTTAGAATCTTGTATACATATTTGTGATGTGTTTTAAGGTTGTTTAAATAGATCAGAATATCATTAAGATATGTAATCATAAAATTATTAAGATATTCTCTTAACATGTCATTGATGAGTCTCTAAAAGATGATTAAGATGTTTTTAAGCTTAAATGACATAACAGTGTACTCATAATATCTGTATCTTGTTCAAAATGTCATTTTTCATTCTTTACTCTTCTTTATGCATATGCAGTAGTACACTTTCTTCAGATCTAAACTCATAAATCACTTAACTTTCTCTAGTCTGTCTTGTAACTCTTCTATCAGCAGTAAAGAATAATTATCTTGATGAGTTATCTTGTTAAATTGTTTATAGTCAACATAAAGTTGCTTGATGTCATTCTTCTTTAATATAAACAGAATCAGATATTCTGCTGATAACTTTAATGATTTGATGAATTCTCTCTTTAAATTCTCAGCAAGATAGTTCTGAACTTTCTTTAGCTGATTCTCACTCATAAGATAAAGTAACATTTACTTTAATTTTCTTCTCTTTAATAGCAGTATCTCATGATCTCAAGACTTATGCTCTGATAAGCTTTTTTTCAGTTGTTTAAAGACATCATATGTGTTCTTTGTTGCATAGAGTTCTTTGTTGATTCAGTTAATTTATGAATTCTTTTTATGTAATCAGAGCATCTCTAGTATAACATCATACTTAACTGACTTGAAAACATTTAGTCTCAACTTCTGTAAATCATTCTTTATTATAACTTCAATATAAACTTCTTTATGAATTCTTTTTATGTAATCAGAGCATCTCTAGTATAACATCATACTTAACTGACTTGAAAACATTTAGTCTCAACTTCTGTAAATCATTCTTTATTATAACTTCAATATAAACTTCTTTATAAATTCATTTGTATTCTCTGTTAATCATATACACTTATGTAAGCTTAGATGCTCATCACAGTGTTAGTTTTAGTCATTTAATTACTTTTTGTAAGATAAAGTTATTGATTGCTTCTGAATTTATCATTGCTTGAAGTCATCTCTTCAGCAATATCTCAACATCAACTCATATCTTTTAATTATTGTTAATTCATTAAGACATTAAAAGCTTCTTTGTCTTTAATCTCACTGAGAAAGCTTGAGATTTTTTAACTTCTTTAAACTTTTTACTTCTATTAAAGTTTCTTAAGTTCTATCTGTGCTTCAAAGTTTATTTTATGATTCAGTGAACTTTCTTCATAGTTCTTTAAATCATATCAGTTCTTCATTAATTATAATCAATTTTATGTAGTTGTCAGTTTCTTTTCTAACAATTTGTTTCAGATGTCAGTACACCTCATACTGATTATATTTGTGTTGAATGAGATTCTTTAATGCTTTTACTTTGTTGAGAAACTTAGATAACATGTATTCTTCTGTATACATTCAATGTTCTTCTGTGAGCATCACATAGTCTGTAAATAAACATATCTTGATTTCATAATCTTTTCTTGATCACTCTGACATTTCTTAATCTCATATTGCAAATCATATCATTGTCATCAGCTCTTCTAGCTGTACAGCTGTCATTTTCACTTCATATCATTTATTAATGATGACTTCTTCTTAAAGTGTCTGCTGCTGTTCTTCTAGCAGACTTTCACATCATTTTAAATGTTAATTCTTAAGATGCTCATAGCTCTGCTTAAGTTTCATATTAACTTCTCAGTTATTGATATTCTCTAAGTCTGCATTCAAATTCAGATACATTCAGATAAGATCTTCTTATTCTTAAACTTCTGCAGTGTCTATCTTCTGAATTCTATAAATATTAATTTCTTCAATCTCATCTGAGTTGTCTCTGACAACTTTCTCTAGAATAACTAATTTCTTCAATTCACTCATCATAACATAATCAATACTGTGTCTCTTCTTAAGCTTCTGTGATCATCATCTAACTCTGTCTTTACTGCTTATGTACACAAAGCAGTTATCATTGTAGCAGACTGTTCAGCTCAGTTAATTATGCATTATTACTGAATTTACTGTTGTGACTTCTTTCTTCTGTCATTAAGATTTCTTGCAATCTCTGACAAAATGTTTAGATTTATCACAATTATAACATTTGTAAGTCTCTACTCATTAAGTATAAGACTTAATGAGTCATCTATTATAACATTCATGCTTTACTGACCTAGCTTGTGACTTCTAATCATGCTTCTTAATATTGTTGAGATTCATTGAGTCTTCTTACATTCTAATAATGAATCATTATTTTCATATTCTTAAAGCTGTATAAGATCTCATCTTCTTCATCTGTCATTCTCACTGTCAACTATTAATGTTAATGAAGATATCTATCATCTCTTAAAGTTCTTCAGATCAGTCTCTTCAGACTATCTTATCTTTAATATTTTCATTTAATTCTCAATAGTATTGCAATATTAAGACATTATTGTCTCAGTCAGTTAAGATTACAATGTGCTGAAACTTTGCTGAGTACTTAATTACTGACTTATTCATCTTTAATGTGTAAAGTTATTGTTCTGCTGTTCTTTTCTCATTAATCACTTCAAAAGTCTTTCAAAGTTCTTTCTTAAACTTCTTAAAGTCATTAAAGATTAACTCTTTGTCAATGTCTCATTTCTTTAATGATTTATCTAGAAACTCATGCAGTTTAAGATTGACTCAGTTGAATACTGCATTCTTAAGATAGACTACTGTGTATAGATCTTTATTCATTTCAGAGTTGAACTTCTTCTGATTGAAATCTATGTATAGATTAAGTTTTATCAAGAAGCTTCATAACTTTTTATATTCATCACTGAACACATTCAGCATCAATATCTTCAGTATGTTGTTCATCTCTTGTAGATTCTCAAGACTCTGAAAATTGATTATATTGATGAAGACTGTTTTCTGCATGCTGACTAACATGTCTTATATCATAAGAATGTTCAATATGTTACATTCTGATCAGAGATTTCTCTAATATAGAGATTAGAGATTAAAGCTTGTGATATAAGAGAATTTTAGACATATTAAATTAATTGATAGCTAATAATATATTAAGTAACAATTGCATTGAACATGTTCATCTTCTTAAGAAAGATAGTCTGTATATATATCAGACTGTTTATCTTGCTCATTTATGAGCATCATAAGTTAGCTTGCTCAGCTCACTTATGAGCATCATGAGCTTACACTGAGCTGTACATCTTCAAGATATAGTTTACTGAATCTACATGTTCAATGAGCCTATTAGAATGATGGCCATAACAGTCACAACATAACTGAGAAAGTTCATATCATTATTAGATAGTAACTTTCTCAGTGAATCATAATTTGTAAAGATTTTATCACACAGAAAATCTGTAACTGTTGTTTTTATTGCATTTAAAACAGCTTTAGTCACAGATCAGTCTGTAACATAATTAATTGTCATTATAATTCAGCAGTTTTCTTAAGATGTTCAAGATAGTATGTTTATTATGTTAATTCTTCATCTTTTAAACAGTAGTAAATTTTTGTAAGTTAAATATGAATATTCTTTGATCTTTTGATGTTTTCAGAATCATTGAGCAACTTAACAGTTAAGATAATGCTTTATAAACAATTTAATATTCTGTAATAGTTCATGTCATTAAGCTTAAAGTCAAATGACTTTTAGCAGTCTTGACACTTTTAAATGCTCATATTTAATGTATATATGTTTCAAAAAGTCTGCACAGTACTGAAACTGTAGAAATGATGCTTTGTCATTGTCTTACTTTTAAATCAAATATGAATCATTTGATTTCAAATCATAATGCAGTCAAAATTGATTCATCACATCATTTTCACATACATGCTTACAAAGCAGTGACTTTTCAGATTCTATATCATCTTTCAGATACAGTATCATTGCTTTCTCTTATTTTACATTGTCTAGCTTTCACAGAGCATCTAAGAACACTTTATTTGCTGAGTTTTCTTTTATGAAATTAAGTTAATGACTGATTGAATCTGATATGACAGCCTGAGCTTCAGGTCAATATTAAATGTTAAGATTATACTGCTGAAATTTATCAATTCATTGAGCTAGTCATTTAAATAAGTACAGTGTATTCTTTAAATATTGTAGATCTTCATGATTCATAACAATAATTGTAGTATGATCATTTTCAATATAATACTGTCAAGTTTAAAGTGCATGCTTAATGATCAATAACTTCTCTTCATAAACAGAATAATTGAGCTCTGCATCTTGTAACTTTTGATCATCATAAGTAACTGAATAACATTTCTTATCTATTTCATTCTGCATCAGAACACAGTCAATTGCCTATTTGAAAGTGTTCATTTTAATAGTAAATGATTTATGTACAGTTACTTAAATAAATATTGATTTGAATGTAAATGCATTCTTAAGTCATTGAAAGATACTGTTACATAATGCATTTCAGATAATGAATTAATTCTTCTTTATACACAACTTAATGTTGTTCTTCTTAAGCAAATTCAATAGCAGTGCTGCAATCCATGTAAATTCTTGTATAAACTGTTGATAATACAAAGTCAGTTCAAGAAACTGTCATACATAATGTGCTGTTTTTGAGACAGATCAATTCTTAATGACTGATATCTTAATAAAGACTGATCATAGTGTGCTTTACTTCACAATATATTTACAAAACTTAAGAATTTCTATCTCAACAGTGCACTTACTAGACTTAGTATATAGCTTATGTTTCTTTAAGATACTGAGAATGATCTGTAAATGTTTTTGATGATTTAAAATTGAGTTGAAAAAGATCAGTATGTTGTTAAGATATATTAGGCAGAATTTGTCAAGTAAGTTTCATAATATAGAGTTCATCATCAACTGAAATGTTATTAGAGCATTGCATAGCTCAAAGAGCATTAAGCTGAGTGTGTAAGTTGCCTATAGGTCATGTAAGTCAGAGTTGAGTTCAGATATTGAGTCAGGTTAGGCTAACTTTTATTTAGCTGAGTTAGGTGCAGGTTAACCTGACCTGACTTATATAGAGTCATGGGTTTTTTGTGAGTTATATATAGTCTTAGTAAGCATGTGTATGTGCTTAGTAAGCACATACACATGCTTACTAATGTGTGTTTCTAACACGCACCTTCACAAAAAGTCATGATTTTCATAACTTATTCAGTAATATATCTTGTGACTGTGTAATTTATCCCTATATGGCTAGTTAAGATGTAATTTATTATGACTAATATATCAATAAGCTTTCACATTTTTGAGCTTTAGCCCTGACCTTACTCATAATGGCTAGCCTTATCTGTGTGCAGATACCTGCACAGGTTGTAGATAGAGTTAATCTGTATATAAACTTAACTCAATTTAATCTGAATTCTAGTACAGGTTTAGATTAAGTGCACTTTTTTCTGACCTGACCTGACTCTACACTCAGTCTAAAGAGCATAGCTGTGAACTCATATTTGCTGTAATGAGTGTTGAAGACAGTCTTTTTTGTATTGTTTTTAATTATATGAACTTAATAATAACTTAAAGTAAGATTAAGCTTGATTAAATATCAAGCTTTGCTGATCTGATCTAGACATTTCTAAATTCAGAGAAATGAATATTCATTTTTAACAATAGTGTTGTTTAACACTCTGTAATCAATGCACATTCATCATGTACTCTTCTTCTTTTTAATGAACAGAACTGAAAAATCTCATAAATTTACAGACTCATAAATCAAATCTTTGTTCAGTAGCTCTGTTATCTGTTTAGCCTGTTCATTCAGCTGTAGCTGTAACAGAAAGTAAGCATTTATGTTGACAGACTTAATGTTGCTGATGTTAATGCTATGTTTAAACATTTATTTAGATGATAATTCATCTGATAAAGTCAATCTGAATACAGATTGAAACTCTTCAATAACAGTTCATAATTATTTATTTATAATAATTAACAGTTCAGCTTCTGACTTCTTTGAGTTCTATTAAATCATTAATAAATATTTAACAGTTCTGTGATTTCAAAGTGTCTTCATAGCTGTATGCTCTTCAATCACATTTAATGTTGATCTGTTTACAGCTCACTGTCACTTTTTCAGAAATAGATAATGATGTTTCTATTATCAATTCTAAATTGTCATACAGTCTGTAGCTTAATTAATCTGAGAATTAGTGACTTTCAGTCAGATTAATCTCAGAATGAGATTATGTTCTTAAAGATTCACAATTTATACTTTTAATTGTTGTCAAAAGCTATTTATCTTAAAATGAAAGATCAGTTTTATGATTAATTAAATGATCTATCTGTTTAACAAGAATATTTTAAGCAGTTTAATTTCATATTGACTATTAATTGACATTTGATTGACAACTGTCAAAAAGATATATATTTAATTTACATCTAAATCAATTAGTACTTTCATGTTTATCTTGTTCAGTCTACCTTGAATGCAGTCTGCAAGAATATATGCATTCAAATTAAGAACATTAATTTAATTAAAAATCATACTTAATAATAAAAGTTCTGAGTCATTCAGTGTGAATGCTTCACTCAAATCATTATTGAGTTGAATAGAAGCTTCTGTTAACTTGTTCATGAACACTTCTATATTTATGAATAACTTTAGTTTTCTGAATCATTTAAATCAACTTCAACAATCTTCAGCTTCTTCTTGTCTTTATTCTTTTTCTTATTCTTATTTTTGTTCTTATCTTTGTTCTTATCTTTACTCTTATCAATGTTCTTGTTGTCTCAGCAGTCTTTAATTATATGTGAGAACTTTCTACAGTGAAAGCACACTTTATTCTTTTTACATTAAGTTCAATAAGTTTTCATATTTAACTTGTTTAATTTAGACATAATTGATCTCTTATGACTTTGAAATCAGTCTTGAAAATTAATTAATGAGTTGTTATGATTTAAATTTGAGTCACTGAAGACATTAAGATGATTCTCATTATATATTTCTTAAAGACTTTGTTCAATTCAATTGACTTGTCAAACTAGCTTATTAAGAGTAATTGCTTCAGTCTTTAAATATTTTTAAAGTTTAAATTGAATCTTCTGCTTTAGACTCTGAGTGAACTGTTATTTCTGTTTATATTTAATTGATATAAACTGAAGAAGTTATACAATCTTTGTAAACTCTGCTTTGTATTGTTGAACTGATTTTGTTTATTTCAGTGTCTCATAACAGTGATGTTGATGTTTCATTTCATTAACATTTTCAAAGATCAGTAGAAATGCTAAAAAGAAGTTGTTTATATTTTGAGATCTAATGTTTAACAGATCTTCTTCAGCTTAAAGTTGTTCTTCTTTTTAAAGTCATCATACTTTGACAGTATCTTTTAAATAACTGATTATAACAATAATCTTTGCTTCATCATTCAGAAGTTGATTTGTCAACATTTCATAGAATTGAAAATAAGCTTTTATTTTGAAAATTTACATCTCTGCAGTGTTCACTTTTCAACTATTCTTATAAACAGATGATGTCTTCATCTTCAGAGAATTCTTAAACATCATTACAGAGAAAGACATTATTATATTAAATATTTCTTGAATCTTTGAAGCTGCACTAGATAGAGATGTAATCTTAGACATAAAGATCAGTTAATTAACATAAACATTTTTTAATTGAGTTTAAAGAAATGCAATTTAACTTGTCATTGTCTTGTAATCAGCTCAAGAAGTCATTTCTGACATTGATGACTGATTAACAATAATAATTTTGTTCATCATTATAGAAATAAAGTTGAGCTTTATACTGAGAGATTATAAATGATTGAAGACATCAATTAACAAATTAATTCTAATTTAATTTAAATTGCTGTTGAACATATTACAATATAAGAAAGATAAAACTTTTCTTTATATAACACAGCATAAAAATTCATTTCTTTATTTTGTAGTCTCAATACTGAAGTAACAGTGAGCACTGAAGAGAAAGTGAACATATAGTTTATGCATTACTGCATCAGAACTTTCATGATTAAAATATAAATTAAATTAGCTCAGATCAAAGCCTGAGTCTTAGAACTGTTTAAAAGTGTATTTTAAATCTTTGATGTTACTAGATGTGAATTGGTCTGTAGAAAGTTGTTTCTATTTGTTTATGCTATGTAGAGTATATATAGGAAATGATGATTAAGACATAAATAGGGGTGCTTAGTAAGAGATGAGTAAGCAATGATATCACAGAGGCTTGCGGCTTGTTGTCACATGTCAGTGTCCGTCTACCGTCAGTTCGACTTCAGCCTCGTCCGTCCAGAGCTACAATCATCAACACATCAATACAAAAGACAATGATTGCTTTAAATGCATCTGAACTCTAGCATGGCGTGCAATATACATTGCTTCATCGTACTTCTGAGTCCTCACACGTGGAGCAGAACAATCGACACTGAAGGCTCCTGTTCTAGCGCTTTCACCTTCCTTCTCCAAACCCATGGCCACTTTCTGTACAGTCAAGTTGACTCTATGCCATTCCATATCAATGCTACCATGATTATTTGAAGACACGACCACCCATATATATTGAGAGATGTACTTAGCAAGAGCTTTCTCTTATGTGAAACGACCAAGGCGAAAGGATTATGGCTGATAGCCGGAGAGGAGGGAAGACACACTCACCAGCCAAAAGCAACGAAGCAAACACACCTGTTCCAGCCTGTGAAAACACCAAGACTTATAATGGAGGAAATGCCAGGCCAGACGGTCTCGCAATGCAAAGCCAAACCGTGAAGCGGCAAAAAACAAGACAGGCCGCTCCCTCTTCGGCCATCGTTGCTTCCCTGAACCAGAAGCCACAGGATCCTTTCCAATTTCTAAGCAGTGTAGGTGTAGAAGTTGGCCTCATCATCGAGTTTCTACCTGTCGAATCCACGCACACCTTACGATTAGTGTCAAAATTGTGGAAGGCTAGCTCGCAGCACCATAATGCTGCACTTGCCATCCGAAGACATTTTCCCAACAGTGCCCTAGCCAAGAAAACGCACGCAACACGAGCGGAGGCAAACCTACAGTTCCGGAGACTCTGTGAGATGGTCATGACCCTAACCGTGATGAAGATCTACTGATACAGGCTACAGTATATCATCAGCAGAGCCTAAAGAAGGGTCTAGTGACACGTGCTAGAGAATGCCATTCCGCAGATTTCTGGCATCTGAATGGCAACACACTTCTGTGGGGAAATAAGTCAGGCAGAATTCAAATGTACAATCTTCGATCAGTCCAAAACGCTCCAAGTACCCAGGGCTGGTCCTTTGTCAGGAAGCTTTTCGGGAGCCTAAGGCTTCGCCCGACGTTGTACGGAGCCCTCCTGACCGAGGACGGAGACCTACTGATTCACGTATACACATGGTCAAGCTCTGAGAGGTCGCCAAAAGCCCGTGCTAAGAGGTATCACTTTCCTTATGCTGGAAGTATCTCGCAACTGATCGTGAATATAGTTACGACGCTGTTAAGATAAGGAAAGTGTCTTGGAAAGGAAAGGTTGCTTGGGAAGTCTTCCACAAGACAAGCGATTGCTTTTGGAAGTTGGCCGTTGGTAAAGGATCTTTCTATTATGTCTACCGGTCACCGTCTCTGCGCAGACAGTACTTCTGCGGAAGAAGCCTAAAGGATGGATCAGTCATCTTTCAACAGACGTCAAGCCTCGGACCTGATTGTCTGGACAATCAGCTTAAACTCTTTGGCAGCGACAAATGGGCTGCAGTCGGGAACGGATCAACAAAAATATCGCTGCATGATACCACTTCCGGTGTAATGGTACATTCTTTCTGCCCTGACCGCTGGCCGATCTTCCATCATACCGAAGCAAAATACTGGGAGGTTCAGTATACATGTGCAGGAGGTCTTAAGCCATGCTACAAGAGCACCTACGACGCGAATAACAGGATATGGACTCGAGAGGACCTCTTGCTTCTGCTCAGCGTCACCAGGGCTTCCAGTATCGTTCCAGATCCCGATCATCAGCTTTGCTTTTGCATCAGAAGCGATCCCTCTTCTTACATAATACGACTTTCTGTTGCCCCCCTTACAGTTCTAGACGCCGTCCACGATGACGGCACACGAGTGCTAGGCCTCGCACGAAGCTCCAGTTTCGTGACGGTGACTCTACTTCCGTCGGCAGTTCGTCGAAATTCAACACGGAGTAAACTTCAGTTTCGGCTCTCTGCTGCCATGCTGTGGGAAGGCGGTTTCAGCAAGAATACTGGAGACTACATAATTCTTCCTTACCCGGCTTGTAAGAAATTCTTGGTGCTGGACTTCTGGCCCAATTGGTAGTCTTTTCTCGAGAAGATTCCTACTTTTACAAGCGCTACGCTTGATATTTTCATCAGTCGCTGGCCGGAGAGATGGTAAATAGGATCGATCTGTCTCTCTTGAACAGGCCTTCTTCATATTTCCAACAACAGCTTTCTCAGCCTGCCTCCGACGGACAACGATCCTACGTCTCAGCTTCCGATGCTTTGGTCAGAGATCGATTGCCTTAGAGGCAGTTTGGATATCAACATACGAAGTAGCTGAACCTGCATTAGGTGCAACACTTAGCCAGATGGCATCCGATCAAGCCGAGAATCATCGCTCAAGTAGTCACGAATATCATTCCAATCAAACCCCCATCTCCACATGCCCTCCCGCCACGAGGGCACAATCTACACAATTCAGTCGTCCACCTAAACTGTCCGACTTCCCACCTCAGCTCGATATATACAGCCCCAGCCACCCATCTCATAGACTGAAACATCCCTCTT
>JAABUJ010002860.1_pt1 | contig 20352 bp, 20 predicted proteins | sample 5559131 | NCBI WGS metagenome assembly JAABUJ01 (sample SAMN10711875, study PRJNA513366) | rock metagenome | isolation source: Antarctica rocks | place: Antarctica: Victoria Land, Mt New Zealand nord | collected 2016-01-07 | reverse complement strand
GGATGCGCCGCGCCTCGGTGTCCGCGATCCCGCTCAGATCCACATCATCCAGCATACGCACGCTCCATCAGGCCCCGACTCAGTGACCTCAGTATACCTGCCCCCCGACTTTTTGAGAGGATACTCGTCGGCGTCGGTTTCACCATCACGCGCACCGGCGCGCGGGGTGTCCCGACTGGCGTGGCTCCCCGCGCCGCGTTGGGCACGGCCACCACCTGTGCGTCCTCACGCACGGGTGTGATGGCCGCAGGCGCGGATTTGGGCTCCGCAGGGGCTTCGACGCATGCGCGCGGGGCTGGCCGCGTCATCAACCGGCGCATGGCCCGCACGGACCACATCGGCCGCGTGCGCAGGTCCAGGGGCCGCGCCTCGCGGGCGATGGCGACGACGCGCCGCCGCGACGAGGCCGCCAGGTCGTCGGGGAACAGCAGGGGCACGCCCGCCTCACTCGCCGAGCGGCTGTCGCGCTCCGGCCGCCGCCCGAACAGGCCGCCCGGCGCGGCCGAGTCGCCCTCGCCGTGGGCCAGCACGGTGCGGTTGCCCAGCGCGTCGCTCGCCCACTTCGCATCGTCCCCGCGCGTCCCACCGAGCCAGCCGAGCACGTTGCACGAGTCGATGATGGCCTTGGCCCCCAACTCCCCGTAGTCGTCCACGAGTTGAGAGAAGGACTGGAAGCTGATGACGCGGGAGATGCGCGGCTGCCGGCAGATGTTGAACCACTTGGGCGCGTTGGGGATCGCCCCCATCGTGCCGAACTCGTCCAGGAGCATCCGCACCTCACGTTCCAACTCCCCATTAGGGAGCGTGCGCGCGCGGTCCAGCAGCACGGTGAACATCGTCGTGAAGAGCGCGGCGACGAGCGGGTGCAGCGTGTCGTCGCCGGCCGGGATCACGATATAGAGGGCCACCGGCCGCCGCTCCTTACGGCCTAAACGGTCGAGGTCGAGCGTGCCCTGACCGCCGACGACGGCCTTGATGGCGGGGTCGGCGAGCGCGGAGAGGCGCGGGGCCAGGCCCGAGGGGATGGAGGAGCGTAGGTCGCGGTGCTCGGCGATCAGCCCGAGGAACTGCGCCGCCGGTCCCGTCTCGGCGCCACTCGGCCCGTTCTTGAGCGCCTTCTCGATGGCCTCCACGTTCGGTTGCAGCAGCAGGGCCAATAGCTCATCCAGCGTGCCAGAGGACCGGCCAGCCGCGGCGGCGACGGCGTGGACATGCATCACGCCCGCCGCCATGAGCAGCAAGACGGCCTGCTCGAAGTAGGGCTGCGGCGGGGCGCTGTCGGCGGGCTTGGAGTTGTGCAGCCAGGCGCGTGCCCAGTCCTCGGCCTTCGCCGGTGTGCGCACCAGGGCGAGCGGCGCCCACGTCACACTGTTGGCCGGGTTCTGCATGTCCAGCCTGTACACGTCGTGCGTTCGGCTCATCGCCGCGGCCGTCTGGTTCCACCCGTCGCCCTTGTTGTCGGTGGCGACGTAATCCACGTCGGGGTCGGGCTCTAACAATTGCGTCTTGAAGAAGGCATTCGATTTGCCCAGGCCGGTCGGCGCGTCGATGGCCACGCCTTCCAGGAGCAGCGCCGACCGCACGCCAATCGTGATCCGTCTGAGCCCGCGCCGCGCCGTCCCCAGTACCATGTCACCGGGCTTGGCCCGCCGCCGCTTCAGCTCGTCCCACGTCTGCCAGCGCGCGCCGCCGTAGGTGTTGGCGTGTGTCGGGTCGAGGGCGCGCGTCCGGCGGCCAATGACGATGAACACGGCGAACAACAGTAGGAACCCGAGGACGCCGCCCAGTTCGAGCGGGATCGCCGCGCGCACGGGTGCCCCGCTACGGCTATGGAGGCTGGCGTAGCGCCAGGCCGCGCCGTGGCGCATCCAGAAGGCCCAGGTGCTCGTGTGGATCGTGGGGGCGAGCCCGTGAAGGCCGTGGTGCGCCCACGCCTGCGTCGCACGCAGCGCGGTCAGCCCATTGGCCGCCGGCCAGGCCACGGCGTCGTAGGCCGTCTGATACCACAGCGTCACCGCCGCGACGACGTGACGATAAAGGGCCGTGGCGTGGGTGACGCTCCACCGCGCGCCCGCGAGCGGCCCGAGCCAGAGGGCCAGCACGGCGAGCGTGCCGGCGAGGAGGCCAGCCCAGCCGCGCAGCAGCCAGAGCACGCGCGCGAGCAGCCGGCATCCAGCGTGCAGCAGGGCGCGCACGAGCACGCGTGGGAGCCGCGCCAGGCGTCGCGCGGCGACGCCGGCGCGTGCCCTGGCGCGGGCGGCGATGGGAGGGCTGGCGGGTGTGCGCGGGGTGCTCATGGGGTGTCTCCTGTCTCCTACAGATCGAGGGCCGGCGTCAGGTCCCGGTCGAGGTCCGCAGAGGGGGCAGGCTCCTGGGAGGGGGTCGCCGCCGCCTCATAGTAGTCGGCCGGGTTGGCGATCGCGACGCCGGACGGCTCGGGGTGCGCCTCCACGTAGGCGGCAATCACGACCGGATCGGTCACCTCGTACAGCTGGCCCTCGCCCACAGCAGGGCCGGTCTGCTCCCAGGCATACACGGTCGGACCCTCCTCGGCGGGGGCCAGGTCGCCGGGGCTGAGTGCGACCGGGGCCAGGTCCACCCACACCTCATAGGGCGGGTCGATACCCTGGGCCAGCGCCCCCTCGATCGTGGCGATCTCGGCCGCGTCGGTGATCGGTTGCCAGCGATAGTCGTCCGGGCCATAGCCGTCTGGTTCTCGCGTGTAGTACGTCACCCCCTGGCCGCTCTGGTCGAGGCCAGGGTCCGGCGGTGGCGTGTCGATCGCGAACGCCTGCCCCTCGGGGCCACCGGCGAGCGTCCAGTCGTAGGGGGCGATGTCCCTCTCGTCGCGGGCTGCGTTCGTCATCGTGCGCTCCTTCGTTGTCGTGTCGTTCGTTGTCGTGTCGTTGTCGGGTGTGTGGCCGCCCGGCAGCTATCGAGCAGTTCGGCTGCGGTCATCCCTTCCCGCGCGCCCCAGGCGAGCAGGCGCTGCACGGGCTCCCACGTCAGGGGGGCCACCAGGGTCCGTAGCGGGATGGGCGCTGCGGCGTCCGCGCGTGCCGTGGCCGGGCCAGGGGGCATCGCCTCCCGCACGGAGAGCACAAAGCCCTGGTCATCGACGGTGTAGGCGAGGCTGCCCCCCGTCCCCTGGTCCATCGTTCCCTCCCTTCTCTCGTGTCTCTCGTGTCTCTCGTGTCTCTCGTGTCTCTCGTGTCTCTCGTGTCTCTCGTGTCTCTCGTGTCTCTCGTGTCTCTCGTGTCTCTCGTGTCTCTCGTATCTCTCGTGTCTCTCGTATCTCTCGTATCTCTCGTATCTCTCGTGTCTCTCGTGTCTCTCGTGCGGTCAGGCCGTCGTGCCGTCGCCGTTGAGCGCGCGGATCTCGGCCGCGCGCAGGTCCCCGCGCTGGCGTATGAAGCCACCGGGGACGTAATGGACGTGGCGCAGTTCCACGCCCAACACCTTCCCCTGGTTCGGCCAGCGGGTCCGCGCGGCCGCGCCGGCGAGCAGCACATGGACGTGCGGATCGTCGGTGTTGCGATGGACGGCGGCCACCCACACGAGCCGCTGGCCCAGGTCGTGGCCCAGGTCCATCAGGAGGAGCCGCGTCCAGGTGCGCAGGTCGATTAGACGTACCACGCCCGCGCGCGGCCCCGGCGAGAGGACAAGCCGGTGGAAGACGACTTTGGGGCCGATCGCGACCGTCAGGAGCGCGCGTGCGGTCGCGCGGTCGGCCACATCACCGTGGGCGTCGAATAGCATCCGCTCCTCGTGCGTTTCGCCCGCCCGGTAGTCGGCCACGAGGTGTTTCACCTGCCGCTCGATCTTCCGCGCGGCCCACGGGCCGGTCGGCACGTAGCGCCCCTCTACGAACGTCCGCGTTGGCGTCGTTGGCGTCGTCGGCGTCGTCATCACGCCACCTGCCCCTCGGCCACGCGCCGGTGCAGCCGCGCGATCTCGCCCGACGCGCGCGCCGCCGTGGCGCGCTCCTCGGCCGCCGCTTCGAGCCGTTCAGCGACCTCGGCACCGTAGTCGTTGTAGATGTGGGCGAAGCCTTCCAGGCGGGCCACCGTCGCCTCGTGGTGGATCGCCGCCAGTTCCTCGCGGAGCGGCCCCACGACGACGGTGCGCAGCAGTTCCTCCACCGTGCGGGCGACGGCCTCCTCGATCGCCGGTGCCGCCAACGCGCCGACGTTGTGCGCCGACGCGGCGACCAGGCCGCGTTGGATCAGGTCGTCCGCCGCCGCCGACATATTCTCGGCCTTGGTCCGCTCCTGGTACGCGGCGAGCGCCTGTTTCGTTTCGGTGGGCAGATACAGGGATGTGCGTTCGTTCGCCATGGCTGTCCTCTCTTCCTCTCTCGCTGTTCTCTCGCTGTTCTCTCAACGCGCCCTATGCCGCCGTCTCGCGGCGCAGCAACCCCGCGCCGGTGGTGATGACCGTGGCCACCGCACCCGTGGCCCAGCCCGCGCCGCCCGCCCCGAGCAGGAGCAGCAGGCCACCCGTCGCCGCGCCCCACGTCACCCCAAACGACAGCGCGCCGCGCCAGGGGAGCGCGCCGTGGGGCTGGTGGGAGGGCAACGCGGCGAGGGCCAAGCGGGACTCCTCCCCGCGCGCTGTGAGGCGAAAGTGCTGGCGGGGCACGGCGGGGTTGACGGCGGGATCGGGGTGCTCCCCGGTCTCGACCACCAACCCGTCGGCGCGCAGCCCGTCGAGGATGCGGTAGACCGTGCCGCTCCCGATGCGTGCCGCGCCGGCGGGGGCCGCGCGCAGCGCCGTGATAAGGCCATAGCCGTGGTGCTCCGCGCCATCGGCGAGGGCGCACAGCACGGCGTACTGCCGCTGCTGGGCGGCGGTGCGCCGGGGCAGGGGCAGCAGCCCCGGCGTGCGCAGCGCCTCCTCCCCCTGCGGGGTGATGCGGTAGAACGCGCGCGGTTCGTCGTCCAGCGCCGGGTCGGGCCGCACGTCGGTCTGGACGATTAGGCCGTCCTTCAACAGGTACTTGATGGTGTAGTAGAGCCCCGTGGGGCCGAAGGGAGCCACGCCCGGTAAACTCCCCACGGCCCGCAGGATGGCGTCGCCGTGGCGCTCCTGGCCGTCCACGAGCACGCGCAGCACGTCGTACTGCCGATGGGTCGGACTCGGGTACGGCGGGGCAAGGGGCGACCCTGGGTTGGCGAGCAGGGCGTGGCCACGCGCGGTGATGCGATAGTAGCGCCGACGCTCATCCTCTCGCGCGGGATCGGGCCGCCGATCCGTCTGCACGATCAGGCCGTCGTCCAGCAGGCGCCCGATGGCGCGGTAGAGCGTGCCGGGCGCCAGGATTGGACCCGCGCGCATCATAGGTAGCGCCTACGGGAAGGGCACCCTCTAAGAGCAGTAACCATCGCCATCAAGATGCTACTCGTGCGTGGCCTGTTTCACGCGTACAAAGCCCCGCATACGCACCTTTATTAAGCTCACCTTGCGCTTGTGGGTAGCAGGGGCGCCGGATATCGGCTTCCCGCAGGCGCTACCTATGATGCGCGCGGGTCCACGCCAGGATGACCTTCCCATTGGTGTGCTCCTCGACGGCCTCTAAGATGGCGTAGCCGTGGCGCTCCTCCCCGTCGGCGAGCGCCCGCAAGATGTCGTGGTGGCGATCCGTCATGGACATGTCTCTCTCCTTCTCTTTCTTGCGTGTGGGAGTCCGGCCGGGGTCTCATCCCGGCCGGCGCTCCTCTCTTGTTACCGCTGAGGTGTTTGCACGGGCCGCTCAAACACGTAAATGAGGCGACCGGACGACCCGAGCGATATTTTGGCGATGGTGGGTGGCCCAACGAGACGCCAGCCTTGAGCCCCCCAATAATTGAGCTGATCCGGCGTACAGTTCGCCTCTTGGCGATACTCCCACTTCTGCTGCGCGTCCACGACCATCGAAATGCGCGGGCGTTGCGGATCGTTCTGGTTAGCGGACATTGGTCTTCCCCTTTTCTTTCCCCGACGTGGCAGGTTCTAAGCGCCGGGCGAGGGCGCGGAAGAACCGGCCCCGCCACGTCAATCCTCTGCGGCCGGCCTCCCGCTTGGCGTAGGACAGCAAGAGCCGCCCCAGGAGCCGGCCTTGCGGCGCGAGCGCGCCCGAGAGGGCCAGGATCACGACGGCCCCGAGCAGCAGCAGGGCGTCGCGGGCGAGGCCCAGGAGGGGATGCCCGACGGCATGGACCGCCAGGACCGTCCCCACGAGCACGAGGAGCGCGGTGAGCCGCAGCACGAGCCCCAGGGCCGGCGACATCTCCACCCCGCGCAACTCGTCCGTCGAGCGGCGCACCGTCTTGGGCACGGCCAGGATGTACACGCCCCGCCCCGTCGCGCGCGCCGCCCGCTTGATCCCGTTCTTGACGCTCATTCGATCAGTCCCCACTCGGCGTTGATGGGCGGCGCGATCGACGCCACCTCGGACACGCTGGCGTTGGGCATCTCCGTCACCGTAGGCGCGGACGGCATGGTGCCTCCCCCTGTCTTCACGGCGTCGCCTGACGCGACAGCCGCGCCGCCGGCCCCGGCGGTGGCAGCCGACAGGCCCATGCGGGCGGCGGTCCCAAGCAGGGGCACGTTGCCGATGCCGAGGGCGCGCGAGGCCCCGCCGCCGAGCAGGGCGTCGCCCAGGCGCGGCGCCCCGTAGAGCACGAGCGCGCCGGCCAGTGCCGCAGCCAGCGATTGCACGCCGCCGCTGTGGGCGAACACCGCGAGCATCGTCCGCACGGCCACGAGCGCGACGGCGTAGCTCACCCCCCACAGCGTCAGGCTGAACCACAGCCGCGCCCAGGCCACGGCCACCCCCCGCGTCAAGGGGGTCACCATGCAGATGGCGCACACGGGCGTCGCCATGTAGACCGCCGCGCCGTACATGGTCCCGATGGTGCGTGTGATGGCGATGAGTATCAGCAGCACGAAGAAGGCGACGACGAAGCCCACGATCACGCCCAGGAACACGGGATTGACGGCGACGACCGTGAGCAGGTCGCCGCTGATGAGGCGTGTCACCAGCAGGCCGATGATGGCCCCGCCCTGGTTGTTCGGGTCGGCCAGGATCTGCCCGGAGGCGTCGTTGACGGCCCCGATGTAGAGGTGCATCAGCCGCGGCAGCGACAGGGTGAGGGCCAGGCCCAGGCCCCCCTCGACCATCTGCGTGGCCGCCTCGCCGCCCGGCCCCAGGCCCAGCCGCCGCGCGTACCAGGTCGTCGCGCCGGCCAGGAAGAGCACCCCGAACAGGTCGCGCGCGAAGTCCTGCATCGTGCCGAAGACCAGTTGCAACTCCGTGACCTGGGTGTAGTCCTGCTGCGTGGTCAGGTCCGTGGCGACCTGCGCGCCGATGGCGTCGGCCCCGGCAGTGGCCCCGTTCTTGAGCCAGGAGCCGGCCCAGCCGAAGGGGTCGAGGCAGAACGGGGCGCTGAAGGGGATGGGGATGGACAGGCCGCCGCACGCGGGCGGGGGTGGGTCCACCGTGAACGACGTGGACATGAAGAGCGTCGGGTTCGTCCCCCACGCATAGAGGCGGTGCGTGCCGACGCCCGGCGTGGGGTCGATCCCCAGGATGAGGTCAGCACTGGTGTCCCCGTTGTCGTCGGCGACGCTCCCGTGCGCGAAGATCGCGGTCCCCCCAACGCGATCCCAGGAGAAATTGACGGTTTGGTTGGGCGCGAAGCCGGACACGTCCACCGTGACCACCGTGCCGGTCACGGCCGCGCTGTGCGTCGGCGAGAGCGTGACCTTGGGATGATACGTTTGCGCGATGGTGAAGAAGGCGCTGGCCGAGGTGCGGTCGGGGCCGACGGCGCGCACCTCGTGTGGCCCCAACGCGGCGGCGGCACCCGTGGCGGGGACCCGCGTGTCGATGTGCACGTAGCCATCCGTGCTCGTGCCGCGCGCCAAGTAGGCCCCGTCCCAGGACAGCGTGACCGTCCCATCGGGGAAGTCGCTGCTGACGACGACGAGGGGGGTGTCGGGCATGCCCTGGCTCGCCGAGAGGGCGAGCGTCGGGTGGTGCGTCACGGTCGGGGCCGGCGCCACCGTGTAGGTCGGATAGGGTGTCTGCGTCGCCACGGGCGTCTGCGTGGGTGTGGGAGCCGACGCGGCGCGGGCGATCCCCGCGCCCATACCCAGGGCGAACAGGACGAACACGGCCAGGGCGACGATCAGCCGGCGCGGGGGGTGTCTCATCGCCTGTCCCTCCTCATACTCACTCATCGTGCCACGGTCCATGCCGTCCCTCCCGTGCTGATCAACTCGGCCACGCGGATCGCGCCCTCCCGCTCTCGCGCCGCGCGCACGTCCTCGGGGGTCTTGCCTGCGGCGAGCAGGCAGCACGCCGCCCACATCTCGTCGCCGGTCGGCCGCTCAGGGTCGTGGGCGATGACCCCGACCATGCGCCGCCGCAGATCCTTGTCGTCGGGGTCGGACGCGAAGAGCCAATAGACCTCTTTGATCGTGGCCGGCACGTTGACCACGCCGCGCGCCGCCTGGCCGTACTTGCTCGTGCGGATCATCAGGAGCTGCGAGTGCGTGCCCTCCTCGCCCTGGAGGACGTCGATGCGCCCGGCCTCGCCCTCGGTCAAGTGCAACTTGGTCGCGACCCACTTGCGCGGGTCCACGCCCGACTCGTCGTTGGTGTCGTGCATGTTCAGGATAAAATGGAGGCTGGCCTGGTCGAAGAAGTCGGCCGCCGCCCCCTTCGCTAAATGCGAAATCTTCTGGTTGATGAAGTCGGCGATCACGGCGTCGTGCCGCCCGGTCAACCCCGTGCTGCTGACCCATTCCTGGCCGGCCTGATGTTTGAGCAGCGCCCAGCCCTCATCCCAGCCGAGGAAGTGGAGCACGGCGCCCAGGTCCCGCTCCGCGTACCACGCCTTGGCGAGCGCGTGCCGGCGGTCCACCAGGGCGGTCAGCGCGAACATCACGAAGGCGTAGATCGGCGTGCCGGGCGCGAGATCCTTGCGGTCGATCTGGACCGCGAGCAGGCGGGCGTCGAGGGCGAAGGACGTGGGCCGGTCCACCAGGGCGGCGTGCTCACCGTCGCGCACGTACGGGTAGAGCTGCGCTGCCAGCGTCTTGTACAGGCGCTTGTCCTCGTAGTCCTCCTGCGCCGTCGCCTGACCCTCCAACCACGTCACCAGGTCGCGCTCCAGCGGGGTCGCGCCAGCGGGGCAGGCGGCGTAGACAGCGCGCACGCCCTGGCCGATGGCCGAGCGCACCAGGCCGTCGAGGCCCAGTCTGCTCTCGGCCAGCAGGACCTCGTGGGCCTTGACCACGAAGCGGACGCGCGTCGCCAACTCCTCGGCCGTGGCGCGGGGGCCGTCCCACAGGTTGATCGCGGCCGTGCCGGGTCCGCCCAAGCGGATCGTGCGGCCGCCCGCCACGGCAGCGAGGGCCTCGTAGCCGCCCACGGTGTCGATCGCGGTGGCCCAGGCGTCCCACAGCATGAACCACAACATGACCAGCTGCACGAAGAAAGATTTGCCCTGGCCCGAGCCGCCGAAGGTACTGATAAGCTTGTTCTTGAGCGTGCGATCGCGGATGTTGAGGCGCACGAGCGCCCCGTCGTCAGCGGAGCGCCCGATGGGGACGCCCGTGGCCATGCCGGGGGAGCGCGCGATGACCGGCCAGCCGTTGCCGATGGTCTCGGCATCCACGCGGTACGTCGTCCATGGGGGAGCATCGTTGTGGCCCAGCGGGCGCGTGGCGGCGAGCAGCGGGCCTTGCACCCCCCGGGCGTAGGCAGCCTGGGCGTCCATGGCCCCCATGCTCGTGAGCAGACCCCACAGCGCGTCGGCCCGCACGTCGAGCGCGGCCCGATCGGGCGCGAACACGGTCACGTAGATGCCGGCGCGCACGAAAGCGGCGCCCCCCGTGCGCATCTTGAGGGCCTGCGCGCGCGCTTCGGCTTGCGCCGTGCTCGTGTCCACGTCGGCCTGGCGTCCGGTCGCGCCGGCGCCCACCACGAGATCGCCCAGGAAACGCCCGCGCCGCTTGGCGCGGGTGCGCTCGCGGTCCTGGTCGAGGCCCGCGACGTGGATGGCCAGGCGCAACGGGGCGGGGAAGGCCAGCAGCGGAGCGAGCCAACCGGGATCGGTCGTGCGCGGGGCCACGCGGATATAGAACGAGCGCGCCCAGGAGCGCGCGCCCTGGCCGGGCACGTACACCGCGTCGAGGCGTTCGCGCGCCTCCGGGTCGGCCAGGGGGTCGGGGTAGGCGTCCAGGAGCGCGCGCACGGCCTCGGCGTCGAGGCGGCGTGTCTCGACGCCGAGGCGGCGGAGCTGGCGTTGCGCCTCGCCGACGACCCGCGCGAGCGATGTGCCTCGTGGCGCGCGCGCCGGCCCCGCGAAGACAAGCAGGAAGCGGTGGTGGGGCACGTACTCGCCGGCGAGATGGTCTTCCCACCAGGTCCGCAGGCGGGCGGCCAGGTCCGTGAGCGCGGCGGTACGCGGATGGACGTCGGCAAAGGCGTGGGCGACGACCGTCGCGCCCAAGGTCGGCGTCGAGAGCGCGCAGAGTTGCAGTGTATAGCCGGGCGGGAGCGTCACCGCGTCGGCCACCCCGTTGCTGAAGCGATCCCGCGCCGTGCCGTCTTGGTTGAAGAGCATGACGCCATCGGGGACCTCCACCCAGAGGCGCGGCTGGCGGCCCTTCTCGATCACAGCGCCGTCGTCCGCGATCACCACGCGCTCCGGGCGCGGGCGCGGTTCCCGCCGCACCCCCTTGGTCCAGTCGGAGCGCGCCCACCGGGCGGTGCGGCGGGAACCGCGCCCGCGCCCACCGTGCGCGGTACACGTCCAGCGGCTTACGCATGTGTCACCACCTCCCAGCGAGCCGCGCGTCGGCCCGACCGCGTGCGCCCGTTCTCATCTACCTTGCGGAGCAGGCCCAGCGTTTCCATCTCGCCGCGTAGAGGGCGCTCCGAGGATGGATTGATCCCGACGCCCTCGGCGATCTCCTCATCGGTGGACAGAGGGTGCGCCGCGAGCCAGTCCAGCAGGCGCGCGCGCTGGGGCCGCGCCGCCGTCGTCACCAGGGGCGCGGCGTAGGGGGCGGCGGCCGGCGTCTCCGTCGCCGCCGGCGTGACGGCCACAACGGCGGTGCCGCACTCGACGGGGCCGAGGCGCGTCATCTCGGTAGTACGCGGCACCAGCGCGTCGCGGTGCCGGCCGTAAAGGAGGCTGACGCGATAGGTGAGGACACGCGGTTGGCGGCGCGTCGTGCGCGCGAGATAGGACAGGAGTTGGCGCGCGTAGGGCTCGACGGTCCCGCTGGCCCCGAACGTCATCACGAGGAAACCGAGACCGGCCGGGACCCCGACGACGAGGAGGAGGTGGACCTGGCCCAGCGTTGATTGACCGTACGGGAGGCGACTCGTGAGTTTGATGAGGGTGTAGGTCACGCCGACGATCCCGGCGGTGTAGACGCCCTGCGCGAGCGAGAGAAAGCCCCCGATAATTTTTACGGGGTCGTTGATGTAGAGAGCGGTCTGAGCGTTACGCGCCATCGGGCCTGCTCCCACATGCTGGACCTTGCAGGGCCTTGCTCAGGGTCGCGCCGTAGAGGACGAGGATCGCGCCGGCGAACATCAGGGCGATGTCGCGGCTGACGACGGTGAGCGCCAGGTAGCCGACGCCGCCACCGAGCGCGTACGGATACGTCACCCGGAGGGCCGCGCCGGCCGGGTGTGGGCGCGCGCGGGGGCTGCGGGGGGCGGCGCGGGACGGTTAACGTGGGCCATGATACTGCTCCCAGCGATAGACAAGACAAGAGCGAGGGGAGGGCGCTGCCCCGGATACCGGGCGCCCGCACCCCCCTCGCCGCGCGATCGACCAACGACTAGTGGATATTGGCCTGGAGGTAGGCGGCCGCGCCGGTCGCGCCGAACATGAACACGCTGGCGAGCGAGGCCGTGATCCACGCGCCGGTGGCGCGTGGGTTATGTAAAGCTTGCATGGCACCGGCGATGATGAAGGCGATGGCCGCGAATGGCACTTTGATGGTGTTGGCGACGGCGAGCAGGGCGTCGGCGAGCCCGGCGAAGGGGTCGGTGCCGGTGACGGCTCCGAGGACGGGCTGGAAGGCGGCGATGACCGCGGGGTGCGTCAGCGCGAAGTGGGCGCTCGTGGCGACCGCGAGTGTCTCGTGAAGCATGATAAGTTGTCTCCCAACTGGCGTGAAACTTGCCCGGTTAGGAACCGGGCCTGACGTTTGACGTGTCAAATGTAGGCTTGGGCGGGCGGCTAGCTATTGGACGTGGTGGCCGCGCGCCTTTTACTGTCTTTGGTTGGCTTCTGTACCTCTAATGTGAGGCGAACGTCGAACTGGTCTTCGTCGAGGAGCAGGATTTATTCGTTGGCGTAGCGATCTTCGATCGTGCCTGAGACATGCGTATCGTGGACTATGCGCGTCGCACATCCAGGACGCTGTAGTCCGGCCTGCGCGTGACGCGCCGTGTCATGTGTGCACCTGCCCCTCATTCATGTGTCACTCCACCTCCTTGCTCATTCATAGGCCGCGCTTCTCGCTGTTCCATACTTCTGAGGGGCGACCGTGCCAGTTAGCGTAGCATTTGCATTGCATCTACGTCAAAAGGCGTACGTCAATTGACTAAAAAGGAGGGCTACGCACATGAGTACAATAGCGTGTGAAGATGCCATGTGCCGCGTATGGTGAGAGGAAGGGAACAGTATGCCGGTGACGCCGGACCGTCAGGGGTGGTTTCGTTTCACGGTTCGCATGCCAGAGGACGAGTACCATGCATTGGAAAGCGTGTGTGCCAAGCTCAATGAATCGCCCAATACGGTCATCCGTGAGGCGATTGCCAAAATTGTTCCGACGCTCGACACAGTGGGCAACGCCCTGCCGACGGGGCCAGGCGACTACCGCGTGACGGCGACGGAGGTGATGGAGGCTTTGGCCCAGGTCTACGAGCAGCGGGCTAGCGCCTTGCGCAAGGCTGTGCAGGATACGCCGAAAGGGTGACGCAGTCGTTTTATCAGCTAACAAACGGGTCGGATGCGAGATCCGCGTCCATGCCATGAGGGACTACTCCCTTTCTAGTGCACATGACGCCCTCCGTGACATGCCCCCTGACCGGTGCGGTACAATGGGACAGGCCAGACACAGAGAGCTGTGAGTGGTCGAGAACTGGACGGGATACCTGCCCTGGAAAGTTGGATATCCCGTCCGGTAAGAACTTGCGCATAGCAGCCTAGATGGATTATCGTAGCTACAGTTGATGTTGCGAAGCTTGTCTTGTCATAGCTTCTCCGTCTACTCGTTACTTGTCGCCTTCGTTTTTGTAGGGCAAACGGCTGGGTGTTATGTCGATGATCGTGTAGCTATGTTAGCAGATAGATTTAATGATGTCCACTGGACATCACGACAGAGAGGTGAATGTGCCCCAGGATTTTAGCGAGAAGAAACCAGAACGTGGGCGCTGGTACAGGTTGAACGTTCGATTGGACGAAGACGAGTACCGCCAATTCGCGGACGCGTGCGCGGAGTTAGACGTATCTCCCAACACGCTGATCCGCGACATGATCCGCATGGTGCTTCCGAATCTCGGTGTCGTCAAGGATGCGCTAGCGACCGCCCCGCAAGGGGACCCCACCATAAATGACGACGTGATACGGCGCGTTTTAACAGAGGTTTACGAACAGCGCGCCCGTGCGTATCGTGCGGCCCTTGATCGTTTGGAAGGGGGGGTGAGCTAGAGATTAGGATAATCCCTTCGCGCGTATGTAGTTCTAGCGTCGATGATCACTTAGACGCACCACCATGCCTCCCCCTCTGTCGCCGTTCTCGTGACTATCGGTTGCCTCGTCAAGAGTAGCGACAGGCGAGTTGCCCACGATGGAATGCTCACTGGCACCGATTACCCGACCCTTACCAGCCACTTTGGCGGCATAGACAGCCTGCTGGGCCGCACGGATCAACTCGGCCGCACTCGTCGCGTGTACCGGCCACATCGCCATCCCTACGCTGGCAGTGACATGGAACGTAGCGTCGCCATGCACGATCTGTAGATCGGTGATTTGTTGACATAGACGTGTACCCACCTTTAACGCGCCATCCTCATCCGTTTCGGGAAGAATGACAGCAAATTCATCGTCGCCATAATAGGTTGCTATATCAAATAGGCGTCCGTCCTCCCTGAGTATCGCGGCAATGCCGCGCACGGTTGCATCACTGGCGTGAGAGCCGTACGCATTGTTGATCTGCCGAAAGTCGTCGAGGTCTATCAGTAGCAGCGAAAGTGATTGTCCATAGCGCGTCGCGCGCGAGACCTCTTCCGCTAACCGCGCCTTGAAGGTTTGTTGGTTCGGGAGGTTGGTCCGTTCGTCCGTTGTGACACGAACAAGAATAGCCTTATTCCGTTCCTCCACCTCGGTGGCTTGTTGAATGCCACGCATCATGCCATACAAGGTGATGATGGGTAGGAGCAGCAAAAGGAGTGCGGCAGGCCCATTGCGCCATAGAACGGCGGCGAGAACGCCTGTAGAGCTGGTCGTAATGTTGGGAAGGGCAATAGCGCGAAGATTTCTCCACCCAATCTCTAGTGGGGAGCGTCGCGCAAGCAGTCCGAGCACCATCGTCAATAGGGCTGAATTCAACGCTGGGTACAGGCAGACGAGGAGTGCGAGCGACGGAAGCGTGGCAGCAATCTGTCCAAGGTGGAAAGCTGCATCGCCCCTTCCTTTGGTGATCTCTGTGAACACGATGCCGCTTATCCCGACCGAGAGCGTAATGTTCGCGATGTTGAATACGCGTTTGTAAAGACTCTCGGTTCGCTCATTTTCCGGGATGGTTCCACGATTTGGTGCCACGGACGCGCGTTATGACCAACGTAATGCCAAATCCAGCGCCTGAATATCCAGTTGTTGGCCCTCACGAGCAGGTTCGCCCAATCGGCGTTATCATGTCACCTACGATGCATTTCAACATATGGCATATCACCGAAAGAGGATACCACATATAGCGGTCTGCGAATTCTTGAACTAAACATAAGAATGAGCGAACCGAGAGTAAAGATCCTTCGGTTGCTGGAATTGCGCCATGCTCACAGATAGCAAGGCGATGAAGAGCGGCAAGGGCTGTGGGAAGAGGAGAATAGCGGCGACGAAGACCGCCTCCGAAAGGGAGAACTCGACTGCTGGGGAAACAGAGAAGATAATGCGTTCGCACATGTAGCCCAGGAAAGCGACAAGGGCCGCACCCTGCACAACGATCAGATGGTCATGCGTGAGTGGGCGCCACGCGACGAGCAGGGGGATGTGCGTGGTCACCAGAATGAGCGCACAAAGGTAGACGGCGCTCAGATACCAGCGTAAGGGGATTGGAAGGCTTCGCATATAGATCTCCACGCGGGGGGGTGAGTGTTGCTAACATGTAGAGTGGCTTCATGACCATCACTATAGTGACCGTAATGTGCTGCTTTCTATGCGAAGGATATACGAAAGGAAGGATAGTCTCGTGGCGCTGGAGAGGGACTGGTATACGACTGGAGAGGCGGCGCGCGAGTTGGGCGTCGCGCCTTCGACGATCCGCGGTGCGGCTATGCGTGGAACCCTCAAGGTTGAGGTAGTCGCGCCGCGTATGCGCGTGATCATGCGCGAAGAGGTGGAACGTTACCGACGCGAGCATTTAGGGAAGAATTGGGATGCTCGTCGCAGTGGTGTCATCGACGAAAGAAACGCAGCCTACCATCGAGAGTACCGCGCGCGCAAGAAGTCGGAGAAGGCTGCGACTGCCGCGAATACCGCACGTTCCGATGTGGCATCGGTGGACTGACGCGCGTGGGGCGCGACGCCATCCAGCGCCGCGCCCCACGATTGAACGAGTGGTGTGTCTCGTTAGGTCCACTTACTACTGTCGGGAGAGATGGTCGACACGGAAGTCGTGGAAACGGCCGCCCCCGCTAGCATACCACCGCTATGGGAAACGGCCGACATCCCCATCGCTCCCACAAGTGGGGTCACGGTCAGGGCAAGACTCAGAATGGCGCAGCGGGTCCATTTATGGCTGTTTCGGATATGAGTCTCTTTCCGCATGCAGTGTCTCCTCAACAAACGTCCTGCGTCGCGACGGGCGGCTCTCAGTGTCCGCATCCCAAACACGAACGATATCGTTTGTTAAGGTCATCGTATCACCGCCCCATCGCTTTGTCAATACTCCTCTTGTCGCAATCAAGTGACAAGAGGAGAAAGTACTCCGCTCTCATAATGCATCGCGCGCTTGGAGCAGTGGGGGGAGTTGGAGGGTACCCGTGGTAAGAGCCTGCTCGAACGCGGCGACGATCCGCGGATCGAACTGGGTACCGCTTCCCTCGTGCAGACGCCGGCGCGCTTCGCGTATCGACAGCGCGCTCCGGTAGGTGCGGGAACTGGTCATCGCGTCGAACGCATCCACAACTATGAGGATGGTTGCGTCCGAGGGGATCCTATCTTTCGCGAGGCCATCGGGATAGCCCCTGCCGTCCCATTGCTCATGGTGATGGCGCACGGCGGGCAGGACTTCGCGTAGGTAGGGTACTGCGGTGAGCACCCTCTCTCCGATAGCGGGATGCTCCTTGATTATCGCGAACTCCTCCATGGTGAGCGGCCCCGGTTTGGTCAAGACAGCATCGGGTATGCCAATCTTGCCCACATCGTGCAGGAGCCCAGCCCGGCGTACACGCGCGATGTCCTCGGGGGGCCAGCCAAGGGCGTAGGCGACGGCGGCTCCGTAGTCGCTGACGCGGCGTGAATGGCCGCGCGTGTACGGGTCTTTGGCATCGACGGCGGCAGCGAGCGCCTCGACCGTGGCCAGATTGGCGTGCTCCAACTGCTCGGCGAGGGTCGCGATGTCGTGGCCTTGGGCGAGCAGGCTATCCTCCGGCCGGCCCACACGTCCCTTCCCGGCATCTTTGGCGTTGTACACGGCCTGGTCGGCGGCGCGGATGAGCCCCGCCGCTGTCTCAGCATGTAGGGGTAGGGTGGCCACGCCGATACTCGCGTTTACGCGGATGATGGCACCCTCATGGACAACGCGTAGTCCCGTGAGTGCCCCACGGATGCGTTCGGCGACGGCCAGCGCCTCATCCATCTCGGTCTGCGGGAGGATGAGCGCGAACTCGTCCCCCCCATAGCGCGCGGGCAGGTCTGCGTGTCGGGCGCTCTCGCGCAGCACCGTCGCAACAGCAACGAGTGTCGTATCTCCCGCCTGGTGTCCATACATGTTGTTGATCTGCCCGAAGTCGTCCAGGTCGATCATCGCAAGGGCGAGATAGTCACATGGCTCGCGCACAGTGCGGGCTACCTCCTGTTCGATGCGCTTGTGGAAGGAGCGATGATTGAGCAACTCTGTCAGGCCGTCCTCGGACGCTAAAGCTTCGACGCGCTCGTGCATCAGTACGTTCTGCCAGGCACCGGTCGCTTGTGTCGCCAGGATGGCCAGGGCTTGCTGTTCGGCAGGTCCCAGGTCTACGGGCACGCCAGAGAGCCACACGAGGCCGATGACCGTAGATCCATCCGGCGCGAACGGTATGGTTGCGGTATGCGCCTTTCCGTCGATCGTGAGGTCGTGAGACACAGGAAGCGCTGATACATAGGTCGGTCCCGCATCAGCCGTTTCTGGCACGACGGCGACGCGTTCCAGTCGTGAGGTATCCTCGGGATCGAGGAGGTAGACCGTGGCACCCTTGGAGCTGGCGATGGCAAAGGCCGCGACAGCGACCTCCCGGATGAGATCCACTGACTCCTGGTGCAGGTGCTGTATGCGTTCCACCGCCGTAAGGACGTGGACCAAGGCCGCGGCCCGTCTCTCGGCCTGGGCAATGGCCTTGAAAGTCACATGCAAGGTGACGACCGGGAGCACGAACAGGGCCAACAGGATGGGCGATATACCCCACGACTCGGCGGCCAGGATGCCAATGGAACTGGCCGCCAACTCGGGCAACAGCGTGCGGCGGTACGTTTCCTTCCAAGTAATCCAGGGAGACCGGTGGTCAAGGAGGTTGAGCACGCCAATCACAAGACCAACGTCAAGGACGTAGTAGAGGGCGAGCAGGAGCGGCAGAAGCGGCAACAGGGCCAGGAAGTGATCGGGACGCAAGGCGCGTGGGGACGACACGACAAATGCGACGGCAAGGCTGCATAGGCTGACTGTGCACACTTCATGCGCGACATTGAAGGCACGTTTGTAGAGTGGGTAATCGGTGTCATGCAAGCTGGAGAACAGCGCAGCCAGGAGTGTCACAAGCACGGGGATCGGTGGCGGAAACAGCAAAATTGTAGTGATGTGAACGGTCGTGGCGAGAGTAAGGGAAATGGACTTGCTGATCCGCACTACCGTGTGTTCGCCAAGATACGTCAACAGCACGAACAGCACAGCAACTAACGGCAGGTCGTGAGTTAAATACCTCGTCGGCGACAGCCATACCAGCCATACCTGCCCGACGACAAGGATGGCGCTAATCAGGAACAGGAGCCACAGATACCAGCGGAGCGATAGGGGCAACTCTCGCACGTTGTTTCACATCCTCCTCGATTACTGGTTCTGTAAGATTAAGATACCATCCACTAGGGCAACGCGGCAATCCATGCCTCGCCCATACCCAGGAAGTGCTCCACGCATCTGTCCTGCTCTATTGGTGACGTCGAGGTGCGTATCGCCTGATCGCCCCGCGCCGCTCCCCGCAAGCTGAGGGGATTATCGGGCCAACCATTCACCTGTCGCGCACCCGACCGACTTGGCCCATACCGTGTGCCCCGTCGCTGCGCGCGGGGCCGTCGTGTGTGGGGGCTGAGACCATGGGTGGTCCCACGTCGTCGTGGTCCTCGCACCACGCGTGGGACCGCGCCCAGGGTAAAGGGTGGGACCATGGTGGTCCCACAGGGCCGCTTTCACGCGTAAAACGAGGGACCAGCGTGGGACCATGGCTCTGGTGCTAGCACCATGGGTGGTCCCTTGGAAACGGCTTGTGTGGTCCCACAGAATCAGCCCTATGGGGCCACGCCGGCGCGCCCTGTCGCCCCACCATGAGGGCCGCCCCATCGCTCCTCTAACGGACTAGCGGTGGCCGTGCAGACGGGGCCGCACGACGCGCAGGACGGCGACGATGAGCAGGGTGGCGAGGGCCACATACGCGCCGACGAGGGCGGCGGCGAGGATCGCGGCCACGATGTTGAGGGCGGGCGCGGAGGATCGCGGCCAGCGGGGTGAGGAGGGCGGCGACAGGGCTGGTGAGGGCGCAGAGCACGAGGGCGGCGAGGCAGAGCGTCCAGACACGGGCGCGGGCCTGAGCGTCGGTCATGTGTCCCTCCTCTGGCTCGTCTATCTCGTTCGCGGCGTCGCGCTGTCCACGCGTCCCTGGCGGCGCGGGGCTTCACCGACAGTATCGCACGTAGCGACGTGTCAGGTGGGGACGTGTCAGAAGGCGGCGGGGGTGGCGTCGTCGGCAAGCCAGTGGCGCAGGGCGGGGTCGCGCAGGCGCTTGAGCGCTTTGGCCTCGACCTGGCGCACGCGCTCACGGGTGAGCCCGAGCTGCTGGCCGATGTCCTGCAAGGTGCGCGGGGGCGCTCCGTCGAGGCCGTGGCGGGCGACGAGGATAGCCCGCGCGCGGGGGTCCAGGATGGCGAGGGCGGCGCGCACGGCGGCGGCCAGGGCGTGGGCCTCGGCCAGCGCGTCGGGCTGGTCGGCGTCAGGGTCGGGGAGGAGGTCGCCCAGGGTCGTGGTCTCGCCGTCGCCCATGATCTGGTCGAGGGGGATGGGGGCGGGCAGGGGCGCGGTCAGGGCGTCCACGCGGGCGCGGGGGAGGCCCGTCGCGGCGGCGAGCTCGCCGCGGGAGGGCGGATGGCCTAGTTCGGCGTGGAGGGCGTGAGCACGGCGGGCGAGGCGGGCGCGCTCCATCTGCACGTTAGCGGGGACGTGGGCGAGGGGGACCTGCTGGGCGAGGGCGCGGACGTCGGCAAGGCCGCAGCACGCGCGGCGGCGTCGATTTCTCCGTCGTCGCGGAGGCGCGGGTGGGGTAGTTGCCCCTGCCGCTCACGTCCGCGCCCGCGCTCTCCTTAGCTCTGGGGCGCGGGCGTCCCGGGGAGATGGAGCAGGTTTTCCACGTCCTTGACACCGGGCACCTGGCGCGCCGCCGCGTCCAGCGCGCCGATCTGCTCCGACTGGTCCACCTCGCCGCGGAGCACCACCCGCCCGCGCTCCGCGTTGATGTTGATCCGACTTTTGGGCAGCGCCGGGTCGCGGAAGATCGCGCTCTCCACCTTGTCGACCAGGGTCGCGTCGTCGACCGCGGACGTGCCGCCCGGCGTGCTGGGCGCGCCCTGCTGTACGGTCTCGTCTTGCGGTGCG
>JAABUJ010002859.1_pt1 | contig 20367 bp, 21 predicted proteins | sample 5559131 | NCBI WGS metagenome assembly JAABUJ01 (sample SAMN10711875, study PRJNA513366) | rock metagenome | isolation source: Antarctica rocks | place: Antarctica: Victoria Land, Mt New Zealand nord | collected 2016-01-07 | reverse complement strand
CTCATTCCCACCATGCCAGAGCATCACCTACGGCCCCTGCTCGAACAGTTCTCGCAAATGCTGGCACAACAACCGGTATTCAGTGAGATGTTCGGTGCGGTTTAAAAATGAGGGGAGCCTTGAGGTGTGCACGACCTCATGCGCAATACCGAGCTGGTGCGAGAAGCCGAGCGCGAAGCCCAGCTCCGCCACCCGGCTCAGCACGGCCTCGATCACGCTCTCGTAGCGGCGGACGTCGAAGAACACCTGCGTGCCGGGCCGTGCGGCCAGGAAGCGCTTCAGGGCCGGCGGGACCACGCTGTAGGCCAGCGGCGGGGTGCCGACGATGGCCAAGTGGCCGCTGCGGTTCTCACGCAGGTCGCGGACCCGACTCTCCAGCTTGGCATGGAGTGCGAAGATGGTTTCGCTGGCCTTGTACAAGGCCAGAGCCTCGGTGGTCGGGAACAGGCGGTTGTTCACCTGGCTGAATAGCGCGAACCCGGCCTGGCCCTCCATCGTCTTCAGGGCGTTGCTGATGGCGGGCTGGGACAGCGCCAAGTCCTGCGCGGCGGCCACCGTGGTGCGGTGGCGGATCAGCGCCCGCAAGATTTCCAATTGGCGAAAGGTCATATCACTGCCCTGAATAGATAGCCGCAATTAATCATAGTGCGGATGATAGACTGCAGGTGAATCCGCGCTCATTTGCTGCTACTCAGGGCAGCGCACCGCGGCCAAGCCCCCCTCGGCCACGGCGGTGCATGGAACAGGAGCCGCATGGCCCGCATCCTACGCGTCGCTGCCGCCCAGATGGGCCCGAACCAGCGGGCGGACGACCGTGCAGGGGTGCTGGGCCGCATGGTCGCCCTGCTGGACAGGGGCAACGCATGAAACTATATTGGCCGTCCAGTGCCTTATATTCGCGCTGGAGCCCGTTCTCCAGGTCGTAACTCTTTCAGCACTGCAGCCGAATTTCGCATTAGCTGGTGAAAGGTGAAGGGGCTGGAGGCACCACCATCCGCTGGACGAGGATGGGTGCTGTATTCCGCACCGGCGTCCTAACCGGGACCTCACCTGCGATGGACCAATCATTGAAAGCACACGATATTCAGGAGAGCGGACCCCCTACGCACCAACAAAGGATTTCATGCGTAGCCCCTGCCCTGCTGGAGCAGTCCGCGGCACAGGGCGCTTCCCTCGTCATATTCCCTGAGCTGGCCTTCACCACCTTCTTTCCGCGCTGGCTGCTGGACGGTGAGGCGCTGGACCAATACTACGAGCGCGCCATGCCCAACCCGGCGGTGCAACCGTTGTTCGACCGCGCCCGCGCGCTGGGCGTCGGCTTCCATGCCGGCTATGCGGAGCTTACGGCAGAGGGGCGGCGCTTCAACTGCTCCATCCTCATGCAGCCCGATGGCGGCATCCTGGGCACCTACCGCAAGGTGCATCTGCCGGGTTCGGTGGAGCCAAGGCCGGGCGCAAGCTTCCAGCAACTGGAGAAGCGCTACTTCGACTACGGCGACCTGGGGTTTCCCGCCTTCCGGGCCGGCCCGGCGTGGCAGGGCGCAATCATGGGCATGATGATCTGCAACGACCGCCGCTGGTCAGAATCCTGGCGCGTACTGGGCTTGCAGGGGGTCGAGATGGTCTGCGTCGGCTACAACTCCGCGGCCTACGACCCCAATGGCGGCAGCACGGAGAATGCTGACCTGCGGATCTTCCACTCGCGGCTCGTGGTGCAGGCCAACGCCTACATGAATGCCACCTGGGCGGTCGCGGTGGCAAAGGCGGGGAACGAGGACGGCTCCGGCCTGATCGGTGGATCGGTCATCGTGGACCCGAACGGGCTGGTTGTGGCCGAGGCAAAGACGCTGGGCGACGAGGTAGTGGTGGCCGATACCGACCTAGATCTGTGCCAGCAGGGCAAGGCCAAGATGTTCGACATGGGCGCCCATCGCCAGCCCGCGCAGTACGGCCCTATCACCGCGCGGGCCGGGGTGATCGAGCCAGCCTGATCCCGCCGCTTGCTTCCACCCGCGTGGCCCGGCCGTCCAACCCCGGCTGCCCGCAGACGACAGGAGCCACGCCATGTCCCTTCGCCTCACCCTGGCCGCTGCGATGGCCGCCGCCCTTGCAGCCAGCCCGGCCCGCGCCGCCGAGCTGCCCGAGGCGATCCGCCAGGCCGGCACCTTCCACCTGTCCGTCAACTCCACCTACGCGCCCATGGAGTTCCACGATCCCGCCACCAACGAGCTGAAGGGCCTCGACGTTGATCTGGCGGAGGGCATCGCCAAGCGGCTGGGCGTCAAGATCGCCTGGACTGACGTGCCCTTCGACCAGTTGATCCCTTCGTTGCAGACCGGGCGCACCGACTTCATTATCAGCGGTCTGTCGGACCGCGCCACGCGGCGGGACACGGCGGACTTCGTGGACTACCTGGGCACGGGGCCGCAATTCTTCGTGCTGGAGGGCAGCCCCGCCAAGGCGCCGCCCGACCTCTGCGGCATGAAGGTGGGGACCACGCGGAGCACCTCCTTCCCCGCCGAGATAGAGGCCTGGAGCAAGGCGAATTGCGATCCCGCCGGCAAGCCCACTATCCAGTACGTGCCCGGCGAGAACAGCATTGACGTCCGCAACCAGTTGAAGCAGGGCCGCATCGATGCCGCCGTGCAAGGCAGCGAAACCCTGCCCTACGCCCAGGCCAACGAACCCGGCAAGTACCGTATCCTGGGTCAGCCCGTCGCCAAGGGCTACCAGGGAATCGCCTTCCGCAAGGATGCAAACGCGCTGCGTGCCGCCGTGACCGAAGCGCTGGCCGGCATGATCGCGGATGGAACCTATGCGGCGGTCCTGGCCAAGTGGGGCCTGTCTGCCAATGCCGTTGCCGAGCCGATGCTGAACGCCTCCACGCAATGACGGAAGGCGGGCTGGCGCCGGGCTTCCCGGACCTCAGCGCGCTCCCGCCCGCGCGGCGACTGCACCCGGGCCGCTGGCTTGCGGCGGCGCTGATCCTGCTGGTGCTGGCCGCCCTGGTGCGCGCTTTCGCGCAGGGGCAGATCGAGTGGGCCTATGTCGGCCGCTTCCTGACGGTGCCCGTCATCCTGGACGGCATCCGCAACACGGTCGTAATGGCAGTGCTCGCCATGACGCTGGGCGTCGTGCTGGGCGTGGTGGCCGCAGTCATGCGGCTGTCGCCCAACCCTGTCCTGGCCGGGGCCGCCACGTTCTACACCTGGCTGTTCCGCGGCACGCCGCTGATCCTGCAACTGTTGCTCTGGTTCAACCTGGCGCTCGTGTTCCCAACCATCGGCATTCCCGGCATCTGGTCCGGACGCGCCGTGGACGTGATGACGCCGTTCCTGTCGGCGCTGCTGGGCCTAGGCATCAACCAGGGCGCCTACACGTCCGAGGTCGTGCGCGCCGGCCTGCTGTCAGTGGACGCCGGGCAGTACGAGGCGGCGCAGGCCATTGGCATGGGCCGCCTGCGGGCGCTGCGCCGCATCATCCTGCCGCAGGCGATGCGCGTCGTCCTGCCGCCGCTCGGCAACGAGTTCATCGGCATGGTCAAGGCGACCTCGCTTGCCAGCGTCATCCAGTATCCCGAGGTGCTGCACAACGCGGAGAACATCTATTACGCCAATTCCCGCGTGATCGAACTGCTGATCGTCGCCGGGCTGTGGTACCTGCTGGTGGTCTCGGTCCTGACGCCGCTGCAGATGCTGTTGGAGCGGCGCTTCGCCCGCGGCGCCACACGGGTGGGCCGGTGAACCGACCGCTCGTCGCGATCCGGGGTGTCGAAAAGCGCTTCGGCGGCTATCACGCGCTGCGGGGCGTGTCGCTCGATGTGCAGCGGGGGGAGGTGCTGTGCCTGATCGGCGCGTCCGGCTCCGGCAAGACCACGCTGCTCCGCTGCGTCAACCAGCTCACGCCGTTGGATCGCGGCGGCATCTGGCTGGATGGCGAATTGCTCGGCGTGCGCGAGGATGGCGGGCGGCTGCACCGGCTCACCCCGGCCCAGGTCGCCCGGCAGCGGCTCAAGACCGGCATGGTGTTCCAGCGCTTCAACTTGTTTGCGCACCTGACAGCGCTACAGAACGCGACCGAGGGTCCGGTGCAGGTTCAGGGCCGCAAGCCCGCGGAGGCCCGGGACGCGGCGATGGACCTGCTGCGCCGGGTCGGGCTGGCCGACAAGGCCGGCAGCTACCCCTCGCAGCTCTCCGGCGGGCAGCAACAGCGCGTGGCCATCGCCCGCGCGCTGGCGATGCGCCCGATGCTGATGCTGTTCGACGAGCCGACCAGCGCGCTCGACCCCGAGTTGGTCGGGGACGTGCTGGCCGTCATGCGCGAGTTGGCGCGGACCGGCATGACGATGATCGTCGTGACGCACGAGCTAGGCTTCGCGCGGGAGGTCGCTGACACGGTGGCCTACATGGACCAGGGCGCCATCGTGGAGTCCGGGCCGCCTTCGCACATCCTCGGCGCCCCGCGCGAGGCTCGGACTCAGGCGTTCCTCTCGGCGGTAATCAGACCATGAGGCGTTTCGTTCTTGCAGGTGATGATAGCGCCGCGGGTGGCACGAGGGCAGCCTGCCCCACCAGAGCCGGCCTTGCTGCGGATTGCCCCGTTCGCGTCGCTCCCGCCCTGGCGTTCATGGCCACGACTGGCCGCCTACAAAGGAGACAAGCATGAGGAAGCTTCTCGCAGCTGCAGCGATAGGCCTGCCCACAGCGCCAGTTGCTGCCGCCGACCTGCCCGCGTCTATCGCGGCGCAGGGTGCCATGACAGTCGCGGTCGTGCCGAACCACCCGCCGCTGGAGTCATGCGCCCCACTGGCCGGCGCGCTGACCGGCTTCGGCGTGAAGCAGGCGACGACCAATGCTGGACAGTAAGGCCCTTGCGGGCATCCCGCTCGCCCCGGCCAACGCCGCGCCGCCTGCGCCAGCGTATCCCTGGCCCGCGCCCTACACCTCGGCGATGTTCCTGTCCTTCGACGTGGACGCCGAAAGCGCCTGGACCAGCAAGGACCCGGCCCATGCCGAACGCCTGGTGACCATGAGCTTCGGCGGCTTCGAGGCCCGGGTTGGCACGCCCAAGCTGCTGGAACTGCTGGACCAGCTTGGCCTTAAGGCGACGTTTTTCATCACCGGCTGGTCGGTGGACGCCCATCCGGCCATGTGCGAGGCCATCCTGCGCGCCGGGCACGAGGTCGGCCACCACGGCTACCACCATTTGCTGCCCGACCCGCATGACCCGCACATCAACGAGGAGTTGGACCGCGGCTTCGACGTGCTGAAGCAACGCCTGGGGGTGGTGCCGACGGGCTACCGCGCCCCGTTCGGGGAGTTCAGCGAGGCGCTGCGCGTGGCGCTCGTTCAGCGCGGGATCGCCTACACAAGCTCGTTCCGCGACGATGTGCGGCCGTATCGCCATGTACTGGCGGACGGCTCGCCGGGCACGGTCGAGTTGCCGGTCACCGCCAGCTATGACGACTGGATGCACGGCCTGTCCGCGCGCTTCAGCCCGCGCCCGATCTTCCCGAAGGAGCACGTGCTGTCCATCTGGAAGGATGAGCTGGACGAAACGCGCGACTGGGGGGCGATGGTCACCACTGTGCTGCACCCGCAATGCTCCGGGCGCCCGATGCGCTTGCGCCTGCTGCGGGAGTTCCTGACCTATGCGCGGTCCTGCCCGGACCTGTGGATCGCCACGGGGGAGGCGATCACGGCCAACTTCCTAAAGCACGAGGCAGCGGCCCGGTGATGCCGGCCCGCCGCATCCCGATGACGGACACGGGCCTGTGCGCCCCGGCAGCCGCAACGCCGCCCCGGCAGCGGTCCATGACGCATAGGCCAGACGCCGGCCTTTCCCGCAGGAGCATCCGATGCCTCTCTCCCGACGCGCCCTGCTGGGCACCACTGCCGCCGCATCCCTTGCCCGGCCGAGCCTGGTGCGGGCTGCGGCGCAGTCCAGGCTGCGGTTCATCCCGGTGATCGACCTGGCCTTCATTGACCCGATCTATGCCGGCGCCCAGGTGTCTCGCAACCACGGCTTCATGGTCTATGACACGCTATACGGCATCAACTCAGCGCTGGAAGTGTCGCCGCAGATGGTGGAAGGGCATGTCGTCGCCAATGACGGCAAGCAGTGGGAGCTGACCCTGCGCGACGGCCTGCTGTGGCACGACGGCGGGCGCGTCCTGGCCCGGGACTGCGTGGCCAGCATCGGGCGCTGGGCCAGGCGCGACGCCTTCGGGGCCGCGCTGATGCGGGCCACCGACGAGCTTTCGGCGCCGGACGACACCACTATCCGCTTCCGCCTCAAGCGCCCGTTCCCGCTATTGCCAATGGCGCTGGGCAAGGCCGCGATCCTCGCCGCCTTCATGATGCCGGAGCGTCTGGCCAGCCAGGACCCGTTCAAGCCGCTGCAGGAGGCCGTCGGCAGCGGTCCCTTCCGTTACGTGGCCGATGAGCGCGTGCCCGGCGCCCGCAACGTCTATGCCCGCTTCGACCAGTACAAGCCGCGCGGCAGCGGCACGCCCGACTGGACCAGCGGTCCCAAGGTCGTCCACTACGACCGGGTGGTCTGGACCACCATGCCGGACGCCGGCACCGGCGTCCGCGCGCTGCAAACCGGCGAGCAGGACTGGCAGGAGACCTTCCCGCATGACCTGGCGCCGGTGCTGGCGCGCACGCCGGGCGTCACCGTCCGCGTGCTAGATCCCCGTGGTTACACCTGCATGTTGCGGCTGAACCACTTGCAGGCGCCGTTCAGCAACCCGGCGGTCCGCCGCGCCGTGCTGGGCGCCGTGGACCAGCGTGCCATGATGACCGCCGTCGCCGGCGACGATCCGGCCTACCAAGTCACGCCCACCGGCGTGTTCACGCCGGGCACGCCGATGGCGTCCGCGCCGCCGGCCAACCTGTTCGGCGGCCCGCGCGACATGACGCGGGTGCGCGACGCGGTGAAGGCCGCAGGCTATGGCGGCGAGAAGGTGGTGGTGGTGGTCCCCACCAACTCCACAGTGCAGAAGCCGCTGGGCGACGTGGTGGCGGACATGCTCCAGCAGGCCGGCATGAGTGTCGAGTATGCCGGCATGGACTTCGGCTCGGTCCTGCAACGCCAACAGAAGCGGGACCCGGCGGACGCAGGCGGCTGGAGCGCCGGGGCCGGCAACTGGCAGGGGATAGACTGCGTGAACCCGGCCGGCCACCCGCTGCTTTCCGGCGACGGCAGCGCGGCCGGCTGGTTTCGCAGCGAGGGGATGGAAGCGCTGCGCAGCCAGTGGCTCCAGGCGCCGGACCTGGCCGGGCAGCAGGGCCTGGCACGAAGCATCCAGGATCTGGCGTGGCAGGACGTGCCGTTCCTGCCGCTGGGCGGGTACAAGCAGCCCACGGCCTACCGCACCGCCATCACTGGCATACTGGACGGCACGGCGGTGTTCTGGAACGTGCGTCCGGCATGACCACCACAGCGATCTTCGGCAGCTACGTCCTGGCCCGGCGCGATGGCGCGGGCCATGCGGCCCAGGACGTACTGCGCGACCATTGGGTGCTGCTGGAGGGCAGCCGCATCGCCGCCGTCACCCGGGCGCGGCCCCAGGCGGACCAGGTGTTCGACCGCCCGGGCCGCTTCGTGCTGCCGGGCCTGTTGAACCTGCACAACCACTGCTTCAGCGAGGCCGTGGCCCGCACCCATACCGAGGATGGCAATGGGCGCACGAACAGCGGGAGCATCGTCTATACCGTGCTGCTGCCACTCACGAAGCGAGGCATCGAGATACTCTCGCCGTCCGAGCGGCTGGACATTGCGCGGCTGGGCATCCTGCAACTGCTGAAGGGCGGCGCCACCACCGTCATGGAGCCGTTCCGCAACGGCATCCCGGAGATGTTCGACGCGGCAGAGGAGATGGGGCTGCGCTTCTACGGGGCGCCCTACCTGTTCTCGACCGCGGACGCGCAGGCCGGGCCGGACGGGACCGTGCGCTATGCCGGCGATGACGGCCAGGCAGACCTGGACACCTGGGATGCGCTGCACGCGCGCTGGCAGGGCGCGGCGGCAGGGCGCATCGGCCTCGCCATGAGTCCGCACGCCACCGACACCTGCGGCCCCGACCTGCTGCGCGCCTGCGCCGCACGGGCGCGGGCGCTGGACGTGCCCATCACCACCCACCTGGCGCAGAGCCGGCAGGAGGTGGGAATCATCGGGGCACGCCATGGCGGGCGCACCCCGGCGGAGTACTTGGACTGGCTCGGCCTGCTGGCACCGGACCTGCTAGCCGCGCATTGCATCGCCAGCACCGACGCGGACCTGCGGCTGATGGCGGCGTGCGGGGCGACGGTGCTGAACTGTCCGCGCGTCTTCGCCCGCACCGGAACCGTGGCGGCTTATGGCCGCTTCGCCGGGCAGGGGGTGCGGACGGTGGTGGGGACGGACGGCTACAACATGGACCTGCTGGGCGAGCTGAACGCGGCCTCGATGATCTCGAAGGTCGCCGCGGGCCGGGCGGACGTCGCCACCGCGCCGGAGCTGATCGAGGCGGTGACGGCGGCCGCGGCGGCGGTGATCCGGCGGCCGGACCTGGGCCGCATCGCCTCGGGTGCGACCGCGGACCTGACCGTCGTGGACCTGAGCCACCCGCAGTTGCAGCCGTTGTCGGACCCCCGGCGGGGACTGATTGCGCTGGCGAACCGGGCCGACATCGCGCAGGTGTTCGTGGACGGGCGGCTGCTGGTCCATGGCGGGCGGCTGGTGGACGGGGACGAGCAGGCAATCTGCGCCGCCGGGGCTGCGGCCATCGAGCGCATCTGGGACCTGCCGGAAGCCCGTGGGGCATTGCCGCGGTGAAACGTGGGAAGGTGACGCATCATGCCTGACGTGGACCTGGACTGGGGACGGCTGCATTACGAGGAGGTTGGCGCGGGCAGCTCCGTTCTGCTCATCTCCGGGCTGAACGGGCTGGCCGCCCCGTGGCGTGCAGTGGCTGATGCCCTGGCGCCCCGGTTCCGCGTAGTCACGCATGACCATCGCGGCCTGGGCGGAAGCGGCGCTTGGGACGGCATCTGCTCGGTGGACCAGATCGCCGGGGACGTGCTCGGCCTGATGGACCGGCTCGGCCTGGCGCGGGCGCAGCTGGTGGGCCACTCGCTGGGCGGCGCGGTGGCGCAGGCCATCGCCGCAGACTATCCGGACCGGGTCGCGCGCCTCGTGATCTACGCGAGCTGGCCTGGCCATGACCCGTATTTCGAGCGTGTGATGACGGCGCGGCGCGAGGCCCTGCAAGTGTTGGGGGCCGAGCATTTCCTGCGCACGGGCCCACTTGGCATCTACCCGCCGCGCTGGATACGGGACAATGACGCCGCGTTGCAGGCCGGTCTGCTCCTCCTGCTCGCAAACTTCGTGGGGACATCCACGATGCTGCGGCGGATTGACGCCTGCCTGGCGCATGAACGCCGGTCCTCGCTGCCGCGCATCGCGGCGCCGACCCTGGTGCTCGGGCTGGACGACGACGCCAGCACGCCGCCGCATTGCTCGGAGGAACTGGCGGCCCTGATCCCGGGAGCCGCTCTGCGACTGCTGCCCTACGGCGGCCACAACGCCCATCTGGTGGTGCCCGGCGAGGTTGCCGGCTGCCTCGACCGCTTCCTGTCGTCATAAGGGGACCAAGCGTGTTCAAATCTTTGCGGCGGGCAACGCTGCACAGAATGCCGGCTGTCCTAATGCGAGTGGCCCCAGGACATAGGCGGCAGGCTGCGCCAGACAGGAAACCAGGAGCCGCCGCATGACGCCCATCACAACCCCGCCCCTGCGCGGCCACGCCACCTTCCTGTATAGCGAGCCCGACTTCGGCATGGACCTGCACGGCGCCGACATCACCTTCCTCGGCGTGCCCTACGGCAGCGGCTACAGCTTTGCAGAGCAAGTCCCGGACCAGTCCCGCGCCCCGGCCGCGATGCGCGCCGCGACGGACCGCATCCTGCGCAGCCTGGAGCGCTACGACTTCGACCTGGGCGGCCCCTTGTACGACGGGCAGCCCGTCCGGGCCATGGACTGCGGCGACGTGGCCGCCGACGTCGGGGCGGCCACGGCCCATGTCGCGCGGGCGGAAGCCGCGGTGCGCCGCATCCTCGCCGCCGGTGCACTGCCGGTCGTGCTGGGCGGAGACCACGCCGTGCCAATCCCCGTGCTGCGCGCCTATGACGGCATCATGGACGATGGCGGCCCGCCGCTAACCCTGGTGCAGATAGACCAGCACATAGACTGGCGGGATGAGGTGGCCGGCGTGCGTGACGGCCTGTCCAGCCCGATCCGCCGCGCGTCGGAGATGGCGCATGTCGGTGCCATTCACCAGATCGGCCTGCGCGCCACCGGCAGCGCCCGGCCGGAGGAGGTCGCGGCCGCCCAGGCCTACGGCGCCAACCTTGTCACGGCGTATGACCTGCACGATCGGGGCATGGCGGCGGTCCTGGACGGCATCGCCGGCGGCGGGCGCTACTACGTTACCATAGACATGGACGGCATGGACCCGTCATGCGCCCCCGGCGTTGCGGCGCCATGCCCCGGCGGCGTCAGCTTCGTGCAGGCCCGCGCGCTGCTGCACGGCCTGGTGCGGAAAGGGCAGGTGGTCGGCCTGGACGTGGTCGAGATCACGCCGGCCACGGACGTGAACCGCCTGACCTGCATCACCGCGGGCCGGCTGATCGTAAACCTGCTGGGCGCCATGACGCGGGCCGGCGCCTTCCGCCCGGGCGCACGCGCCGCTGGCACACCGGCTGCATCGCTCCGGGTATAATTGCAAAAACCCTGTGCCAGGCCTGCCCGCCGGCACGGGATCCTACCTCAGCGGCCCCCGCCGCTGCAGAGTACATCGGAACAGGAGCACGCCATGCAGATTACACGCCGCGCGGCACTCATCGGCACCGCCCTCGCCCTTCCGGCGCTCCGGACCGCCCACGCCGCGGGCAACGTGCTGCGGATCGGCATCAGCAGCTCCCTGTCCCGCCTGGACCCGCTGATGACCACCATCGGCGACGAATACATTTACGACAACCTGGTCTTCAACGGCCTGACCCGCATGGCCGAGGACCTGACGATCCAGCCCGACCTGGCGGAGCGCTGGGAGTTCTCGCCCGACTTGAAGACCTGGACCTTCCACCTGCGCCAGGGCGTGCGGTTCCACGACGGCAGCACGATGACCTCCGCCGACGTGGTGGCGCTGTTCCGCCGCCTGCTCGACCCGGCAACCGCCGCCCCGTCCCGCAGCAACTACGAGATGGTAGCGTCCGTAGAGGCGCCCGACGCCAATACCGTCGTGTTCACGCTCAGCTCGCCCTATGGCGGCTTCGCGGACATCCTGTCGGACCGGCAGGTCAAGATCGTGCCTGCGGGCAAGGTTGCGCAACTGCCCACCGCCCCCGTCGGCACCGGCCCGTTCCGCTTCGTGTCCTACACCCCCGGGGACAGGGTGGTGCTGGCCAAGAACGACGCCTACTTCGAGCCGGGGATGCCGCGCCTGGGCGGCGTGGAGCTGCGCATCATTCCGGAGATGAGCGCCAAGCTGGCGGCGCTGCAATCCGGCGACCTCGACGTCGTCTGGGACCTGCCGCTGGACCAGGTGAAGCCCCTGCAAGGCCGCGCCGGGCTGCGGGTGGAGAGCGTCTCCAGCGGGTCGTGGGACGCCGCGATCATGAACAACGCGACCCCGCCGTTCAACGACCCGCGGGTGCGGCTCGCGTTCCAGCTGGCGGTGGATAAGGCCGACCTGGTGGAGACCGTGCTGTTCGGCCAGGGCGTGCCCACCATCAGCCCGATCCCGCCCACGCACCCGTTCTATGCCACGGGCCTTGCCGTCCCCACAGCCGACCCGGCCGGCGCGCGCAAGCTGCTGGCCCAGGCCGGCCACCCGAACGGCGTGCGCGTGCCGATCATCGTGCCGGTGGGCCGCGCCGTGCGGGAGCGGCTGGGCGTCGCCTTGCAGCAGCTTGCCAAGCCCGGCGGCTTCGACCTGCAGGTTCAGCGCGTGCCGTTCAGCAGCTTCGATGCGGAGGTGTCGGGCAAGGCGGCACTGTATATTGACGGCTACTTCGCCCGGCCGACCATAGACACCAGCACCTTCCCCTTCCTGCACAGCACCGGAAGCTGGAATGCCAAGCTGTGGCACTACAACAACAAGGCGGTGGACGATGCGTTGCTGGCCGCCCGCCTGTCCGGTGACGCCGGGGCGCAGAAGGGGCATTACCAGGCCATGCAGGCGGCGGTGCTGGCCGATCCGCCAGGGCTGTTCGCCTATGCCGTCAACTTCGCATGCGCCTACCGCGCCGGGGTGACGGGCGTGAAGACCCACCCGATGCGCTGGTTCGACCTGCGTCAGGCGGCGATGGCCTGACGCCCGGCCCTGGACGCCATGGCCGGCTATGTCCTCCGGCGGCTGCTGGGCGTCCTGGCCGTCGTGGCGGCGGCGAGCGTGCTGATCTTCGCCATCGTCCACGTCCTGCCCGGAAACGTGGCATACACGATCCTGGGCGAGTTCGCGACGCCCGCGGCGCTTGCGGCCTTGGAGGCGAAGCTGGGCCTGAACGACCCGCTGTGGCTGCAATACGGGCGCTGGCTGGGCGGGGTGCTGCACGGGGACCTCGGTCAGTCGCTGAGCATGGACCGCCCGGCCGGGCCGGTGATCCTGGACGCGCTGGGGCGGTCGGCGGTGCTGGCTGGCCTGGCGTTCACGCTCGTGACGGTGGGCGGCATCGGGCTGGGCGTCCTGGGCGCCGTGCGGGCGGGGCGGGCGTCGGACCACGTGATGGGCCTGGCGCAGTTGCTGTTCATCGCCATCCCCGAGTTTTTCTGGGCTATCCTGTTCATCCTGGTTTTTGCCTCCGGGCTGGGCTGGCTGCCGGCCACGGGCTACGCGCCGTTGTCGGACGGCGCCGGGGCTTGGGCGGCGCACCTGGTCTTGCCGGTCCTGGTCCTGGCGCAGGGCCTGATCGCCCACGTCTCCCGCCTGACGCGCGCAGCCATGCTGGAGACGTTGCGCAGCCGCTACGTGCTGATGGCCCGGGCCAAGGGCCTGACCGAGCGGCGGGTGCTGTGGCGCCATGCCGCGCCCAACGCCATGCTGCCGGCCATCACGATCCTGGCAATTGACTTCGGCCTGCTGATTGGCGGCGTGGTGGTGACGGAGACGGTGTTCGCCTACCCAGGCTTGGGCCGCCTGCTGGTCTTCGCCATCGAGCGCCACGACCTGCCGCTGCTGCAGGCTGGAATGCTGGTGCTGACGGCGATCTACGCGCTGGCGAACCTGGTGGCCGACCTGGCCTACGCCGCGCTGAACCCGCGCATCCGCCTGGCCGGCGCGGCGTGAGTGCCTTGCAGTGAGGCCCGCCGCATCCCCTCGTCATTGCGAGCCGTGTGAGCGGCGTGGCAATTCAGGGGCCGCAAGGACCGTGCTGGCGGCCCTGGATTGCCGCGTCGCAGCGCTCCTCGCAATGACGGGGGTGCGCCGGCAGGCGGCGGACCGTGTCGGGGCAATAGCATGAGGGCCTTTTGGCCCGGCGTCGCGCTGCTCGCGTTGCTGGCCCTGGCCGCGGCAATAGGTGCCTTCGTGACGCCCTACGACCCCACCGCCTTTGCGGTGCGCCTCCGCTTCGCCGCGCCCAGCCTGCTGCACCCCTTTGGCACCGACGAGTTCGGGCGCGACGTGTTGTCCCGCGTGCTGGCCGGCGCGCACCTGTCCCTGGTGATCGGCTTCGGCGCCATGCTGGTGAGCGTCGCGGCCGGAGTGCCGCTGGGGCTGTATGCCGCGTTCAGCCGGGGCTGGGGCGGCACGCTAGTGCTGCGCGCGGCGGACCTGACGCTGTCCCTGCCGCCGGTGCTGCTCGGCCTGCTGATCCTGGCGGTGACGCCGCCCAGCCTGGGGAAGACCGTCCTGGCCGTGGGCATCGTCTACGTGCCGATCATGCTGCGCCTGGTGCGCGCGGTGGCGCTGGGCCTGTTGCAGGAGGACTTCGTGGAGGCCGCCCGTGCCCGCGGCGAGGGGGCCGCGTCCATCCTGGTGCGCGAGGTTCTGCCCAACGCATGGCCGCCCATCATCGTCGAGTGCGGGCTGCGCGTCACCTTCGCCATCCTGCTGGGGTCGGCGCTGTCTTTCCTGGGCCTCGGCCCGCAGCCGCCGGCCAGCGAATGGGGGCTGATGATCGCCGAAAGCCGGGGGTTCCTGAACCAGGCGCCCTGGATCGGCCTGGCGCCGGGCTTGTGCCTGTGCGTGCTGCTGGTGACGGTCAACCTGGTGGGCGAGGGGCTGCGCGCCCGCCTGGACCCCGCCCATGCCTGAACCCTTGCTGGACGTTCAGGGCCTGTCCGTCACCTTCCCCTCGGCGCGCGGCCCTATCCATGCGTTGCAGGACGTGGACCTGGCTGTCGAACCCGGCGGCGCCCTCGCGCTGGTCGGCGAGTCCGGGTCCGGCAAAAGCACCGTCGTGCTGGCGCTGCTGGGCCTGCTCGGGACCGCACACATGCGGGCGCGGCGCATGACGTTCGGCGGCGCGGACCTGCTGGCCCAGGCCGCGGCGCTGCGCGGGCGGCGGCTGGCCGTCGTGTTTCAGGACCCAGCCTCCGCCCTCAACCCCGCGCTGAGCGTGGGCACGCAGGTTGCCGAACCGCTGCGCGTCCATGCCGGGCTGCCTGCCGCCGCGGCCCGGGCGGAGGCCGGCGCGCTGCTGGCCGAGGTTGGGCTGCCGCGCCCGGCGGCACTGCTGGACGCCTACCCGCACCAGCTCTCCGGCGGGATGAAGCAGCGCGTGGCCATCGCTATGGCGCTGGCGGCCCGTCCGGAGATGCTTCTGCTCGATGAGCCGACGACGGCGCTGGACGTGACGGTCGAGGCTGGCATCCTGGACCTGCTGGCCGCGCTGCGGGTGCGGCGTGGGCTGTCGCTGCTGCTGGTCAGCCACAACCTGGGCATCGTGGACCGGCTGTGCGACCGAGCGGCCGTGCTGTATGCGGGCCGGGTGGTGGAGGACGGGCCAGTCTCCGCCGTGCTGCGCGCGCCGCGCCATCCCTATGCGCGCGGGCTGCTGGCGGCGGTGCCGCGGCCTGACGCGACAGGCCCCCTGTCGCCCATCCCCGGCAGCCTTCCGGACCCGCGGGCGCCCGACCCCGGCTGCAACTTCCGCCCGCGCTGCGCCTTTGCCGCGGCGGGGTGCGAGGCGCCGCAGGCACTGTCCGGCGTGGGACATGCCGTGCGGTGCTGGCGGGCCGGGGCGACGGCTGGCCAGGGCTGGCCCGCGCCGCCACCGCAGCCGCCCCATCCGCCCCGCACCGGCGTGCTGCTGGAGGCCGAGGGGATCAGCCGCCGCTTCGGCCCGGTGCAGGCGGTGGACGGAGTATACCTGGCGGTGGCGCCGGGCGAGGTGCTGGGCCTGGTCGGCGAGAGCGGCAGCGGGAAATCCACCCTGGGCCGCCTGCTGCTGCGCCTACTGCGGGCGGACGCCGGCACGCTGCGATTCGGGGGCGCGGACGTGCCGGACGATCCGCCGCTGGCCTTCCGGCGCCGGGCCGCCATCGTGTTGCAGAACCCGGACACCGCGCTGAACCCGCGCCAGACGGTCGAGGCAATCCTGCTGCGTCCGTTGCACCATTTCGCCCTGGCCCACGGCGCCGCGGCCCGGCAAGAAGTGGCCCGGCTGCTGCACCTGGTCCGGCTGGACCCGTCCTATGCCGCCCGCTACCCGCACCAGCTCTCGGGCGGGGAGAAGCAGCGGGTCGGCATCGCCCGGGCGCTCGCGGGGCGGCCGGACTTCGTGGTGTGCGACGAGGCAGTGTCGGCGCTGGACGTGTCGGTGCAGGCGGCGGTGCTGAACCTGCTGGCCGAGCTACGGGCGTCGCTGGGCCTGGCGCTGCTGTTCATCAGCCACGACATCGGCGTGATCGCGCACGTCGCGGACCGGGTAGCGGTGATGTACGGCGGCGCGCTGATGGAGGCCGGCCCGGCCGCCGCCGTGCTGCGCCCGCCGTTCCACCCCTATACCGAGGCGCTGCTGTCCGCCGTGCCCGTCATCGGCCAAACCGGTAGCCGCCTGCGCCTGCACGGCGAACCCGGCGCGGTGCAAGCCGGGCCGGGCTGCCGCTTCGCGCTCCGCTGCCAACGCCGCCTTGGCCCGGTCTGCGCGGAGCGGACGCCGCCGTGGCGTAGCCTGGGTCCGGGGCATGGGGTCCGGTGCCACATCCCGTCCGACGACCTAGGACGTTTCACGAAAGGCCCCGCATGATCCCCCTCGACCAAGACCTGCCCGCAATCCTCGCCATGACCGCGCAGGCCGTCGCCCTTGACAGCGGCACCTATTGCACCGCCGGGGTGCAGGCGGTTGCCGAGCTGTTCGGTGGGCACCTGCGCGGCAGCAGGTTCGACGTCACGTTGACGCCGCTGCCGGGCCGCGCGGACCAGGTGACAGCGACGCGGGTGTTCGGCCCGGGCCGCCGCGTTCTGGTGCTGGGACACGCCGACACGGTGTGGCCGGATGGCACGGCCGCGGGCTGGGGCTTCGGCAATGACGGCGCCTTCCTGACCGGCCCCGGCGTTGGCGACATGAAGGTGAACGTCGCCATGGCGTTGCACGCCCTCCGGCACGTCGCCACCGCGCCGCCGCCCGGCATCGGCGCCATTACCGTGCTGATCGTCCCCGACGAGGAGATCGGTAGCCCCGGCAGCCGCACCTGGATCGAATCCCATGCCCGCCAGGCCGACGCCTGCCTCACGTTGGAACCCTGCCGCCCCGGCGGGCGCCTGGTCGTCGGCCGCGGCGCAGTCGGCGCGCTGTATGTGCGGGCTAGCGGCGTCACGGCGCATGTCGGCTCCGCCCGCGCCCAAGGGGCTTCTTCCATCTCCGCCCTTGCGGCGCTGGTCGGCCCGCTGGAGGCGTTGACGGACGAAGCCCGCGGCGTCGGCGCCTCCGTCGGCATCCTGCGTGGCGGTGAGGCCCGGCAGGTCGTCCCCGCATCCGCCGAGTTGCACCTGGATCTGCGCGCCACCACCGCAGAGGGCGCGGACTGGCTGGTGGCCGAAGCGCGCCGCATCGCCGCCGTCCCGCCCGCCGACACCCGCGTGAGCATCACCGCGGAGGGCGGGTTCTACCGCCCGCCCTTCCCAACCGGCCCGGGCACGCGGCGGCTTTACGCCATCGGGCAGGCGCTGTGCGCGGAGCTGGGCTTGCCGGTGGGGGAGGTGGTGTCGCCCGGCGGCTCCGACGGCAGCTTCGCGGCGGCGCTTGGTGTCCCGACGCTGGATGGGCTGGGGCCGGTGTGCCATGACACCTGCAGCCGGCGGGAGCGGGTGGAGGTGGACAGCATCGTGCCGCGCGGCAAGCTGTTTGCCGGGCTGATCGCGGCAATCGGGCGGGAAGGGGTAGCGTGATGGCGCACGAGCGGTTCCGGCGGTTCAACACCTCCATGTTCTACAAGGAGCAGACGGTCGCCAACGAGATGTGCATGGCGGTGCGCGCCGGGAACCATGTGTTCCTGCGTGGGCAAACCGGCTTCACGCTCGACGGCGGCTTCACTGGGCTGGGGGATGCCGCGGCGCAGGCGGACCAGGCCATGCAGAACGTGCGCGTGCTGCTGGAGGAGGCCGGCAGCCGCATGGAGCACATCTGCAAGATCACGACCTACATCACCGACCGGGCCTGGCGGGAGCCGGTCTATGCCGTCATCGGCCGCCACCTGGGGAGCATCGCGCCGGTCGGCACCGGCCTGATCGTCAATGGCCTGGCAACGCCCGAAATGCTGGTGGAGATAGACATAGACGCGGTGATCCCCGCAAAATGACCGGCGCAGGTGAGCTATTCCTGCCCGGGCTGGCCGACCCGAACGCGGCGGCGGCCGTGCGGCGCCATGGGCACTCGCCAGAGGCCGCGGCGGCGCAGGCGGAGGCGGTGTTCGGCCGGCTGCACGCAATGCTGGACAGCGCCGGCGCCGCGCCCGGCGATGTCTGCAAGATCACCATGCAGATCACCGACCGGGCGTTCCGGCAGGCGGTGTATGCCGTGCTGGGGCAGCGGCTGGCGGGGGTGTTCCCGGTCTCGACCGGGCTGATCGTGGCCGGGCTGCCGGACCCGGACGCGCTGTTCCAGTTGGACGCCCACGTGGTGCGCGGTGGCCCGCATGAGCGGTTCCGGCGCTACCGCTCCACCGACGCGCCTTACGGGCTGCACCGGCAGGCGTTCGTGATGGAGTTCTGCATGGCCGTGCGGGCGGGCCGGCGTATCTACCTGCGCGGCCAGACCGGCCTGGCGCTGGACGGCAGCTTTGTGGGCCTGAGCGACGCCGGGGCGCAGGCGCGGCAGGCCATCCTGAACGTGCGCGCGCTGCTGGCCGACGCCGGGGCGGACCTTTCGCACGCGGTACGCCTAGTCACATACGTAACCGACCGCGCCCACCTTGCCCCGGTGCTGGCGGCTGTCGAGCCCTACTTCGCCGATGCCCCGGTCGCAGGCACCGAACTGGTCATGAAGGGCCTGGCCGCGCCGGAGTTACTGATGGAGATAGACGTTCACGCGATCCTGTGACCCCGGCCGTGTGCCGCTCCTCGATGTCCTCAATGTTGCGCCCAGGCTGTTGCAAAATCCAAGCCGCGAGTTTCAAAGTTTGACACTCTGTTCGGCCAGGACAGCAGCTTCGCGCCACAGCCGCAGATGGTGGGGGGCGTGACGACGAGCGCCGACGGACTGCTGTGGCGGCTTACGCTGCGCGACGGCCTGCGCTTCCACGACGGCACGCTGGTGCTGGCGCGGGACTGCGTGGCCAGCATCGCGCGCTGGGGCAAGCGGGACGCCTTCGGCCAAGCGCTGATGGCGGCGACCGACGAGCTGTCGGCGGACGGTGACGCGGTCATCCAGTTCCGGCTGAAGCGCCCCTTCCCGCTGCTTCCGGCGGCGCTGGGCAAGGTCGCGAGCAACATGTGCCCGATGATGCCGGAGCGCATCGCGCAGACCGACCCCTTTGGCGTCATAACGGAGGCCATCGGCAGCGGCCCCTTCCGCTACCTGGCCAGCGAGCGCGTGCCCGGCGCCCGCACGGTCTACCAGCGGTTTGAGGGTTACGTGCCCCGGCCCGGAGGCGCCGCGGACTGGACCGCCGGCGAGCGTGGTGCATGGATCAGGGGTGCGGGCGTACTAACTCTGCCTGCGTCTGTGGTCAGGCGACGCGGACGTAGCTTGGGCGTCCCAGTTCCAGCATGCGGTGAGCGCGTGGACGGCGACCGCCACCTCGGTCGCCCGACGCTCGTCCGAGTGCGCGCGCAACTCGTCGCCGATCACCTGCTTCCACCGATTTATGGTGGCTTCGGCCCGGGCTCGCTTGTTGTAGCCAGACGCTGACTGCCAAGACATGCGCCCGTACTGGGCAATGTGCTGGACGTGGCCGTCCCGCTGCGTCGGTACGCTCTCAGCCGTGTCGCTGGGCACGGCGTTCGTGCGCGGCGGGACGACAACGGCTGCTTCAGGATGGCGCTTGGCGACGCCGGCGTAAACGCGATCCTGGTCGTACGCGCCGTCGCCGGTGAACGACGCCACGGGTCCTGCGACCTGATCCAGCAAGGGGTCGACTTGGGACGCGTCGTCCACCTCTTTGGGGGTCAGCGTGGAGGCCACGATCCGGCCGGTGCCGGCGTCCACGCCCAGGTGCAGCGTCCGCCAAGACCGGCGTGTCTTGGTTCCGTGCTTCTCCAGCAGCCACTCGCCCGCGCCGCACAGCTTCAGGCCCGTGCTGTCCATCAGCAGGTGCATGGGCTCAGGATCACCAGCCCCGGTGCTGGGCCGCTGCGGCCGCGGCACGTCCAGCGTGGCGGCCCGACGGCTCAGATGGGATGGACGGCCCCAACGGCATCGGTGTGCCAGACTGCGGGTCGCGAAACGCCTGCAGGCAAGGAGTCGCCCACGATGAGCATAGCCATGATCGGCCTGGATACCGCCAAGTCCATGTTTCAGGTCCACGCTGTAGACGAAGCCGGCAAGGCAGAGATCAAGCGTAAGCTGCGAAGGAGCGAGCTGGTCTCCTTCTTTGAAAAGCAGGCGGCTTGCACGGTCGTGATGGAGGCGTGCGGCGCCGCTCATCACTGGGCTCGCATGCTGACCGGCCTTGGACACAGCGTGAAGCTGATCGCGCCTGAGGCGGTCAGGCCCTTCGTCAAGCGGGGCAAGAAGAACGACGCCGCCGACGCCGCTGCGATCTGCGAAGCCGCGTCCCGGCCAGATGTGACGTTCGTGCCAGCCAAGAGCCTGGAGGGCACCGTCAACTTGGCTGCCGGCCGGCTTGCGAGATGCGGCTGAGCCGGGTAGGCGGGCGGGATGACGACATCTACCTGTCCGAGCTATGCCGGCTACCGCTTCCCGGCTGAGGTCATCAGCC
>JAABUJ010002857.1_pt1 | contig 20373 bp, 16 predicted proteins | sample 5559131 | NCBI WGS metagenome assembly JAABUJ01 (sample SAMN10711875, study PRJNA513366) | rock metagenome | isolation source: Antarctica rocks | place: Antarctica: Victoria Land, Mt New Zealand nord | collected 2016-01-07 | reverse complement strand
TGACCCGCGGAACACATGCCATGCTCACCGACCTCTGCACCTGCCGCCACTTCGCCCGCACCAACCCGGTGCCCAGCGCAATCCTGACCTCGGACGTGATTACGCTGCGGCTGGCCCTCAGCTTCCTCGAAGACGTCACCCTGCACTCGCTTCTAATGACCGGCAGCGGCCTCGCCTGACCACTCAGTCGGGAAAGCGTGCCTTGGCTGCAACAACTTCCTTTTTGAGGCAGGGTTCAATTGAGGGAAGGAGTTACGCCATGACAAACCGCAAAAACGTCTCGCTCGCTACTCTCGCCGCATCTGCTGCTGTTGCGGTCCTGGCCTTTGGTGTGGCTACCCCGCAGGCGCACGCGCAGGTTGGATTTGGCATTTCGATCGGGTCGCCGGGCTACGTTGATAACGGCTACGCTCCTGGCGCGGGCTACGTCTACCAGCAGGGCTACTGGCAGCCTGACCCTGATGGCGACGGTAACGTTCGTTGGATCCCCGGCGGCTGGGTTGTGGCGCCCTATCAGAGCGGCTATTACGGCGACCGCTACCCCGCGCAATACCAGGGTGGCTACTACGGACGCGGTGAACGCTATGAGCACTACCGGCGCGACTACCGCCGTGAGTATCGCCGCCATGACGACGATGATGAACGCTAAACGCATTGCCACTCTGCATCGGCATGTCTAGCCCAAAGCGCCTGGAAAACATCCCGGGCGCTCTGCTACATAACCTGCTATCAAGCGCACAGGATAACCTGCTATCAAGCGCACAGGAACGAGAGTTTTGCGGGCAGTCTGGATCTCTAATGACTGCCCCGGCCAGCCCTTTCACTTCAGGAGCCCACGATGTCTTTACCGTTCCGTTTTCGTTTGACCCTATTTGCCGCAAGCTCCGCCACTCTTCTCGCTGCATTCGCCTGCCTGCCGGTCGCACGTGCGCAGATCAGCATCGGCGTCACCATCGGAACCCCGCCCCCGCCGCTGCGCTATGAGGTCCGTCCGGTCTATCCTGGACCCGGATTCCTGTGGCAGGCCGGCTATTGGGAGCCCTTGAACAATCGCTACCGCTGGCAACCTGGTTTCTGGGCGCGCCAACCTTATACCGACGCCTACTACGTCCGGCCTTTCTACGCCCACGACCCAGACGGCTATCGTCTGCATTCCGGCTACTGGGAGCACCGCGGCCATGGCTACGGACACGGCGGCTTTGATCATGAGGGTGATTACGGTTATCGCGTCCACGACGACGCAAAGCACGGCTACAAAGATCACCACGATCACGGCAAGCATGAAGGCAGAGGACATGACTGAAGCGCGGCACGTGGTTCGCGCACCAGCATCGTAAGCCTGTTTTGACGCCGTACATTTCTCGAAAGTGTGCCGTTTTCTTTGCGTCTGCGCTGCGGCAGCGTACCCACATCAAGGCCCGGATTGTTCGTTGTATGAAAACTCCTGCTCGGATTTCGATAGAACGAAACGCCGCACGCGAAATCGGCATCCTTTCAATTACCGGCGGTTGACCCGCCCAAGGAGATTCTCATGACCGACTACCGCGTCGCACCCGGCGAAGCAGAGGAAGACCAAGTCACCGCAGCCATTGAAAAAGTCACCAGCAAGGTGCCGTCCAGCGTCTATCTTGGCGCAGCCATCGCCTCGATTTTGGGCTCAGTGGCCTTCCAAATCGCGAAGAAGAAACACGAAGCACTCTTCGTCGGCCAGTGGGTTGCCCCGTTCCTGATCCTTGGGCTCTACAACAAGATGGTCAAGCAGCATGGCTCGGATGCCACCAGCGGCTCGAAGTCTGGCTACTGAAACTGCGCCTGACTAGATAATTTTGGGCAAAGTGTGAAGGGCCGTGGCCGCGCTCCGTGCTCCTTCACACTTGCTGCAAACCCCAGGTCTGCCCCCTGACTCAGTTACGTCACCCTTTCCACTTGATGTTGCAGCCGAGGCTACCGCGCTGGTTGCTATCGGGCCGCCGACCCGCAATGACAGTATCCATTGCCCTGCTCAGATCCTCGCCCGTAACCGGAACGTCATTGCCGGACTCTCCGCGACGCGGCCGGCTGCTGTCGAATTGACCGCGATAGACCAACTCCATCTCAGCGTTGTATAGAAAAAAGTCGGGCGTGCAGGCTGCACTATAGCTGCGCGCCACCTCCTGGGTCTCGTCGTAGAGGTACGGGAAGTTCCACCCCAGCCGCTCCGCCTGGGCCTTCATCGCTTCCGGCCCGTCCTGCGGATAGGCTTGCGTGTCGTTTGAACTGATTGCCGCCATGGCGATCCGGCCCTGATACTCCTCACCCAGCTTGCCTAGCGCGCCTTCCAGGTGCTGCACGTACGGACAGTGCACGCAGACGAACATAACCAGCAACCCGTGCCGTCCGCTCACCGACGTTCCGCCGCCGGTCATGCGGTTCACCTGATCGCTCTGTTCCTCATCCCAGGCCAGCGAGAACACGTCATCGCGGCTCAGTGCGCGTCCTGAAACTACGTCCACCAACTCAAACGCCGGTGCAATCGTTCCCAGCGCAACCATCGCGGACTGCGTCTTCGACATAACTTAGTCTCCGTTTTTATCCTACAGACCTGGACCGCAGCCAGACCCTGCGGACGGCGTCCACTTCCCAAAGACTTCTTGCCTTTCGCGGGGGTGCCGAGTATCTTGGCAGCACTCTCTATGCGACACACCTGCGTTGGCCAACCTCTCCGGGCTTTTCTGGTCGTCTACGCCTTGGCGCTTTACATTTCCTCGGCTCTCCCGCTCAAGGCGCAGAGTGCCGGCCAGGCCAACCGTGTTCTAGACGCGCCCTCCGTCGGCGACTCTAGTCCTCTGCGGATTGCTGGCCATCTGCCCGCGTGGGCCACACGGAGCGCGGACCTGGGACCCGTTCCGGATGCCAAACCCATTGCACTTACGATAGGAGTCGCTCGCGACCCCAAGGTGCAGGCCGCCTTCACCCATCTGCTTGCGGACCAGCAAAACCCGTCCTCGCCGCGCTTTCATCAGTGGCTCACGCCCGAGCAAATCGGCGCGCAGTTCGGTCCGACCCAACACGATCTCGACGCAGTCATTGGATGGCTCACCAGCCAGGGCTTCGAGGTTCAATCCGTCTCCCCTTCTCGCGTAGCTATCCGCGTCTCCGCACCAGCCGCCGTCGCCGAACACGCGCTGCACACGCAACTTCACTACTTCCTCACGAACGGACGAAAGCTCCAGGCCCCCACCGCTGAGCCTGCTATCCCGGCCCCCTTTGCACCGATTGTGGCCTATATCGCGGGGCTGGCGGACGTTCCCTATCAGACCAACCTTCACACCCGTAAGGCGCCTGTTCCCGCGCTCACACCGCAGTCCGGCAGCTTCACCCCAGCGGGTTCCGTTGTGCCCAATTACAGCGCGTCCGACGGATCGCACTACATCTTCCCGGACGACTTCAACACCATCTACGATATCCAGCCGCAGCTCAGGGCGGGCACCAACGGCTCGGGACAGGCAATCGCCATCCTCGGAGCGTCGCGTCTCAACCCCGCCGACCTCATCGCCTGGGAGCAGCTATCGAACCTACCCAGCTTCCAACCGAACTACGTGATACCGCCCGGTCTGGCCGACCCTGGCCAGACGGACAACAGCGACATGGACGAGCCGACGCTCGACTTTGAGCGCGCCCACGGCACCGCTCCCGGCGCGCCAATCGACCTGATCATCGCGCAGAATTCGCTTGAGTTCTCGACCATTGACACCATGCTGATGTACGAGATCAATACCCTGCGCGACCCTATCCTCAGCCTCAGCTTCGGAGTCTGCGAGAACGACGTCGCGCCCAGCTACATCCAGAACGAAGATGCAATCGACAAGCAGGCCGCAGCTGAAGGCATCAGCGTCTTCGTCAGCTCCGGCGACTCCGGAGTCGCCGGATGCGCTATCCACGGCTCCGCCCCGACGGATGCCGGAGCCTTCCCATCCATCAATGCCTTGTGCTCGTCCACCTATGTCACCTGCGTCGGCGGCACCGAGTTTGTCGACACCAACCTTCCCAGCCCGTACTGGTCCTCCAGCAATGGGCCCGGCCACGGGTCGGCCCTTAGCTACATCCCCGAAGGCGCGTTCAACGATCCAGTCGATTTCAGAGGCTTCTCCCAGATCTTCGCCGGAGGCGGCGGACCCAGCGTGATCGTCTCCAAGCCGTTCTGGCAGAATGGTCCCGGCGTGCCCAACGACCAGGCCCGCGATACCCCCGACGTATCCTTCTCCTCCTCCGAGCATGACGGCTACTTCAGCTGCCTCGCTTACGCCCAGGCTAGTTGCGTGAACGGCCAACCAGGCATTCTCTTTTCCGGCACCTCAGTTGCAGCGCCTTCGATGGCAGGCATCACCGCCCTGCTCAACCAGAAGCTCGCTTCCCGGCAGGGCAATCTGAACCCGCTGCTCTACCGCACTGCGAGCGGCGTACCTGCAGACTTTCATGATGCCAACCCCGGCACGATTGGCGCCGCGGGCTGCTCCGTCGGTTCGCCGAGCATCTGCAACAACAGCACGCCCGGCTACAACGGCACCACGGGCTCGGTCGCAGGTTTCAACCTGACCACCGGCTATGACCTCGCCACAGGCCTCGGTTCTCTCGACGTCAACCAATTCCTCGTTAGCTCCGCGCTACCCGGCACGACGGTATCTTTGGCGGCAGCGCCCTCCACCATCACGATCAGTCAGACCGTAGTCTTCACCGCACGCGTCTCAAGCGGCGGCGGCTCTGCACCCTCCGGAACGGTTCAGTTCCTCGCAAACGGCCAGCCCCTCGGAGCCCCGGTCACCCTGGTCGCCGGGGTCGCCACCACGCCAGCTCTCCCCTTTCCGCTCGCCGGTAACTACACCATCGACGCGACCTACCTGGGGGACAGCGCGCACGCCACCTCAACCGCGCCCTCGCTCACGTTTGCAGTAACAAACCCCAACGGGGCGGCTTCCACCACCAAGCTCACACTGAGCGCGACTTCGGCTACCACCGCGCAAGGCATCACCTTCACGGCCGCGATCACCGGGTCCAAAGGCATCGCCACCGGCAGCGTTCAGTTCTTTGTCGATGGCATCCGTCAGGGTGCCGCCGTCACAGTGACAGGTGGCAGCGCCGTTCTTTCGGGCATCCTCCTTCAGGCCGGCACTCACACCATCACAGCCTCATACACCGGCGACAACAATTACCTCTCCTCCACTTCAAACCCCGTCTCCATCAACGTCACCGCGCTTGCGTCCTCCACAAGCATCACCATCTCTCCAACTGTGGTCATCTCCACCGGCAATGTCACCGTCTCTTCCGTCGTGAGCCCGGCGGCCGGTCTGTCCGGTGTACCTGTCCCCACCGGATACTTGACTTTCTTTCTGAACAATCAAAACATAGGTACGCTCGCCTTGATTGCCGGCAGCGCATCCGGCACTCTGTCGGGCTCTACAACTCCGCTGCCGGTTGGCACCTTGACCTTCTACTCCGTCTACTCAGGCGACAACGTTTACAACAGCTCAACCTCCCCTACAGCGACCCTGGTGGTCAATGCCGGTACTGGAAGCGGAGGCGTCACCCTCTCGGCCGCCACGCCCAGCCTTTCTGTCAGCGCGGGGGCTTCGACCTCCGACCTCATCACGCTTCACTCAACCACCTTCAGCGGCAACCAGGCCTTCACCTGTTCTATAGCCTTCAACGGCACCGATCCCGCAAACAACGCTCCCACCTGCAACCTCACGCCATCGTCTTCAAAAGTAGTCAGCAACGGAACCGCCAGCACCACTCTGAACGTCTCCACCACGTCGGCCCATTCTGCTCCCGCGAGCGGATTCTCGCGAACTGAACTCCTCCCGCTCCACACCTTGGGCGGCGTCGCTTTCGCCGCACTCCTGCTGGGCGTTCTGCCGCGCCGCAGCCGCCGCAAGCTACACGCCGCGCGCCTGTTCTGCTTCCTCGTCTTCCTGGCTGGCTCGTTCGCCCTGCTCTCCGGCTGTGGCAGTGGCAAGGGGATTTCCAGCGGAGGGGGCGGGACCACCTCCGGCTCCTACAGCATCACCATTTCGGCCAACAGCGCTGCCGGCCAATCCACCAACGTCAGCGCAACCCTGACCATTCCACTCACCGTAAAGTAGACGCGCAGAGCAGCGGCTTCACCGACACTCCCCGGTCGGGTGGCGACCCAGTTCCGGCCTTGCCCGCTAAACTGGTTCCATGCCGAAGAAACCCATCGTGCTCACCATTCTTGACGGCTGGGGCTACCGCGCCGAAACCTACGGCAATGCCATCGCCCAGGCCCGCAAGCCCACCTACGATGCCCTGCTCCGCGACTTCCCCAACACGCTGCTCCGCGCCAGCGAACACTTCGTTGGCCTGCCCGACGGCCAGATGGGCAACTCCGAAGTCGGCCACCTCAACTTAGGTGCCGGCCGCATCGTCCGCATGGACATGACGCGCATCGACACCGCTATAGCCCGTAGTCCGGGAGAAGACGGCAGCTTCTTCTCCGACCCAACCCTCCTCCGAGCCATGCGCCTCGCAGCGGAAGACCACCGCGCCCTCCACCTCATCGGCCTGCTCTCCGATGGCGGAGTCCACTCGCACCAACGCCATCTTTACGCGCTGCTGCGCATGGCAAAGCAGCAAGGCCTCACCCGCGTCTTCGTCCACGCCTTTCTTGACGGCCGCGACACCCTGCCCACCTCGGGCCTTGGCTATCTCGAGCAGCTCGACCAGCAGTTTCGCGAGATCGGAACGGGCGCGCTCGCCTCCGTCTCGGGCCGCTACTTCGCCATGGACCGCGACCTCCGCTGGGAAAAATCCAAACAGGCGTTCGAGGCCATGGTGACGGGCCACCCCGAAGGCGGTGCCTACTCCGACCCGCTCGCCCGCATCCGCGACCTCTACTCAAACGGGATCACCGACGAGTTCACCCCGCCCTTCACCGTCACCGACGCCCACGCGCACCCGGTCGCGCTCATCCGCGACGAAGACGTAGTCATCAACTTCAACTACCGGGCGGATCGCGTTCGGCAGATAACACGCGTGCTGACCCGCACCAGCGGCCTGAACCAGTCCATGGGACGCGACCTCCCCAAGGCCGCCGAACTGGACGCCGCCATTCCGCCCCAAAGCCTCCCTCAGAAGCTTCACTATGTCTGCATGTCTCAGTACGACAAAGCCTACAAGCTCCCCATCGTCATCCCCGCCGAGTCTATGGACAATCTGCTCGCCAATGTCATGGGCGAAGCCCAGCTCCGCAACCTGCGCGTTGCCGAAACCGAGAAATACGCCCATGTGACGTACTTTTTCAACGGAGGAATAGAAAAGCCGTTCCCCGGCGAGGACCGCCAGCTCGTCGCCTCGCAAAAGGTAGCGACCTACGATCTAGCCCCGGAGATGTCCGCTCCCGGCATCGCCGACACCGTCATCAAGGCGCTCGGCAATTCAGCCTTCGACGTCATCATCGTCAACTTCGCCAACGCCGACATGGTCGGCCACTCCGGCCGCATGGAGCCCACCATCCGCGCCGTAGAAACCGTCGACAGGGAGCTAGGCCGCATCTACCAGGCCATCCGCCAGCAAGGCGGAGCCATGCTAATCACCGCAGACCACGGCAACGCCGAACTCCTGATCGACCCCGCCACCGGCGGCCCTCACACCGCCCACACCACCAACCCCGTCCCCTTCATCCTGGTCAGCGATGAGAAAAACATCACCCTGAAAGACGGCGGCAGCCTGAGAGACCTAAGCCCCACGTTGCTGGGCATGCTGAACATCCACCAGCCCCGGCAAATGTCCGGCGGCGACCTCCGCATCACAGCCGTTGAGCCGTGCTGATCGCCAAGAGCGATTCCTATTGCTATAGAGCCTGCCCACTTTGTCATTCCGCAGCGAAGCGAAGGAACCTGCTGTTCGAAGCCTGCCCACCCCAAACGTCATTCTGGCGAAGGCAGAATCATCAGACATTTTCGATCTGCGATAAGCCGGGCTCTAGGACATTTTCGATCTGCCATAATACCGGGCTTTAGCCCCCGGGACTGGTTCTTTCCGTCCTGTCCCGCGAAATCCAGGCCGAAAAAGTTCATCTCCAAAGCTGCGTCTCGCCTCTGCCGGGAATCACCTCCATTATTTGCACTGGAATCCGCATTACCCTTTCAAGGGATTTGGTTGGGTCGCGCAAAGCCTCTCCTTCCGGAATTCCGGAACCCGTCGTCTGAAAGATTGGAGTCCAGCCAGCGTGCTATGGTGGGCATAATGCTCCAAAATCATTCGCGCCTCAAACTGAGCCTGGCCCGGATTTCAGTCCCAGGCATGGTGCTGGCCATCGTTCTCGCCGTAGCTTCCACCGGGGTCGGCGCACACAATGCGCTACGTTCAATCGGCAGCCAGGACATGCAGTGGAGTGGCGTTCATCTGCTTCTACAGCATCGTGACCCCTGGGCCGAATACCTTGCGGGACGTCGCAGGATATTTGCCCTCGAACAGTACCCCAACTACCTACCCATTCTTTATTTGCTGACCGTTCCTCTTGGCCTGCTCACGCTGGATCACGCCAAGGTCGCATGGTTGCTCTGCAACCTGCTGTTCGCGGTCTCCAGTTCCCTTCTCATCACAAAATTTTATGGGCTGCGGCGCAGGCTCTCCGTGTTGGTGCTTTGCCTGTTCCTGGTCGCGACACCCACACGCAACACCATAGGCAATGGCCAGACCAGCCTGTTGATCCTGCTGCTGTGGAGCATGTCGCTCCTCGCGCCCGCAATGACAGATACGCGTTCGGCAATAGCCGGTATCTCTTATTTAAAGTTTAATTTCGCGCCACCCACTTTTATTTATGTTCTCTTCCGTTCAGGTCCACGCGCCATCCTGATCAGCGCCCTGCCCTCACTCGCAGCAACGCTGGTAGCTTGGCTATGGATGACTGGAGGACATGGGCCCGGGATCTTTGCGCGTATCCTGCTCGAGCCTGTCCTGGTTGCTACCCGCGGAGGCTACTTTCCTATCGGCCATAATCCCAACCTAATGGATATTATCGAAGACATATTGCTGACCTTCCATGTCAGCATGAACATAGTCAACGTCGTAACCATCGCGGTGGCAGTGCTGCTGTGCGGCCTGGTCCTATACAAAGCCATGTTCCGCAGCGCGAATCGGACCGTGCAATGGCATCTTGCGCTCATGGCAATCATGAGTGTCTGCCTGTTTCGGCACCACGACTATGACAGTGTAGTTCTCCTTATTCCTGCTGCTTACGCTCTCCGTTTACGCGCGTGCAGAGAGGCGCAGGCAGTGCTCGCACTCATCGCCTATGTCTGGTACCTGCAGCGCCTTCAGGAGGTATTCACTCGCCTCGACTACTCTTTTGTGCTGACATGGATTGTGTTGATGCTGGTGCTTTGGTTCACCTACCGGCTTGGCCTGCGCACAGAAGATGCCTGCCCCGGAATCGGGTTTGTAACAAGGTAGTAAGTAGATGTAGAAACCTCTTCCGCGCTCTGGTTGTCATTCCCGAAGGGGAATCTGCGTTTGACTGGATGTGGATGCCCCAGGTCTCGGGTTGTCAAGCGCCAGACAGCGTGAAACCCGCGCCAGATGCCCAGAACAAATTGGCGCAACCCCCTGACCGGACCTAGTAAACTGGTATTAGAGTTGATTCGAAATCCCTGTAGGGTCGTCATCCTGAACGTAGTGAAGGATCCCTGTATTCCCTGAACGCGGCAACACTGTACACATTAGGAATCAGTTATAGACCTCAAAGTCCCGGAAGAACACCGAACCCGAGCCATAGCTTCCGCCACGAGCCCCGGAGATGGAATTAAGGCCCTGGACCCTGGGCGGACTTCCGGGGTACCAGGTCCATCCCTAAGCCACTTGTTTCGAAGACTTTAGGCTTCAAGTACCAGGGGAGGTAGGTAGCGTTGAGCACCGACAATCACCAGCACGGCATAGCCCAACAGCTATGCTGGTGAGCAGTGGCTCTCATCCTCCAGGTCGCCCTGATCCCCACGTGGTTGATGCCGCAGGATGCTTCGGCCCACGGCCCGGCCCTGGACCGCCTGATGGGCTTCAACCTGTGGCTCGCGCTTGCGCTATTCACACTCCTGCACCTGCTGCTGTTCATCGCTCTTCTGTTCAAGCGGCGCAAGCAGCCACGCACCAGCAGCCAGGCCAGGCTGCTGGTCGAGTATCTGCCGATTCTCGCGCTGGCTCTCCTGTTCACGTACCTGACGGTGCGCGCGGAGCACCTCTGGGCTGCATCGCGCTACGTCGGGCCCAACGCCGCGGCCCTGCAGGTGGAGGTCGTCGGAGTCCAGTTCGCCTGGTACTTCCGCTATCCCGGTCAGGACGCAGCCTTCGGGCGAACGCGATCTGAGCTGATCGCGCCCGACGAAGGCAATCCGCTGGGCGTCGACCCCGCCGACCCCAGCGGCAAAGATGACTTCGTCTCCTCCGAACTCGTTCTCCCCGCCGGCCGTGAAGTCGATCTCCGTCTGCACGCGCAGGATGTCATACATGGTTTTTCAGTCCCGGCCATGCGCATCAAGCAGAACGCCGTGCCCGGACAGAACCTGCACATCCACTTCACTCCCACACGTCCGGGAACGTACGCAATCCTCTGCACGCAGGTTTGCGGGCTGGGCCACTTCCGCATGACCGCCAACCTTCGCGTCGTCTCGCCCGCCGAGTACGCTGTCTGGCTCGCTCAGAAAGAAGCTGCCCACGAGGCCGCGAACCAATGAGGCCAGCCATCTTCACCACGCATCACCGGGCGCTGGGGCTGGGCTACCTTGTCCTGTCGCTGATTGCGGTTGCGGCGGGAACACTGATGTCGCTGGCCATGCGCATTCACCTCCTGTGGCCCGACCGAGTGCTGCCTTTCTTCGGACCAATCCTGCCCGAGGACTACCTCGCTCTGGTCACGCTGCACGGCACGTTGATGCTCTTTTTCGTGCTGACGCTGGCCCCACAGGCCGGCTTCGGCAGCCTCATCCTGCCCGCGCAGATCGGCTCCAGCCGCATGGCGTTCCCTGCTCTAAACGCTGCTGGCTTCTGGGTGACAGCCGTCGCCCTTGCCGTCCTGCTTGGCTCGAGCTCCGTTCCTGGAGGCGCGGCAATCTCCGGCTGGACAGCGTACCCGCCGTTTTCCGCCGTGGCTTCTGCCGGGCCGGGCCAGGGTCTCGGCATGGATCTTTGGCTCACGTCCATTGGCCTGTTCTCGATCGGCTCGATCTTAAGCTCCATCAACCTGATGGCGACGGTCGTCGCGTACCGGTGCCCCGGCATGTCCTGGCAGCGGCTTCCGCTCACCGTCTGGGCATGGTTTACGGCGGCGCTGCTCTCGATTATCGCGTTCTCGGTTCTGCTGGTCGCACTTCTACTGCTTTTTTCCGACCGCCACGCCCATACCAGCTACTTCATACCGCCCGGCGACCTGGTCAACGGAACGCTCCACCACGGCGGTGCGGGGAGCCCGCTGTTATGGCTGCACCTGTTCTGGTTCTTCGGCCACCCGGAGGTCTATATCGCCATTCTGCCGGGCATGGGACTTACCTCCATGCTGCTTGCGAACTTCAGCCGCCGGCGTGTCTTCGGCTACCGCATTATGATCGCGACCACCCTGCTGATTGGGTTTCTGGGCATCTTCGTGTGGGGCCATCACATGTTCGTGGCCGGGCTGAATCCATTTGCCGGCACCGCCTTCTCAGTCTCCACCATGGCAATCGCCCTGCCTTCTGCGGCAAAAGTCCTCAGCTGGCTGGCGACGGTATGGCGTTCGCGCCCGCGCTACACGGCGGCCATGCTGTTCGCGCTCGGCTTCGTTTCTCTGTTCGTTGCGGGCGGTCTGACCGGCCCTATCCTGGCTCAACCGATCCTCGATCAGTACCTGAACAACACGTTTTTCGTGGTCGCGCACTTCCACCTGATCATGTCCATGGCCGGAGTCTTTGGCCTGTTCGCCGCTACGTATTACTGGTTCCCGCTGCTGTGCGGACGGCACATGAGCGAGCCCCTGGGCCGTTGGCACTTCTGGCTCTCCATCACCGCCGCCTACGCCACGTTTGTTCCGATGCACCTCTCCGGATTGCTGGGTGAACCGCGCCATTATGCGCAGTTGAACGGGCTTCCGAATGCCGCCTCCGCACTGCTGGTCCGCACCACGCCCATGCAACAGCACATCACCTGGTCGGCTTTCGTGCTGGCGGGCTCGCAATTGATCTTCCTCTACAACCTTGCACGTAGCTGGCGCCACGGGGAGCCTGCGGGCCAGAACGACTGGGCTGCAACGACGCTCGAATGGGCTCCGTCTCTTCCACCCAACGAAGAAATCCACTGTTTCCGTGGACCGTGCCACTATCTGGAACACGAACACTTTCTTCCCCAGTGGGAAGAAGGCGCGGAACCGGAGTAAGCTGTCAACGAGAGGTCTCCTTATGCCGGCCATCATTACGCCTCCCGACACAGACCGCAAAGGTCGCCACCTGGAAGACGGCGACCATGGCGGGGGGCGCCGTCCCCCTACCGACAAGCGTACTGGCGGCGGTGGGGACTCCGATAACTGGAACGAACGGCGCTTCGGTCGGCGCGGACCGCACGACCGCCTTGGCCGTTACCGGCTCGGCCTCTTTTTCGGACTCTCCGCAGTCTTTATGTTCTTTGTCGCTATCGTCAGCGTCTTCTTTGTCTCCCAGGGAAGCGGCCAGTTCGATGCCAACGCACGGTTCATCAATGAGTGGCTGCCGACAGCGATTCCGCCGATTCTCTGGTTGAATACGGCGGTGCTGGTTTTGAGCTCCTTCACGATCGAAGTTGCCCGTCGCCACATGTTCCGTGAAGTGGATGTGATGGATGAGTGGCTTGGTCTTGGCAAGCCGACAACCCGCCGTGCCATGCCGTGGCTCGCAGCAACCGTTGTTCTTGGAATCTCTTTTCTGGTGGGCCAGTACGTCGCCTGGAATCAGCTCTGGGGTGAGCGGGTGCACTTCAACACCAGCCCCAGCAGCCATTCCTTCTTCCTGATCACGGGCGTCCACGCGTTGCATCTCGTGGTGGGCGTGGCGGCGCTGGGAACGGCCTTGCTGGGGCTACTTCTCTCCCGCCAGATGGAGAATCGCCAGATCATGGTCGACCTTTCGGCATGGTACTGGCACTCCATGGGACTGCTTTGGATGATTCTTTTTGGCTTGCTGGTCTTCTGCCAGTGAGCGCGGCAGCCGCACACACCCTGTCCAGCCATCGCACCGTTCTGTCTCGCAAGCCCGGGTGCCTGCCCCGGATCTTCGGCTACGCACTAGTTCTGGCTTTCACCCTGACTCTTCCTCCGCGAGTTCTGCACGCGCAAGGATGCAGCCAATGCACACAGGCGGTTGGACAGACTCCAGCTGCAACGCAGACCGCCTACCGCAGAGGGATCATCGTGCTGGTTTTGGCCGCAGGAACTGTATTCACCTCCGCACTCATCGTCTTCAGGCGCTTCCGGTGAGTTGAGATTGTCGAACAGCTCTGCCCGCCGCACAGCGTTTATACCTGGTCTTGCAATGGTATGCAGCGTTGCGACATTCTGCGAATACAGGGTCCTTCACTGCGTTCAGGAGACGGTTCCACAGGAGGGTGACGAGAGTAAGGGTTCGGTTTTACGCAAGGTAGTAACTGGATGTAAAAAGGGCTTCCTTTTTTTGTTGTCATTCCCGAAGGGAATCTGCGTTTGTCTTGCTGTTTCCGGTTTTCTACACCATCTGTAAATCCGCTTTAGCGGCGGCGACCACTCTTGACAGGAGCTTTCGTCGCAGCCTTCTTGGAAGATCCTGAAGCTTTCGGCGAGCTCTTCTTCGCCGGGCGCGACCCCTTCGCGGGCGGCTTGCCTTTAGCACTCTTCACCGCAGCCTGCTTCCTGGCCGTCTTCTTCGCAGGAGTCGGTACAGCAGCCTTCTTGGCGGGCTGCTTAGTCGGAGCGTTCTTCTTCACTGCTTTCTTCGCGGGCACAAGCTCTTTGCCAGACGCTTTGGCAATGATCGTCTTCTTCGCAACCGTTTTCTTAACGACAGCTTTCTTCACCGCAGCTTTCTTCGACACGGTCTTCTTTGCTGGTGATGCTGCTTGAATACCCTTCTTTGTAGCGTCGGCTACCTTCTTCGCCGGGCTGACGGGAGCGGCCTTGTTCGGAGCCGATTTCTGCGGTGCGGACTTCTTCGCAGGCGCAACTTCCCTGGCCGAAGACTTCACAGACTTCGCCGCTACTGTCTGCTTTTCAGGCTGTTTGGCATTGACTGGCGGAGCTGACTTCGCAGGCCCTGACAATGGTTCCGCTTCCGCCGGAGACATGGCGCTCTTGGATGACGCTGCGGCGCGTGACGGCCTGGTCGCTTTGGCCGGTTCAGCCGCGGCGCTTGCCTCTTCGACTGGAGCGGCCGCGCCGGAATCCGCGACGGTTTCGGTAGCATCTGCGATTGCAGTGCCGCCGGTAGCTTTGGCCTTCGCTTTCGAGGCTCGCGGCTTGGGTTCCTTCTTGGCCGTACGCATGCGCCGCAGGTTGACCGGCGGCGGCGGGGCGGGTGGAGAATAAGGCTCCAGGAACGCCTTCATCTCTTCGGTCGTCTGCAACTTGCCATCCATCAGCTCAAAGAAGAGCTTCTCCAGCAAGTCTTCGTACCCCGGAAGGTCGGGCGTGATGCGCATCTCCTGCATTTGCGTGTACGGCATCTTTTGCCGCGCCTGCGGCCATTCGCTCGCGAACGCCTTCAGCTTGCCCTGAACTCCGGCACTCTTGTTCGAGTAGGCCACCCACAGCACAGCTTCAGGCGGAGCCGACGTTATCAACTTCCAGGCCTGCGAGGGCAGAGCCGCTGTTTTGGCCGAGAGTTGTGCAGCGAACTGCTTGGCTTCGCCCTCCAAAGCCTCGATCTCGCGCACAAACCCCTGACGTGGGAACGAAGCTTTGAGAGACGCGACTTCCTGCGCGGAAAGCTTCGCGGTCAGCAGAGGGAAGTTGGCCGCACCGTTGTCCGGATGCAGGTTTTGCATCTCCAGCTGCGTCTGAGCCTCGCGCAGACGTTCTACCTCTGCCGTGTTGACCTTTGCCGAGCTCCAGAAGGGCGAAAGCTGCTTCATCCAGCCTTCGGCTTCGAGTCCTCGCATTACGCGCAGCGGATCCTCTTCATGGAAAATCTCTTCCAGCTCATACCCGCGATTGAACTCGCTCAAGGCCGAAAGGTAGCCCTCCTGCTTGCCGGTCTCATAGCGAAGCTGGGTCTTGTCATCCATCATCCACCCGAGCCGGGCCATCAGGCGCGCCGCGCGGATCATCCGCACCGGATCTTCAATGAAACCGTAGTTTGAAGCCAGGCGCAGATGGCGGTCTTCGATATCGGCCGTTCCGTTCAAAGGATCCATCAGGAGTCCGTAGGAGCCGTCATTCAACGAGAGCGCCATGGCGTTGACGGTAAAGTCGCGCCGCCGCAGGTCTTCAAGAATCGTCCCGGGTTTTGCCGAAGGCTTGCCCGGTTTGGGAAAGGAGACCGTCAGGGTCGATCCAAACTCCATTCGCACGTGGCCAGGAAGGCGCATGTAGAGCGACTGCATCGGGTCATTTTCGCCGGTAATCACGGCGCCGGCCTTCTCGAATTCCCGCTTCGACTTGAGCGCATTGCCCTGAACCGCAACGTCGAGATCGCGCACCGGCGACCCGCTGGTCAGGTCCCGCACTGCTCCGCCGACCAGGAAGATTGTCAAGCCCTGGGCGTGGGCGACCTCGCGGGCGATTCGGAGAGCATTGCGCTGGGCAGACGACAGACGGTTTTCAAGTAGGTAAATGTAATCGGCCATAGTGTCCTGGAAACCCTTCGGGGCCGCGTCGTCCTCGTGCCATAAGTTTTTCAAAACAATGCACTTACGAAGCAGGGGCAAGGCAGCGCAAAGTGCAAATGTAGCATAATCATTGGCGACTTGACTACCTTTTTGCACCTTTTTCGCAGCCATTCACGCGCGTGTGCGAGAATCCCGCGAGAGCACCGCCCCAAATCTGCCAGTTACCGGCTGAGGGCGAAGACAACGCGATGGCGACTTCCCGCAAAAAAGTGCTGCTTCGCCACCTTTCGGGGAAGGTGCAACCCGGTCATTTGCCGCTCCACAGCTTTGTAAGGCAGGAGGCGAAACCGTCTACCCATGTGCTCGACCTGCTCGACCTGGAAGCGCGCGTGGTTGTCGTCCCTGTCTCTCCGCTCAAGTGGATCGCCTGGGTGCGGGACTGGAATCTGAACGACCAAATCAACCCTGAGAGGCTCACCCGCAAGCAGTTTCTGGCGCGTCCGCGCTCTGAAGGCCTCTGGGTCAGAATCGGATTTACGGACGGCGACACGCTCGAGGGCCTTGCTCCGCTCGATCTGAGCCTTCTTGATGGCATGGACCGCGACCGCGGAATTTTTCTGCTGCCTCCTGATATTCGTTCCAATACCCAGCGCGTGTACGTTCCACGCTCTGCGATGAGCTCGCTTGGGGTGCTGGCCGTGATCACTACGCCATCCAAAAAGGCTGACGGCGTGCGCGTCCAATCGCGTTCCGGCAACCTCTTCCCGGAGGGCTGAACGCCGGACCTCGCCGGCGAACGGGCTAAAATGCATCCATGAAGCTGAGCGAAGTGGCGAAGCGCCTGGGCGCCGTTCTCTCCGGGCCGGGCGAGGTGGAGATCAACGGTATCGCAGGCATTCAAAAAGCCCAGCCCGATCAGATCACCTTTGTCTCCAACATTCGCTACGCTCCACTGGCCCACACCACCCGGGCCGCTGCCATTCTGGTCGAGCCGGGATTTCAGGAAATCGCCACGCCAACCCTGCGCGTCGCCGACCCCTATCTAGCCTATGCCCAAGCAATCGAGCTGTTCTATGAGCCGCCAGTCTATCCGCCGGGCATACACCCCACGGCAGTCCTTCACGGCTCGGCAAGTATTGGCGCCCGCGCTCACATTGGACCCTACGTCGTTATCGGCGAAGCTGTAGAGCTTGGCGACGATGCAGTGCTCCATGCTCATGTGGTTCTCTACCCCGGCGTAAAAATCGGCGCGCGTTTTCTCGCCCACGCCCATGCGGTCGTACGTGAGCATTGCCAATTGGGGGATGATGTCGTGCTCCAAAACGGCGCAGTGATCGGGGCCGATGGCTTCGGTTTCGCGCGCACTCCGGCAGGCTGGCGCAAAATCCTCCAGTCCGGGACCGCAGTGCTCGAGGATGCTGTGGAGGTCCAAGCCAACACCTGCATCGACCGGGCCTCTATCGGCGAAACGCGCATCCGGCGCGGAGCAAAGATCGACAATCTGGTGCAGGTCGGCCATGGCTCCACGGTCGGCGAGCACACGCTGTTGTGCGCACAGGTAGGGCTGGCTGGCTCCTCTGTCGTGGGCAACCAGGTGGTACTTGCCGGACAGGTGGGAGTTGCCGGACACTGCGTCATTGGGGACGGAGTCATAGCCACGGCGCAGAGCGGCATCCCCAACGACGTGCCTGCGGGAAAGCTGGTCAGCGGCTATCCTGCGGTAGACAATCGTCAGTGGCTGCGCTCTGTGGCGATCTTCAATCGCCTACCCGAGTTGTGGCGCATGGTCAAATCCTCAGCGCGAACATGACTGCTATCCTTCCTAGCATGAGCAAGGTTGCCGCGGTCGCGTTCAGTTGTGGGTTGCTCACCGCGCTCGGCTGCCACTCTGCTTTTGTGGACGCCGACGTCCGCAACCGCACCCCGCAGCCGCTCAGCCTTCTGGAGCTCGATTATCCAAGCGCCAGCCTTGGAACCCAGACGCTTGCTCCAGGGGCAGACTTCCACTACCGCTTCAAGGTGCTCGGCAGCGGCCCGGCGAAGTTGCTGTGGACAGGACACGCGCAGACGCAGCAGCAGCAGGCGACCGGACCCGAACTGCGTGAAGGCGATGAAGGAACGTTCGTGGTCACGGTGCAACCCGCAGGCGTCGACTGGACGGCACACTTCAACAACCGCGTGCTTGAGCCCCTGGTCTCCTCCCCCAAACCTTTGATGATGCCAAAGTAGAGCTCCACGGCTGGTCTAGACTGAAGCCATGGGGCGCGGATTTTTCATTACCTTCGAGGGCCTTGACGGGTCCGGCAAGTCGACGCAGTTACGCCGCCTGGAGGCTTGGCTGATGCAGCAGGGCCGCACGGTCGTCTCGCTGCGACAGCCCGGAGGCACGGCGCTGGGTGACGGCATCCGCAAACTGCTGCTCGACTCACGTGCTGAAGCCTCGCTAGGCGCGATTGCGCCGATGGCTGAGCTGACCCTGATGTTCGCCGATCGCGCCCAGGCCGTCGCGGAAGTGATCGAACCGGCGTTGGTCGCCGGTGCCATCGTGCTGTGCGATCGATTCACGGATTCATCCGAAGCCTACCAGGGCGGAGGACGTGAACTGGGCAGCGACCGCATTCTTGCGCTGCACGAGGCCGTTTGCGGCAATTTGCGGCCTGATCTTACGCTGCTGCTGCTGCCCGGCCTTGAGGCTTCGCTGCGCCGCGCGCGCGGGCGAAACCTGCGTCACTTCCAGCAGCATGGCACCGATGAGAATCGATTTGAACGCGAAAACACCGCATTCTATCAACGCGTGTACGCTGCGTACGAACGCATTGCACATCGTGAACTGCAGCGTGTCGCGGTGGTGCGGGATGAATCGTCGATTGCTGCCGTGGAACGCCGCATACAAACCATTGTCGCAGCGCACCTGAACCTGACCAGCGCGCCCGAAGCGCTGGTGCCGGAAGAGATGCGCGCGAACAGGCGAGGATCTCTGTGAGCCAGGTCGGTCCCTGGCGCATGCCGCCGGGATTAAAGCGGAGTCTGCCCTTCTACGCGCACAAGCCTTGGGTCAAGCTCGGCAGCCCGATTCTGCTGTTCGAACATCTGCTCAGAACCTATGGCAACATCGCGTGCTACAGCTTCATGGGCACGCCTATCGTCTTCATCAACGAGCCCGAATACATCCGCGAAATCCTGGTAACGCAGGCCGTCAGCTTCGTAAAAGAGCGCACCGTCAATCGCATGAAGATTCTGCTGGGCGAAGGCCTGATCACCTCGAACGAGCCCTTCCACATGCGCCAGCGTCGCATCGCCGCACCGGCATTTCATCGCCAGCGCATCCAGGCATATGCCGGTCAAATCGTCGAGTCAGCCCTGGCTGCAAGCGAACGTCTGCGCGACGGACAGGAGTTGGACATCGCCTCAGCCCAGATGGAACTGTCCCTAGAAATCGTTGCGCGCACCCTGTTCGACACCCACGTGGACGATGACATTCGCCGCATCAACGGCGAAGTAAACACCATCATGGATCTCTACAACTTCATCGTAGCGTTCCCAAGGATTGAGTCGTTCCTGCATCTGCCAATCCCCGGCATCGTTCGCTTTCGCAGGTCCAAAGCGCGGCTGGATGGGGTGGTCGACCGGCTCATCCGCGAGCATCGCACCGCCATGGCGCAGGCCGAGCAGCGAGGCGAAGAACAGGATCGCGGCGACCTTCTGTCCATGCTCTTGACTTCCTCAGACGAACTACTCGACGAAGCCGGCAAGCCCACGGGCGAGCACGTTTCTATGTCCGACCTACAGGTGCGCGATGAAGTTCTGACCATCTTTCTCGCAGGCTACGAAACAGTGGCCAACGGCCTTACGTGGACCTGGTATCTGCTTTCGCAGAACCCCGAGGTCGAAGCGCGCCTGCACGCTGAAGTCGACGCAGTGCTGGGCCCGAGCCAAGCGCGGCGGACGGCTACGCTGGCCGACTACGCCCAGTTGAAGTACACCGAAATGGTGTTCGCCGAGTCCATGCGACTTTACCCTCCAGCGTGGGCCATGGGCCGCATGAGCACGGCTGTGGTCGAGCTGGGGCCTTACTGTATTCCACCAGGCGCACACTTTTTCTTCAGCCAATACATCATGAGCCGTACGGAAGAGTTCTACCCGGACCCGCTCCGCTTTGACCCTGAGCGCTTTACACCGCAGGCCAAAGCCGCGCGGCCCAGGTTTGCGTACTTCCCCTTCGGCGGCGGCTCGCGCCAGTGTATCGGCGAGGCCTTTGCCTGGATGGAAGGCGTGCTGTCGATTGCAACGCTGGCCCATCGCTGGCGTTTCCGATACGCAGGAACTGCCGCCCCCGAGGTACAGGCCAAGATCACGCTGCGGCCTAAAGGCGAACTCCGCATGGTGGCTGAAGCCCGTTAGCCAGTCGTCGCCGCTATCATGGTGCCAGAGGATGTCTTTGCAGCCTACTTCCCTGCCCGCGACCTTCCATGACTTCCTGGGTAACTCTCAGGCGATTGAGAGCCTGCGTACCGCGATCGCAGCGGGTCGTCTGCCGCACTCGATTATCCTGGCAGGACCGCAGGGCGCGGGCAAGTACACGCTGGC
>JAABUJ010002854.1_pt1 | contig 20386 bp, 16 predicted proteins | sample 5559131 | NCBI WGS metagenome assembly JAABUJ01 (sample SAMN10711875, study PRJNA513366) | rock metagenome | isolation source: Antarctica rocks | place: Antarctica: Victoria Land, Mt New Zealand nord | collected 2016-01-07 | reverse complement strand
GCGTCCACGGCGGCGCAGCAGCGGACGCTGTTGGCGAGCGGCCCCACCGAGTCCAAGCTGCGCGACAGCGGCACCGCGCCGGCGGTCGGCACGCGCCGAGCGGTCGGCTTGTAGCCCACGATCCCGCACAACGCGGCCGGCACCCGGCAGGACCCGCCGGTGTCGGTGCCGAGCCCAGCGAACGCCATCCCGTCCGCGACCGACACCGCGGCACCCGACGAGCTGCCCCCCGGAACGCGCTGGGACGCACGGTCCCACGGATTGGCCGGCGTGCCGTAATGCGGGTTGATGCCGATGCCGGAGAACGCGAACTCCGTCATGTTGGTCCGCCCGACCAGCACGAACCCGGCGCCCAGCAGCCGCGCCACCACGGGCGCGTGCTCGGCGGTGGGTGGAGCGGTCGCCAGCACGCGCGACCCGGCGGCGGTGGCCTGCCCAGCGATGTCGAACAGATCCTTGACGCTGACCGGGATGCCCGCGAACGGCCCCGGCGCGTACCCGGCCCGGCGGAGGGCGTCGGCCGCGTCCGCTTGGGCCAGCGCCGCCTCCGCGTGCACGGCGATGAACGTGCGTGCGCCTTCGCCCGCCGGGTCGGCGATCGCGGCGAGGCAACCCTCGGTCAAGGCGCGGGAGGTGGTGCGCCCGGCGTCCAGTTCCTGGGCGAGTTCCATGAGCGTGTGCATGGCCCGAAACGTGCCGCGTGGTTGACCGCCGCACAAGCCCGCGGGATGAAAGCAGACCCAAATGGAGGCCGCCCCATGACCGACCGCACGATGCTGCCCATCTTGCTCACCGGCGCGTCCGGGGCGCTCGGCCGCGTGCTGGCCCGCCACCTGGCCGGCGCTGGCTGGACCTTGCGGCTGACCGACATCGCCCCCTTCCCCGACCCGGCGCCCGAGCGCGCCGCCTTCACCCAGGCCGACCTGGCCGAGGCCGCCACGATGGCCCGGCTGGCGGCGGGATGCGGCACGATCCTGCATTTCGGGGGCGTTTCGGTGGAGCGGCCGTTCCACGAGGTGCTCGGCCCCAACATCACCGGGCTTTACAACATCTACGAGGCGGCCCGGCTCGCCGGCGCGCGCGTGGTGTTCGCGTCCTCCAACCACACAATCGGCTTCCACCCCCGCAGCGAGCGGCTGGATGCGGACTGCGCGTTGCGTCCGGACGGCTATTACGGGCTGTCGAAGGCGTATGGCGAGCTGATGGGTGGCCTGTACTGGGACAAGCACGGGGTCGAGAGCGTCGATATCCGCATCGGGTCGTGCCTGCCGGCGCCGAAAGACGCCCGGATGCTGTCGACCTACCTCTCCTACGACGACCTCGGCCGCCTGGTAGCCCGCTGCGCGCTGGCCGGCGCGGTCGGCAGGGCGGTGGTCTGGGGCGCCTCGGCCAACGCGCGCGGCTTCTGGGGCGCCGACGACCGCGAGCGCCTTGGCTGGTCCCCGCAGGACAGCGCGGACGGTTTCGCGCCAGCCTTGCAGGGGGCCGTCACCGACGACCCCGTGGTGGAGCGGCACCAGGGCGGGGCGTACTGCGCGATCGGATACACGCGGCGCCGGGCATGAGTCAGCCGCGGTGATGCACCTCGCCCATGCCGTACACCGGCGTCGGGATGCCTTCCATGCGCGCCTTGAGCTGCAGCGCGAGATACAGCGAGTAGTGGCGCGACTGGTGCAGGTTGCCGCCGTGGAACCATAGCCCGTCCTGGCGGGTGGGCTTCCACATGTTGCGCAGCTCGCCTTCCCACGGCCCCGGGTCCTTGGTGGTGTCTGAGCCGAAGCCCCAGCACTTGCCGACCTTGTCCGCCACGTCCTGCGAGATCAGCTTGGCGGCCCAGCCGTTCATGGAGCCGTAGCCGGTCGCATAAACGATCAGGTCGGCCGCAAGCTCGGAGCCGTCGCTGAACACGACCGAACGCTGCTTGATCTCGGCGACGTCCACCCCGCTTTTCAGCTTGATGCTGCCGTCGGCCACCAGTTCCGACGCGCCGACGTCGATGTAGTAGCCGGAGCCGCGCCGCAAGTATTTCATGAACAGCCCCGACTCGTCGTCGCCGAAATCCAGCATGAACCCGGCCCGCTCGAGCCGTTCGTAGAACGCCGCGTCGCGCTCCTTCATCTGCTGGTACACCGGGATCTGGAACTCGTGCATGATGCGGTAGGGCAGCGACGCGAAGGTGAGGTCGGCCTTCTCCGTCGTCATGCCGCTCGCCAACGCCTCCTCGGAGTACAGGCCGCCCAACGCCAGATCCATCAGCGACTCCGAGCGGGCGATGTGGGTCGAGGAGCGCTGCACCATCGTCACGTCTGCCCCGTTCTCCCAAAGGTCGGCGCAGATGTCGTGGGCCGAGTTGTTCGATCCGATCACGACGGCCTTCATGCCGCGGAAGGCCTCGCCGCCGAGGTGGGCGCTGGAGTGGTGCTGGACGCCTTGGAAGGTGTCGGCGCCCGGGTAGGCGGGGACGTTCGGCACGCCCGACACGCCGGTCGCCAGGATGAGGTGCTTCGGCCGCAGGGTCAGTTTCTCACCCGCGCGCGACACCTCGACCACCCATTCCTGCGCCGCGCCGTCGTAGCGGGCGCTCTCGCAGACGGTCGAGTTCCAGCAGTTCAGCTCCATCACCTGCGCGTACATCTCGAGCCAGTCGCCGATCTTGTCCTTCGGCGCGAACACCGGCCAGTGTTCGGGGAACGGCAGGTAGGGCATGTGGTCGTACCACACCGGGTCGTGCAGGCAGAGCGACTTGTAGCGGCTGCGCCACTGGTCGCCGGGCCGCTCGTGCTTGTCGACGATGATGGCCGGCACGCCCAGGCGCTTCAACCGCGCGCCCAGGCCGAGGCCGCCCTGGCCGCCGCCGACGATAAGGCAGTACGGCTGCTGGGTGACGCCGAGCGCCGCCTCGTCCGCCTGCTTGCGGTCGAGCCAGCTAAGCCGCCCCTGCTGGGCGCCATGCTCGGCGCCGCGCTCACGGGTCGCGCCGCGCTTCTCCTCGTGGTCCTTGAGTTCACTCATGGCGGTGAGCAGCGTCCAGCACAGGCCATCCCGCAGCCGGAGGTGGCCCTTGCAGCGCGCCTCGGCCGTCTCGAACGTGATCCAGCCGGACACCACGCCGTCCGCCTCCGTCGCGGGCTCCGCGAGGCGCCACTGGATGGGCCGCGTCCTAAGGAGGGTGGCGTCGAGCATCGCGGTGATCTCGTCGCGCCCCTCCATCGTCCTGATGTTCCAGGTGAAGGCGATCAGGTCCCGCCAGTAGCTTTCCACGGCAAAGAGCGATGCCGCGGCCGCGCCGTCCCCGGTCGAAAGGTGGGCGCCGAAGCACGCGAGCCAGTCCGTCACGACATCGCTCGGATCTGTGGTGCGCACTGGACTTAACGTAGTCGATGACATGCTTGAATTCCCTCCGACTTGTTGTTGGCGCTCGCCTGCACCACCGGTGCGGGCGGCTTCGGTCGCATTGCCAGCTACGCTAGGCAAAAGGCCGACAGTAGGGAAGCCGCTTTGACGGGCTGTCGAGCAAGCGGGCAAAGGCCCTGCCGCACGGCCTGAACATCTATACGGTTCGAGAAATCACACGTGGTCGTCTAGCCTCGTGGCGAACGTGGCGGCGACGCGGGCGCCCTCGGCAATGCCACGCCGCCGGCTGTGCTCCGGCACGATCAACTCGCCCACCACACGCGCTGGCCCCGCGGAGAGCAGCAGGATGCGGTCGGCGAGCGAGGCGGCTTCGGCCAGGTCGTGGGTGACGAGCAGCGCCGCGCAGCGCCGGGCGCTCCAGGCGTCCACGAGAACGCGGCGTCCCTGCTCGGCCATGGCCGGGTCGAGGGAGACGAACGGCTCGTCCAGCAGCAGGATTTCGGGCAGCACCGCGAATGCGCGCGCGATCGCGACCCGGCGCGCCATGCCGAGCGACAGCGCGGGCGGATGCAGGTCGCCGCAGGCATCGAGGCCGAGCACGCCCAGCAGTTGCGCGGCGAACGCCGGGTCGGGCGGACGCACGAGGTCGATGTTCTCCCGTACGGTCCGCCACGGCAGCAGGCGCGGCTCCTGGAACACGGTGCCGATCCCGGGTGGCCCGGCGGTGATCCAGCGAATGCTGCCGTCGAAGCCGGCATCGAGGCCGCCGACGAGGCGCAGCAAGGTCGTCTTCCCGCACCCGGACGGGCCGACCAGCGCCACGATCTCGTTCGATCCCAGCCTGAGGCGCAGCCCCTCGATGACGACCCGGGAACCGCTCCGCCCGGGCACGGCTTTGCGCGCGATGTCCACCTCCAGGATCACCGCCACCGTGTCGCCCGGCGTTCCAGGGGCTGCAGTACAAGCCACTCGATCAGTTGCACGACCACGATGAAGGCCATCGTGTAGGCGAGGATTCCGGTCACGTCGAACAGCTGGAAATACACCTGGAGCTGGAAGCCGACCCCGTCGCTGCGGCCCAGCAATTCGGCCACCAGCACGATTTTCCAGATCAGCGCCAGCCCGGACCGCGCGGCGGCGAAAAGGTAGGGATACAGCTGGGGCAGGATGACGTTCCGAACCGTGGACACGCGCCCCATGCGGAAGCTGCGCGCCATTTCGATCAACCCCTGGTCCAGCGCCCGCGCGCCTTCGCGGACCGTGACGGCCGTGCTTGGCAGCTTGTTCAGCGCGACGGCGGCGATCGCGGTCGCCTCGCTCAACCCGAACCAGACGTAGATCAGCACGATCCCGACCAGCGCCGGCAGGTTCAGCAGCCCGGTGAGCAGGCTGTCGAGCGCCCGATCCAACCGTGGCGACCGGCCCATCGCCAGCCCGAGCGCGCTGCCCAGCGCCATCGCGATGACGAACGCGCAGGCGACCCGCCACAGGGTGATAGCGAGGTTGTGGACCAGTCGCCCCGACGCGATCTCGGCGCCCAACGCTGCGAACACGGCGCTGGGCGGCGGGAACAGGCGGCTGCCAGCCCACCGCGCCGCCAGTTCCCAGGCGAGCAGCAGCGCAAGCGTCGGCAGCAGCCTCGCCGTGGCGGAGCTAACCCGGGGTGACGTCGCCAGCCTGCCAGAACGTCCCGGGGGAGATGTGCGGGGCGGCGCCGACCAAGGCGGGGCCACCGATCCCTGCTAGGATGTCGTACAGGCGGCCGGCCGCGTCCTGTTCGCTCCGCGTCCAGGCGCTGGGGACGCCGCGCCGGTACCAGTCCCGCAACCGCGCGAGTTCCACCGGAGTGGCGGCGCCGGTCAGCGGCGCGATCCGCTGCCACTCCGCATCCGACGTGGCGAGCAGGCTGCGCGCCTGCTGCGAGGCGGCGATGAAGCCCTGTGCCGCCGCGCGGTTCTTGCTGGCCCAATCCTGCGAGAACACCCATCCGACGACGGGGATGCCGGGCGGGATGCCGAGGCCTTCGACCGCGTCCTCGATCGCCAGGACGCGGCGCATCCCGGCGGCCTCGGCGCGGGCGACGAACGGCCAGTAGGTCAGCGCCGCATCGAGACGGCCGGCCTTCAGCTGTTCAGCGAGCAGAGGCGGCGGACCGAACGCCTTTTCCACGCCCTGGTCCAAGTCGATGCCGAACCGCTTGCTGGCGTAGGCGCGCAGGATCAGCCAGCTTTTGTCGAGCGGGCTTCCAGCGATCCCGAGCCGGCGGCCGGGCAGGTCGGTCACGCTGCGGACCGGGGAGGCATCGGGCGCGACGATCGCGCCCACGGCCGACGAACCGGGCGCGAACGTCCAGTCGGCGCCGGAGCCACGCTGGCGCGACACCCACAGCCAGTCTTGGAAAATCATGTCCACGCTGCCGGCCTGCAGCGCCACCTGCGTCGCCTGGGAGGCGGCGAACTCGACCGGCGTCACGGTGATGCCGGCTTGCGCGTCGAACCCCTGCGTCCGCATGACGTCGAGTTCCCATGCGACGGTGCCGAACCGAAGGGCGCCGACGCGGATAGGCGGGGCGGCCCGGGCGGGTGTCAACGGCAGGCCAGCAAGCAGCGACGCCAGTAGCAGCCCACGACGGCTGGGAAAGTCCACGCTCATCCCGGGCCACTCCCGCCGGCGGGAAGGGAAAGGCACCGCAATTTGGCGAGCGCGCTCAATCGCGGAACAGGCGTTCGTCGAGCAGGTACTTCAACCCGCGCTGCCATGACTCGTCGGTGTTGCCGCGGATGTCCACGCTGTCGGCGCGCAGCTTCTTGCCCGTGGTCGCGTCCTCGATGACCAGGTTGATGTTCAGGATCAGGTTGCTGACCTTCTGCACCCAGCCGTAGGCGGCCAGCTCGGCGCCCGCCTTGCGCGCTAGGCCGAGTTCGCAGCCGTTGCAGCCGCGAATCGAGGCAACGTTCGCCAGCTCGCTTTGGACAGGCGCCACATCGACGACGGTGTAGCGGCCGGGCTCGGCCAACTCCCGGCTCAACTGCGCGTCGAGGCGATGCAGCCGGGCGATCTCCTCCGGCGTGGAAGGCGCAGGGGACGTATTCTGAAGATCGAAATTGAACACCGCGACAGTTTGGGGGGCGGCTATTGCCGGAGCGGCGGCAATGCATAAGACCAGGGCAACCGACTTCATTTCACTGCTACCTAGGCAAGGGGGCTGACATCACGCTGCGAGCGGTCCATCCTTGCCCGGGTAAACGGCGGGCGCAACTGGAGCCGCCGATCGGGGGACGCGGTTTGACAAGGCTCGGCTTCATCGTGCTGGCCATCGTGGCGGCTGCAGCGCCGATACCGTCCCAAGCTGCGGACGCTGCGGCTGCGGACCCTGCCGCTGCGCACTCTGGGACGGTGGAGATCGCCTACCTCGGACTGGCGCCAAAACTCGCTACTCCCACCAGCCTGCTCGATCCGCCACCGGCCGATGAGGGAGTGCAGGGCGCCCGGCTCGCCCTCGCCGACGATCAAACCACGGGACGCTTCCTGCACCAGGAGTTCCGCCTGCATGAGGCGCTGCTGCCGGATGCCGCCGCGGTGGTCCAATCCGCCCGGCAGCTAGCCGGAAGCGGGCTGCGCGTCTTCGTCACCGACCTGCCCGCCCCCCTGCTGCTGCAGGTGGCCGACCTGCCGGAGTTCCATGACGCCCTGCTGCTGGACGCGACCAGCGAGGACGATTCGCTGCGGGGCCGGGATTGCCGCGCCAACGTGCTGCACCTGCTGCCGAGCCGGGCGATGCTGGCCGACGCGCTCATGCAGTTCCTGGCGGTGAAGCAGTGGCGCAACCTGCTGCTCGTCGCCGGCCAGACCGACGCCGACCGCCTCTATGCCGACGCGCTGCGGCGCTCGGCGCGCAAGTTCCAGCTTCGCATCGTCGCCGACAAGCCGTGGACCTTCGAGCCTGGCGCGCAGCGGACCGACACCGGGCACGTCACGATCGGCGCCGAGGTCGCGCGCTTCACCCAGGGCCTGTCCTACGACGTGCTGGTCGTCGCGGACGAGGCGGACGATTTTGGCGACGACCTGGCCTACCGCACCACCGACCCGCGCCCGGTCGCCGGCAGCAACGGCCTGGTGCCGACGGCGTGGGCGAAGCCGTTCGAACAGTGGGGCGCGACCCAGCTGCAGAGCCGGTTCCTCAAGCAAGCCCAGCGCTGGATGACGCCACGCGACTTCGGGGCGTGGATGGCGGTCCGTGCCGTGGGCGAGGCGGCGTCGCGCGGCGGCAGCGCCGATGCGGCCAAGATCACCGCCTACCTGCACAGCCCGGCCTTTGAGCTGGCGGCGTTCAAGGGCGCGCGGCTGCGGTTCCGCTCCTGGGACGGGCAACTGCGCCAGCCGGTGCTGCTTGCCGACGCGCACAGCCTGGTGTCAGTCTCGCCGCAGCCGGGCTACCTCCACGAAAAATCCGAGCTGGACACGCTCGGCATCGATCAGCCGGAGACCGCATGCCACATGTGATCCTCGCCGCCCTGCTGCTGCTGCTCGGCGCCGGCGCTGCCCGGGCGGAGTGGGTGCTGGTGTCGAACGAGAAGGACAACACGATCACCGTCGTCGACGCTGGGTCGCTGACGGTGACGGCGACGGTGAAGGTGGGCGATCGCCCGCGCGGCATCGTGCTGTCGAAGGACGGCCGCAGCCTGTATATCTGCGCCAGCGACAGCGACCACATCGAAGTGCTTGATCTTGCGTCTCTTACAATCTCCCACACGCTGCCGAGCGGCCCCGATCCTGAACTGTTCGCGCTCAGCCCCGACGGCGGGACGCTGTATGTGTCGAACGAGAACGACAACATGGTGTCGGTGCTGGACGTGGCCGCCGGACGGATCGTGACCGAGATCGAGGTCGGCGTGGAGCCGGAGGGCATGGGGCTGAGCCCGGACGGCCATACCGTGGTCAACACGTCCGAAACGACCAGCATGGCCCACTTCATCGACACGGACACGCATGAGATCGTCGCCAACGTGCTGGTCGGCAGCCGGCCGCGGGTGGCCCGGTTCACGCCGGACGCCAAGCAGGTCTGGGTGTCGTCCGAGGTGGGCGGGACCGTGGCGGTGATCGACGCCGCCACGCACCAGGTGGTCCACACGATCGAGTTCGCCATCCCGGGCGTGCCGGCCGAATCGGTGCAGCCGGTCGGCATCGCGCTCAGCGCCGACCAGTCGGTGGGGTTCGTGGCGTTGGGGCCGGCGAACCGCGTCGCGGTGGTCGATCCGAAAACATACCAGGTCCGCAAGTACTTGCTGGTCGGGCAGCGGGTTTGGAACCTGGCGTTCTCCGGCGACGGCAAGCGGTTGTACACCACCAACGGGGTCAGCAACGACATGTCGGTGATCGACGTGGACGCGCTGAAGGTGGTGAAGTCGGTCCCGGTCGGACGGCTGCCCTGGGGCGTGGTGGTGGCGCCGTAATGCTGGCCCGGGTGGACCCTCGCGCCGCGGACCGGGCGCTGGACGTTCGCGGATTGAACCATCGCTTCGGCGCTCGGACGGTGCTGCACAATTTGAACTTTGCAATTGCGCCCGGCGACTTCACCGTCCTGCTGGGTCCGAACGGCGCGGGCAAAACCACGTTGTTCGCCCTCATCACGCGGCTGTACCACGCGCATCAGGGGCGTATCGCGGTGTTCGGGCAGGATTTCCAGGCCAACCCCTCCGCGGCGCTCGCGCGGATCGGCGTGGTGTTCCAGCAGCCGACGCTCGACCTCGACCTCACGGTGCAGCAGAACCTGCTGTATCACGCGGCGCTGCACGGCATGCCGCGGCGTCAAGCCGTGCTTCGCGCGGGGGCGGAGCTCGATCGGGTCGGCCTGACGGAGCGCCGGTACGACCGGGTGCGCGCCCTGTCCGGGGGACAGAAGCGCCGGGTCGAGCTGGCGCGGGCGCTGCTGCACGACCCGGCGCTGCTGCTGCTGGACGAGCCGACGGCGGGGCTGGACATGGAAAGCCGCGCGTTCCTGCTGGCCCACGTGCGGGAGCTGTGCGCCGAACGCGGCATGGCGGCGCTGTGGGCCACCCACCTGATCGACGAGGCCGGCGACTGGGCGCGCGTGATCGTGCTGAACCAGGGACGCATCCTAGCGGACGGCGCCGTGCCGGACGTGGTGGCGCAGCAGGACGCCGCGAACCTTGAAGACGCGTTTGGGCGCTTGATCCGCGCCGCCGCCGCATGAGCCCGGCGCTGTACGCCCGGTGCATGACTGGCATCGTGCAGCGCGAGGGGCTGCGCTGGGTGCACCAGCGCGGCCGGTTCGTCTCGGCGCTGGTGCGCCCGCTGGTGTGGCTGGCGATCTTCGCGGCCGGGTTCCGCTTCGTGCTCGGCGTGTCGATCGCGCCGCCGTACGACACCTATGTTCCGTACGAGGTCTATATCGCGCCTGGCCTGATCGCGATGATCCAGCTTTTCAACGGCATGCAAAGCTCGCTGTCGATGGTGTACGACCGCGAGATGGGCAGCATGAAGACGCTCATGGTCAGCCCGTTGCCACGCTGGTTCCTGCTGCTGTCGAAACTGCTGGCCGGGGTCGCCGTGTCGGTGGTGCAATCCTACTTGTTCCTGGCCATCGCCTGGTTCTGGGAGATCGAGCCGCCCCTGTTTGGTTACGTGACGGTGCTGCCGGCGCTGGTGTTGTCAGGGCTGATGCTCGGCGCGCTGGGCCTGGTGCTCTCGTCCGTGATCCGGCAGCTGGAGAACTTCGCTGGCGTGATGAACTTCGTTATTTTCCCAATGTTCTTCGCATCCTCGGCGCTTTACCCGTTGTGGCGCGTGAAGGAGTCGAGCCTGACGCTTTACTGGATTTGTGAAATCAACCCGTTCACCTCGGCCACCGAGTTGATCCGTTTCGCGCTGTACGGCCAGTTGGACCCGATCGCGATGGTCGTGGTCGCCGGCTGCACGCTGGTGTTCATGGCCGCCGCGGTGGTCGGCTACGATCCGGGCCGCGGCCTGATCGCGCGCCGGGTTGCGGCCGAATGAGGGCGTCGTGGCTGCCAATGCTAAGATTGGCGGTGCTGGCCCTGCTCGCGTGCGCGGCCGGCCCGCCGTCCAAAGATCCTGATTGGCCGTGCATGCAGCGCCTGGTTCCGACGCTCACGCCCGGAACGATCTGGGGCGGCCACGATGCCGCCGCCGATTGGCGCTCCGATCCGAAGGTTGCCGACCTGGTGGCCCGCGTGGCGCCGCGGTCCCGGCCAAGGGACGCGGGAGCCGCCGACCTGAAGGCGTTCGCCGCGACCGTTCCCGCAGCGGAGCGCCCGGCCACCCTGGCGATGGTGTTCGCCGGCCTGGTAGACGAGACGAACGCCCAGCGCGCCCAGGTCATCGACCGCCTGCACGGCGTCGCCCGGCGGCAGCGCGAACTCACCGGCGTCGCGGCCACCGTCACCACGCAGCTTCACTCCCTGCCCGAGGACGCGCCCGCGGCCGACCGGGAGGAGATTGCCAGCCGCCGGGCGTTCATCATCCGGGATTATGAGGAAGTGGGCCGCACGATCCAGTATGCTTGCGACGTTCCGGTGCAGCTCGAAGCGCGGCTGGGCACGTTCGCGCAGGTGCTCCAGGCCGCGTTGGACAGCCAATGATGCGGGGCTTGATCGTCTCGGCCTGCGTGCTGCTGATCGCGGCAGGCGACACCCGGTCCGTGCTCGTCGGTCTTGTTGGCCATAGCAAGGCGGACGTCATCGCGCGACTCGGACCGCCGACCGGCACCCAGACGACCGTGAATGGCGAGCGGCTAACCTACGAGCGGCTGGACGCCTTCCGTCCGTATGGGGTTTCTGGCGGCAACACGCGCGCGGGCGGACCCTATGACGGGCCATTTTCCCCGCGCATCGCGAGTTTCCGGTGCGACACCACCGTGGTGATCCGGGACGGGGTCATGCAGGCGTTCGGGCGCGAGGGCAATGATTGCCGGTAGCGGGGATTGCCGGTGGCGGGGACTGCCGCTAGCGGGTGAACACGGTCACGCTCTCGACGTTGCTCGACCACAGGAACTGGTCGATCGGAGTCGCTGCGGCAACCTTGTAGCCGGCCTGGCACAGCGTGCGCGCGTCACGGGACAGGGCGGCAGGATTGCAGCTGACGTAGATCACCCGCGCCACGCCCGACGCCGCGATGGCCGGCATTTGCGCCAGCGCGCCGCCGAATGGCGGGTCGAGCACGATTGCGGCAGCGCCGGCGAAATCCTTGGCGGTCAGCGGCTGGCGGGCGAGGTCGCGGAGGATCGCCTCGATACGGCGGCCGGCGATGGCGCGGCGAATGGTGTCGCAGGCAGCTGGGTCGCCTTCGTAGGCAAGCACTCGGGCGCGCTCGGCCAAGGCAAAGGTGAGCGTTCCGCAGCCGGCGAACAGCTCGACGATCCGGGCCTTGCGGGGGAGCGCCGAAGGAAGCCCGGCCAATACGGCGGCGGTGATCGCGGCTTCTCCCTCGCGAGAGGCCTGCAGGAAGGCGGCCGGTGGCGGCACGACCAAGACGCCGGCGAGCATGGTTGTGGCCGGTTCCAGCGTGCAAGCCGGCTCGCTGCCGCTGCCGCCCCGGGGGCCGTGCTCGTCCGCCCAGGAAATGCGGCACGCGCCGACCGCGCGGGCGAGTTCGGTCAGGCGCACGCGGTCGTCCGCCTGCAGCGGCGAGTCGGTCCGCAGCAGCAGGTCGATGCCGCTGTCGAGCAGGTTGGCCACCGCCGAGCCGGTCTTGCGGAACCCGGCGATGCGGGGCAGCACGCCGCGCAGGGCGCCGACCAAGGCGAATAGAAGCGGGTGCAGGATCGGACAGGCATGCATATCGACCACGGCGCGGCTACGGCGCTGGTGAAGGCCGACCAGGATGCGCTCGCCGTCCCGCTGCAGGGCGAGGTCGATGCGCCGCCGGGCCGCCGGAGGGGTGCGGGCGAGGATTTCGGTGGACGGGTCTGCAAATCCGGCACGAGCGAGGGGGGTGCGAAGCTGGCTGGCTTTCCACTCAGCGTAGGGCGTGTCGGCCCAGTGCTGGAGCGTGCAGCCGCCGCACGGGCCGAAATGCGGGCAGGGCGGGGTTTGCCGGTCGGGGGAGGGCGCAAGCAGTCGGGCATCGGGAGCAGCCCAACCCTCGCCGCGCCGGGTCAGCGCGCCGGTGGAGAAAACCTCGCCCGGCAAGCTGTCGGCGATGAACACTGCAGCGCCGCCCGGCAGCGACGCGATTCCGTCCCCATCGGCGCCGACCCGCCCGACCGTGAGATCGAGCGGCTCGGGCGCCGGATCAGCCGCCGAACGCGCTGAGGCCGGTCTGCGCGCGGCCAAGGATCAGGGCGTGGACGTCGTGCGTCCCCTCGTAGGTGTTGACGGCTTCGAGGTTCATGACGTGCCGGATGACGTGATACTCGTCGGAGATGCCGTTGCCGCCATGCATGTCGCGCGCGGTCCGGGCGATGTCGAGCGCCTTGCCGCAGGAATTGCGCTTGCACAGGCTGATCATCTCCGGTGCCGCGCGGCCTTCGTCCATCAGCCGGCCCAGGCGGAGCACGCTGTGCAGGCCGAGGGTGATCTCGGTCTGCATGTCGGCGAGCTTCTTCTGGATCAACTGGGTGGCGGCGAGCGGGCGGCCGAACATCTGGCGGTCCATGGTGTAGCTGCGGGCGGCGTGCCAGCAGAACTCGGCGGCGCCCAGCGCCCCCCAGGAAATGCCGTAGCGGGCGTTGTTCAGGCACGAGAACGGCCCGCGTAGGCCCTTGACGCCGGGCAGCATGTTCTCGGCCGGGACGAACACTTCGTCCATCATGATCATGCCCGTGACGCTGGCGCGCAGGCTGAACTTGCCCTCGATCTTGGGCGCGGACAGGCCTTTCATGCCGCGTTCGAGCAGGAAACCCCTGATGTCGCCGGAATCGTCCTTGGCCCAGACGACCATCACGTCCGCGATTGGCGAGTTGGTGATCCAGGTCTTGGAGCCGCTGACCAGATAGCCGCCGTCGACCGACTTGGCGCGCGTGCGCATGGAGCCCGGGTCGGAGCCGGCATCGGGTTCGGTCAGGCCGAAGCAGCCGACGAACTCGCCGGTTTGCAGCTTGGGCAGGAACTTCTTCTTCTGCGCGTCGGAGCCGAATGCCCAAATGGGGTACATCACCAGCGAGGACTGCACGCTGAACGCGCTGCGGTAGCCGCTATCGACCCGCTCCACCTCGCGGGCGATCAGGCCGTAGGCGACGTAGGACACGCCGGCGCAGCCGTAGCCCTCCAGGGTCGCGCCCAGGAAGCCCATCTTGCCCATCTCGTGCATGATCTCGCGGTCGAATGTGCCGTTGCGGTTCGCCATCAGCACGCGCGGGAACAGCTTTTCCTGGCAGTAGGCGTGGGCGGCGTCGCGGATGGCGCGCTCGTCTTCCTCCAGCACGTCGTCGAGGCGCAGCGCGTCGTCCCAGGCGAACGGTCCGAGCTTGCGGGCGGTGGCGGGTTGACTTTCGAGCGGGCGGGCCTCGGCGGCCTCGGGCGTCTGGACGGGCGTGACTACGTTCATGCGTCGCTCTCCTCGGTTGCCAACTCGGGTGTCTCCGCTTCGGAGACGGCCATGTGCGGCGCGGCCTGGCCAGACGCCCGGCGCAAGCGTATCAGCATGAAGGCGGGCACGTCATCGCCGAAACCACGGACGGAGGGGCCGAGATCGTCGTCGCGATAACGTCGCGGCCCACGATCGCGTGATTCCCGGAAGTCCCGGACCGGCGCGGGAGGCGGCGCCTCGGCCTCGACGCGAACCGGTTCCGCAGGTGCCATGGCAACCGCGCGGGGCTTGCGCTCACCCCGCGGCTTGGCCACGCGCGGCTCCTTCTCGGGCTTCGGCTTGGCCTCCGCCTTCTCCTTTTTCGGCGCTGCCTTCCGGCCGCCGCGGCCCCGGCGTTTGCCGTCGTCCTCGGCCCACTCCACAGGATCGAGGCCCTCCACCTGCATCCGCGGGATCGCCGATCCGACCAGCGCCTCGATCGCCTCGACGGCAAGCCGGTCGTCGGGGGTCGCCAAGGTGAAGGCGTGCCCGACCAGCCCGGCGCGGCCAGTGCGGCCGATCCGGTGCACGTAGTCCTCGGCATGGTGCGGCACGTCGAAATTGAACACGTGGCTCAGCCCGGTGATGTCGAGGCCGCGGGCGGCGACGTCGCTGCACACCAGCAGGCGCAACTCGTTGGCCTTGAACTTGGCCATGGTCGCGGTCCGCTCCGGCTGCGACAGGTCGCCGTGCAAGGCGCCGACATCGAATTCATGCTTTCGGAGCGACTTGTACAGGGTGTCGACTTCGATCTTGCGGTTGCAGAAGATCAGCGCGTTCTGCACCTCCTGCGTCCGGATCAGCCGGCGCAAGGCCTCCCGCTTGTCGTGGTCCGCCACCAACGCCAGGCCGGCGACGATCGTGGTCGCCACCGAGGCGGGGCGCGAGACGGTGATGATCTTCGGGTTCTGCAGGAACGCGTCGGACAGCCGCTTGATCTCGGGCGCCATCGTGGCCGAGAAGAACAGCGTTTGCCGGGTGCGGGGCAGCATGGAGACGATACGCTCGACGTCGGGGATGAAGCCCATGTCGAGCATCCGGTCGGCCTCGTCGATGACCAGGATGCGCGTGTCCGTCATCAGCAGGCCACCGCGTTCGAACAGGTCGATCAGGCGGCCCGGCGTCGCGATCAGCACGTCGACGCCGCGCATCAGCGCGTCCTTCTGGTCGTTCATGCTCTCGCCGCCGATCAGCAGCGCGTGGGTCAGCTTGAGATGCTTGCCGTACTGCACGAAATTCTCGGCGACTTGCAGCGCCAGCTCGCGCGTCGGCTCTAGGATCAGACTGCGCGGCATGCGCGCCCGGGCGCGGGAGCCGGTGAGGATGTCGAGCATGGGCAAGGTGAAGCCGGCGGTCTTGCCGGTCCCGGTCTGCGCCACGCCGAGCACGTCGCGGCCCATGAGCACGACCGGGATCGCCTGCTCCTGGATCGGGGTGGGGTGCTTGTAGCCCATCTCGTCGATCGCGCGGAGGACTTCGGACGAAAGTCCGAGATCGGCGAAGACCACCCGCTCCACGATCGGGGGGGGCAGCTCCAACACGACGGGCAATTCCGGAAGCGCATCAGGACTCGGAAGCTCGGCCGGTTCAGAAAGTTGCGGAACCGCAACAGGCTCCTGAGCCGCCGCCTCCGGCACGGCCGTTTCCTGATCGAGGTCTGCGGGAGCCTCAGGGTGCGTAGGTAGCTCCGCGGGGGCGGTCGGAGTATCGTTCAACAAACATTCTCGGTCATGGTAAGGGGTGCTGCAGCCACGTCGTCGCGGCCGCGGAGGCATGCAATGCGCGCTATCAGGGCATATCTGGAAACGAACCCACAAAGTCAAGGATGCCTCGTGCTGGCGATGGCTTTTGATATGTTTAGCGCCGGGCATCCAGCGGCGGGCTGCCGCGTTGGCAACCGTCATCGTCATTGATCGGAGCCGTCATGCCGCATTCGGATGCCCCGGACCAGCCGTTGGCCATCGAGGATTACGGGATGATCGGCGATTGCGCCTCGTGCGCGCTGGTTGGGCTGAACGGGTCGATCGACTGGCTGTGCTGGCCGCGGTTCGACAGCGCCGCCGTATTCGCCGCCCTGCTTGGCGACTCCCGCAATGGCCGGTGGAAGATCGCGCCGGCTGCCACCTCCCGTTCGACGCGACGCTACCGTGGCAATTCGATGGTGCTGGAAACCGAGTTCGAGACCGACACCGGCACGGTCGCGGTGATCGACTTCATGGTTCCCAACGCCGCGCGCTCCTCGCTCGTGCGGATCGTCGAGGGCCGCCGCGGCGAAGTCGAGCTGCAGACCGAGCTCGCGCTGCGGTTCGACTACGGCATGTCGGTGCCCTGGGTGACCCGGCTGCCCGATGCGTCCGGCATCTGCGCCATCGCCGGGCCGGACATGACGGTGCTGCGGGCCAGCGTGGCGCTGGAAGGGCGCGACATGCAAACCGTCGGCCAGTTCACGGTCGCGGCCGGCGAACGGGCCTGTTTCGTGCTGACGCACGCGCCCTCGCATGAGCAGCCGCCGCCCGCGGTGGACGCCGTGGCGGCCCTTGCCGAAACCGAGCGTGTCTGGAACGAGTGGTGCGCGCGCTGCACCTACGACGGCGAGTGGCGCGACGCGGTGCTGCGGTCGCTGATGGTGCTGAAAGCGCTGACCTACAATCTGACCGGCGGCATCGTCGCGGCGGCCACCACGTCGTTGCCGGAGCAACTGGGTGGCGTGCGGAACTGGGATTACCGGTTCTGCTGGCTGCGCGACACCACGCTCACGCTGTTCTCGCTGATGCATTGCGGCTACTACGACGAGGCGGGCGCCTGGCGCGACTGGCTGCACCGGAGCGTCGCCGGCAGCCCGGACCAAATCCAGATCATGTACGGCATCGCCGGCGAACGCCGGCTGGAGGAGTGGCAAGTGCAGTGGCTGCCAGGCTACCAGGGCGCGTCCCCGGTGCGGATCGGCAATGCCGCGTCCAGCCAACTGCAACTGGACATCTACGGCGAGATGATGGGCGCGCTGCACCAGGCCCGCGAAGGCGGCTTGCCCGACGCTCCCGCCAGTTGGGACCTGCAGTGCGGCATCATCGAGCACCTGGAGGGGATCTGGCAGGAGCCGGACGAGGGGATTTGGGAAACGCGGGGCGGCCGGAAGCATTTCACCTATTCCAAGGTGATGGCGTGGGTCGCGTTCGACGCGATGATCCAGGACGCCGAGAAATACGGCCTCGATGGCCCGCTAGACCATTGGCGCGCCATCCGCGACGAGATCCATGAGACCGTCTGCCGTGAGGGCTTCGACGCGAGCAAGAACAGCTTCGTGCAGTATTTCGGTTCGGACCAACTGGACGCCAGCCTGCTGCTGATCCCACTGATCGGCTTCCTGCCGCACGACGATCCCCGCGTGCTCGGGACGACGAAGGCGATCGAGGGCGAATTGCTGTCGGACGGCTTCGTCATGCGCTACAGCACGTCGGACGGCGGCGACGGGCTGCCTCCCGGAGAAGGCGCGTTCCTGGCGTGCAGCTTCTGGCTGGTGGATTGCCTGCACATGCAGGGACGCCCCGTCGAAGCGCGGGCGATGCTGGAGCGGCTGCTGAAGCTCCGCAACGACTTGGGGCTGCTGAGCGAGGAGTACGACCCGAATGCCAAACGTCTGGCGGGCAACATGCCACAAGCGTTCTCGCATACCGCACTGATCGCCAGCGCGATGAACCTGTCCGATGGCGGGCCGGCGCATCACCGGGAGGCGGAGGGCGCTACTCAGCCGGCAGCGGCGTCATGATCTTGACCCGGCGTCCACGCGCCAGCCGCTCCAGCGCGAGATAGACGACCGGGGTGGTGTACAGGGTGAGCATTTGGCTGACGACCAGGCCGCCGACGATCGCGGTGCCCAAGGGCCGGCGGAACTCCGACCCGACGCCGTAGGAGAACGCCAGCGGGAGCGCGCCGAGGATGGCGGCGAGCGTCGTCATCATGATGGGGCGGAACCGCTCCAGGCACGCTTCGTGAATCGCTTCGAATGGCGCCAACCCGCGCTCCCGCTCGGCTTCCAACGCGAAGTCGACCAGCATGATCCCGTTCTTCTTCACGATGCCGATCAGCAGCAGGATGCCGATGATCGAGATCACCGATACTTCGCCACCGGTGACCGCCACTGCCAGCAGCGCGCCCAGGCCAGCCGAGGGAATGGTCGACAGGATGGTGAGCGGATGCAGCAGGCTCTCGTACAGCACGCCGAGCACGATGTAGATCGTCAGCAGCGCGGCGCCGATCAGATACGGCAGGGCGGCGAACGTTTTCTGGAAGCTCTGCGCGGTGCCGGCGAACTGGGTCCGCACGCCTTCCGGCATCAGCAGGTTGCGGGCGGTCTGCTCGACCAAGGATGTCGCCTGCCCGAGCGTCAAGCCGGGTCCGAGGTTGAAGCTGATGCTGGCGGCGGGGAACTGGCTCTGGTGGCGGACGGCGAGCGGGCTGCTGCCTCGTTCGAAATGCGCCACGCTGCCGAGCGGGACTTGCGCGCCGCCGGGTGCGCCGACGTAGACGCCGTCGAGCATGGCCGGATCGGTCTGCAGCGCCGGGTCGACTTCCAGCACCACCTTGTACTGGTTGCGCTCGGTGTAGATGGTCGAGATCTGCCGTTGGGCGAACGCGTTGTCCAAGGCGTTGTCGATCGCGTTCACCGTGACGCCCATGCGCGACGCCGCCTCGCGGTCGATCACCACGTCGACTTGCGGCCCGGAGCGGTCCTGGTCGGACGTCACGTCGGCGATGCCGGGCACGGCGCGCAACGCCGTCTCCAGCCGGTCGGTCCAGACGCGCAACTCGTTGATGTCCTGATCGAGCAGCACGAACTGGAACTGTGAGCCGCCGCTGCGCCCGCCGCCGCGCAAATCCTGGGCGGAGTAGAGGAAGGTCTGCACGTCAGCCATGCCGATCAGCTTCGGGCGCAGCCGGGCGATCACCGCCTCCGACGACAGCCCGCGTTCGGACTGGGGCTTCAGCTGGATGCCGAGCTGCCCGCGGTTAAGCGACGAGAAGCCGCTGGTGACGCCGATGATGCTGCTGACGCTGTCCACCGCCGGGTCAGCCAGGATGATGTCGACCACGCGCTTCTGCCGCTCCGCCATGGCCGCGAACGACACGCTGGGGTCGGCGACGGTGGACCCCATGATGATCCCGGTGTCCTGCAGCGGCAGGAAGCCGAAATGCACGATCCGGAACAGCGGCACGATGCTGATGGCGGCGGCGAGCGTCACCAGCAGCATCAGCCGCCGCCAGCGCAGCGCCCAATCGAGGGTGCGGGCGTAGAAGGCGAGCGCCGTGGCGAAGGCGCGCTCCACCGCTGCGTCGACCGGCGCCCACCAGCGTGGGATCGGGCGGTTGGAGGTGAAGCGGCCGCAAATCATCGGCGTGAGGGTCAGCGAGACGACAGCGGAAATGACGATGGCGATCGTCAGCACCATGGCGAACTCGTGGATCAGCCGGCCGATCAGCCCGCCCATGAAGATGATCGGGATGAACACCGCCACTAGGGAGATGCTGATCGACATGACGGTGAAGCCGATCTGGCGCGCGCCGGCGAACGCCGCCTCCAGCGGACCCATGCCCTGTTCCTGAAGGCGGAAGATGTTCTCGATCATGACGATCGCGTCGTCCACGACGAAACCGACGGAGATCGTCAGCGCCATCAGCGAGAAGTTGTTGAGGCTGTAGCCGAGCAGCCACATCGCCGCCAGCGTGCCCGCGATCGAGAGCGGCACCGTGACGGCGGCGGCAACCGTCGGCACCAGGCGGCGCATGAACAGCAGCACCACCAGCAGCACCAGCGCCACCGTGATCAGCAAGGTGACCTGCACGTCGTTCACGCTGGCGCGGATGGTGGCGGTGCGGTCCTGCATCACCTTGGTGTCGATGTCGGGCGGCATCCAGGCCAGCAGCTGCGGCAGCACGGCGTTCACCTGGTCCGTGGTCTCGATGACGTTGGCGCCCGACGTCTTGCTGATCGTCAGCAGGATCGCCGGCTCCTTGCCGTCCCAGGCCGCCAGCCGGGTGTTCGCCACGCCGTCGATGACGCTGGCGACGTCCGACAGGCGGGTGGCGGAGCCGTTCTTGGATTTGATGACGATGCGGCCGTACTCGGACGCCTGGCTCATCTGCCCGTTGACCTGGATGTCCTCGGCGCGGTCCGGGCCCTCGAAGCCGCCGACCGGACCCATCACGTTGGCGGTGCGGATGGCGGTGAACACGTCCTGCGCCGACAGCCCGGCGGCGCGCAGCAGGCCCGGGTTGAGCCGCACGCGCACGGCGGGCTTCTCGGCGCCGTTCACCTGCACCTGGCTGACGCCGTCCACCTGGCTGAGCCGCTGCGCCAGGATGGTGTCCGCGGCGTCGTACACCTGCGCGGGCGACAAGGTTTGCGAGGTGAGCGCGATCGTCATGATCGGCGCTTCGGCGGGGTTGAACTTGCGGTAGTACGGCCGCACCGGCAGGTCGGACGGGA